>ERZ772886.3678-NODE-3678-length-10739-cov-8.755429_pt1 | contig 10739 bp, 9 predicted proteins | sample MGYA00512128_ERZ772886 | MGnify/ENA primary metagenome ERZ772886 (study PRJEB29015, sample SAMEA2737698) | human gut metagenome | biome: human gut; feature: human-associated habitat; material: faeces | place: China | collected 2012 ... | reverse complement strand
CGTGGATGTCGCCGCCGATGACGCGGTTGCGGTAGACGAACAGCTGCGCGAGCACGGTGCCCGTCGAGCCCTCGTAGTTCGTCACGCGGTAGGTATAGGCTGTGCACGTCTCGCCGGCGTAAGTGGACAGGTCAAATCCCTGCTGCTTTTGCAGGGCGTTGTAATCGCTGAATACACCGCTGAACACACGCGGGATCACGATCTCCTGCGCCGTTTCCGTCACGGGATCCGCCTCCCAGCCGAGTGCCTGCAGATAGGCAATGCGCCCGTCCGTCGTCGTGACGTTGTAGTGCGCCGAGAGCACGCCGCCGTTGCTGCGCCAGATGACGGCCAGCGCCAGCAGCACGGCCAGACCGATGAGCGCATACACGACCGTCCGTCTTGTCCAGTGAAAGGATTTGAGCTTCATAACCACACCTCGGAACAAGCCTATTCAAATTTGCCGCCGGATATGTTATAATACATCCAATGGCCGTAAAGGAGGGGCGCGCATGATCCGTCTGGACAAATATCTGGCCGATACCGGCGCTGCTTCCCGGCGCGAGGCCAAGGCGTATATCCGCCGCGGCGAGGTCACGGTCGATGGTGTGCCCGCCCGCGCGCCGGAGCAGAAGATCGCGGAGACCGCTGTCGTCTGCCTGCGCGGACAGGTCCTGCGCTATCAGGCATATCATTACTATATGCTCCATAAACCCGCCGGCGTCCTCACCGCGACGGCCGACCGCAGTCAGCCGACGGTGCTCGATCTGTTCCCGCCGGAGCTGCGGCGCTTCGGGCTCGTGCCCGCCGGGCGGCTCGATAAGGACACGACCGGCCTGCTGCTTGTTACGGACGACGGGGACTATGTCCACCGTGTCATCACGCCGAAAAAGCACGTGCCGAAGGTCTACTTCGCGCGCACGGATGGACAGCCCACGAGCGCGGATGTGGACCGCTTTGCACAGGGCGTTGTCCTTGGCGACGGGACGCAGTGCCTGCCCGCCCGGCTGGAGCTGCTGCCGGAGCAGGGGGGCTGCCGCGTCACGGTCTATGAGGGGAAATATCATATGGTCAAGCGGATGCTGGCCGGCTGCGGGACGCCCGTTTTGCAGCTGCACCGGCTGTCGATTGGGGCGCTGACGCTCGATCCCGCGCTGTCACCGGGCGCTTACCGGGAATTGCAGCCCGCTGAGGCGATGCTCGTTTTCTCGCTTCCAGCTTCGTGATAATTTACAAAAGTTCGGGAAATTATCCGACTATCTCACGAAATTTCGAAAATTATTCACAAAAAACGACCATTTTTCTATTGAAAAATGCACATAAATCGTCTATTATGTAAAGTAGGAAATTGGTAGGTGCTGTGGGAGACTGCGGCGGCCGTTCGTAGGAGGAAAATATATGTCGAGCAGAATTTTTCAGGGCGTGATCGTTCAGATGAAAGATGCCACCACGCGCTGCATTGGTGTTGTAGACGAGCAGGGGTTTGTCATTGCCTGCAGTGAGCTTTCGATGATCGGCTCGCGCCTGGATGACTTTCAGGCCGCGGTGGGTGAAGTGCAGGAGCAGTTGTTTGCAACGGACGCACGCACGTATAAGATTCTGTCTGCCAGCACGGCGCGTTTTGAGTATGCCGTGTTTGTCGAGGGCAATGACCAGACGGCGCGCAGCATCTGCATTCTCGCGGCCGTCGGCATGACGGAGGCCAGCACGAACTTTGAGGAAAAGCATAATAAGGCCGCCTTCGTTAAGAACATCATTTCGGACAACATTCTCCCCGGCGACGTGTATGTGCGCGCCAAGGAGCTGCATTTTACCACCGACGTGCCGCGCGCTGTGCTGCTGGTGCGTCAGGTGAACGTGACGGATATCGCCGTGCTCGAGCTGATCCAGAACATGTTCCCGGACCGGCAGCATGATTTTGTGCTCAGCGTGAGCGAGTCGGACATCGTCGTCATCAAGGAAATGACGCCGGACGAGACCTCGGAGGATGTCTGCGCGCTGGCCGAGAGCATTGAGCGCGCCGTGCACACGGAGCTGCACGTGCAGACGGTCATCGGCATCGGCACGACGGCCAACCACCTGCGCGAGCTGGCCGACCGCTATAAGGAGGCGCAGGTCGCCATCGAGGTCGGCAAGGTGTTTGAAAACGAGAAGCCGGTCATTCACTATGACAACCTCGGCATCGGCCGCATCATTTATCAGCTGCCGACGACGCTGTGCGAGATGTTCCTGTCCGAAGCGTTCAAGAAAAACCCCATCGAGGCGCTCGATGAGGACACGCTCGACACGATCAATCGCTTCTTTGAGAACAATCTCAACGTTTCGGAGACGGCGCGCAAGCTCTACGTCCATCGAAACACTTTGGTATACCGGTTGGAGAAAGTCAAGAAGATCACGGGCCTGGATCTGCGCGAGTTTGAGGATGCAATCCTCTTCAAGGTCGCGGTCATGGTAAAGCAATACCTCGATTCTCAGAACACTGCCAAGTTCTGAGACCTACCCGGGCGGGCGTAAGCCCAACATATTGGAGGACATCTTATGGTTCAAATGAACGATGTGAAGATGGTCTACGGGAACACGGAGGCTGCGGCCCTCAATGGGATCAGTTTTACGATCAACGAGGGCGAGTTCGTGTTTCTGGTCGGGCCGTCCGGCTCCGGCAAGACGACGATCATCAAACTGATCACCGGCGAGCTGAGCCCCACATCCGGACAGATCTCGGTCAACGGCTTTGACATGCAGGGCATCAAGCGCCGCAAGCTGCCGAAGCTGCGCCGGACACTGGGCGTCATTTTTCAGGATTTCCGCCTGATCGACAAAATGACGGTGTATGAAAACGTTGCGTTTGCCATGCGCGTGGTGGGAGCATCCAACAAGGAGATCCGCCGCCGCGTGCCGCAGGTGCTCGAGCTGGTCGGCCTGGCCGACCGGGAAAAGCGCTTTCCGGCGGAGCTTTCCGGCGGTGAGCAGCAGCGCGTGGCCATCGCCCGCGCGCTCGTGAACAATCCGCGCATGATCATCGCGGACGAGCCGACCGGCAACCTCGACCCGGTGCGCAGTCTGGAGCTGATGCTGCTGCTGGAGAAGATCAACGAGCTCGGCACCACGGTCCTCGTGGTGACGCACGAAAAGGAACTGGTCGACGCTTTTTCCAAGCGCGTCATCTCTATCGACGCCGGAAGAGTCATCAGTGACGGATTGGACGGGTACTACGGATATGAAGCTGAATAGATTCAATTACCTGATCGCGCAGGGCGTGAAGAACATCTTCACGCACGGCTTCATGTCTTTCGCGTCGATCACGATCATTATTGCGTGTCTGCTCATTATGGGCAGCTTCTCGATGCTGACGCTCAACATCGACAAGAATATTGACCGCCTGCAAAACCAGAACGAGGTCATCGCCTACGTCGATGAGACGCTCTCGGAAGATGAGGCGCGTGCCATTGAGCCGAAGATCGCTGCGCTCGACAATGTCGCCTCTGTCACGTTCGTCACGCGCGAGCAGGCGATGCAGACGTTTACGGCCGAGTATGACTCGGATCTCTTTGACAACATCGACGCGTCGGTCTTCCGGCATCGCTATGTTGTGACGCTCAATGACCTTTCACTCATGAAGGATATGCAGGCCGCGCTCAAGAACATCGATGGCATTGCCGATGTCACGGCGCATCTGGATTACGCGGAAAACTTCATCACGTTCCGGAACATTGTGAGCGTTATCTCCGTCGTTTTGATCGTGATTCTGATCGCGGTATCCCTGTTTATCATGACCAATACCATCAAGCTTGCCACGTTTGGCCGCCGCGAGGAGATCGCCATCATGAAGATGGTCGGCGCGACGAACCGGTTCATCCGTCTGCCGTTTGTGGTGGAGGGCCTGGTGCTCGGTATGGTCGGCGGACTGGTGGCGTTCCTGCTCCAGTTCGGGCTCTATAGTCTGATCGTCGGAAAGATCATGTCCACCATGGCGGCCGGTATCATCACGGTGCTCCCGTTTTCGTCCGTGGCGCTGCCGCTGCTGCTGGTGTTCCTTGGTGTGGGCGTGCTCGTCGGCGTCTTCGGCGGGCTTACGGCCATTCGCAATTACCTGAAAGTTTAAGGAGGAAACAAATGAAAACAAATCGCAAAGTCGTTCGATCCGTTATTTGTGTGCTGCTGGCGCTGATCTTTGTCGTCTCGCTCATGACGGCGCTGATCCCGGTCAACGCATCAGCTGCGTCGCAGTCGGAGATCAATCAGCTCACGCAGCAGCGCAAAGAGCTGCAGGCCAAGCAGAAGGAGCAGCAGAAGACCATCAGCAACCTTCGCGCTAAAAAGGCCAGCATCGTTGAGCAAAAGGCCGCGCTGGATCAGGAGATGAACCTGGCGCAGCAGGAGATCGAGGTCGTCAAACAGCAGATCACTGCCTATGACCAGCAGATCGAGGACAAGGGCGTTGAGCTTGAGGCCGCAAAGCAGGAGGAAGAGGCACAGACGGTGCGCTTCCGCGGCTGCGTGCGCCATCTCGAGGAGTACGGCCAGATGTCCTACATTGCCATCCTGCTCGAGGCGACCAGTCTCTCCGATCTTCTCGCCCGTATGGACATGGTCGGCGAGGTCATTGCATACAATAAACAGGTGCAGGCCGACATGACGGCCGCCCGTGAAAAGGTCGAGACCGTCAAGGCGGAGCTTGAGGATGCCCGTACCGAGCTGCAGGATAAGCAGTCCGAGCTGGAGACCAAGCAGGTCGAACTGCAGCAGAAGGTGTCCGAGGCCAACGCGCTGCTCGCCAGCCTGGAGTCGGATATCAACGCTTATAAGAGCGTCTACGATCAGTACGAGCAGCAGCAGCAGAACGTGCAGTCGCAGATCGATAAGCAGGTCGAGGATCTGCGCCGCCAGGAAGAGGCGAACAAGAAAAACGACCCCAGCTATGATGCGGGCAAGGACAACGGCGCCACCGGCTCCATGATGTGGCCGTGCCCGTCCTGCCATACGATCACGTCGGAGTTCGGCTGGCGCTACCACCCGATCTATCACACGCAGAAGTATCACTCCGGTGTGGACATCGGCGCGAGCTATGGCGCGAGCATCGTTGCGGCCGACGGCGGCACGGTCATCACGGCCGGCGCTGTGTCCGGTTATGGCAACTGTGTCGTCATCAACCATGGCAACGGCATCACCACGCTCTATGGCCACATGAGTTCCATCGCGGTCTCCTCCGGCCAGAAGGTCTCCAAGGGCCAGACGATCGGTTATGTCGGCTCGACCGGCAACTCCACCGGCCCGCATCTGCACTGGGAGGTCACGGTCAACGGCGTGCGCCAGAACCCGCTCAACTATGCGCGCTGATCGGACATATTTTGACTGAATGAAACTGCCGGGCAGCCGGAAAATGGCTGCCCGGCTCATCTGCTGCATTGGGGCTGCCCGATGCAGGCGGCAAATGGACCCGGAGGGATAGCATGGACGAACACAAGCCACAGGAACAGGCATCGGAAAAAGTGCCCGCCCGCAGAAAAAGCGGCAGAATGCGCGGCTGGAGGGCGAGTATCCTTGCCTGTGTGATCTGTATTCTGGTGACTGCGCTGGTCACGTCGATGATCTTCGTCGGCAAGTTCGGCGGCAGCAGCAACTATAAGCTCGCGCTGAAGTTTGCGCAGGTCAAGCAGGTCGTGGATAAAGACTATATCGGCGACGCGGACGACACGGCGATCAGCGACGCATCATCGAGCGCGATCATCAGCGCCATCGGCGATAAGTGGAGCTATTACATGACGGCCGAGGAATACAAGGCCTATCAGATGTATTCCAACAATGAGTACGCCGGCATCGGCGTGACCATCCAGCTCGACGACAAGACGAAGGGCTTTCGCATCACAGCCGTGACGAGCGACTCGCCCGCGGCGAAGGCCGGCCTCCAGCAGGGGGACATCATCACGGCGATCGACGGTGAGGACGTCACGGGCAAGACGCTCTCGGACGTGCAGAGCACCATCCGCGCCAAGCTCAACAAGACGCTCAAGCTCACCATTCAGGACTCCGCCGGCAAGAGCCAGACCGTCACGCTCGACTGTACGGTCATTTACACCGATCCCGTGACGTATAAGCTCATGGATAACGGCGTCGGCTATGTCCAGATCCGCAACTTTGAGACCGGCGGCGGCAGCCGTGCCGTACAGGCAGTCGATAAGCTGCTGGATCTCGGCGCAAAGTCGCTGGTGTTCGACCTGCGCGATAACCCCGGCGGCCTGCTCTCGGAGCTCATCACGATCCTGGATCACCTGCTGCCGCAGGGCGACCTGTTCGTGAGCGTCGACGGCAACGGAAAAGAGACCGTCACGCAGAGCGACAGCGTCTGCGTCAAAGTGCCGATGGCGGTCATCGTCAACGGCAATACCTACAGTGCGGCGGAGTTTTTCGCGGCCGCGCTGCAGGAGTATGACTGGGCGACCATCGTCGGCCAGAACACGACCGGCAAGGGCCGCAGCCAGACGACCATCGCGCTTCCGGACGGCAGCGCCGTGCACATCTCGAGCCGGAAGTATCTCACGCCCAACCGCGTGGACCTGTCCGAGCAGGGCGGCCTTGTGCCGGATGTCGTTGTGGCCCCGGCCGCGGACAGCGATGTCGATGCGCAGCTTGAGGCAGCGATCGCTGCGCTGCGCTGAATCAACGGAGATATACTGAAATTTCAATGATATAAGGAGACGGATTATGGCGATCGACAGCAGATATAAGATGAGTCAGGAGCGTCTGGACACGCTCAAGGAAGAACTGCATTACCTTGAGACGACCCGCGAGAAAGAAGTTGCGGAGCTCATCAAGGAGGCGCGCTCGTTCGGCGACCTGTCGGAGAACAGCGAGTATGATGAGGCCAAGACGGAGCAGGGCAAGCTCTACTCCCGCATTGCCGAGATCACGGACCTGATCGAGAACGCCGAGGTCGTGGAGAAGGTCGAGGTCGCGGCGGACGTCGTGACCATCGGCAGCCACGTGCGCGTGCTTGACGTCGACGAGGACGCGGAAGAGGAGTACACCATCGTCGGCTCGCAGGAGGCCAACCCCATGGAGGGCTGCATTTCGGACGACAGCCCGTTCGGCTTCGCGCTCAAGGGCCACAAGGTCGGCGAGACCGTCACGGTCACAGCCCCGGTCGGCGAGCTGCAGTTTAAGATCATCGCCGTCGAAAACGAAGACTGAGGAGTCCATCATGAACGAAGAGAGAAAGAACCAGCAGGCGGCGGCAGAGCCGTCCCTGTCCGAGATCCTTCAGGTGCGCCGCGACAAGCTCAAGGCGCTGCAGGACGCCGGGCGCGACCCCTTTGTGCAGACGCGCTTTGAGCGCAGCGCCTATTCGGCGGATATCAAGAATGATTTCGATGCCTATGACGGCAAAACGCTGCAGGCCGCCGGCCGCATCATGTCCAAGCGCGGCATGGGCAAGGCCATCTTCTGCGACATTCAGGACGACCGCGGCCAGATCCAGCTCTACGTCCGCAAGGACGCCGTCACCGAGCAGGAGTTTGCCGATTTCCGCAAGTATGACATTGGCGACATCATCGGCGTGTGCGGCTATGCGTTCAAGACCAAGACAGGGGAGATCTCCATCCACGTGCAGCAGGTCACGCTGCTCAGCAAGTCCCTGCGCCCGCTGCCGGAGAAGTTCCATGGCATGACGAACACGGAGCTGCGCTACCGCCAGCGCTATGTGGATCTCATTATGAACCCTGAGAGCAAGCGCAATTTCCAGATCCGCAGCCGGTTCGTGGCCTATCTGCGCCGCTATTTGGACGGCCTGGGCTTCATGGAGGTCGAGACCCCCGTGCTCAGCCCCATCGCCGGCGGCGCGACGGCGCGCCCGTTCATCACGCACCACAACACGCTTGACATTGATATGTATATGCGCATTGCGACCGAGCTGCACCTCAAGCGCCTGATCGTCGGCGGCATTGAGCGCGTGTATGAGGTCGGCCGCATCTTCCGCAACGAGGGCATGGACACCAAGCACAATCCGGAGTTCACGACCTGTGAGCTCTATCAGGCCTATACCAACCTCGACGGCATGATGGACATCCTCGAGGGCATCCTCTCCGGCGCGGCCAAGGAGATTCTCGGCACGTATCAGCTCCAGTGGCTGGGCCACGATGTGGACCTCACGCCGAGCTGGCGCCGCGTGACCATGGCCGACGCTGTCAAGGACGTCACGGGGGCGGACTTCATGGCCATCCTCGGCGACGCGGACGCGGCAGTCGCCCTCGCCAAGAGCGTGGGCGTGGACATGGAAAACGTCGCCCACACGTGGGGCAACGCGCTCTATGAGACGTTCGACCAGAAGGTCGAGTCCACGCTCATCCAGCCGACATTCATCACCATGTACCCCGTGGAGGTCAGCCCGCTTGCCAAGCGCAGCCCCGAGCAGCCCGCGCTCACCGAGCGCTATGAGATGTTCATCTGCGGCTGCGAGATGGGCAACGCCTTCTCTGAGCTCAACGACCCCATCGACCAGTATCAGCGCTTCAAAGCACAGGCCGAAAAGCGCGCCCACGGCGATGAAGAGGCCAACATGATGGACGAGGACTTCGTCATGGCGCTCGAATACGGCATGCCGCCCACCGGCGGCTTGGGCTTCGGCATTGACCGCTGCGCCATGCTGCTGTGCGGCGCGAGCTCCATCCGCGATGTGATCCTGTTCCCGACCATGAAGCCGCTGGACGCGGACAAGAAGCCGGAAACGGCCGAGGCCAAGCCCGCCGAGACCGTGCCCGCAGCGCCAGCAGCGGAGGAGAAGATCGACTTCTCCAACGTGCAGATCGAGCCGCTGTTTGCGGATTTCGTGGACTTTGACACGTTCAGCAAGTCCGATTTCCGTGCCGTGAAGGTCAAGGCGTGCGAGGCCGTGAAGAAGTCGAAGAAGCTGCTCAAGTTCACGCTCGATGACGGCACGGGTACGGATCGCGTGATTCTCTCTGGCATCCATGCCTATTACGAGCCGGAAGCGCTCGTGGGCAAGACCTGCATCGCCATCACGAACCTCCCGCCGCGGCCCATGATGGGCATCGACTCCTGCGGTATGCTGATCTCCGCCGTGCACCACGAAAACGGGGAAGAAAGGCTGCACCTGCTGATGGTCGATCCCCACATCCCGGCCGGCGCAAAGCTGTACTAAAATCCATATGCAAAAGCCCTTTGCGTGCGCATGATCTGCACGCAAAGGGCTTTTTCGATTTCGGGGCTGCGCGCGTTACTGCGCGGGCTGGAAATTCGTCTGATAGATCTTCTCGGCGATCTTTTTCGGTGCGAAGTCCACGATGACAACGCCGTAGGCCGTTCCGGCCTGCCAGTCGTAGTCATAGAGATCGAGGTTGATGCGCTTGGCGTATTCCTTCGGGTGGCCCACTTTTCCGCTGCCGCTCGTGGACGTGAAGTTCAGGAAAAACGTGTCCTCCGCCGCCTGACTGTTGTCCAGACAGGTGTGGATGGCGTCGATTTTGTCATCGGTGTCATAGTTGTAGCGATCCTGCACGCACAGCGTCTCGCGGCCGTTGATCACGGAGTTCGCGGTGGGGTCAGACAAAACGGTGCGGTCGCCCTGATCCGCCCAGCCGAAGTACAGGCCGCAGCGCTCGAAGCCGACCGGAAGCTTGTCGTCAAACCGCGTGGCGAGGACGATCTTCCCGCGCACTTCGCCCAGCGTCGGGATCTCGTTTTTCAGATACCAGCGCTCCGGATCCTTGTCGATCGACTCATACAGGACCTTCTGAATCTCCGCGACATCGTCCTTGCTGTTTTCCGCCTTCATGCACAGGATGACCGTCTCGGTGGGGTGGGTGTCCAGAAACGCGGAAACGTCGCGCAGCACGTCATCGAGTGTGAGCGTTCCGGCAAACGGGGAGTTGGAGGTCTTGCAGCGCGCGATGCTGTGCTTGAGCACCAGTGCCTGCTGGTCGTGCTTCTGTTCGAGCACCAGACGCATATCCAGATAGCGGTAGCCATAGATCAGCTGCGTGGCAACGCTCGCGTCCTGACATTGAAAAATGTAGCGCATATCCACATACTGCGTGCAGCTGTCGTGCGTACCGGGGATCGACATATTGCTGAGCTTTGTCTCGTCCGGCACGGTTTCCATCCAGTCGGTGCTGGAGATGTTCGCTGCCATGGCCGGCGGCGCGGCGATCCCGGCAAGGACGGAGAGCACCATGCAGACGAGCAGCGCGCAGAGCCAGAAGCGGTGTTTGGTGGCCTTCATAAAGTATTCTCCTCATCATTTTTCTGTCGCACGAGCATACCGTGCGGCGGTCGTGTGCCGCCAGTATAGCACAAAACCCGCGTGTTGGGAACGGGAAATCGCATTCCGGGCGCTTGTTCCGGTGCGCGGCGGTAGAAAATGCGCAAATACTGTGGTATACGATTGCAAAAATATTGCAAAAATGTGTCGCAGAGAGGAGGGGGGCATGTGCAGCATGCGGGCGCGGCCGGCCGCCGCGAGAAAGCGCTTGTGCTGGGCCTGCCGGGGGAGTAAGACGCCTCTGCATAGTGTTATCCGGCAGATTCCGCAAACAACTGTTGCGGCGGGGCGGGTTTTGCGTAATCCGCGACTGTCTCTACGACGTCTTCGCTGTATTTGACGATCATATTTCCGCCCATATCGCGCACGAGCGCCATGTGGCGTTTCAGGTTGGCCGCTGCCTCGTCGCTCAAAGAGCCGCTCGTTTCGACATACATCGCCGAAAACCGATGACGTGGGGGAAAATGCAATGAAGAAAATACTGATT
>ERZ772886.3676-NODE-3676-length-10743-cov-35.977264_pt1 | contig 10743 bp, 6 predicted proteins | sample MGYA00512128_ERZ772886 | MGnify/ENA primary metagenome ERZ772886 (study PRJEB29015, sample SAMEA2737698) | human gut metagenome | biome: human gut; feature: human-associated habitat; material: faeces | place: China | collected 2012 ... | reverse complement strand
ATGTCCTGGATCTCCTCGACGTTCATCGCGTGGCCGCGGGCATAGCAGACCTCCTGCACATGATCGCTGATCTCGATGATCTGCTGCTTCGTCAGGCGCTGGGCATCGGGTACGACCTTGTTAGCCTTCGTGATGGCCGCAATAATTTTGGTAATGTCAAAGACAGCCTCGCTGCCGTTGCGCTTGATGATCTTCATGGTGACTCCTCTTTACAAAAAAATAAATACAGTGCGTTCAATACGAACTGTATAGAATACAGATGAAATGCCGATTCGTAAATTGCCCGTTTTGCGAGCAAGACTATAATACCGCACCGGGGGCAAAAAGTCAATCCATAAAACCACAAGATATAGTGTCCAGCGAGCAAGCGAAAACAAAATGTTCCGTTTTCGTCGCCTCAACGTGCAAAAAAGCCCTGCCAAAAATAAGACTGAAATTTTGGTGATTTTGAGTGGTTCTACACAGTTTGTCGATGCAGCGTGCAAATATCTTCTTCGAAAATCATGCTCCCCCTTGCAGTATGCCCCCAAAGCTGGTATACTATGTCAGGGTTTGGGGGCGGAACGCCCGCCCGACACAAGATATGGGGATGTCCCCGCAGGAGAACACCATGAATTACGCAACCATTAAATATTGTGATATTGCCAACGGGGAGGGCGTGCGCACGAGCCTGTTCGTTTCCGGCTGCCGCCGCCACTGCCCGAACTGCTTCAATGCCGTGGCATGGGATTTCGGCTACGGTGCGCCGTTTACCAAGGAAGTTCGCAATGAAATACTGGAGAGTCTGGCCCCCGGTTACATCAACGGGCTTTCGCTGCTGGGCGGCGAACCGTTTGAGCCGGAGAACCAGCGGGAGCTGCTGCCCTTTATTAAAAATGTAAAGGTGCTGTACCCCAACAAGACGATCTGGTGCTACACCGGCAACAATCTGGAGCACGAGATCTGGCAGCCCGGTCCCGGGCGATGCGAGGTCACCGACGAGTTTTTACAATATATAGATGTGCTTGTGGACGGCGACTTTGTGCAGGACCAGTACGACATCAGTCTGCGCTTCCGCGGGTCGAGCAACCAGCGCATCATTGACATGAACAAGACCCGCGCAGCGGGCCGGGTCGTTTTGTGGCAGGACGACCCGATTTTTGCGGATCACAAGATGTAATGGAAAAATGCAAGGGCGGATCGCATATCCGCCCGCGGGGCGTCGAGGACGCCGACCCCTACAAACCGAAAAGCAGAACTGTAGGGTCCGCATACGTGCGGACCGCGGCTTTCCCGCAAGAAACCATCTGCCTTACGCGCGAGGGCCGAGCATGCCCGGCCCCTACTGTGCAGTCACAATTAAAACAGGAGCAAAAACCATCCACCATGAGCACCACCTCAAAATCCAAAACCATGATCGAAGGGCCGCTGGCCAAACAAATTCTGCTGGTCAGCCTGCCGCTGGCTTTATCCAACCTTTTACAAATTCTGTTCAACATGTCCGACGTTGCCGTTGTGGGCCGGTTCGCCGGTTCCACGGCGCTCGGCTCCGTGGGCTCGACGGCGACGTTTGTCACACTGTTCACCGGCTTTCTGATCGGCTTGAGCAATGGCGTCAACGTGCTGGTCGCCCGCTTTTACGGTGCCGGGCACCCCAAGGACGTCAGCAAGACCGTCCATTCGGCGCTGCTGGTCAGTCTGGCCGCCGGTGTGCTGCTGCTGTTCGTCGGCCTGTTCGGCTCGCCTGCGCTGCTGGAGCTGCTGAACACCAAGGAAGACCTGCTGCCCGGTGCGATTTTGTACCTGCGGGTCTACTTTCTCGGTATGCCGGCGCTGGCGCTCTACAACTTCGGCAACGCAGTGTTCAGCGCTATCGGCGAGACAAAAAAGCCGCTGGCCTACCTGTCGTTTGCGGGTGTGCTGAACATCCTGCTCAACCTGTTTTTCGTCATCGTCTGCAAGCTCGATGTCGCCGGTGTCGCGCTGGCCAGCACGATTGCCCAGTGCGTCTCGGCAGGGCTGATCCTGCACGCGCTGACAAAGGTCAGCGACTGCTATGCGCTGGATTTCCGCAAGGTAAAGCTGGACCTCAACATGACAAAGCGTATCCTGATGCTGGGCGTGCCCGCGGGCCTGCAAAACGCGATCTTTGCGATTGCCAACCTCTTTATTCAGGCGGGCGTCAACTCCTTCGACTCGCTGATGGTCAAGGGCAACTCCGCCGCAGCTAACGCCGACGCGATGGTTTATGACGCTATGGCGGCATTTTACATGGCCTGCGCCAGCTTTATGAGCCAAAACTACGGCGCGGGCAAGCTGGACCGCGTCAAGAAAAGCTACTTCATCGCGCTGGCCTACTCGTTTGGCCTGGGCGCGGTGCTGGGCGGCGGGCTGCTCGTCTTTGGGCGGCAGTTCCTGGCGCTGTTCACGACCGAGAGCGCTGTCATCGACGCGGGCATGAAGCGCATTATGGTCATGGGCTGGGCCTACTGCACCTCGGCGTTCATGGACTGCACGATTGCCGCCTCCCGCGGCCTCGGCAAGACGGTAGGGCCGACGGTCATCGTAATTCTGGGGTCCTGCGTATTCCGCGTTGCGTGGGTCTACACGATCTTTGCCCACTTCCACACGATCCCGGCGCTCTACCTGCTGTATCCCTGCTCCTGGGCGCTGACCGCCGCCGCAGAGATCGTCTATTTTGTGTTCAGCTACCGCCACGCCGCCCTCCGTCTGCAGGAGCGCGATGCGCTGGCGCAGCTGTGAGAGCAGGGGAGAGGGCTGCTGTCATTCGCTGCATATCCAAAAAATTTGCTAAAACAGTCTGTCATGTATATTTTGTATACCAGATATACAGAAAATACTTTTTACATACACCACTCCCACGTGTATAATAGTCGATGCAAGTAAAAGAGGAGTGGAAAAGTATGCAGTATACGGACCTGACAAGAAAGGAATTGCAGCGGGAGTACAGCCGCCTGACACGGAAGTACACGGACTTTATCCGCCAGCCGGTGGAGCTGGACCTGACAACGGAGGATCCGCTGCCGGGCTGCACGAACCGCCGTGCGGTGAAGCATTTTGGCACTGTGCTGGGCAAGGAGCTGCGCGATACCGGCGCAGCCCACCCCGCCCAAGCACCGGACGCCGTGGCGGTTCTGGCCACGATGCCCGGCTGTGCCCACCGCACAGTGGAGCTGTGCCGCAAAGCCGGTGTCCGCTTTGACGCCATCGACCACTGCACGGTGCTGGCGCGCACGATTCCGGAGGATATCCGGTCCGACGAGCTGACCCACGTTGCCAGCGTCTTTGCTGTCAGCGCCCGCATGGCTGCATTGGAGAGCCTGCAGGGAACGCTGATGAGAGCGTAAAGCCGTCTGCCGCCCCGTAAACCAAAAACCCGCATTGGCATTCAAAACCAATGCGGGTTTTTTATTGGTGCGCGTGGTGGGGATGACGGGCGGCTTGTAGGGGAACCGGTAGCGGATGTTGACATAGAACGGGCGGTCGTAGCCGCGGAACTGCCAGCAGGACGGCACGTCGAGCTTGTCAAACACGACGGCGTCGCTATCCAAGAATGAGGCCCTCTGCGCGGCGCTTTGCAGATTCTCGGCTGCGGAAAACCGATAAAAATGGAAATCCGCGGCTTTCCTTGCAATTTTCCGGCGAACATGCTACATTTAGTATAAAAACAAAAAGGGGCGTGCCGGGTATGATTCGTTTGGCCCTTGTCGAAGACGACGAGCTCTACCGCAGCCAGCTGCGCGAATATATTGACAAATACAGCGCGGTATCGGGCGAAAAATTTACCGTGACAGAATTTTCCGACGGCGACGAGATCGCACTTGGCTATAAGGCTGTCTACGACATCATCCTGATGGACATCGAGATGAAGTTTATGGATGGCATGATGGCTGCCGAGGAGATCCGCAAGGTCGACACCGAGGTTATCATTATCTTCATCACAAATTCGCCGCAGTATGCCATCAAGGGCTATGCCGTCGATGCGCTGGACTATGTGCTGAAGCCGGTCAGCTACTATGCGTTTTCGCAGAGACTTGGCCGCGCCGTGGAGCGCGTGGCGCGCCGCGCACGGCACTTTTTGCAGATAAACGCCCACGGCACGGCACATAAGCTGGACACCTCGGCCATTTATTGGATCGAGAACTGCGGGCATGACTTGGTCTTTCACACGGCGGAAGGGGAGGTGACCGCCCCGGGCTCCATGACGGAGACCGAGGAAAAATTGGCGCAGGACAGTTATTTCCGCGTAAACAAGGGCTGCCTTGTGAATCTGGAACACGTTGACCGAATGGACGGTGAGGATGCCATCGTCCACGGAGACCGTGTGCCGCTGGCCCGCGCGCGGCGCAAGGCATTTCTGGATGCACTGAACGACTATATCAACGGGGCAGGGTGACGATATGCCGCTGAAAATTCCTTATTATGAGATGGATATTCCGCGCCTTGTCACGGCGCTGGCAGACTGGCTGGCCTGCCTTTTGTACCTGCGGTTTCTGCCTCCGCGCTACGGCGGGGTCAAGCGTGCGGCGCTGTACGGTGGTGCATTGGCGGCATTGGCACTCTACCTTGTGGCCACCGACGGCTTTAACGGCTGGCGGTTCAATGTGCTGTACGCGGTTTCTGTCGCACTTATGCTGCTTTTTATGGCGGCGGCCACCCGTGCAGACCGCTGGCAGGTGGGGTATTTCTGCACGCGGGCGTTTATTCTGGCGGGTTTTGCCGGGGCGCTGACATGGCAGATGTATGTATATTTTGCGCGTTACATCGCAGCATTGCAAAGCCTGCCTGCGTTGGTGCTCTATATTGCGGCGGGGTTCGGCATCATCTTCGGCCTGATGTGGCTTCTGGAGGATGGCGGCAGCACGGGCAGCATTCAGTTTGACATTCGGCCCCGCACGACCTGCATCGCGGCGGTCATGGCGGCGGCCATCTACATTTTGTCCAGCATCAGCTATACGCAGCTGAACACGCCGTTTTCGGCCCGCGGCACGATGGAAATTTACACAATGCGCACGGTTGTCTACTTCGGCGGCGTGGCGCTGCTGTTTGCATATCAATCGCAGCTGCGAGATTTATTGACACAGCGCGAGGCGGATGCCTTGCGGAACATGCTGCACATCCAGTATGAAAACTACAAAATCCGGCAGGAGAGCATTGACCTCATCAACCAAAAATATCATGACTTGAAGCACCAAATCGCGGTGCTTCGCGCCGAGAGCGGCGAGAAACGCAATGCCGTGCTGGACAATATGGAGCAGGAAATCAAAGCCTACGAGGCGCAGAACGACACCGGCAATAAGGTGCTGGACACGGTGCTGACAGGCAAAAGTCTGACCTGCCGCACCAAAAACATTCAATTGACCTGCGTGGCTGACGGCACAGCGCTGGACTTTATGGACGTGATGGACATCAGCAACCTGTTCGGCAATGCGCTGGACAACGCAATCGAGAGCACCGACAAAATCAAAGACCCGGAGCGCAGGCTCATCCACCTGAGCGTGGCGAGGCAAAAAGGCTTTGCGGCCATCCGCATTGAAAACTGCTTTGACGGTGAGCTGAAATTTGAGAAGGGCCTGCCCGTCACGACGAAAAAGGATGTCTTGTACCATGGCTTCGGTGTAAAAAGCATACAAAACGCCGCCGCAAAATACGGCGGTACCGCGACAATTACGACCCGCGAGGGTTGGTTTGAGCTGCGCGTGCTGATTCCGCTGGGGCAGCCGCAGCAAGAATAAAAAATGAAGTTTTACGCCCCCTGTATCGGCAAATGCCGTGCAGGGGGCGTTGTTTGTGCGGAAAAAGTCTATGCTTAGATGCCGCATTGAGCAATATGCACAAAAAGAAAGCGCAAAACCTTGTGAAACCTGACGAAGCCAAAAACCGTTTGTGCGAAAAAGAGCGCATTTCGTGCAAATTATGCACCGCCGCACGATTCTTGTGGTATGGTAGGCTTACAGAAAAAAGAAGAATCTCCGGACGGGCTGTCCGTCCGACGAAGGAGGAGAACACATGTTTGAAATCACACGCCTGACGGTGGAGCATCTGGCCGCCGGCTGCGTGACCGACTGCTCCACACCCCGCATCGGGTTTTCCCTGAGCAGTGACCGCCGGGGCGCACAGTTGGCCGACGCCGAGTTGACCGTCGGTGACTGGTCCGCCCATGTGACCAGCGGCCAGAGCGCTGCCTACGTCGGCCCTGCGCTGCTGCCATTTACCACCTACAACGTGCGCCTGAACGCCACCGACGACGCAGGCGAGACCGCCACCGCCACCACTGCCTTTGAGACAGGCCGCATGGAGACGCCCTGGAAGGGCCGGTGGATCAGCGACCCGAGTTACCACTTCACCGAGGCAAAGGTCAGCCCCGTGCCGATGGTTTTCCGCAAGGAAATCACAACGAACAAACCCATTGCCCGCGCGCGCCTCTACGCCACAGCCATGGGCATCTACGAGGCCGAGCTGAACGGCCAAAAGCTGGGCGAGCAATACTTCGCCCCCGGCTTCACGAGCTACAAGTCCTATTTGCAGTATCAGACATACGATGTAACGGCACTTTTGACAGGCGACGACACGCTGACCTTCACGGTTGCAGGCGGCTGGGCGGTGGGCAGCTTTGTGTTTACCCGCAAAAACCGCGTGACTGCCGACCGTCAGGCTCTGCTGGCCGAGCTGCGCATTGAGTACATGGACGGCACGACGGAGACCATCGGCACCGACGCTACATGGCAGGTCAGCGAGAGCGGCCCCGTGCGGATGGCGGATCTGTATGACGGCGAGACCTACGATGCCACGCAGGAAATCAGCGATTGGCACAACGCCGCGCCCGAAACGCTGAAAGTCACCCCTGCCATCACGGCGGACTACGGTGCCCCGGTCAAGGCCCACGAGGTGCGCAAGCCTGTGGCCGTGATGACCGCCCCCGACGGCGAGACGATTTACGACTTCGGCCAGAACCTTGCGGGTGTTGTCCGCATCAAATTCAACGGCAAGGCCGGGCAGGTCGTGACCGTGCGCCACGCCGAGATCCTGAACCCCGACGGCAGCTTAAACACGACCTTCCTGCGCACGGCCAAGGCCACGGCGACCTACACCTGCCGCGACGGCGAGCAGACCTACAGCCCGCGGTTCAGCTACATGGGCTTCCGCTATGCGGGGGTCAAGGGCGTCGATGCGAAGGATCTGGAAATCGAGGCCGTGGCGCTCTACTCCGATGTGGAGCACAGCGGTTCCTTCCGCTGCTCCAATGAGATGCTGAACAAACTGCAGTCCAACATTACATGGGGCGCCAAGTCGAATTTCGTTGATATACCGACGGACTGTCCCCAGCGCGACGAGCGCATGGGCTGGACCGGAGACATTGCCGTGTTCTCGCCCACCGCGCTGTACAACTTTGAACTGAGCCGCTTTTTGGAGAAGTGGCTGCGCGACGTCAAGGCCGAGCAGCTGCCCACCGGCGGCATCCCCAACACCGTGCCTGTGCAGGGCTACGGTTTCCCCGCCACAATGCCCGAGATGGCCGTGGACTGGTGGGGCGACGCCTGCGTGCTGGTGCCATGGGCTCTATACGAGGCCACGGGCAGCCTGGACGTGCTGCGTATGATGTACCCCACCATGCAGAAGTACGTCAAGGCGTGCTGCTTCTGGGCCGGGTTCGGCATCGGCAAGCACCGTTACATCTGGCACACGCCGTCGGTGCTGCATTTTGGCGACTGGGTCGCCCCCGATGTGCCGAAGATGAGTCAGTGGCAGGCCCGCAGCAAGTACACCGCCACGGCGTCCCTGTGCAACACCAGCGGCACACTGGCGAAAATTGCACGCATCCTTGGCAAGACCGAGGACGCCGCCAAGTACAAGGAGCTGAGCCGTAAGGTAGCCGATGCCTATTGCAGTGTGCTGACCGACGGCAACGGCAAGACGAAGGAAGAATTCCAGACCGCCTATGTGCTGCCTCTGTACTTGAATATGTTCCCTGAAAACGTCAAGGCGAAGGCTGCCGAGAATCTGGTCAAGCTGGTTGAGAAGAACGACTACAAGATCGGCACAGGCTTCCCGGGCACGCCGTACATCCTGTTTGCGTTGGCCGACAACGGTCACGCCGACACTGCCTACAAGATGCTGCTGAACACACAGTGTCCCAGCTGGCTGTATGAGGTCCGCGTGGGCGCAACCACGGTTTGGGAGCGTTGGGACGGTCTGAACGAGAACGGCGAGTGCCCAATCGGCGACGACGGCACCGACATGATGATTTCGTACAACCACTACGCCAGCGGCGCGGTGGGCGCGTTCCTCTACCGCCGCGTGCTGGGTGTGGAGCCCACCGAGGCCGGGTACCGCAAGTTCAAGTTTGCGCCGGTGGTCGGCGGCGGCATCACCGAGGCTGAAGGCACGGTGGGCACGCCCTACGGCGTGATCAAGGCTGCATGGAAGATCGCGGACGGCGAGATGACGATGACCGTGGCGGTGCCCGTCGGCACCGAATGCACCGTCGTGCTGCCGAGCGGGGAAGAAAAGGTGCTTGGCAGCGGGGAATATACCGTTACGGCAAAGGCGTAAAGGCATAGCGTAAACAAATTGCTTATATATACAAAGAAGGAGTGACTCTCTATCATGTCAACCTCGAAATCCAACTTCTGGTCCTCGCCGCTGACGAAGTCCCGTATCACCAGCGACGACGTTAAGATGCCGGAAATGCTGCTGGGCTATTTTATCGGCCCCTTCGGCGCACTGCTTTCCTCGGGCATCTTCACCAGCATCCTGCAGAACTACTTCACCGATGTCCTCAAGCTTGATCTTGGCTTTTTGACGACCTTGCAGCTGGTCTCCACGGTGCTCATCGTGGCGTCCAACCTCATCGTCGGTCAGCTGATTGAGCACACCAAGGCTCTGGCCGGCAAGGCACGCCCGTGGATCCTGCTCTCCGCGCTGACCCTTTCCGTCGCCAGTGTGCTGATGTTTATCGTGCCGTTTGAGGGCATGGCCAAGATGGTCTGGATCGCCATCGCATACAACCTGTACTACGCAGTCGCTTACCCCATCTACAACACCGCCAACTCCACCATGATCCCCGTTTCCACCCGTGACAGCAAGCAGCGCGGTGCGCTGGCTTCCTTCACCAACGTGGCGGGTCTGGGCGTTATGGGCTGCGGCTCGATGGTATTCCCGATGCTCGTTTCCTTCGCGCTGAAGGAGAACCAGCACCTGTGGTTCCTCACCATGCTGGCCGTCGCCATCTTCAGCGCACTGACCATCTACCTGCAGTTCCTCTTCACCCGTGAGCGCGTCACCGAGGAAGGCCGCGCCGACACCGAGACCCCTGCCAAGTCCGCCACGCTGGGCGAGCAGCTCAAGGCCGTTACCGGTGACCGCATGTGGTGGATCGTCATGGCGTTCTATATGCTGTTCCAGTGGAGCGGCGCGATGAAGAACGGCTCCATGAGCTACTTCTGCAAATGGGTTCTGGACAACACTTTCTTCGGCACGGCGGACGCATGGGGTGCCTCCCAGGGCCTGCTCAGCATCATGGGCGCTATCCCGATGGCCGTGGCTGCGGTCTTTGTGGTACCTCTGGCCAACAAGTTCGGTAAGCGTCTGGTCTGCGGCGGCTTCATGCTGCTGGGTGCCGTGGGCGGCATCATCGCAGGTCTGGGCGGCGGCAACATTGTGCCGGTCGCCATCGGCGTGGCCCTCAAGTGTCTGGGTTCTTCCCCGGCCTGCTATCTGATCCTGGCCATGATTGCCGACGTTATCGACCACATTGAGTACCGCACCGGCATCCGCACCGACGGTCTGACCATGAGCATCTACAGCTCCCTTATGGTCGCCGCCACGCCGATCTGCAACTCCATTTTCAGCGCCATGCTGAACGGCAGCGGCTATAACCAAGCCGCCGACGTCGCTCTGGGCACCGCCGCCCAGACCGCCAGTGTGCAGACCGCGATCTCTGTCAGCTATATCTGGGTCGAGACCGTCTGCTATATCATCGGTGCCGTCATCCTGATCCTGTTCTGGACGGTTGAGAAAAACCTGCCCGAGGAGCAGAAGGCTATCAAGGAACGCAGCAAGAAGTAACGCGCCCTACACGCGATTACGATATACACAAGGATACACAAGGAGGAAAAACATGAGTAAGAAAAAATCCGGCCGCCGCGTCTGGCGCGGCGTGACCACAGCCACGGCGTCGCTGCTGGCGCTCAGTGTCTGCGCCTCAACCGTCGTGGACGGATTCCGTACTGACATTGACAAGTTCCTGGGCACCAAGAGCACCAAGCTCGTGACCGAGAACTCCGACGGCACTGACCTGTACACTTTCAAATCCGACTACACCTCCACTACCGACCTGCTGCACGGCATTCAGGACGTGGGCGAGCGGATGAGCGAGGAGGGCAGCGTCCTGCTGAAGAACAACGGCGCACTGCCGCTGACGAAGGATGAGACCCAGAAGATCACACTGCTTGGCTTCTCGAGCTACTATCCCGTACAGGGCGGCGATATGGGTTCCAGTCTTGTGGAGAACACCGGCACGGATGCCGATACAGTCGATATGGTCGGTGCCTTCAAGGCAAAGGGCTTTGGTCTGAACCAGACTGTGGCCGATATGTACGAGGCCCTGCAGCCCACCTTCAAGTCCGAGGTTCAGAGCTGGGGCGGTACGATTGAGTACAACCACATCACGGCACCCTCCACGACTGGCGTTTTCTCCAGCAAGGAGCCGAGTCAGGCTGCGCTGGACGGCCAGAACGCCGC
>ERZ772886.3670-NODE-3670-length-10761-cov-8.576966_pt1 | contig 10761 bp, 6 predicted proteins | sample MGYA00512128_ERZ772886 | MGnify/ENA primary metagenome ERZ772886 (study PRJEB29015, sample SAMEA2737698) | human gut metagenome | biome: human gut; feature: human-associated habitat; material: faeces | place: China | collected 2012 ... | reverse complement strand
AAAAAGATGAATATATAGGAATTCTGACTTCCGGAGGGGACGCTTCCGGAATGAATGCGGCAATCCGTGCCGTGACCCGTACCGCCATTTTCAACGGCTTCAAAGTCAAAGGAATTTACAGAGGGTACGAAGGCCTGATAGCGGGCGAGTCCAGGGAACTTACGACCGAGGATGTGAGCAGCATCATCCAGCGTGGGGGAACCATCCTGAAAACGGCACGTTCCGAAGCGTTCACCACCCCGGAAGGACGCAGAGAGGCATACGATACCATGAGGAAAGAAAAAATCGGGGCGCTGGTAGTCATCGGGGGCGACGGCTCACTGACTGGAGCCCGCATATTTGCCGAGGAATACCCTGTCACGTGCATAGGACTGCCCGGTACCATCGACAATGACCTGTACGGTACCGATTTTACAATCGGATATGATACGGCCCTGAACACCATTGTGGAGTGTGTGGACAAAATCCGGGATACAGCCACCTCGCACGACCGAATTTTCTTTGTCGAGGTGATGGGACGCGACGCCGGTTTCCTCGCCCAGAACAGCGCAATAGCCTCGGGAGCCGAGGCCGCCATTATTCCGGAAGACCGGACGGATGCGGATCAGCTGGAGACTTTTATCGGACGCGGATTCCGGAAGACCAAGAACAGCAGCATCGTCATCGTGACGGAAAGCCCGGGCAATAAGAATGGCGGAGCCATGCACTATGCCGACCGGGTAAAAAGGGAATACCCCGGATATGATGTCAGGGTCTCTATCCTGGGACATCTACAACGGGGAGGAGCGCCAAGTGCCAACGACCGCATATTGGCCAGCCGGCTGGGTGAGGCCGCCATACAGGCCCTGATGGAGGACCAGCACAATATCATGGTAGGCATACATAACAATGAGATTGTCTATGTTCCTTTTGACCAGGCTATCAAGAACGACAAGCCCATTGACAAAAACCTGATCCGTGTCCTTAACGAGTTGTCCATATAAAATGTTACTCCTATGTCGGAAGTTGCCCCTTTAATATCAGACCTTGCCACTATCTTGATTATAGCCGGTATCATAACCGTCATTTTCAAATGGCTGGGACAGCCGGTCATAGTGGGATATATTGTGGCCGGTATTATGGCAGGTCCTTCCATTTCCCTATTCCCGACTGTTTCCGACCAGGCCAATATCAAGATATGGGCGGATATCGGTGTTATTTTCCTCCTGTTCGCCATAGGACTGGATTTCTCGTTCAGAAAGCTGATAAGTGTGGGAGCCTCGGCCATATTCTCCACTGTTATCATCGTCTGCGGCATGATGTTCCTGGGATATACGGCAGGCAATGCGATGGGCTTCTCACACACGAGCTGTATCTTTCTGGGCGGAATGCTGTCCATGTCCTCCACCGCCATCGTATTCAAAGCATTCAGTGACATGGGGCTTCTCGATCAGAAATTTACCGGTATTGTCCTGGGGATACTAATCATTGAGGACGTGGTGGCGGTAATCATGATGGTGGTCCTCTCCACATTGGCTGTAGGCAAGCATTTTGAAGGCTTCGAAATGCTGGAGAGCATATTGAAACTTGCGGCCTTTCTTATTTTCTGGTCAGCATTGGGAATCTATCTGATTCCTACCCTTCTGAAAAGATTGAACCGCTTTATTAGCAATGAAATACTGTTGACAACCTCCCTGGGACTATGCCTGGGAATGGTGATGATAGCGACAAAGGCGGGATTCTCCGCCGCGCTGGGTGCGTTCGTCATGGGATCCCTGCTGGCAGAAACAGATAAAGCGGAAGAAATCGCACATATCGTGCAACCGGTAAAGGACCTGTTCGCCTCCGTTTTCTTCGTATCAGTGGGAATGATGATCGACCCTGCCATGATATGGGAATATGCCGTTCCTGTTTTTATCCTGACGGCACTGGTCCTATGCGGGCAGGTCCTGTTCGGGAGTTTCGGCGTGTTGCTTTCCGGACAACCGCTAAAGATTGCGATACAAGCCGGCTTTTCCCTGGCACAAGTGGGTGAGTTTGCGTTCATCATCGCTTCGTTAGGAATCAGTCTGAATGTAATGGACAAATACCTTTATCCGGTCATAGTGGCAGTATCGGTCATCACCACTTTCCTTACTCCTTATATGATAAGACTGTCGGATCCCGTCTACTGTTTTGCAGACAGGCACTTGCCACAATTCCTGAAAGATTACCTGACGCATTATTCTTCTGGAACAATGACCACAAGACATCAAGGCTCCTGGCACAAGCTCATCAGGTCCATGTTGGTATCCGTCACCCTTTATCTGGTGGTATGCCTGTTTTTCATAGCGCTGTTCTTCTCCTATGCGTATCCTCTGGTAATGGGACGTATTCCGGGGATGAAAGGAAGCCTGCTGAGCTTCGTTCTTGTCCTCCTTATCATATCCCCGTTTTTGTGCGCCATCATCATGAAGAAAAACAATTCCGTCGAATTCCGCAAACTTTGGGCGGACAACAGGTTCAACAGGGGGCTGCTGGTATCAATGATAGTGATCAAGGTGTTGATCTGTATCATTATCGTAATGGGTATCATCATCCGTCTTTTCAATGTCGCTTTGGGGTCAGGACTGATATTATCTTTCCTGATCATTGTCGTTATCTATTTTTCCAAGCGGATACGGAAACGATCGCTAAGTATGGAAAAACAGTTCCTCGAGAATTTCCAGGGTACAGCCGGGACATTTCCACAGGAAGAACCGGAAACAGGAGAAACCTCCACAGAAAAAAATCATGAATTATCAAATAAGTAAAATGTTATGGAATATTCAAGTTATCATGTAAACGTCCCACAATGGAGGGAGATTACAGTCGGTTCACACCTTCCGGCAGAATTGCGGAGATTTGCGGAGATGGCACATAATCTTTGGTGGACCTGGAACGAGGATGCGAAGAGTTTATATAGTGGTTTGAACCCGGAACTATGGGAAGAGGCGGAACAGAATCCGGTACTGTTTCTGGAACGGATGGATTATGAAGAGCTGGAGGCACTGACACATGACGGAAACTTCATGCGTAAGATGGAAAACGTATATTCCACTTTTAAGGCGTATCTTGATGTGGAGCCGGACCACAGCCGTCCGTCAGTTGCCTATTTCAGCATGGAATATGGTCTGGACAGGGTTCTTAAAATCTATTCCGGCGGTCTGGGCATATTGGCAGGTGACTATCTGAAGGAAGCTTCGGACAGTAACGTAGACCTCTGCGCTGTAGGGCTTTTATATCGTTATGGCTATTTTGACCAGGCTCTGGCGATGGACGGGCAGCAACAGGTTCATTATGACCCACAGAATTTCGGGCAGCTTCCGATAGAGAAAGTGATGCAGCCTGACGGGCGACAACTGGTAATCCATGTTCCCTATGCCGACAGTTTCACGGTCCATGCCAATGTATGGAAGGCCAATGTGGGACGTGTTTCCCTCTACCTGCTGGATACGGACAATGAACTGAACAGCGAGTTCGACCGTCCGATTACCCATCACCTGTATGGCGGTGACTGGGAAAACCGGCTCAAGCAGGAAATACTGCTCGGCATCGGAGGAATGATGACATTAAAAGTATTGGGCATCGAGAAAGATGTATATCACTGCAACGAGGGGCATGCCGCACTGATCAATATCCAGCGGTTATGCGACTATATATCCGAAGGCCTGGACTTCGGACAAGCCATGGAACTGGTTAGGGCTTCCTCGCTTTACACTGTGCATACACCTGTGCCTGCCGGCCATGACTATTTCGATGAGGGGCTTTTCAATAAATATATGAAAGGATATCCTGATAAGCTGGGCATTACGTGGGACGAGTTGATGAACCTCGGACGGCAAACTCCGGGCAACAAGGGAGAACGTTTCTGCATGTCGGTATTCGCCTGCAAAACCAGCCAGGCGGTAAACGGTGTCAGCAAGCTGCACAAGTCCGTTTCACAGCAGATGTTCGCGCCTCTCTGGAAAGGCTATTTCCCGGAAGAGAACCATGTGGGCTATGTGACGAATGGCGTACACTTTCCCACTTGGTGTACGGCGGAGTGGAAAAAGCTGTTTAAGGACAATTTCGATGAGAATTTCATGAACGACCAGTCCAATCAGGAAATATGGAAAGGCGTTTATAATATACCCGATGAAGAGATATGGAACATGCGGAAAAGGTTGAAAACCAAACTGATATCCTACATCAAGTGGAAATGCGGCCGGGACTGGCTCAAAAGCCAGGTTGACCCGGCATTGGGTGTCTCCATTTTCGAGAAGTTTAATCCGAATGCTCTTCTTGTCGGCTTCGGAAGGCGCTTTGCAACTTACAAAAGAGCTCATCTTTTGTTTACCGATTTGGATCGTCTGGCGCGGATTGTGAACAATCAGGAACATCCCATACAGTTTGTCTTTGCAGGAAAAGCCCATCCAAACGACACTGCCGGGCAAGGGCTCATCAAGCAGATTGTGGAGATATCCCGCCGTCCTGAATTCTTGGGTAAAATCATCTTCCTTGAGAATTATGACATGGACCTGGCACGGCATCTTATTTCTGGGGTTGACATCTGGATGAATACTCCCACCCGTCTTGCGGAGGCTTCCGGAACTTCCGGTGAGAAGGCTCTGATGAACGGCGTACTCAACTTCTCCGTGCTGGACGGTTGGTGGTACGAAGGCTACCGCAAGGAGGCGGGATGGGCCATCACCGACAAGGCCACCTATCAGGATGAACAGTACCAGAACCAACTGGATGCGGAAACAATTTATTTCCTGCTGGAACATAATATCCTGCCGTTATATTATGAACGGAAAGAAAAAGACTATCCGGAAACCTGGGTCAAGTACATCAAGAACTCGGTTGCGCAAATAGCTCCCCGCTTCACGATGAAAAGACAGCTGGATGACTACTATGACGGATTTTACAACAAGTTGTCGGAACACTTTCATGTTTTGGCGGCGGACAATTATGCAAAGGCGAAAACGCTTGCCGGCTGGAAGGCAGCTGTCGACAGCAGATGGAATGCCGTGGAAATCGTTTCCGTGAATGCGGGAAAAGGATTGGACGCCACGGTGGAGGCTGGTAAGGAATACGAGATGACGGTCGTCATTGACGAGAAAGGGCTGGACAACGCGATCGGATTGGAATCGGTCATTATACGGCATGAGGAGAATGAGGATCGCATCCATGAGGTCATTCCTTTTTCTTTGACATCCAAAGACGGAAACCTATACACTTTCAAGGCAATAACCAGAATGTTCAGCGCTGGAAGCTTCAAACAGGCATTCAGAATGTATCCCAACCATCCCCTGTTACCTCACCGGCAAGATTTTTGTTATGTACGATGGTTCTGAACGGACATGAATAAGCAAGAGTTACTGACAAATGGACGGTGTAAGAAGAAGGCGGACCGAGAAACCGTCTGGCCGGTTGTCATCATGAACTTCACCGGTGTGTATGCCCATGAGGTATTTGCACGGAACAATCAGTTCATTTGGCTAGACTGCCGTCACCTTTCTGGAACGAGAGGTTACTGTGACAAGGAGGGGATACGAAAATTGAAGCGGGTGATTGCCGGTTATCCAGCGGAAGGTATCCATTTCATTGATTCGGGCAATTATCATTACCTGACCAAATTATGGACAGACAAACTTCGAGTTCCGTTCTCTCTGATTGTATTCGACCATCACCCCGACATGCAGCCTCCCTTGTTCAAGGGCATGCTTTCTTGTGGGAGCTGGGTAAAAGACATGTTAGACTGGAATATGCTTTGCAAGAAAGTGGTGATAGTCGGTGCATCGGACAAACTGATACGCACCGTACCGGAAGAATACGGACAACGAGTCAGTTTTTATAGCGAAGCGACGTTAGCTCACGAGAAGGGCTGGCGCAATTTCTCCTCTGCGTATATTGAAGGACCGGTTTACTTGTCCATAGACAAGGATGTCCTGAACCCGGCATCCGCAGTAACAGACTGGGATCAAGGGTCTTTCAGCCTGCAGGAACTGGAGGAATTACTGGCAATTGTCCTTCGAAAGGAACGTGTAGTCGGCATTGATATCTGCGGGGAATGCTCCGCAACGCTTACTTTGTTTGAGGAGAGGCGGGAAGCCACCGTGGACAGCCGGGCGAACAAGGAGCTGCTCAAACTCATACAGTCATTCTCCTGTTTTTTATAAAGCTGTTGGATATTGTTAATTATATTATCACATAAACCATATTTTATTATTATGATGAAAACAATTGTTCGTAAAATCGGTCTGGTTGCACACGATGCAATGAAAAAGGACATGATAGAATGGGTTCTTTGGAACTCGGAACGTCTGATAGGGCATAAGTTCTATTGTACGGGAACCACCGGTACACTCATTAAAAAAGCGCTCGAAGAGAAACATCCTGAAACAGAATGGGATATCACGATTCTGAAATCCGGTCCTTTAGGTGGTGACCAGCAAATGGGCTCACGTATTGTGGAAGGAGAGATTGATTATTTGTTCTTTTTCACGGATCCGATGACATTGCAGCCACATGACACGGATGTAAAGGCACTGACCCGGCTGGCGGGAGTTGAAAATATAGTTTTCTGTTGTAACCGTTCGACAGCGGACCATATTATTTCCAGTCCTTTGTTTCTTGACCCGACCTACAAACGGATTCATCCAGACTATACCAATTATACACAACGCTTTGAAAACAAAGAAATTGTATCGGAAGCAGTAGAACGGGTGAAGAAACGGATGAGCCGAAATGAAAACAATATGATCGAATGAGAATGTAATGTCCAATAAAGGGGATGTGATATGTTTCAGTCATAAAAAGCAGGTTCCTATCCTTTCTGTGAGTATAAAAAAAGATTAAAAGATCAACTGTGTGATAGCAAACTTGCGAGGTATCCTCAAATGGTTTGAAACAGTAATAAACTTTTATCATAAGTTTCTATTATTCCCTTTTATATGAGCGAACACGCCTTTTTGTAGGATTCCAATATAAGAATGAAGACTTCCATGTGGTTGAAACTTAAAATCCTTTTAGGATATGTCATACTGCTTCTCCTGCTCGTCCTGACCATTCATATCTTCCGCAAGGAACAGACGAGGCGGAACAGCCTGCGACAGGATGAGCATGAACTGGCCTGTATCCGGCATCTGGCCGGAGAAACATACGCGGGCTTGCTGGGACTGGCCACTTACGGTGAAACAGCCAGCGTCTGGGATGAAAGCGACCTTGGACTCTACCACACAAAAAAAGACAGTGTCTGTAACATGTTGCAGACACTGAAAAGGTATGTGAAGTCTCCCGAACAACAGTCGCGCATAGATTCGTTATGCCTGCTGCTGGAAAGAAAGGAACTGTTGTTAGACACGGTCATGGACACGTTCGGGCGTCTGCGCAAGACCGGCGAGATCGTGAACAGCAAGATTCCGGCAATCGTGTCCCATATCCAGCAGGCGGATGTCCTTCCTGCCGAGAAAAAGAAGGAGGAGGAAACTCCGAAGAAGGGTTTCTGGTCATTCATCAGGCCCGGGAGGAAAAAATCGGCCTATCTGCAGCAGAAGGAACAGCTGGAACGCCAGCGACAGTCCATTGGTAAACATCAGGGTACCACATCTGTCACGAGCATGCTGCACTCCCTTGACAGGGAGGTGACCGACATGCAGAAAGCCGAACGGGAAAGGCTGCTGGAACAGATGGACCTCCTGTACAGTAACAACACGGACCTGAACCACAGGCTACACCGGATTGTCAGGGACTTTGAGGCGGATGCTGGAATACGGCTTGATGAGCGTTACAGGCAATTCATTTCCACACGCGACCGCTCGTTCCATACGGTCTCTCTGCTGGCTGTCCTCATCTCGTTGCTGACCGTCCTCCTGTATCTTATCATCCACCGGGATCTGAACAGGATAAACCAGTATCAGCGTCAGCTGGAAGCCTCCAATCGTGAGAACACGGAGCTCCTACAATCCAGAAAACGCATGATGCTCACCATCGCTCATGACCTTCGTGCGCCACTGGCTACTATCAAAGGATGCGCCGAACTGCTCCCCGGGGAAGAAAAGAAGAGCCGCAAGGACGAGTATGCGGAAAATATACTCCATTCTTCCGATTACATGATCGGGCTGGTCAATACGCTGATCGGATTCTACCTGCTGGATACCGGCAGGAACAAACCCATCCTTTCGATTTTCCGGCTGGAGACCCTTTTCAGCGAAACAGCCCGGAACTACGGTTCGCTGGCCAAAAAGAAAAAGCTGCGGCTGACAACCGCCTTTTCCGGTCTGGATGTGGTAGTAAGCGGTGACCGTTCCCAGCTCCAGCAAATCCTGAACAATCTGCTTTCCAACGCCATTAAATTCACCCGGCAAGGTGAAATCCGCCTGCAAGCGGAATACCGGAATAAAGAATTGCATTTCTCGGTACAGGACACCGGTACCGGGATGACGGAGGAAGAAACAACCCGGATATTCACAGCTTTTGAACGGTTGGACAATGCCCGTAATGTTCCCGGTTTCGGATTGGGGCTGGCCATTGCAAGCAGGCTGGTCTCCGGGATGCAGGGAAGCCTTACCGTAAAAAGCAAACCGGGTGAAGGCAGCACGTTTACCGCATTCCTGCCACTCCTTGAGGCGGATGAATCCACCCAGATGGATGAGACACGCATCGCTACTGATTATCATCTGGATGGAATCAACGTACTGGTCATTGATGACGACCGGATGCAACTGAACATTACCAAAGAGATGTTTAACCGTAACGGAGTGCGGTGCGACTGCTGCCAGACCAGCCGTGAACTGGTTACCCGGCTACGGTCACAAAGATATGACCTGCTGCTGACGGATATACAGATGCCTGAAACGGACGGCTACGGAATACTTGAACTGCTCCGGGCATCCAATATGGAGAACGCAAAGACAATCCCCGTCATAGCGGTAACGGCACGGGTGGATGATGACAACGAGTATCTGTCGGGCGGCTTTTCGGGCTGCATCCATAAACCATTCTCTATGGAAGAACTGATAAATACAGTGGCACAAGTGATAGGAGAAAAAGACAGAAAGGAGTATGCTCCCGATTTCTCACTCATCCTTTCAGGAGAGGACAACAGGGAGGAAATGCTCGCCCTGTTTATCGAAGAGAGCCGGAAAGACCTTGCCGCATTAACCGCTGCCTTAGACCGACAAGACAAGGAGGCCGCCGCCTCCATCCTGCATAAGAACCTGCCCCTATGGGAAACCGTCCGTCTGGATTTCCCCTTGTCTCATTTACGGGAACTGGTGACAGAACCTGCGACAGAGTGGACCAATAGACAATCCATGGAAATGCGGGACATCATCCGGGCAGTGGAAAAACTGATAGTATACGCTGAAAAATACGGGAGGAAAGCCTATGAAAACAATCCTGATTATTGAAGATGATATTGTGTTCAGCCGTAGCATCAGCAACTGGCTGGTGAAAAAAGGGATGAAAACCGAATGCGTGGCAACCCTTGCGAATGCCCGTAAAGCCATCGGGCAAAAGGAGTTCGACCTAATACTGGCAGACCTGCGCCTGCCGGACGGAAATAGCACCTCGCTCCTGAAATGGATGAATGAGAAGTACTACTCTATCCCTTTTCTGATCATGACCAACTACGGACAGGTGGAGAATGCGGTGACAACCATGCAACTGGGAGCCATCAACTACCTGTGTAAGCCTGTGCAGCCAGACAATCTCCTGGCTCTGATAACGGAGATACTGGATAAAAACGATAACGAACAGGAGTTCTACCGAGGTGAAAGCCCCAAAGCCCATGAGATGTACCGTCTGATAGAGATGATTGCCTGTGCCGACATCTCCGTTCTGCTCCGTGGGGCTTCCGGCACCGGGAAGGAGCACATTGCAGCCGAGATACATGCCCGGAGCCATCGGAAGAACAAGCCGTATCTGGCTATCGACTGCGGGGCCATTTCCGATGAGCTTGCCGCCTCCGAGTTTTTCGGTCATCAGAAGGGAGCCTTTACCGGTGCGGAAAGCGACAAGGTCGGATTGTTCCGTGCCGTTAACGGAGGGACATTGTTTCTGGACGAGATAGGCAACCTTTCCTATAAGACACAGATGCTCCTGCTCAGGGCCTTGCAAGAGAAACGCTGCAAGCCGGTAGGTTCCACGAAAGAATACTCTTTTGATATCCGGCTGGTTGCCGCCACCAATGAGAATCTGGAAAAAGCCATCGGAGAAGGACGCTTCCGGGAAGACCTGTTCCACCGGCTCAATGAGTTCACTCTGCGGATTCCTACACTGGCAGAATGCCGGGAAGACATCCTTCCTCTGGCTTATTTTTTCTTGAAACTCACTTGCGCCAAGGCCCATAAATCGTTTCGTGGCTTTGACCGGCTGGCAGAGGCGGCACTGCTGGAATATCCCTGGCCGGGGAATATCCGTGAACTGAAGAATACTGTCCGGCGTGCCGTCGTGTTTGCCGGGGAGGGGCGGATATCCGCACAGGAACTGAATCTGGATCAGGGCATGAAATTGGGAAACATGATTGTCTGTCCGGAAAAGGAGGAGCAGCAGATACTTCGGATACTTGGGCAGACCGGTAACAACCGCACCCTTACCGCCCGTGTACTCGGCATCAGCCGGACTGCCCTGTATTACAAGCTGAGGAAATACGGTATTGTGTGAATAAGGGAATATAGGACAGCCCCCGGAAAACGGGGGCTATTTCAGTATGCTCGGCATGGTTATTAGCTACCGGGTGCAAGTCCCCAATGAGCCCTAATAGCGGGAATCATACAG
>ERZ772886.3645-NODE-3645-length-10851-cov-14.932197_pt1 | contig 10851 bp, 9 predicted proteins | sample MGYA00512128_ERZ772886 | MGnify/ENA primary metagenome ERZ772886 (study PRJEB29015, sample SAMEA2737698) | human gut metagenome | biome: human gut; feature: human-associated habitat; material: faeces | place: China | collected 2012 ... | reverse complement strand
CAGCACGTCGACGTCGAACAGAATGGTATGCCCTTTCCCCCAGATGCGGTCGAGTTCGCTGCGCAGCGTGCCGTAGCAGGTGCCGGCATAGACCTCCTCCCATTCGACGAAACGCTCTTCGTCGACCGCCCGGCGGAATTCGTCGGGCGAGAGGAAATAGTAGTCCACGCCGTCGCGCTCCGTGCCGCGCGGTGCGCGCGAAGTGGCCGAGATCGAGAATTCCAGCTGCGGAATCCGCCGGAGCAGCTCGCGCACGATGGTTGTCTTGCCCGAACCGCTCGGAGCCGAAAAGATGATGAGTTTTCCCATGAGGTCGGATGTTAAGCCCTGCTTCTGATGGTTCGCTATAAGATATTGAGTACCTGCTCTTTGATTTTTTCGAGCTCATCCTTCATCTTTACCACGAGAATCTGGATGTTGCTCTGGTTGGCCTTCGAGCCCATCGTATTGATTTCGCGCCCCATCTCCTGAGCGATGAACCCGAGTTTGCGCCCGGGCGTCTCCTCGTCGGCAGCCACCTCGCGGAAATAGCGGCAGTGGTTTTGCAGGCGCACCTTCTCCTCGGTGATGTCGAGCTTTTCGAGGTAGAAGATCATCTCCTGTTCCAGCCGGTTCGAATCGACCTCGACGTCGAGCTGCGCCAGATTCTCGCGGATGCGGGCCTTGATCGTCTCGGTGCGCGCCTTTTCGTAGGGGACTACCTCCTCCTTGTAGCCTTCGATCTTGTCCACGCGCCGCAGCAGGTCGGCGATCAGCGTGGCGCCCTCCTGTAAGCGGAAGTCGTCGAGCCGCGCGACGGCCTCTTCCGCCGCCGCCAGCAGCGCGGCGTGCTCCTCTTCGGGTACCGTTTCGTTGGGTGTCGAAACCACGTCGGGCATCCGCAGCACCGACTGCATCATGGCGTCGAACGAGGCCTCCATACCTGCATAGGTGAGCGCGTCGCTCAACTGGCGGACGTAGGCGCGGAACTGCTCCTTATTTATATGGGCCGAAGTCTCGACGGCCGTACTCTCGGCCGTGACGAAAATTTCGACCTTGCCGCGCTGCAACGCCTTTGTCGCCAGCGTGCGGATTTCGGGTTCGAGCGAGCGGTATGCCGAGGGCATTTTGATGCTCAGGTCGAGCTGTTTGGAGTTGAGCGAGCGAATTTCGACGCTGAATTTCTTATTCGGGGCGAGCCTTTCGGCCTTGCCGAAACCGGTCATGGATCTGATCATTGGTCGAGGTAAATTTTTGCAAAAATAGTAAACAAATGCGAAACGGGGAAGGATTCCGTTCGAAAAATGGCTGCCGGCGAATTATCTGAAAATATTTGGGCCGTCGTGGTTGCGGATTCTCATTTTTTGCTTACCTTTGTGTTATCGGAGTAACAGTTATCTAAATCATCAGACTATGAAAAAGCACAATTTTAACGCAGGACCTTCGATCCTGCCTGAAGTCGTTTATGAGAAGACGGCCCGGGCGATCCTCGATTTCAACGGGACGGGGTTGTCGATTCTCTCGATTTCACACCGCTCGAAGGAGTTCGACGAGGTGATGGCTCAGGCGGATTCGCTGCTGCGCGAATTGCTCGATATTCCCGATAACTACAAGATCATCTTCATCGGCCAGCCAGACGGAAGCGCCCTCCGGGGTGTGATACTTGCCGCCCAGAGCGTCCAGACCGGCTCCTGCCGGGTATTCGGTAAAGTTGAACAGCCCCACCAGCGTTTCCTCACCGCGCTTGCGCACCAGTGCCAGCACGCCGGGGTTGTGGCTGTCCCATGTGGTCACCCACGCATCCGGGGCAAAGCAGGGGTCTGCCCGCATTTGGCGCAGCTGCTCCATGCCCTGCCACAAGGGGTTTTGCAGCGTGCCCTTCCGGGTGCGCTGCTTTGCGTCCTCCCAGTTGAATTTGCTGCGGTGCAGGTTGCGGCTGTCCTCCACACGGTCAGGGTCGTTTTTGTAGTCCCAGCCGTTGCGCTGGGCGATCTCGTCCCCGCAGTTCAGCATGGGGAAGCCCTGCAAGAATGCCATAGCAGTGTGCAGCAGCAGGTCGCGCTTCACGGCATAATCCAGCGCAATTTTATCGTTTTTCTCAAGTGCCTGTTCGATACCGCACAGGCTGGCGGTGGTGCCGCAGCTCCGGGCATCGCCGGTGGCGGGGTCGTAGTTGTACAGCTCGCCCTTTGCCCAGCTACCGGGGAAATTGCCCTCGTAGAAGTGGTAGAGATATTCTTTATGCTTCTGCGGGTCGATGCTCAGCCGTTTTTCCACCGCCTCGTCCAGACCCCAGCCGATGTCATCGTGGCAGCGCAGATAGTTCACGAACCAGCAGTTGTCCGGCAGGGCGTGCAGGGCATCCAGCTGCGCCTTCAGCAGCCGGGTATCCCGGCTGGCAAGGGCACCCCACAGGTTGACCATGGTGGACACGTTGTAGAGCATGTGGCATTCCGGCTTTTCCGGGGTGCCGAAATAGGCGGCAAGCTCCTTGGGAGCCATGACTACCTCGCCCTTGAGGATGACCGCCGGGCAGACGCATTCCAGCACCATGCGGAGCATCCGCACGATGGTGTGCACCTGCGGCAGATTGCGGCAGGTGGTGCCCAGCTGCTTCCAGATGTAGGGCACGGCGTCAATGCGGAACACCTCTACGCCCAGATTTGCCAGATGCAGGATGCTCTTGGTCATGTCCACGAACACCGCCGGGTTTGCGTAGTTCAGGTCCCACTGGTAGTCGTGGAAGGTGGTCAGCACCCACTTGTGCATCTCCTCACACCATGTAAAGTTGCCGGGTGCAGTGTTGGGGAACACCTGCGGCACAGTCTGCTCGTACTGGTCGGGGATGGTGCGGTCCTCGTAGAGGTGGTAATAGGCCTGAAACCACGGGTCGCCCGCCTTTGCCGCCATGGCCCAGCGGTGGGTGCTGGCGGTGTGGTTCATCACGAAATCCAGACACAGGCTGATGCCCGCCTTGCGCAGTTCACGAGTCAGATTTTCCAGATCCTTGTTGGTGCCAAGGGCAGGGTCTACGGTGTCGAAATCCTCCACCGCATAGCCGCCATCGTTGTGGGGATGGGGCATCTGCAGCAGGGGCATCAGGTGCAGATAGGTCAGCTTCTGCTCTTTGAGGTAGGGCAGCTTCTTTGCCAGCTCTTTCAAGTTCCCGGCAAAGAGGTCGGTGTACATGGTCATGCCGAACATATTGCCACGCTTGTACCAGTCCGGGTCGGCAGAGCGTGCCTTATCCAGTGCTTTCAGCTCGGCACTGCGGGCGTTGTAGGCTTCTGCCATCTCCCGCTCCAGAACTTCCAGCCCTTCCCGGTTGTGGTACAGTTCCATGAACAGCCATTCCAGCTCGTCCTTGTGCTTGGCAAACCGGGACGCAAATTCCTGTTTCGCTGCCATGGTTCAGCCCTCCACTTCTGCAAGGGTGGGCATGGCGGGGATAGCGCCGTGGCGGCTGGTGGTGATGCTGGCGGCCTTGTTGGCAAAGGCCAGAATGCTTTCCAGCTTGTCCACGGTGAGGGTGTCCAGCTCCTCCTTGCAGAGCTTGGACAGAGCTGCTCCAAAGAAGGTGTCGCCTGCGCCGTTGGTGTCGCCTACCTTGCAGGGAACGCCAGCCACATGGCCGGTCTTGTCCCCAAAGCGGTAGAATACGCCGTTTGCACCCAAGGTGACGAAAATCAGCCGGATGCCATTCTGTGCCAGCTGTGCTGTGCCGCTTTCACAGTCGGTGGTGCCGGTGAGCAAGGGCAGCTCTTCATCGGACACTTTCAGAATATCCACCAGCGGCAGGGGAGCTTTCATCTGGGCAATGGCTTCCTCTTTGTTCTTCCAGAGGTTTGCACGGTAGTTCGGGTCATAAGTAATGACAGCACCCATCTTTTTGGCACGGGCGGCGGCATCCAGTGTGGCGGTGCGGGAAGGGTCGGCGGTCAGGCTGACAGAACCGAAGTGGACGATTTTGGCAGCCTTCAGAGCGCCCTCCGAAATGTCCTCTTTGCTCAGCATCACGTCAGCGTTGGCGCTGCGGTAGAAGCTGAAATCCCGCTCGCCGGTAGCATCCACCGAGACCACCGCCATGGTGGTGGGGTGGTCTGCATCCACCGCCATGCCGGAAACGTCCACCTTGTTCTCTGCCAGAACCTCTTTCAGGTAGCGGCCAAAGGCATCTGCACCCACCTTGCCGATAAAGGCAGTCTGTGCGCCCAGCCGGGCGGCAGCCACCGCCAGATTGGCCGGAGCACCGCCGGGGTTTGCGGCAAACTGAGGAATGCCGCGCTCATCCTTGCCGGTCTGGGTCAGGTCGATCAAAACTTCACCAATCGTTACAATGTCCATGATAATTCTCCTTATTTTTGATGTGAAACCCAACGATCACCGCTGGAACAGATAATGAATGTAAGCGGCTGCACGCTCCGGGTGCGGTGCATTCTGCACTACCCCAAGATAGACCTTGCCAGAAAAACCTGCCTGCCTGACAAACGGCGTGTCCGAAATATCCAGCACGGTCCCACCGGCGTTCAAACCCGACAGTGCATGGAAAGACGCATCCAGTGTCCGCAGATCGAGAAAATAATCATCTGCCAACAGTCGATCCCGTGCATATTCGTCCATCAGAACAACATCTAACCGCTGGGCACTGACTGCACCCAGCAGCTTCATCTCCGAAGCATATACATACTGCTCCTCTGCGCGTTCGCTTTCGCTGAGCAGCAAGCCGGACAGCAGATCGACCTGTTGCTTTTTGGTCAGACCCTGCGCCTCGGCAAAGCCGGTGGTAAGCTGTTCCGTCAGATCAGACCCGGCAGTGATATTTACCAGACCAAGGTAAAGCACATCCTCTTTTTTCGTCACATGGCGGTAGGCTGCATACCCGAGGATATAGACGACGATGAGCACGATCGCAATGGGCAGCTTGTAATATGCCCAGATGTGCTCCCACTTTTTGCGCCCATGGAGGGAGCGGAGCGTATCCCGGTCAGTTTTTGTCATGGTCGTATTCCTCGTGTACTGCATCAGGGTCTCCACCGATCAGATAGAGGATCCGAAGCATCAGAAAGGAGCAGAGCATGGCGCAGAAGCCCATGCCCAGCAGGAATGCAGGCGTGAACACAAACACTATGACGTACCCCATGATGCCATAGATCGCCGCCATCAGCAGGGTGCAAAACAGATACCGGACACCCACGAGAAACGCTGTTTTCAGGATGCCGAAGGTGGTGTTTTCAAACCGTGCCAGCAGAGGAAAGGCATACAGCAGAACGATGCCGTACAGAACTGCCGCACCAATAAGCACTGCAGTGAGCAGCGTCCAGAAAATGTTTTCGCTCCACATTCGGCGCAGCACAAAGCCATCCGCAGCCAGGAAACTGCCGACTGCCAGCAGGATAAGCCAGAGTTTTGTGGCAGGCTTAAAATTTTCCCGGAACGCCTTAAAAAACATCCGGGTCAGACCATCGTCCCGATCTTCCGCCATTTTGAGCGTGACGTAGAACAATGCGGTCGTAGAAGCCCCTATGGTAACGATGGGCAGGCTGCACACGAGCCATAAGATGTTCAGATAAGCACTGTAAGTCAATTTCGTCAGCACAGCAAACAGCGGCTTGTCCGTATTGCACAGGTCACGCATGGGGGTTCTCCTTTCGCTCAATCTCCTGTGGATTCGCGCAGGATCAGGTTGGTTTCCGTATAGACGGTGCGATAGTTCAGCGATGGCTCTTCGATGCGGGTCATAAGCAGATTGGCAGCGGTGTAGCCCATGATCTGTCCATGGATATGGATCGAAGTCAGACGGGGGACAAAGTAGGAAGCCTCCTGACTGTCATCGAAGCCGCAGACCCAGATATCATCGGGAACCGAATACCCCAGCTCATTCAATGCCTTGACCAGATCCATGGCAACAAAGTCATTGGCGCAGACAAAGGCATCCGGCATCGTTTTGAACCGACGTATGGTTTCGTACAGGGATACCGGATAGTTCTGCTGTCCAGATGGCATCGCACAGGTGCTCAGGCCTTCTGTCAGACCAAAGTACTCCACTGCATCCTTATAAGCCATATAACGCTCAAAGAAGGACTGACAGTGGTTTTTATCCCCCGCAAAGCTGATGCGTTTTTTGCCGCGCTGGACCATGTGGGCCACCGCATTCTGGATCTCAATGCGGTTTTCCATATAAAGGCGGTCAGCTTTAAGAGGAGGACGCATATCCATCACAGGGGTGTCTACAAACAGCAGCGGAACATCCAGATCGCATAGCATCTGTGCGTAGTCATAGTCGAATACTTCAAAACAGATGATGCCGGCTGTGTGCTGGATGTTGAGAGAAGATGGAAGTTTTTTCTCTTTCAGCTCTATGGGAGAAATGCGATGAATGGTCATGCAGCTGTGCAGATGGTCGATTTCCGACTGGAAACGATCCAGCATCATGGAGGAAAAGTGAGAGCTGCTCAGAAACTGGGTCGTCAGCATGGCGATCTCCCGTTTGTCACTCGGCAGAATGAAAGGCTCTGCTGCTTTTGCAGCGTCTTCCTGAAACAGCGGCAGATAGGCAAACTGCTTATAGCCCATTTCGGCGGCTTTGCGCAGGATCTTCTCCCGTGTGGCATCTGCCAGCACACCGGTGTTGTTGATGGCCTTTGAAACTGTGTTGCGGGAAAGCTGCAGTTCGCTTGCAATATCCTGAATGGTGACCTTGGTTGCCATAAGTCATCCTCTTTCTTTATAATACAGGAGCGGATGTTCTTTTTTATAGATAAAGTCTGGTGACAGATCTTATTCTTTGTGACTCCAGTATAGTGCAAATGCACAAATTAGTCAAATGTAAAAATGCAAATCATCATTTTGCATATTTACGCACTTTCGAATTTGTGCATCTGTACAAATCCACAGTATTTTTTGATATATACCATGAATTATCGTTGACATTCGCTTGCTTGCGTGATATAAATGAATTACAGAGTTTTACATTTGCACAATCAAAGCGAAAAACGTAAAATTCAAAGGTGCAAATGTAAAACGCAAATCAAGCGGCAAGCAAATCAAAAAGGAGGAGAATGATTCATGAAAGCAAAGACGGCCTCGCCGGAAACGGCTGTGCTGACAGCAGAACGCAAGCTGCACAACACATGGGTCTACATCAAACGGCATTGGCAGCTTTACCTGTTGTTCCTGCTGCCTGCCGTGGTGCTGACGCTGGTGTTCAAGTACGCTCCCATGGGCGGTGTGCTGATCGCATTCCAGAAGTACAATCCCTTCAAGGGCATCTGGGGCAGCGAGTGGGTAGGCTTCAAAAACTTTACCCGCTTCATGTCCTCGCCGGACTTCCAGCGCTATCTGATCAACACCCTGAAGCTGAGCGTCTACGGTCTGCTGTGGGGCTTCCCGATCCCCATCCTGCTGGCATTCCTGCTCAACCGTATCGAGAGCAAGAAGATCAAGCAGAAGGTGCAGCTGGTGCTGTATATGCCCAACTTCATCTCGGTCATCGTGCTGTGCGGTATCGTCCGGGTGCTGCTGAGTGTCACCGGTCCGGTGAACGGCCTGCTTCACACCAGCATCAACTTCATGACGCTGCCGGAAGCGTTCCGCCCCATCTACATCATCAGCGGCATCTGGCAGGGTGCCGGCTGGGCATCCATCATGTACACCGCATCCCTTTCTAACGCCAGCAAAGATCTGAAGGAAGCTGCGATGATCGACGGCGCAAACCTGATCCAGCAGATCATGACAGTGGAGTGGCCCGCCATTAAGGATATGGTCGTTATTCAGTTCATCCTGCAGGCAGGCAACATCATGAGCATCGGTTTTGAAAAAGCCTATGCCCTGCAAACTGACCTGAACCTGAACACTGCCGAGATCATTGCAACGTACGTTTATAAAAAGGGCCTGTTGGACGGCGATTACAGCTTTTCCACGGCAGTCGGTCTGTTCAACACCGTTGTCAACGTCATCCTGCTGATCGCAGTGAACAAGGTCGTTGCCAAAATGAACGATGGCAAGGGCTTGTAAGGAGGGGTTTACCATGGCAAAACAGAAAAAATCAAAAATGGCCCTCTACACCAGACAAGATAAGATCATCCTGTACTGCGGCTACGCACTTCTGGGCTTGTTCCTGCTGGCGATCATCGTTCCGATGATCTACATCGTCATCGCGTCCTTTATGGACCCGGTCACTCTGCAAAACAAGGGCATCTCCTTTGATTTCAGCAAGTGGAGTCTGGATGCTTACCAGCGTGTCGTTTCGGACAAGCAGATCTGGGTCGGCTTCAAGAACGCAATCCTTTACTCGATCATCTTCACCATCATCTCGGTAGCTGTGACGATGCTTGCCGCTTATCCCATGTCGCTGCCGGACTTCAAAGGCAAAGCAATCTTCAACACCTTGTTTGTGATCACGATGTTTTTCAGCGGCGGTCTGATCCCCACCTACCTGCTCATCAACAATCTGGGTCTGCTGGATTCCATGTGGGCGGTCATTCTGCCGGGAGCATTCAGCGTGTGGAACATGATCATTGCCCGTACCTATTATCAAGGCATCCCGCGTGAGCTGCGTGAAGCTGCGGATGTGGATGGAGCCAGCGAGATGCTTTACTTCTTCAAGATCCTGCTGCCCGTCTGTATGCCGGTGGTGGCAGTTCTGGCCCTGTGGCAGTTCGTGGCAATGTGGAACAGCTACTTTGACGCCATGATCTACCTGAACAGCGCATCGAAGCAGCCGCTGCAGCTGGTGCTGCGTTCCATCCTGATCCAGAGCCAGCCGGAATCCGGCATGATCGCAGATATCCAGAGCACTGCCGAACGTGCGAAGATGGCAGAGCTGCTCAAATATGCAACCATTATTATTTCCAGTCTGCCGCTGCTGGTGATGTATCCCTTCTTCCAGAAGTATTTTGATGCCGGCATCATGGCTGGTTCCATTAAAGGCTGAGGATATTCCAGAATTTTATGAGCCGGTACGCTCATCTGTTACACGAAAAAAGAAACATGAAAAAGGAGAAAATACCATGAAAAAGCTGATCTCTCGCCGCAACTTCCTCAAGGTCTGCGCTCTGGCGGGCTCTGCCGCTGCTCTGTCTGCCTGTGGCGGCGGCCAATCCACCGGCAGCAACAATTCTGCTGCCGCAGCTGTGGATGTGACTGGTGCCGTTACATTTCCGCTGTCCGAAAAGGTCACCTTTACCGGTATGACCAGCTTCCCTGTGGGCAGCGAACCCGAGCCGAACAACCGCACCATCTTCAAGCGTCTGGAAGAGCAGACCAATGTGCACATCGACTGGACCGCCATCCAGTCCGACCAGTGGAGCGATAAGATCACCCTGAATATGTCCAACCCCAACACCCTGACGGATTTTGTTTTTACTGCTGATTTTACCGACAGCAATCTGCTGCGCTACGCAGATCAGGGTGTCATCCTCAATCTGGAAGACTACATTGACAACAATATGCCCTATCTCCAGAAGGTCTTTGAGCAGTACCCGGAGTACCGCACCATGTGCACCGACAGCGATGGCCACATCTGGGCACTGCCCTGGATCGAGCAGCTCGGCGCAGAAAAGACCGCCATCCAGACCATTGGCAACATGAGCTTCATCAATACCAAGTGGCTGAACTTCCTCGGTCTGTCGATGCCCACCACAGTGGACGAGTTTGAGCAGGTGCTGATGGCATTCCGTGATAACGCCGCTTCTCTCAAGGCAGAGTATGGCATTGACGGCGACATCATCCCCATGTCCTGCATCGTCAACAACGGCGATCAGGACCCCAGCATCCTCATCAATGGCTTTGGCGAAGGCTACGGCGACGCAGACAAGGACCGTCATATTGCCGTTACCAACGACCGGAAAGTCATCTGTGCCGCCACCCAGCAGGGCTACCGCGATGGTCTGGACTGGCTGCACAAGCTGTATGCCGAGAAGCTCATCGACCCGGAGTGCTTCACGCAGGAGTGGTCCACCTATGTTTCCAAGGGCAAGGCTGGCCGCTATGGTGTCTGCTTCAGCTGGGATGTTGCCAACATTGACAACCTGACCGACTGGGAGCCGCTGCCTGCCCTGACCGCCGATACCCGCAATATCACTCCGCAGAACGGCTCTTTCACCAGCGGCTTTGCCCGCGGCAGATGCGTTGTCACCGCAAAGGCGGCTAATCCTGCACTGGTTTGTGCATGGCTGGATCAGATGTACGCCCCCCTCCAGTCTCCGCAGAACAACTGGGGTACCTACGGCGATGCGGAAGGCTTTAACATTTTTGAACTGTCCACCAACGATAAGGGCGAGCCCATGCTGAAGCACGCTCCTCTGGGCGATGCTTCTCCCGTGGAAGTCCGTGAAGCGCAGTGTGTCAGTGGACCTCTGGCGGTTCTGGATGATTACTATGGTGTATACGTTACCTGCCCGGACGATGCACAGTATCGTCTGGACTGGATCAAGGAGATCTACACCCCGGATATGAACAACGATTATGTCTATCCCAATGTCTTTATGAGCAACGAGGACACCGAGCAGGTCTCTAACCTGCAGGCAGATCTGCAGACCTACATGAATACGCAGAAGGCCAACTGGATCATGAACGGCACTACGGATGCAGAGTGGAACGAATATCTGAGCAAGCTGGAAGACTACGGCCTGTCCGACTATCTGGGCATTATGCAGAAATATCTGGATGCTTACTACGCATAAGAATTCTTTCCTTTGGAGGATTCCATGAACGATTTGACTTTACAAAAAGCCCGTGCCTACGAGGCCGAGCACGGCGCTGCCATTTCCCCGGCGGAACGCCCTGCTTACCACATGACTCCCTATGTGGGCTGGCTCAACGACCCCAACGGCTTCTCTTATTATAAAGGGAAGTATCACCAGTTCTATCAGT
>ERZ772886.3643-NODE-3643-length-10858-cov-3.930945_pt1 | contig 10858 bp, 5 predicted proteins | sample MGYA00512128_ERZ772886 | MGnify/ENA primary metagenome ERZ772886 (study PRJEB29015, sample SAMEA2737698) | human gut metagenome | biome: human gut; feature: human-associated habitat; material: faeces | place: China | collected 2012 ... | reverse complement strand
CTTCAGTCCTTTCTCGGAGGCGGCCACTGCCATTTCTTGCAGGCTGATTTGCGATAGATCCATCGGTATCAGCTGCCATGGAGAAGTTGATCAGCCAAGCGGGTCCAAAGTAGCAGAATACTTTGCCATCGGGATAGAAGCCTTTGCTCCAGTCATCAGACCACAGGTCGAAGGTACCGGTCTCCTTAGCGTCAACCATCTTCTTGGAGTCATCAACCCACTTCATCAGGTTGTCATCGATTACGATCTTGCCATCCTGTACCCATTTGCTGGATACGTTGTTGGAGTATACACGATAAGTATCGTTTACGGAAGATACCATGTTGTAACCGGCTGCTTTCATCTTCTCAGCGGTTGCGGTGAAGGTATCCCAATCAGATACAGACTTCTGAACCTCTGCAGGATCATCGGTTCCCAGAACAGCCTTAGCAGCCTCACGGTTGTAAATCAGAACGCCGGGGCAGCCCTGCCATGAAACACCCTTCAGATTGCCGTTGGAGTCGGTAACAACATCCTTGGTGTACTGATACTGGTTAGCCAGATCTGCATCGGTGATGCCCAGATCCTTAACAGGCATTGTGTAGTCGGTATCAACATATTTCAATGCGTAGTCAGCCTCAATCAGGAACAGGTCGATCTTGTCATCAGCTGCTGCATCAGCCTGCTTTAACAGTGTTTCATCCAGATTGTTCTGATAAGCGTTGTCATCAGAAGGAGTGATGTTCCACTTTACAGTGATGTCGCCGATCTTACCGGTGGTTCCGTCTACTTCTTCATATCCGGGATAATGATCTGTCAGACGGCTCTTGAACTCCTCGTTCCAGCAGTAGATGTTGAAGACTTTGCCTTCCTCTGCTGCTGCAGGCTCTGCTGCCTCGGTGGATGCAGGCGCCTCGGTCTTAGCTTCGGTGGAAGCTGCGGGTGCCGCATCGGTGGATGCTGCAGGAGCTTCATTGCTGCTGCCACAACCTACCAGCATGCTGGCAAGCATAGCAGTTGTAAGTAAAGCACTAAGTACTTTTTTCTTCATGTTTGTTTCCTCCCATTTTTTGTTGAATGTTTGTTGTAAGTGTTTGTTGCATTTATATTCATATGTCGGCGGTTGCGTCGCTTCCATATAAATGCCTGATTAATTGTCTGTCGGAATTCTGGCCACCGACTTGCCTTCAGCAACTTTCCCGGGTACGATGACCTGTTCTATGATGGTGGTCTTGGGTCTCTCAATGAGACTGATCAGTTCTCTGGCTGCCAGGCAGCCGATCTGTTCTGTGTCCTGTTGGACTGTGGTCAGTCTGGGCTCCAACTGCCTTGCTGCCTGTATGCCATCATAGCCTGCTACCGAGATATCTTCAGGGATCTGTAATCCTCTCTGTCTGATAGCGTTGATGCCTCCGAAAGAAGCAAAGTCATCCGGATAGATGATGCATGTCGGTGGATTCGGAAGATCCAGCAGTTCATTGGTCACACGATAGGTTGTTGTTGTGTCTCTGTAAGCTGCTTCTCTGATATACTCGTCCGGAATCTCCAGTCCCAGACGTTCCGCCGTCCGGTAGAAGCTGGACAACCGTCCCGAGGTAACCGCTGACATTGCTCCGTGAATATAAGCAATTTTCCTATGTCCTCTACTATATATGTACTCCAGCAGTTCTTTCATTCCCGCAACATTGTCCGACATGATTGCGATACGATTGTTGAACAGGTAGTCAATGGTGACTACCGGGATGGAACTCTGTACCAGTTCGATGACTTCGGGATCTCCGAAATCAATACAGGCGAGCACCACTCCGTCAAAGCCTCTGTACCTACTGTGTTCCAGGTAGGACATCCGATCCGGCCGGTTCTTGCAGCTATTAATGAATGTAATGTCGTAACCGCTCTTCTCTGCCGTCCTCTTGAAACTGTCCAGCACACTGGAAAAGTAATCGTGGGTAAGACCGCTTCTGGCTTCATCTGCAAAGAGGACTCCGATGCCGTAGGTCCTGTTCGTCTTCAAAGCTCTTGCGGAAAGGTTCGGGGAATATCCCATTTCCTTTGCGACCCTTTTGATAGTTGCTTTTGTTTCTTCTCCAATGTCCTTGTGGTCGTTCAGTGCCTTGCTGACAGTTGCAACGGAGACTCCACAAATCTTGGAAATGTCTTTCAGTGATGCCATATCTTTCTCCTGTTCCATGTCTTCGTCATTCCGTCCGACCTGTTTTGTAACTTAATCGTTTTCGTAGTTTTAATATATAACATCTTTGAGCATTTTGCAATACTTTTTTGCAGTTTTTTTCAAAAAAGTATCCACTTTGTCTATAATTAACAATTTCAGATAGGCTGTTTTGTACATTTGGCTTGTACATAGATTGTGTTTCTTCTATATAAAGGCAAAGTGTGCGATAACGTTTGCTATTATTTTGTTTCGTAAAACCGGTGTTTCGAAGGTTCTTTCATTTTGTATCTTCTGCCCATGTTTCCCCACTGTTTTTGTATACATTGCGCATTTTACGGGCTTTTTCAAGATTCGTATTGCATTTTTCCCTTTGCTTCTGTATAATACAAATCAGAAATCCGGAGCACTTAATCGTTTACTTAACATTAAGCACTCCGCAGCGAAAAAACAAACACTCAACATACAACAACATGAAAGAAGGAGATTTTCTTATGAAGTATGGTCATTTTGATGATGTGCATCAGGAATATGTCATCACCACTCCCAAGACTCCGCTTCCCTGGATCAACTACCTGGGCTGCAATGAGTTTTTCAGTCTGATATCCAACACCTGCGGCGGATATACTTTCTATAAAGATGCAAAGCTGCTGCGTCTGACCCGTTATCGTTATAATAACGTACCGGCCGACATCAACGGTAAATATCTGTACATTAAGGACGGAGATACCGTATGGAACCCCGGCTGGCAGCCTACGAAGACTGAACTGGACTCCTACGAGTGCCGCCACGGTATCGGTTACAGCCGCTTCACCTCTTCCAAGAACGGTGTCAAGGCTTCCGTGCTCTCCTTCGTTCCTCTGAACGATAATTGCGAGATCTCCCAGCTGACCCTGACCAACGGTAGCTCCGAGGACAAGAAGCTGTCCGTATTCTCTTATGTAGAGTGGTGTCTGTGGAACGCTGACGATGATATGAAGAATTTCCAGCGTAACTTAAGCACCGGTGAGGTCGAGGTACAGGATTCCACCATTTATCACAAGACCGAGTACCGTGAGCGTCGTAATCATTATGCGATCTATTCCGTAAATACGAAGATTGACGGTTTCGATACCAGCAGAGATGCTTTCCTGGGTGCTTACAGGGGGGCTGATTCTCCCGAAGCTGTAGAGAACGGCAAGTGCACGAATTCCATGGCAAGCGGCTGGTCTCCCATCGCTTCCCATCAGATCAACGTGGATCTGGCAGCCGGTGAGACCAAGACCTTTATCTTCGTTCTGGGCTACATCGAGAACCCCGAAGACGAGAAATGGGAATCCTACGGTGTGATCAACAAGACCCGTGCCAAAGAAATGTTGGCAAAATACCAGACCGATGCACAGGTAGATGAGGCTTTTGCAGCATTACAGGCTTACTGGAAACAGCTGCTGGCACGCTACACGGTAGATTCCGCTGACGAGAAAGTCAACCGTATGGTCAACACCTGGAACCAGTATCAGTGTATGGTTACTTTCAACATGTCCCGTTCCGCTTCCTATTACGAATCCGGAATCGGCCGTGGTATGGGTTTCCGTGATTCCTGTCAGGATCTGCTCGGTTTCGTACATCTGATTCCGGACCGTGCAAGAGAGCGTATCATTGATATCGCTTCCACCCAGTTCCAGGACGGCAGTGCTTACCATCAGTACCAGCCTCTGACCAAGAAAGGCAACTCCGATATCGGCAGTGGCTTCAATGATGATCCTCTGTGGCTCATTGCAGGTACCAGTGCTTATGTAAGAGAGACCGGCGATACCTCCATCCTGACCCAGATGGTTCCTTTTGACAACGATATGAGCGTAGCTGCTCCTCTGATGGATCACTTAAAACGCTCCTTAGACTATATCATCAACCACAAAGGCCCTCACAATCTGCCTCTGATCGGCCGTGCCGACTGGAATGACTGTCTGAACCTGAACTGCTTCTCCGCTCATCCCGGAGAATCTTTCCAGACCTTCGGTCCCAGTGAAGGACCCGTTGCAGAATCCGTATTCATTGCCGGTATGTTCGTAAAATACGGCGAAGAATATGCTCAGCTGTGCGAGCTGATGGGTGACGATACCGAAGCAGCCCGCGCACGTAAGGAAGTACAGGCAATGTACGATGCGATCCTGAAGGATGGTTGGGACGGCGATTGGTTTGTACGTGCTTACGATGCTTACAGCCACAAAGTAGGTTCCAGGGAATGCCGCGAAGGTCAGATCTACATCGAGCCTCAGGGCTTCTGCGTACTGGCCGGTGTCGGTGTGAAGGAAGGACTTGCCGAAAAGGCATTGAATTCTGTAAAAGAGAGACTGGATACCAAGTATGGTGTCATGATCTTACAACCTGCATACACGGAGTATCACCTCGAACTTGGTGAAGTATCCTCTTATCCCCCCGGATATAAGGAGAATGCCGGTATCTTCTGCCACAACAATCCCTGGGTATCCATCGCAGAGACCGTTCTGGGCAGAGGTGACAGAGCTTTCGAGATCTACCGTAAGACCTGTCCCGCATACATTGAGGATATCAGTGAGATCCATCGTACCGAGCCTTATGTATATTCCCAGATGGTAGCCGGTAAGGATGCAAAATTCTACGGCGAGGCAAAGAACAGCTGGCTGACCGGTACTGCTGCATGGACTTTCGTAAATATCTCCCAATACATACTGGGTGTATATCCCACTCATCAGGGATTGTCCGTAGATCCTTGTATTCCCAAGGGCTTCGGTGATTTCTCCATCACCCGTAAGTTCCGTGAGGGCATCTATCACATTCAGGTGAAGAACCCTCAGAACGTGGAAAAGGGTGTCGTATCCATGACCGTGGACGGCAAGGCAGTAGACGGACACATCATTCCTTACGAAAAGGGCAAGGAAGAGTACAACGTAGTTATTACCATGGGTTAATAAACCTGATGTACATAGTTTAAAACGATTTCTATCCTCCTTAAAACCCCGGCAGTTGTTGTAGCTGCCGGGGTTTTGCATTGGATATTCGTAGTTTGCGCTACAACATCTACACCATAAGGACAAGCAGGCCGTAAGCAGACGTCGGTACTTATTGACCGTATTGGGGTCAATTATGTACCGCTACGTTCTGCGCCAGAGCGAGAGCGTGCCTGCGGTTCTTATGGTGTAGATGTTGTGGACGTTTTTGCGGCTTCCTTCCGGGACTCGATCACGTGTCGGATGGCTGTCAAATGATATTATTTTCTCCATTTTTCTGAAGCAGCTTCCGGTATGTGGCATCCATTCCCAGTGCTCCCAGCGGGGCTGTGATAAGGATGGCCAGCACAGCCACGGACAGAACGATCTTGCCGCAGGACAATCCCATCGATAACGGCACAGAGCCGATAGCAGCCTGCACTGTGGCCTTCGGCAGATAGGCTATCACGCAAAACGTCCTCTCCTTCTTATTGAGATCCGTTCCCAACATGCACAGTGCTACACCGGCGGAACGGAACAGCAGCGCCAGCAGGATCATCCCCACCGCTGCCGGTCCAGCTTCCATAGTATAGCGGATATCCACTGCCGCGCCCACCAGCACGAACAGTACTACCTCCGCTGCCAGCCACAGTTTACCGAATTTAGTAGACAGTCTGCCGGTGACTTCCCTAGGTGCCCGTATTTTCAGCGCGCAGGCCATGCTCACCACCGCCAACAGGCCGGAGAACGCCACGGTCCCCTTTAACAGGGTTTCCAAAGCCATTAATAAGAAGGACAAACCCATGATGATAATAACTTTCATGCTGTTGCGCACATAACTGCCCTTTCGGTACAACAGTTCAAAAAGCTGCCCAAGCAGCCAACCCACCAATGCACCGAACAACACACCCGTCAGGATCGATACCGGGATATTCACAAAATCCAGGGCATTGACCTGTCCACCCTGTGCCATTCCAACAAAAGTGGAAAACAATACTATGACATAGATGTCATCACAGGATGCCCCAGCCAGAATCATCTGCGGAATGCTTTTCTCCATACCATAGCCACTTTCCATAAGATGTACCATCCGCGGCACCACAACCGCAGGTGACACTGCTGCCAGAACTGCTCCCATGACCGCTGCATCCACTCTGCTGATGTTAAGGATCATGGGTGCAAATATCACAAAAGCCAGCAGTTCGCAAGTGGCAGGAACACAAGCCAGCATGACTGCGGAGCGGCCCACTTTTTTCAGATCCTTCAGATCCAATGATAATCCGGCCTTCAATAAAATGATGATCAGCGCGATCTGCCGCAGTTCCGATGAGATATTCAGGATTGACACATCCAGCAGATCCAACACATAAGGCCCCAGAATAATACCCGTAAGCAGCATCCCGATAATACGGGGCAGGTGAATCCTCTGGCAGACCGCCGCCATGAGTAATCCCAGTAAAAAGATCAGTCCCAGTGATGTAAGCATAAAAATTCCTCCGTTTTCTCGCAGCAGGACATTTTGAATTCCAACAAAAAGGCTGGTGTCCCCTGCATATTCTGCAGAAGTCATCAGCCAAATCGAATTCGTATGTTCAAATTCCGGCGGTTCGAAGCCTGTGCTTCCGGGAGAACCTCATTCCAGATGTACTTATTATATACACGGTGCCCGCCCATGTAAAGTCCTATATTTTGCAAATATACCCGCCAGCATCCTGTACTCCATTAAAAAATATCTGCTGTGAGATCATCCCCGAAGTCTGCTGCCGGAATCTCAAAGTCAACAATTCCAACTGCATAGGACTGTAATACATACTGGCCGGATTCAAATACAAAGCCATCCTCTGTAATGTAGAATGTAGGGTCTGCGGGGCCATTATCCGTACCTGCAATGTCCGGCCCATAAATTTCCTGATAGATAGCATTCAAATCTTCCGTACCATCCAACACCACCAGTTTGATACTCTTCTCGTAATCGTTAAAGAAGCAGTCCTCTTTTGCCTGCATTTCCGCTGCCTTTGCTGTCACCAGTTCCAGTGCTTTGTCGCGGAATCCGCTCCCCAGACTGTCAAAAGTAATTCTCTCTCCGGTCTGCGTATAATAGTTCATATAGTACAAAGTATACCATCCATGAGCCCCCTGATCATACCCTTCCAGCCCCCACGACAGGCTGATCACCTTATCATCCGCGCGGATCACATGGAAAGTAAGATCCTCATAGCTCTGCTCATACACCGGCATATCCTCATAAAGTGTACCAAACTCCCCGTTCTTGATTCCTTCTACAAAACTGTCTACATATTCATCCAGCTCTTTCTGAATCTTCATCTGCACCGTCTCATTGCCCGGAATCGTCACTGTAACTGTTGGATAGTAATAGGTATAACTTCTGGTCTTGTCTTCGGGATCACTGCTACCCTCGTGATCCTCTGTGGTAAACTGCACCCATTCACTTCCCTGTATTTCACTCTGGCCTTCTGTCGGTTCCGTCTGTGTGGACACTTCCGCAGTCTCCTCAGTCCCGGCCGTCGTCTCTTCCGTCGTCTGACCGCTCTGTGTCTCCTTGATGCTGTCTATAACTGTCTCCATCTCCGGATCCGTCTCCATCTCCCGGTTTCCGCAGGATGTAAAACCTAACAGTGCTCCTGCAAATACTGCTGCAAAAAATATTTTTTTCATAATCCTCGCCTCCTGATGCCAGTATATCTGCCGATTGCATCATATCTGCATCATTTTTATAATTTTTCTCGATTTCACTTTTTAAATATGATAGACAATTCCCATATTTTGAGCTATAGTAAAGCCAAATCTGGGTATGATTAAAAATAACGATACACATACTATAAAAACCAACCCGAGGAGGACTGTTATGAAAATATTATTTTATGATACCAAAAGCTATGATAAAGAATCTTTCGAGGCAACTCTGAAAAAATATCCCGGTATCCAGATCGAATACATCCGACCGGATCTGGATCCCCGCACTGCTGCTCTGGCCGACGGTTTCGATGCCGTCTGTGCTTTCGTCAGCTCCAATGTGAGCGAAGCCACATTAAAAATTCTCCACGAAAAAGGTGTCCGTCTGGTCCTGCTGCGTTGCGCAGGATACAACAACGTGGATCTGGAAAAGGCAGCTGCATATGACATATGTGTCATGCGTGTCCCCGGTTATTCTCCGGAAGCTGTCGCAGAGCATGCCATGGCTCTGGCTCTGGCCTGCAACCGCCGCTTATACAAAGCCTATAACAAGGTCCGGGAAAATGATTTCAGCCTCGCCGGACTCATGGGCTTCAATTTCTATGGTAAGATTGCCGGAATCATCGGAACCGGCCGGATCGGTGCAGCTATGTGCCGGATCTGTAACGGTTTCGGCATGAAAGTCATCGCCTACGATGTCTACGAGAACCCGGATCTGAAAGATTTCGTCACCTATGTGACCTTAGACGAATTACTGGCGCAAAGTGATCTGATCTCCCTTCACTGCCCGCTGATGGATTCCACCTACCACCTGATCCAGCTTGACACCATCAAGAAAATGAAGGATGGCGTCATTCTGGTAAACACTTCCCGGGGTGCTCTGGTCAAGACCGAGGATCTTATCGAGGGCATCCGCCTGCACAAGTTCGCCGGGGTCGGTCTGGATGTCTATGAAGAAGAGACGAAAAACGTCTTCGAGGATCGTTCCGACGAGATTCTGGAGCATTCTACCACCGCAAGGCTTTTGTCCTTCCCCAATGTCATGATCACATCCCATCAGGGATTTTTCACAAAAGAAGCACTGGAAGCCATTGCAGAGACTACCTTGCAGAATGCTCTGGATTTCGAAAGTGGAAAGAAGAGCCCCAATCAGGTGCAATAAAATATTTCCAATCGAGTAGGCTGACTCATCGTATACACAAAAAACGGATGGCCCTCCCAAGCCATCCGTTTTCTCGTTTTTCAGTTTCCCGTCTTATCCTTTTTCTCTATCTCTTACAGTTTTTACGATCAGTCCAGATTCAGTTTCTGACCAACTCTGATCACATTCTGGTTTGTAATCTGTACATTTCTGCGAAGCAATTGTGCCAGGGTCATGTGATTTTTCTTAGCGATCCTGGAAAGCGTATCACCACTCTTTACCGTATAACCGCCCTCTGTATACCAGATGCTCTCGGAAGGTCTGCGGTCAGTAACAGTTACCAGATAATTGCCGCCGCGCTTCAATGCGAACATGGACTGTCCGGTGGAAGTTACGGTAAAGGATCCGCAATACTCCAGGCGTCCCTTCTCTGTATTATAGCGATACAGGTTTGCACTCTTGCCGGAATTGTCCTTGCCTACATTTACATGAATGTTGACATTCACTCCGAAGCTGCCGGTATCTCTGATACCCAGCTGTCTGTTCACGGTTCCGGACTTTGCGGATACCACATTTGCCGGGATTGTGTTGCTCGTCTGGTCTACTGTCAGATCAATATTCTGAATCTTTGACAGATCTTTATTCTTCAGATCCTGTCCACTGATGCTCAGTGCCACACCGTTTCCGCTGTGGAATGCCACCGTCAGCTTCGTACCTTTAATGGTATTCAGTACATTCTGAGGCACCTTGACTTCACCGCTGCATACAAAGTTCATGTTGACACTTGCAATAGCAGGATTTTTCATCATCTCTGCCACCTTATCCTGTACAGAGTTGCTTACATCCGTCCAGTCTACTGCAGGTGCTGCAGAGGAACCGCTGTTGTCATCATCATCGTCATCGTCATCATCGTTGTTCACCACATCTGCCGCTACCGTAAATACAGCAGAAGGGGTTCCGGTCATTCTGGCTCCAACACCTACTGGTACTGCGGAAGTCACTGCCAGGAAACCGTTCATATTGATGGTACCGTCCGTATTTCTGCGAATGCCTCCGTGGATTGCACTGTTCATATCCATGTTCTGGAACCATTCTGCTGTAGCTGCTATTCCTTCACTGTTGGTAGAGTTTTCGCCTCTCCAATAATAGTTCATTGCATTTTCGTAGGCACTGGTCTCCTGAGTTCCTTTCGGTTTGAACTGTTCTGCAACCGTCTGCCCTGCTGCATTGCTGCTATCCTTAAAGGACAGGATTCCTTTTGCTATAAATGCAGTATTCTTTGCGTCATTTGTATAGAATGCCACGTTAAAGGACTCATTGTTATAACTGGTAGAAGAATATGCCTCAATATCCGGACAGCTGTTGGAATCAATACCCTTTGCCTTATTGCCGAATGATACACTGTTGCGCAAAATATGATGTCCGCTGATGCTGGAACCACCCATCTTGAAGCCGTTACCGTTACCGGCATCTACTTCCTGTCCGTTCTCATCCAGTACATAACCGTTCTTGAATGCCACGCAGTTCTGAATGACCACCTGACCGATAGCTCCGGTCTCTACCTTGGCGAACAGATCCCAACCGTCATCGGCATTGTATGCTGCGATACATCCGTCAAATACGTTGCCGTCTGCTACCGTCAGTTTAGCCGCAAATCCATCCGCATCCTCATATCCCGCATCTGCATTCAGATAAGAAGTACAGTTCAGGATCAGGTTGTGGGACGGCCAGTCTTCCCAGTTATCTGTGCTCTTATATCTGCTGATCTGAAGACCGGTATTACCATTTTTGTAGGTCATTACGTTGTCCACAGTGTTGTAGCTTCCGGATACCTGAATACCCTTCTGCGCATTTGCGGATCTCGTAACATCAAATCCCTGGAAATACCAATAATCGCCTGCCAGGATCATACCTGCACATCTTCCC
>ERZ772886.3642-NODE-3642-length-10859-cov-8.035450_pt1 | contig 10859 bp, 8 predicted proteins | sample MGYA00512128_ERZ772886 | MGnify/ENA primary metagenome ERZ772886 (study PRJEB29015, sample SAMEA2737698) | human gut metagenome | biome: human gut; feature: human-associated habitat; material: faeces | place: China | collected 2012 ... | reverse complement strand
AAACTTTGCCCGCACCATCGATGCCGGCATGAACATCCTGAACAACATGATCGACGGTCTGGAAAAGGCTCATGAGCACCTGCTGAAGGGTCTGGACGTCTTCAAGCTGAACGATACCTTCGGCTTCCCCCTCGACCTGACCAAGGAGATCGCTGCGGAGCAGGGCATCGAGATCGACGAGGAGGGCTTCCACGCCGAGATGACCAAGCAGAAGGAGCGCGCCCGTGCAGAGCGCCTCAAGAAGAACATCTCCGGTTGGAGCGAAGACCTGTTCGGCACTCTGACCGCTGAGCCCACCGAGTTCGTGGGCTACGACAGTCTCAAGAGCGACAGCGTCGTTGTGGCGCTGAGCGATGAGGAGGCTCTGACCGACGCCATCGCCACCGACGAGCAGGCCAAGGAAGGCGTGCTGGTCGTTCTCGATAAGACTCCGTTCTACGCTGAGATGGGCGGTCAGGCCGCAGACCACGGCGTCATCACCGGCGCTGAGTGCGTGCTGCGTGTGCAGGACGTCAAGAAGACCCCCAAGGGCTACTACGTCCACACCTGCACCCTCGAGAGCGGCATCGTCCATGTCGGCGACCATCTGACCGCCCGCGTGGATAAGGAATACCGCATGGCCATCGCCCGCAACCACACCGCTACCCACCTGCTGCAGGCAGCTCTGCGCGAGGTCCTGGGCGACCACGTCCATCAGGCAGGCTCCTATCAGGACGCTTCCATCACCCACTTCGACTTCACCCACTTCAGCGCTGTCACTCCCGAGGAGCTGGTCCGTGTGCAGAAGATCGTCAACGACAAGATCTTCGAGTCGATGAACGTCACCGTCAAGGAGATGCCCATCGAAGAGGCTAAGAAGCTGGGCGCTATGGCTCTGTTCGGCGAGAAGTACGGCAAGGTCGTCCGTGTTGTTGATATTGAGGGCTGGTCCACCGAGTTCTGCGGCGGCACCCACGTCAAGAACACCGCTCAGATCGGCGGCTTCAAGATCGTCAGCGAGTCCTCTGTTGCTGCTGGTATCCGCCGTATCGAGGCTGTCACCGGCCGCAATCTGCTGATTCGTGCCAATATGCAGGAAGCGATGCTGCACACTGTGGCTAACACCCTGAAGGCAAACAACGTCACCGCTCTGCCCGCTCGTGCGGAGGCTGTCATGGCTGAGAACAAGGCCATGAGCAAGGAGCTGGAGGACATCAAGGCAAGGGTCGCTGCTTCCAAGGTCACCAGCCTGTTCGACAACGCTGAGACCGTCGGCGACGTCAAGATCGCTTCCGCTTACTTCACCGGCACCTCCGGCGACACCCTGCGCGGCATGTGCGACACCATCCGTGACAATGCCAAGGCTGCTGCTGTGGCTGTTCTGGTGGGCAAGTCTGACGACAAGATCACCATGGCTGTTACCGTGACCAAGGACGCTCAGGCAAAGGGTCTGAAGGCTGGCAATCTCGTCAAGGAGATCTCTGCCATCGCAGGCGGCAAGGGCGGCGGCAAGCCCGACTTCGCTATGGCTGGTCTGAAGGATGAGACCAAGATCGACGAGGCTCTGGCCGCTGTCAAGAGCATCGTGGAGAAGCAGCTGGGCTGATTCTGGAACAAACCTCTCCGTCACGCCTGACGGACAGGCAGAATGATAAAAAATCTGGAAGGAGCGATTCCCATGGAAGATTGTCTGTTTTGCAAAATTGCAGCGGGGGACATCCCCTCGAAGAAGCTCTATGAGGACGAGCAGGTGGTGGCATTCTACGACATCGCCCCGCAGGCCAAGGTGCATTTCCTGGTCATCCCCAAAAAGCACATCCCTTCGGCCGCTGCGCTGACCGAGGAAGACGGCGCTCTGCTGGGCCATGTGTTTGCGGTCATCGCAAAGCTCGCCAGGGAGCAGGGCCTCGACAACGGCTACCGCGTCATCTCCAATGTGGGCGAGGACGCCGGCCAGACCGTCAAGCATCTGCACTTCCATGTTCTGGGCGGCGAGAAGCTGCCTGTCTGATTCCGAAAAAGTAAGGGAGATCGTTGAATATGGCTAAGACTTATACGCTGAATGTCGCGGGCCTGACCCGTGAGCTGACCATCTGCAAGGTGAACGACCACATGGACATTGCGGCCTTCATCATGCTGGGCGACGCCGAGCTGACAGTGGCTGCTGCCGCTGAGCTGCTCAAGAAATGCCCGGATTTTGACATCCTGCTGACCGCTGAGGCCAAGGGCATCCCGCTGGCTCACGAGATGAGCCGCCAGAGCGGCAAGCCCTACGTCTGCGCACGCAAGGGCGTCAAGCTGTATATGCCCGACCCTGTTGTCGTCGAGGACCAGTCCATCACTACTGCTGGCAAGCAGAAGCTGGTCATCGACCGTAAGGAGCTGGACAAGATGAGCGGCAAGCGGGTGCTGGTCGTGGATGATGTCATCTCCACCGGCGGCTCTCTCAAGGCTCTGGACGAGCTGGCCGAGCAGACCCAGTGTACCATCGTGGGTCAGGCCGCCGTTCTGGCCGAGGGTGATGCTGCCCAGCGCAAGGACATCATCTTCCTCGAGCCGCTGCCTCTGTTCCTCCACTAAACCGATATGCGACGCCCGCTCTGCGCGTTCTGCCTGAGTGCGCTGGGTGTGTTAGCGTTGTGCTCATTTTTGCCGCAGATGGGGCTTTTGCTGCCGTCTGCGGCAATTTTTGTTGTCTTCTGCCTGCTGGTCTGGTGGAAAGGCGGGGCCGCGAGAGGGTATGCAGTCTGTCTGTTGTTGGGTGCAGTGTTGGGCGTCGGCATCATGGAGATGACCGGCACACGGCTGGCAAAGATACAGGACGCTTACGCCGGGAGAGACGTGACCCTCACCGCCGAAGTGGAGAGCACAGGCCGCGCTTACACAGCGGGCCGGGTGAGCGCCGTGCTAATGGTGGAAAAAGTGGACGGGGAAGCTGTCCACTTCCGGGTGGAGTGCGCCAGTCTGCCCAAATGTGAGGCCGGAGGCCGCATCCGGGGCCGCTTTTCGCTGGATGTGCCGGATGCCACCCAGCGTCTGGACGACTACGCCGACGGCATTGTCCTCAGCGCGGAATATCTGTCCGGGATGCTTCGTCTTGGGCAGAGCGAGAGCTTCCGCGCCCGGACGACTCGGCTCCAGGCGGCGCTGAGCCGCGCCCTGCGAAAAGGCATGGCCGAAAACACCGGCGGCGTTCTGGCCGCGATGGTGGTGGGCGACCGGAGCCATCTGACTTCGACTCTTCGCAGTGCCTACCGGGGCGCGGGGCTTTCCCATGTGCTGGTGGTGAGCGGCCTCCACGTCACCATCTTCTGCGGCCTGCTGGATGCTCTGCCCCACAAGGAACGGGAGCGGAGCCGGGCTTACCGGCGGGCGAGGTCGCTGCTCCGGGCCGGAACGGCCCTTCTGCTGGTGGGTATCACCGGCGCGACGCCCTCTGTCCTCCGGGCGGCGGTGGCGGTCTGGGTCAGCTCCCTCGGCGTCTGGGTGGGAGGCCCGGCGGATACGCTCACCTCGCTGGGCGCGGCAGGCGTCCTTATGTGTCTGGGCAACGGGTACGCGGTCTATGACGTGGGCTTCGAGCTGTCGTTTGCGGCAGTGATGGGAACACTGGCCGGTGCTGAGTGCGCAGGGCGTGGGCGGGAACGCTATTACGATAGAAAGAAGAAACGGAAAAGCCGCCGGGAGAAACCATCCCGCGCAGTGCTCCTCTTCCGGCGCTTTGCGGGCGGCGTGTGGGACTCGCTCTGCGTCTCCCTCTGTGCCTCGGCGGCGACCTTCCCGGTGCTGGTGCTGCGGGGGATGAGCACGACAGTCTGGGCTGTGGCGTCGGGCGTGGTCGTCCTCTGGCTGGTGGGGCCGATGCTGAGCTTCGGCCTCGGTGCAGCTCTGCTGGGTCTGGCCGCGGAGGGCTTGCCTTTGTTTGAGATCATCCGCCGCCTGGTGGCCTTCTGTGCCGAAGGGCTGGCATGGCTGATGAACGAGTGGGCTTTCCGGGTGTCCGTTCTGCCGGGAGCGTCCCTCTGGTTTGATGGGACCTATGCCGCACTGGTGTGTCTTGTGCTGATCCTGCTCTGCGTAATGGCAATGCGGCGGCACATCCGACTCCGGGTAGCTCTGCCGACGGTCATTCTGCTGGCGGCGCTGGCTATCGGGCTGGAAACGGCTCTGAGCTGGAACGTGGTGAACATCGAACTCGTGGGGACCCGGGCTGCGCCTGCCGTCGTCATCACCCAGAGGGAGAAGGCAGTCGTCCTCTTCCGGGGCAGCAGCATCACCCAGCGGGCGGTGGAAAATCAGCTGGAAAAGCGGGGCGTGAGGACGGTGGAACTTCTGGTTGACCTGCGGATGCAGCCGGAAGAACCCTGCCGTATCGAGGCCCAAAAGCGCATCAATGCCGCTGCTTTGGCCGAGAATACCACCCGCTGTGCTTCCTGCGGCGAAGTGGATCTGGAACTTTTCTGCACCCGGCAGGGCTGCATTCTGCGGATGCGTGTCGGCGGGCAGAGGTTCATCACCCTTAGCGGCACGGTCCGGCCTGCAAAGCCCATCCGGGCCGAGTGGCTGCTGGCCTCGATGGCAAGGCCGGACAATATCCAGTACACCGACTGCCTGACCCTGAGCAGCAAATACCGCTGGATGGAAGAGGACGCAGAGCCTGTCTCGAGGCTGCGCCTCCGTGAGCACTTTTCAAAGCGGGCAGAGTATGATAGAATAAAATAATCCAAATACAAAGGAGCCGATCATTTGGCAACGGAAACGAAACTCCGGCAGCTGGCCCAGGGAGGCTGTCCGGTCTACTATTTTTATTCCAGCGAGCGCTATCTTGTCCGGCAGGCTGTGGCCCGGGCGGCAAAGCTTCTGGCCGAAGGTGAGGACGAAGAGACGACCGTTCTGGACGGTGCTGCGCCCGAAATCGAGCAGCTCATCATGGCGGCAGGCACTATCTCCTTCTTCGGGACGCGGCGCGTGGTGCTTCTGCCCGAGGTGGACCCCGCCGCCTACAGCGACAAAGACCTCGACGAGCTGTGCGCCACGCTGGCCAGCCTCGAGAATGCCGTGGTGGTGCTGGGCAGCGTGTTCGAGATGGAGCGCAATAAGCTCAAGCTGGGCAAGCGGGCGCAGAAGCTCATCGCCCAGTGTACTAAGGTCGGCTTTGCCGAAGAGCTGGCCAAGCCCAAGCCCTACGAGCTGAAGGTCATGGTGATGGACCGCGCCAAGGCGCAGGACACCACCCTCTCCGAGGGTACGGCGACGGCCCTGCTGGAACGCTGCGGCGAAGACCCGTTCCTTCTCGAGAACGAGGTGGACAAGCTCTGCGCCCTCTCTGGCTACCAGACCGTGACCACGGCCATGGTGGCCGAGATGGGGACTGTGAGCCTCGAGGCCGACGTCTTCGAGATGATACGGATGATAACGGCGAAAAACGCCACCGGTGCCTGCAAAAAGCTTCAAACGCTTCTCCGCCTGCAGCAGGAGCCCATCCCCATCACGGCGGCCATGATCGGCAGCTATGTGGATCTCTATCGGGTCAAACTGGGCGCAGCCAAGCGGAAGAGCTACAGCACCGTGTTCAAGGATTTCGGTTACAAGGGCAGCGACTACCGGCTCAAGCGCTCTGCCGAGACGGCCAGCCACTACACGCTGCCCCAGCTGGAAGCCTGTATGCAGATTTTGCTTGAGCTGGACAAGAGTCTGAAAAGCCAGCCCGTGAGCGCGCAGACCCTGCTGGAAACGGCGCTCTGCCGCCTGGCAATGGCGGGAGGAAGAAGATGAGCGAGAAACTGGAACTGCTGCACACCGACCGTGTGCTCATCGTGGAGGGCAAATACGATGCGGCCCGTCTCTCCCACCTGACCGACGCCATGATCCTGCTGACGGACGGCTTCGGCATCTATAAGGATAAGAAGCGTCAGCAGCTCTTCAAACAGCTGGCCCACAAAAACGGCCTTATCCTCCTGACGGACTCCGACGCGGCGGGCTTCCGCATCCGCACCTACATCACGAATCTGGTGGGGGAGAAGAACGTGGTGCAAGCCTACGTTCCGGCTATCCACGGCAAGGAAAAGCGGAAGGCTCAGCCCGGCAAAGAGGGGCTTCTGGGGGTCGAGGGCGTGGACGATGCCCTCGTTTTGCAGGCGCTCCGGGACGCTCTGGGCGAAGAAGCTGGCATTGCCCCTGCAAAGCCGGAGGGGCGGCAAATTACTTATACCGACCTCTATGAGTGGGGGCTTTCGGGTACGGCGGGTTCGGCTGAGCGGAAAACAAAGCTGCTCTGCGCTCTCGGTCTGCCGCCCCGGCTCTCGAAAAAAGAGCTGGTGGAAGCCCTCAACCGCCTTTACAGCTACGAGCAGCTGGACGAAATGCAGTCGGAACTGCTCGAAACATGAAAATACCGCAAACTCTCCTGAAGAAAACATGAAAAAGATTCAAGCAAGACTTCTGGGGAATTTGCCATAAGCTGTGATATAATCAATATACTGTGCGCCCGTCGTGGACGAAACGACGGGCGCAGATTTTTGCAAGATGCAATAAAGGAGACAATCAATGGAACGCGAAAAACTCAAATCGAGACTCGGGTTCATCCTCCTTTCCGCTGGCTGCGCGATCGGCATCGGAAATGTGTGGAAGTTCCCTTACATGGCAGGTCAGGGCGGCGGCGGCGCTTTCGTGCTGTTCTACCTGCTGTTCCTCGTCATTCTGGGCCTGCCCATCATGACCATGGAGTTCGCCGTGGGCCGTGCCAGCCACAAGAGCCCGGTGCGCGCCTATCAGGCCCTCGAAAAGCCCGGCCAGAAGTGGCACATCCACGGCTACTTCACCCTCGTCGGCTGCTACCTGCTGATGATGTTCTACACCACGGTGGCCGGCTGGATGCTCCACTACTTCTACATGACCGCTGCCGGTAAGCTGGTGGGCCTTGACGCTGACCAGGTGGCTGGCAAGTTCACCGAGATGCTGGCAAGCCCGCTGACCATGGGCTTCTGGATGGTGGTCGTTGTGGCCATCGGTATCTTCGTCTGCGCCCGCGGTTTGCAAAACGGCCTCGAAAAAGTCACGAAAGTCATGATGATCGCTCTGCTGGTCATCATGGTGGTGCTGGCAGTCAACAGTATGTTCATGCCCGGCGCAAAGGAGGGCCTGACCTTCTTCCTCGTACCCGACTTTGAGCGGATGAAGGAAGTGGGCATCGTCAATACGCTGGTGGGTGCCATGAATCAGGCGTTCTTCACCCTGAGCCTCGGCATCGGTGCAATGGCCATCTTCGGCAGCTACATCGGCAAAGAGCACGCCCTGCTGGGCGAGAGCGTCCGCGTCGTGGTGCTGGATACCTTCGTCGCCGTCACCGCCGGCCTCATCATCTTCCCGGCCTGCTTCACTTACGGTGTGGACCAGACCAGCGGCCCCAGCCTCATCTTCATCACCCTGCCCAACATCTTCGCAAATATGGCGATGGGCCGTCTGTGGGGCAGCCTGTTCTTCCTGTTCATGGCCTTTGCGGCACTTTCCACCGTGCTGGCCGTCTTCGAGAACATCATCTGCTGCGGCATGGAGCTGACCGGCTGGAACCGTCAGAAGTCCAGCCTCGTCAACTTCTTCCTCATCATCGCCCTCTCTCTGCCCTGTGTGCTGGGCTACAACATCTGGGCCTGGGACGGCTTCGCCATCTTCGGCGGTGCGGTGCTGGATGTGGAGGATTTTCTCGTCAGCAACCTCTTCCTGCCGCTGGGCTCCCTCGTCTACCTGCTGTTCTGCGTCACCCGCTACGGCTGGGGCTGGGACAACTACAAGAAGGAAGTCAACACCGGCGAAGGCCTCAAGATGCACGACTGGATGCGCGGCTACCTGACCTATGGCCTGCCCATCATTGTCCTGTTCATCTTCGTGTTCGGCCTGTACGATAAGTTCATCGCCTGATAAAACAAAAATACGGGATGCTGCATTTTACAGCATCCCGTATTTTTTATCGCTTTATTTCACATACCGGCCTTCGCAGATATTCTTGCAGCAGGCGCTGATGGGGAACCAACAGCAGTCGCGGCAGATGTCGGCGAGGATCTCTGGCGTGGCCTTGGCGTCGATCTCGCGAATGAGGTCCTGGTAGACGTAATCCTTTTCCTCGAGACCGAAGTATTCCACTGTCTTTGCATCGTAGCGCTTGACCTTTTCCTGCGTGTCGCAGAGGTCAGTCCCCAGCTTGTTGGGGCAGCAGGAGCAGAGGGTGTCAGTGGAGAAGGTGAGGTGGATGGTGGTGCCGGGAACATCCCGCAGCTGATGCACCACGTCGGTCATGTGGGCCACGAAATCGTTGTCATAGCCTTTGCCGGAATAGCCCTGCGTGCAGAGCAGATGATGGGGACGAAGTACGATGCTCATGCTTTCAGCCCCGGAATGCGCTTCCGCAGATTCAGGCCGATGGCGCAGGCCAGAACTGCCTTGATGATGGCAGTGGGGATGAAGGGCAGGACGCAGGCGGTGATACCCACGGCGATGGTGCTGTGGGCGACGACCACGAACATTGCAACGCCCACCACATAGTTGACCACCGTGCCGACGATGACAGCGGTGACGAAAGCACCCTTGAAGGCGTCACGGTGCTCCACGCCGAGGCCGATGATGTAGGCCATCAGGGGGAAAGAGATGAGGAAGCCGCCGGTGGGGCCGACGAACTTATCGAAACCGCCGGAGAAGTTTGCCAGCACCGGCACGCCCACAGCGCCCAGTGCCAGGTACACCAGCGAAGCGATGGCGGAAAGCTTGGAACCCAGCACCACAGCAGCCAGCGTGATGGCGAAGGTCTGCATGGTCATGGGGACGCCCAGAGGCATCGGGATGGAGATCTGGGCCATGACAGCGATAACGGCGGCGAACAGACCTGCATAGCAGATGTCCCGCACAGAGAACTTGGACTTGGTGGCCGCAGCGGCCCGGGTGTTCTGACTCATAAGAATTGTTCCTCCTATACATTCTGGCCCAAAGCGGCCATGCTCCCAGTATGGCAGATTGCAAACGCTGCGTCAACTTTTGATTTGCGAAAGGGTTTACAATTTAAAACGAAAAACAAAACAGAAAAATACACAAAAGATGTCGCTTTTGGTTGTGAAATGTGCTATACTAAATCTTAGCTATAAGAAGCACACCAGTGATATATAGAGAGGAGAACATCATGCAGCATGAAACCGTGATCGTGCTGGACTTTGGCGGCCAGTACAATCAGCTCATCGCGCGCCGCGTCCGCGAGAATAATGTCTACTGTGAGATCTATTCCTATAAGACGGACCTGTCCGTCATCAAGGCAAAGAACCCCAAGGGCATCATCTTCACCGGCGGCCCCAACAGCGTCTATCTGGAGGATTCGCCCACCGTCGACCCCGAGATCTTCAGCTGGGGCGTGCCTGTGCTGGGCATCTGCTACGGCAGCCAGCTCATGATGCACCTGCTGGGCGGCCACGTCTGCCGCGCCCCCGAGCGTGAGTACGGCAAGACCGAGGTCTTCGTGGACAACAGCAGCAAGATGTTCACCGATGTGCAGCCCTCCACCGTCTGCTGGATGAGCCACAACGACTATATCGAGCAGGCTGCGCCCGGCTTCAAAATCACTGCCCACACCGTCAACTGCCCGGTGGCCGCAGCTGAGAACGAGGAAAAGGGGCTGTACGCCGTCCAGTTCCATCCCGAGGTGCTCCACACCGCTGAGGGCAAGAAGATGCTGCACAACTTCGTGTACAACGTCTGCGGCTGCACCGGCGACTGGAAGATGGACTCCTTCGTGGAAAACAACGTCGAGGCCCTGCGGAAGCGCATCGGCAGCGGCAAGGTGCTCTGCGCCCTGTCCGGCGGCGTCGATTCCTCCGTGCTGGCTGCTATGCTGGCCAAGGCCATCGGCAAGCAGCTGACCTGCGTCTTTGTTGACCACGGCCTGCTGCGCAAGAACGAGAAGGAAGAGGTCTGCTCTGTCTTCGGCCCCGGCAACGCCAACGGCTTTGACATCAACTTCATCTGCGTGGATGCCCGTGACCGCTACTTTGCAAAGCTGGCCGGCGTCACCGAGCCGGAGCGCAAGCGCAAGATCATCGGCGAGGAGTTCATCCGCGTCTTTGAGGAACAGGCAAAGCAGATCGGCAAGGTCGATTTCCTTGCACAGGGTACCATTTACCCCGATGTCGTCGAGAGCGGTCTGGGCGGTGAGTCCACCGTCATCAAGAGCCACCACAACGTCGGCGGCCTGCCCGACACCGTGGACTTCAAGGAGCTGGTCGAGCCGCTGCGCAACCTGTTCAAGGACGAAGTCCGTCAGGCTGGCCGTGAGCTGGGTCTGCCCGAGTATCTGGTCAGCCGCCAGCCGTTCCCCGGCCCCGGTCTGGGCATCCGCATCATCGGCGAAGTGACCCCCGAGAAGGTCGCTATCGTGCAGGACGCCGACGCCATCTGGCGTGAGGAGATCGCCAAGGCGGGCCTCGATAAGGAGATCAGCCAGTATTACGCCGCTCTGACCAATATGCACAGCGTCGGCGTTATGGGCGACGAGCGCACCTACGACTACGCCGTGGCCCTGCGCGCTGTCACCACCACTGACTTCATGACTGCTGAGAGCTACAATATGCCCTGGGACGTGCTGGGTACTGTCACCAGCCGCATCGTCAATGAGGTCAAGCACGTCAACCGCGTGTTCTACGACTGCACCGGTAAGCCGCCGGCCACGATCGAGCTCGAGTAATCTGCAAACCTTGAAAAATATTGATGCAATGCAATATTTTAAGAGCTAAAAGACTCTGTGATACTGCTTTGATACTATCAGGCGATTATTCATAAAGAGAGACATGAGAATGCCCTCTGAGAAACGGTAAGTTTTTCAGAGGGCATTTTTGTGTCTTTTATTC
>ERZ772886.3639-NODE-3639-length-10873-cov-3.096229_pt1 | contig 10873 bp, 10 predicted proteins | sample MGYA00512128_ERZ772886 | MGnify/ENA primary metagenome ERZ772886 (study PRJEB29015, sample SAMEA2737698) | human gut metagenome | biome: human gut; feature: human-associated habitat; material: faeces | place: China | collected 2012 ... | reverse complement strand
GGTGTTTGTTATAATAATTGCAGTTGTATCCGGATATCCGGCAGCAGCAATCTCTGATTTAGAAAAGGTCATTAATTTCTGTCCACAGGATACGCTATCACCTTCTGAAACAAACAGTTTAAATCCTTTTCCCTTCATTGCAACAGTATCCATCCCAACGTGAATCAATAATTCGATATTGTCATTACTTAAGATACCGATAGCATGTTTTGTGTCAATTACCTGAGTGATTTTTCCATCGAAAGGTGCATAGACAGTTTCTTCCTCTGGGTACATTCCAATTCCCTGACCGAGTACACCGCTGGAAAACACACCATCGTTAATCTGCTCTAATGGAATGACAGTGCCTTTAAAAGGTGCATAGATCGTATTTGGTTGTGAGTTAGTAGTTTTGATTTCTTCTGGCTTTGCATTTTCCTCTGATTTTCCAGAAAAAAGTTTTGTTAAAAATCCCATAGTCTGAGTCCTCCTGATTTTAAATTAAAATGAAATTGTTAAACCGAGTGGCGTGTAATATGCGCCAAGTGAATTGTGAGATACATGATTTCATCTTTGTTAGGTTTAAAATGATAGTTTTTCTTAATGTAATTTGCAACATCACAGCTTACCTTGTATTCTTCGCGATAGTGTTTTTTTAATAATGACAGTTCAATATCATTGTCATCAGAATAATGAACGCCGCCGGCAACTCGCTGTGCAAAGAAATTCAGGTGTGTCATATAGCGGTGATAAAACAAGGAATCTTCATCAGGTTTAATATCAAGCTCGTTTAAAATAAAATTATTTACATCTCTCACAAATGTAATGATTTTTTTGACATTAGTATTTTCTTTTCCGTATTGTGCATTGACAAAATGCATGGCGACAAAGCCCCACTCATCTTCTGGAAGTTTAATGTGAAGTTTGTCATCTACAAAAGTGATGGTCTGTTGTCCAATCTCATATTCTCTTGGATAATACTGTTTAATATCTAAAAGAAGGGAGTTTGGAATCTGAATTCCAAGCTTTGCATTCTCTACAGCACTGTGAAGATGATCTGCAAGAGAAATATGGATAGATTCATTCAGCTGCAGATTGTAGAAGCGTTTGGCAAATGAAATTGCCTGTTCTGCTACAAAAATGTATTCAGAAGGAATCTGTTCTAAAAGTTCCCGAAAACGGCTTAACTGTTTCTTGTCATTTAACGTAAAACGTTTTTCAATTTTAGTTTCATCCACGTTGTCTCCGGGGCGGGCTTTGAATCCAATCCCGCGGCCGAGAAGGACGATTTCATTGCTGTCAGAATCTGCTGATAAGACAGCATTCGTATTAAGAACACGGGTGATCTGCATATTAGATATCTCCTTTGTATTGATTGTTTTGTAAAAAAATAAAAGCCGATCTTATGGTATAAAAGTGTATTGAGATGCCGATAATAAAATATCTGTCTCATGAACTTATTATAACATAAAACCGACTTGCCTGATTCAACAGTAACAATCGCTTATAAATCCATTGTAGACAGTGAAAGGAGATTTGTCCATTGTGAAAAAGTAATAATTTTTAGTGGAAAATATTGGTGATTCTGCAAGCTAGACAAACACACGATAGTTTGCTAAAGTAGATGCAGAAATCAATTACACATGCAGATCAGTTTGTTATGATTCAGTTCAGCAAGACGCAGAGATAGCAGAGGACTTATACATTAGTCCAAAGTATATTCTGGGTCTTTTTTTGTATATTAAAAAGCCTTTTTCAGATATACGAAAGAACTCCATAAGAGAAACACGACATAGTTCATGGTGGTGGGGAGAAATGTTTTCAGAACAGAAATGATTGCAGGAAGAAGTCAGGGTGGTGCACAATTCTGAAACAATCCGGTTGATTTGAAATCTAAAAGTTATTAGAAGGAGAGAAACTCATGGCTAAAAATTATAATAAGATGGCAATAGACATTGTCCGTGAGATCGGTGGTGAAGAAAATGTAAAATCACTGGCACATTGTATGACACGTCTTCGTTTTATAGTAAAAGATGAAAAGAAAGTAAATCTGGAAGCACTGAAAAAGGCAGATGAAGTACTGCAGCAGGCAGTACAGGGAATCACTGACCTGATCAATGTTCCCGCAGTTATCAATCTGGATTTCGCAGATGTACAGACGGTTATGAAGGACAAGGGTATTGCTCACATCGGTATCGGTGAAGGCAAGGGCGATGACAAGGCTATGGAAGCTGTCAAGATGGCAGTGGAGAGCCCTCTGTTAGAGACTACGATTTCCGGTGCTACCCATGTTATCATCAATATTTCCGGCGACATTACCCTGGCAGATGCTTCCGATGCGGCAAGCTATGTTCAGGAGCTGGCAGGAGACGATGTAAATATTATCTTCGGTGCCATGTATGATGAGTCCAAGTCCGACAGTTGCACCATTACGGTTATTGCTACCGGTCTGGAAGACAAGGCCAACAACGGTGTACAGAATCGTCTGGGAGGAGGCGCTGCATTCAGACAGCCCGCTTCCCATATGACTCCGACTTCTCTGAAGGGACTGCAGCCCACCGCGCCTGCTACCCCCGCAACACAGGGAGGACAGGCTATGAGACCCGTACAGCCCGTACCCGGCATTCATAAGCCTGCAGATATTAGAAGCTCCGTAGAAGAGAAATCTCTGAAGATTCCTGATTTCTTACAGAGAAAGTAATACTTAGTATTTGGTTTTATCATAACGGAACATAATAAGAGCCACGACACAGAATACTGTGTTGTGGCTTGTTTTGTGTGGAGATTTTAGGAAAGCATATTAGTCTGCCGTTCTCTTTTTCCTGTGCAGAGAAATAATCCTCTCCCCCAGTACAAAGAACGCACCGATCGCACAAGGTAACAGCATGGTGGCGAAACGGTAGAGAAGCACGGCAGACAGGGCTTTGGCCTCCGGCAGGAGACGCCGGAACAGCAATGTAAAGACAGCTTCTACGGATCCGATCCCCGCCGGGGTGGGGATGACACCCGCCAGCGACTGGCTGAGAGAGGTCAGAGCAAAACATTGCAGGAAAGAAAAAGGCAGATCGCCGTATTCTCCCCCAAGAGAATTGCAGAACACGATCCAGGGGATGATATACCAGATAGTGAACTTTAATACATTACACAGGAACAGGTGAAGCAGTAATATTGGATCCTGTAACAGAGACCGGCTTTCCGCCTGTAGCAGGGCAAGCTTATGCCCGGCACCGGTGAGTTTTTCCTCCCAGGAGGGATGCTTTGCACGGAACCGGTTGGCCAGCAGATTACAGGCAGTCTGCATCCAGGGTACGGTAGCGACAGCTAACAGAACTCCTGCAATCACACAGACTCCTGCAAATCCCAGCAGGATATAACATTGATAATCGGCAAATGAAGCATGAATAAATCCATAGGTTGCCAAAAACAATAGCAGACTATAGACTGCCATAGAGACCTTGTGGACAATATATTGGAAAAAGTACATGCCGGTGGCATTGGGAACCGGGATACCGGCTTTGTTCAGGTAATAGATTCCTGCGATGCCGGAACCGCTGCCCAGAGTGGCTGTCTTATAGAAAGAGCAGTAGAAAGCATTACAGAATCCCTTCAGGCGGGGATATTCCGGGTGCGTTTTATGCACGATCAGCCAGGTGATGTGCCCTTCAAAGATATGGTAGAGGATCACGGTCAGGAACAGGGACATGACCACTTGCGGGGAGACATTGGCAAGCTCCGTCAGCATATCTCCCATGGAATCCCGGAAGCTGTAATACAGGATACCTAATAACAGACAGACAAACAGAAGCTTTCCTGCGAATTTTAATCTCTTTTTGGTAGTATCCGACACAGACGTTTCCTCCTTTTTGAACCTTTTGGCAAGTAAAAATCTATTTTGATTGTCTCTCTTTTGCCTGAAAATGGAAAGAAACAGATTTTGAAAAACGTAGTCTTTTCACCGCATAAGTTTATCTTTTTTTTAGAATAAGGTAAGAGAATATCCATTGATTGTGTGGAAAAAAGTGGCTATGATTGATTTATTACAACAGATTTGGACAATAATACAGGAATGAGAAAGGGAAAATGTATGCAGGAAGTCAAACAACCAAACAAAAAACCGTTCATATTCTATTATATGATTGCACTGATCGTGATTATCCTGATCAACAGTCTTCTGGTACCGCAGATCGTACAGCGGGCAGTGAAGGAAGTGGATTACAACACTTTTATGCAGATGACTTATGATAAACAGATCGATGAGGTACAGGTCCAGGACAATCAGATCGTATTCACGGCAAAAGATGACAAGACCATCTACAAGACCGGTCTGATGGATGATCCGGACAGAACGCAGAGACTGTATGACAGCGGGGCAAAATTCTCCAGTGAGATCGTGGAGGAAGCCTCGCCGATTTTAAGCTTCCTGATCAGCTGGCTGCTGCCTTTGATCATCATTATTGGCTTCGGACAATTGATGTACCGTCAGATGGCGAAAAAAGCCGGCGGCGACTCCATGATGTTCGGCATGGGAGGCATGGGCAAGAGCAATGCGAAGGTCTATGTGAAGTCTTCCAACGGTATCAAGTTCACCGATGTGGCAGGAGAGGACGAGGCGAAGGAAAATCTGACAGAGATCGTGGAATACCTGCATGATCCCGACAAATACAAAGAGATCGGTGCTTCCATGCCGAAGGGTATCCTCTTAGTAGGCCCTCCCGGAACCGGTAAGACGATGTTAGCCAAGGCAGTAGCCGGAGAAGCCAATGTTCCCTTTTTCTCCATGTCCGGTTCGGAATTCGTGGAGATGTTCGTGGGTATGGGTGCGTCCAAGGTCAGAGACCTGTTCAAACAGGCGAAGGAAAAGGCTCCCTGTATCGTATTTATCGATGAGATTGATGCCATCGGTAAAAAGCGTGACGGACAGGTGGGCGGAAACGATGAGAGAGAACAGACATTGAACCAGCTGTTGACCGAGATGGATGGATTCGAAGGCAACAACGGTGTTATCATCCTGGCGGCCACCAACCGTCCGGAGAGTCTGGATCCCGCACTGTTACGTCCCGGACGTTTTGACAGACGTGTGCCGGTAGAGCTTCCCGACCTGAAAGGAAGAGAAGAAATCCTGAAAGTGCATGCCCGTAAGATCAAAGTCGCAGATAATGTAGATTTCAATAAAATCGCCCGTATGGCTTCCGGAGCCTCCGGTGCAGAGCTTGCCAATATCGTCAATGAGGCAGCTCTTCGGGCAGTCAGAGATGGACGTAAGTTCGCAACCCAGGCAGACTTAGAAGAGAGTATTGAAGTAGTCATTGCCGGTTATCAGAAAAAGAATGCCATCCTTACAGATAAGGAAAAGCGGATCGTGGCATACCATGAGATCGGACACGCACTGGTAGCAGCGAAGCAGACTAATTCCGCACCGGTGCAGAAGATCACCATTGTGCCCCGTACCTCCGGTGCACTGGGTTATACCATGCAGGTGGAAGAGGAAGGCAATCATTATCTGATGAGCAAGGAAGAGATGGAGAACAAGATCGCTACATTGACCGGTGGACGTGCCGCGGAAGAGATCGCCTTCGGGTCTGTGACCACAGGAGCTTCCAACGATATCGAACAGGCCACCAAACTTGCCAGAGGCATGATCACCCGCTACGGTATGAGCAAAGATTTTGACATGGTAGCCATGGAGACCGTGACGAACCAGTATCTGGGTGGAGATTCCTCCCTGACCTGCTCCATGGAGACCCAGACTGCCATCGACAGAGAAGTGGTGGAGCTGGTGAAAAAACAGCATGAGAAGGCAGGACAGATCCTGTTGGAAAATCGTGCTAAACTGGATGAACTGTCCCAGTATTTATATGAAAAAGAGACCATTACCGGAGAAGAATTTATGAAGATATTGAATTCCTAAAAGGGTTTCCGGAGAAGACGGAATCGGCGCTTGTGCCGGTTCCGTTTTTGTGTGAGCAAATTAAACAAATCTTAAAGAGGTGCTAATGGCATCTTAAACCATGCCTACTGTTATCTTAAAAAAGAAACCACTATACTTTTCCTGTAAGAAAAAGCTGTGGAATGACAAATTTACAGATTACGGGAAGGGACTGGATATTAAGATGCGAAACAGAAACTACTTTAACAACAATAACATGCAAAAAGGAATCGCACTGGCGACCTGTATGGCAATCGTCATGGGACTGTTCACCGGGTGTGGGAATAAGAACGATCAGCAGATCGCAGCGTCACCTGATGAAGTGCAGAAAGGACGATATGTAGAGACGGAACTCTCACTTCCGGAGGAATGGAAGGACAAAAATATCAGCCAGATCTTCCGTTCAGGTGATGAATTACATTTTCTTGTGGCAGGAGGCGCAGAAGGTCAGGTCTCTTTAGAGGAATGGATGCTGGGCGAAGGGGATACTCTGACGGAAGTGACGAAGGACTGGCTGAAGGCGCTTCCCGATGGAAAGGGTCTGGAGAGCCGTGACAGTTTTACACTGTTGCAGGATGCGGAGGGGAATCAGTACCTGTACGGCAACTGTTACCGGGATGAGGAGAGCTCTTCCGCACATCTGTGGAAGGAAGCGGACGGCAGTGCGTTGGATATTACACCACAGAAGTGGCTGGAGCCTATGGATATGGATGGCTATCGGTTCTATGATACGCCGCAGTATGTGACACTGACAGAGGATGAATTGTTAGTGGGACTGTCTTATTTTTCCCTGGATGTTGTATTGGCACAGGACGGAAGCCTGGTGAGCAGCCAGGAGAGCGACAGCCTGACAGACAGTGGCAGTCTGTCGGATAATAAGTGGGTCAGTGCTGTGGGAGATACGTTGTATCTGGCACAGGCGGATGAACAGGGAAACGTGAACGGTCTGTTGCAGATGCAGCTGGACGGAAACAATGGGGCAAAAAAGAAGGAAGTGCTTCCTTTTTCCCAGGACAGTTACAGCTCTGCTTATTTCAGTGTGCTGGGAGACGGCACAGTCTATGCGGCGGATGCAGACGGATTCTTCCGCTGCGACGCAGGCGATACTAACTGGCAGAAGTTGCTTCAGGGAATCGATACAGGTTTTTCTCTGTCGGATCAGTGGTGCAGGGATATTGTGGCGCTGTCGGACGGCAGTGTATACGCGTGGTTTGGAAGTGAGAGCGGGGATAAAATAATGATTTATCGATATGATCCCGATGCGGTGACAGAGGTGACCGAAGAACTGACGCTGTATACCGTAGAGGAGAGCTTCTTTTTACAGCAGGCTGCGGTGCAGTATCATAAGCAGCATCCGGAGATACTGATCCATGTGGATGCGGCAATCTCCATGACGGATAAATACAGCGGAAATGCGGATTATCAGCAGATATATCAGGATCTTAACACTTCCCTGACCTCCGGCAACGGACCGGATCTCATGGTGATGGATCATCTGAAACTGGACACATATGCCTCTAAGGGCTTGCTGTTGGATCTTCAGGAGGTGCTGCAGCCCATGGAAGAGGACGGAACCCTGCTTTCCAACATTACAACAGCGTATAAAGAGGCGGATGGAACACGGTATGCGGTGCCGCTGCAATTCGGATTATTGTTAGCTGTCGGCAGGGATGTGCAGCCAGAGGAAATGAGCAGCATGGACGCTATTGCAAAGGCAGTATCCGGAAAGACGGAGAGCTATATGGGAGACCGTACCTGCGGCGAACTGGTGGAAGCGTTCTATCCGTTGATCGTGGATGATATTTTACAGAACCATCAGGTGAATCGTGATACCTTACGTCCCTGGCTGGAAGATTTGAAGAAGATTGCGGATAACTGCGGTATCCTGCCTTCCAGAAAAGAAGGCCGTGCGGCGAATATCTGGGATCTGGGGTCTGATGTGAAGCTGGTACTTCAGGAGACTGACGGCTTTAATGAGGCAATGATGCCTTATGCAGTGGCGGAGCTTTTGAATGCCAATGTGGTCTCCATGGAAAACGCATTTTATCCGAAGATGGTCATTGGAATTAACAGCCGGAGTGAGCATGTGGAGACTGCAAAAGAGTTCCTGCGGTTTGCTCTGTCCGAAGAATTACAGAGCGTGGATACCTATGAGGGATTTCCTGTCAATGCAAAAGCGTTGGAGACGCAGGCTGCAGCAGACCGCAGCATGGCGGAAGCCTATACCACCTATGATATCGACGGCAGCACCGTAGAGTTCGCCATCAAATCCTACTCTGAGGAGACAGCGAACCATCTGACGGAGCTGTGTAGGGCAGCCACCCTGTGCCTCAAGGAAGACACTCAGATCGAGACCTCCCTGACCGAGAGCCTGCAGGCATACCTAAACGGGCAGGCGAGTGTGGAGGAAGCCATGGATGCTGTGGAAGGAAGCCTGAAGATGTATCTGGCGGAGTAGTGCTCCGACCAGCATTCAATAGTCGATTTTCGAACGATTTTATTGATAAAATCGTTCGATTTGTGTATAATATAATTGAAAAGAGAGATTCTCTTTATGAGACGATAAATAGTTATTCTTCAAGAAAGGTGATGATGATATGTCCATTACTGCAACTGAATTAAAAATTAATCTTGGCAAATATCTTATGCTTGCAGAAACAGAGGATATTTATATTACTCGTAACGGAAAAGTTGTTGCAAAATTGTCTAATCCATATCAGGATAGAGTAGATGTTGCTAAATCATTGTTTGGCGTTCTTTCAAATGATATGACTCTGGAAGAAGCACGGGAAGAAAGGTTGAATACAATATGAGAGTATTAGTTGTTACTTGTGTTATCATCGATGCATTACAGTCTCGTGCTCCATTTTCAGAAGTAGCGCAAAAACTCTTTATATATTCTGCAAATAAGCAATTTGAGGGTTATATTACAGCAAAGTCAGTTACAGATATCTATTATCTGACACACCGTTTAACACATAACGACGTAGAAACACGAAAGATTTTGAGCAAGCTTTTTACTTTATTTCATTTGTTGGATACCACTTCTTTAGATTGCCGGAAAGCAATATCTTCTGAAATTGGTGATTATGAAGATGCTATTATGGTGGAAACAGCAATTCGTTCAGAAATGGATTGTATAGTAACCAGAAATGTAAAAGATTATATGAAATCTTCTGTTAAGGTGTGTGAACCTTCTGCATTATTAAAGCTATTAGAGGAAGAAAACGAAACTGAATAAAAACAAGAAGTGAATTGTTCAAAATGGATAATTTTTGATATGGATTGAAAAATAGCCTTATCCTGAACCGACCTCCTATCGTTAGACCTAAAATCTAACGATAGGAGGTCGGTTTTTTTATGGCTAAATATACACTTGTAAACGTCTGATAAAGTTACTATAATTTCAATTACAGAAAAAGGTGATGGAGAACTTACTTATGCAGATTTATGTGGATGCAGATGCCTGTCCGGTGGTGGACATAGTGGAAAAGATTGCAAAGAAATATCAGATTTCGGTGACACTTCTGTGCGATACCAATCATATACTGACTTCCGGTTACAGCGAGGTGGTGGTCGTGGGAGCCGGGGCGGATGCTGTGGATTATAAGCTGATCAGTCTCTGCCGCAGGGGAGACATCGTGGTAACTCAGGACTATGGCGTGGCAGCCATGACGCTGGGCAAGAGTGCCTACGCCATCCACCAGTCCGGTAAATGGTACACGGATGAGAACATCGACCAGATGCTCATGGAACGACATCTGAATAAAAAGGCAAGAAGAGCTTCTCAGAAAAATCATTTAAAAGGTCCGAAGAAGCGGACAGAAGAGGATGACGAAAGATTTGCACAATCCTTTGAACGGATGGTAAAAGCAGCACTGGAGGAAGAGAAATGAGACTTTTTCCAAAGAGAACCGAAAAGAAGACTTACGACAGAAGCAATCAAAAACCTGTTATCAAAGCCAGCATCTGCAACGGTGAACAGGTGGCGGGATTCAAGGATATCCACACGGGAAAATTTGAAGAAGTCATGCTGATCCGCCGGGCGGAAGACCTTGAGACATTTAAGATAATGTATGGGATTGAGGGAGAGATTACAAAAGAATATTGATTTTAACAAAGTGAGGAATAGACTATGAAAAGAAAAATTATTTTAGCGCTGATGACAATATGTACTTTATCTTTTGTTTCCTGCGGAAAACAGGAAGCTACAGCGACAACAGAATCCATCCCCAATGCCGTTGAATCTGCACAAGTAGAACTTACAGAAACAACCACGGAGACAATAGAAAGCACTGAGGTAGTAGAAAATAACACAAGTGAAGCAGAAGCGAAAGACGAATCAACAGAGGCAGAAAAGACCACAGAAGTAACCAACATAGAAGAAGCAGAGCCACTTTCAGAAAAAGACCTTGCATTTAGTTTTTTGGGATATGATACATATAATGAATATGTAGAGGCGGGAAATGATGAGGCTGCATACATGCTTGCCGATAATGCAAACATGATAGTATCAGGTGAATTTACAGATGATGGTAATGTAATAGAAAGTACAGTAAGAGGCATCAAACTTGGAGACAGTATAGACAAAGTAATTGAATTATATGGAGATACAAAGCAGCGTTCCGCAGATATTAAAGATGTATTCTCACATGATGGGTTAAAGGACTCCGGAGCATATAATTATTTCTTAAAAATTGATTCAACCAAAGACTACTTTTATGCATTTAGATTTAGAGTAGATCAAAATAATAATATAATTGCAGTTGTAATAGAACCTATTTCAATGAAGTATTGGTCAGAAGATTGAACTTAACTGAAAATGCTGAAGAGCCGACACAGATCCTTGGTAGATTATTCACAGAGAGAAGGCAGCTTGAAAGAGTCTCACCCTAATATCATTATTTTTACAAATGAAAAAAACTCAGGAACACCCTATCCCTGAGCTTTTTAAAGTAAAAAAATAAT
>ERZ772886.3638-NODE-3638-length-10876-cov-3.744478_pt1 | contig 10876 bp, 8 predicted proteins | sample MGYA00512128_ERZ772886 | MGnify/ENA primary metagenome ERZ772886 (study PRJEB29015, sample SAMEA2737698) | human gut metagenome | biome: human gut; feature: human-associated habitat; material: faeces | place: China | collected 2012 ... | reverse complement strand
GTCACGTTGAGCACGCCGGAAATGGCGAGTACGGCGAGCGGAGCCTGGGTGTCGCCGATGCTGCGGAAGATGGCTGTTTCGAAATTGTATAGCAGGATGACGGGCATGCCGATGAGGTAGATGCGCAGGTATGCGAGCGCCAGGGGGAACACGTCGGCGGTCACGTTGAGCATGCCGAGAAGCGGTCCGGCGAGCAATTCTCCGATGATGGCGACGATCACGCCGCCGATCAGGGCGGTGACGATGGACGTGTGCACGGCGTTACGCACCGCTTCGCGGCTGCCTCGTCCGATGGCGTTGGCGATGACGACGTTCGCGCCGAGAGCGATGCCGATGAACAGGTTGAGGATGAGTCCGGTGACGGGCGCGTTGGAGCCGACGGCCGCGACCGCGGCGGTGCCGCCGGATTGGGAGAAGTTGCCGACGATCATGATGCCGGATGCGTTGAAGAGTTGTTCCAGAATGCCGGTCGCCGCCACGGGGAGCGCGAATCGCAGGACTTTCGTCCATATGCGCCCGTGCAGCATGTCTATGCCCTGCTTGTTGTGCACCATGTTTTTGCCTCCGCCAGCCGCAGCCGGCTCGTCGTTCTCTTCCGAAGGCATTGTAGTGGCGGCATCAAACGAGGGAACCGCCATGCCGTTTTGTAGGATGCTCTAAAAAAGGGCCATGACGTTTTCGAATTCCCTTTGGTGGCGTGTGGAGCCCGCGCGTTAGTATGAAAGGCATGAGTGAAACCGTTTCAACCGCATCCAACGCGGCCGACGCATGGACGAATCCGCTGCGCGACCCGCGCGATCTGAGACTTCCCCGCATCGCAGGCCCATGCAGCATCGTGATTTTCGGCGTGACCGGCGATCTGTCCCGTAAGAAGCTGCTCCCCGCCATCTACGATCTGGCCAACCGTGGCTTGTTGCCGCCAAGCTTCGGTCTGACAGGCTTCGCACGCCGCGACTGGACCGAGGACCATTTCAAGGGCTTCGTCAAGGAGAACGTGCAGGCGCATTGCCGTACGCCGTTCAAGGAATCGACTTGGAAGCAGCTTGCGGCCGGTATCCGTTTCGTACAAGGCACGTTCGATGATCCGAAAGCGTTCGAGCGTCTGTCCGACACGGTCGCCGAGCTTGACCGCGACCGTGGCACGCGCGGCAATCACGCGTTCTACATGTCGGTGCCGCCGCGCGCGTTCCCGCAGGTGTCCCGTCAGCTGGCCGACTGTGGTCTGGCGAAAAGCGACAAGGGCGCTTGGCGTCGTGTGATCATCGAAAAGCCGTTCGGTCATGATCTGGCCAGCGCCAAGGAGCTCGATCGCGTGGTCTCCGAAGTGTTCGACCCGTCGAGCGTGTTCCGCATCGACCATTATCTTGGCAAGGAGACCGTGCAGAACATGCTGGCGTTGCGTTTCGCGAACGCCATGTACGAGCCGATCTGGAACAACAATTACGTCGACCATGTGCAGATCACCATGGCCGAGGACATCGGCGTGGCTGGTCGTGCCGGCTATTACGACGGTATCGGCGCCGCACGCGACATCATCCAGAACCATCTGCTGCAGCTTATGGCGTTGACCGCCATGGAGGAGCCCGTCTCCTTCTCCGCCGCCGATCTGACCGCCGAGAAGACCAAGGTGCTGTCCGCCGTGCGTCTGCCGAAGGATTTGGCGGCACATACGGCACGAGGCCAGTACGCGGCCGGATGGCAGGGCTCGCACGAAGTGGTCGGCTATCTGGACGAGAAGGGCATCGATCCGGCGTCGACCACCGAAACGTATGCCGCGATTCGACTGGACGTGGACACGCGCCGTTGGGCTGGCGTGCCGTTCTATCTGCGTACCGGCAAGCGTTTGGGCAAGCGCGTCACGGAAATCGCCGTGATCTTCAAGCGCGCGCCGCACCTGCCGTTCGAATCGACCGCGACGAAGGAGCTCGGCAAGAACGCGATCGTGATTCGCGTGCAGCCGGACGAGGGCGTGACCATGCGATTCGGCTCGAAGGTGCCGGGCGGCACTTCGATGGAGGTGCGTGATGTATCAATGGACTTCGGCTATGGCCGTTCGTTCACCGAATCGTCTCCGGAAGCCTACGAACGTCTGATTCTCGACGTGCTGCTGGGCGATCCGCCGCTGTTCCCGACCACCCGCGAGGTGGAGCTGAGCTGGCAGATCCTCGACCCGATCGAGGAGTTCTGGTCCACACTCGGCCAGCCGCAGCCATACCGTTCCGGAACTTGGGGACCGCAGGAGGCCACCGAGATGCTGGCCCGCGATGGACACCGTTGGAGGATGCCGTGATCATTACCATGAAGAACACCGAAACCCGTGAGATTTCGGCGAAGATCGACGAACTGCACGAAGAGCGTGGCGAGGCCGCCTTGGGCCGTGTGCTCACGCTGCTGATCTCCACGAACGAGGCGTCGCTGGAGCACGACCTCGAAGTGGCGAACAGCGCCAGCCGCGAACACCCCTGCCGGGTGATCGCCATCGCACCGAATTCGCGCAAGATGGATGCCGATACCGATGACGGCCAGCCGCACACGTTCCTCGACGCGGAAGTGCGGTTCGGTTCCGACGCCGGCGCGGGCGAGATCATCGTGCTGCGTCCGCTCGGCGGTCTGGTGTATCACGCGGATACGTTGGTGATTCCACTGCTGGTGCCGGACGCGCCGGTGGTGGCCTGGTGGCCGAACGAGGCGCCGGCGAACCTGTCCACCGATTTGTTGGGCTCGATGGCGCGCAGCCGTATCACGGATGCGATGCATTCGTCGAATCCACGACGCACGATGGACGATCTGCGCCGTAACTGGTCGTCGAAGAACGTGGACATGTCATGGACGCGTCTGACCGTTTGGCGGGCGATGCTGGCTTCCATGCTCGACCAGCCGCCGCACCTGCCGGTGAGCGGCGTGCGTGTGACCGGCAAGAAGGATTACCTGCCGATGGACCTGCTGGCCGCATGGCTGAGGCTACGGCTCAACGTGCCGGTGGTGGTGGAGGACGATCCGAACGCCACCGCGGTGACCGGCGTGTATCTTAGCCGTTCCGACGGCGTGATGAGTCTGGAACGTCCCTCCACGGATGACGGCATCGCCGTGCTGAACGTGCCGGGACAGTCGCCGCAGACCATCAGCGTGCCGGCGCGCACGTTGGAGGAATGCCTAAGCGAGGAGCTGGGCCGGCTCTACCCGGATGAGATCTATGCGGAAGTGGTGACGCAGGGCTGGGATCTGATCAATCCGAAGCGCTGAACCGTCAAACGACAACCAGTCGCCCTGTCGTGAATCGGTGAGGCGACATCGTATAAGGAGCGAATATGGCAGAACGTAAGACCATTGTGTATCCGAATCCCGAAGTATTGGCGCAGGCCGTGGCCGCGCGCACATTGCTGACCATCATCGACCTGCTGTCCGAGCCGGACCGGCAGCGTGTGGACATTGCCGTGACCGGTGGCACCGATGGCATTTACGTGCTTAAGGTGATGGGTGAAAGCCCGTTGGCCGATGCCGTCGATTGGCACCGTGTGCACGTGTGGTGGGGCGATGAGCGTTTCGTGGCGGCCGATGATGACGACCGCAACGCCAAGCAGGCGCGCGAGACTTGGTTCGGCAAGCTTATCGAGGATGGCCTCATGCCGGCTGGAAACATCCACGAAATGCCGGCTGACGGACGTGACGCGGATGAGATCGCGTCCGCTTCCCCAGAACAGACGGATGCCGTGCTGGCGGCCGCTGCCGCGGAATACCAGCGGGAGCTTGTCGAACAGTTGGGCAGCGAGCCGGCGCTTGACATCGCGATGTTCGGCGTGGGTCCGGACGCGCATTTCGCGTCCCTGTTCCCCGACCATGGCGAAGCCGAAATCGACGATCCGCATGTGCTGGTGGCCGGCGTGCGTGATTCGCCGAAACCGCCGCCGCTGCGTGTGACGTTGACCGTGCCGATGATCGCCCGTTCGAAGCACACATGGGTGTTCACGTCCGAGACGCGCAAGGCCGACGCGGTGAAGGCGGCGTTCGCCCAGCGTGACAATCCGCATGCGCCAAGCTCCTATGCCGACGGCGAAGAGCTGTTGTGGCTTATCGATGAAGGAGCGGCATCCAAACTGTGATGCGGTTCCTACACGCCGATAAAGCAACGGTATAACCGGTATAATGATGAAGCCCCGCAACATATCGTGTTGCGGGGCTTCATCTATGTTTCGGATGCCTTATGCTTCAGGCTCAAGGGGAATCAGGCTTCGATTTCCTCGCGGCCCGGCTCGGCCCACAGGGTGTGGAATGCGCCCGGCTGGTCCACGCGCTGGTAGGTGTGTGCGCCGAAGTAGTCGCGCTGGCCCTGGATGAGGGCGGCCGGCAGACGCTTGGAACGCAGGCCGTCGAAGTAGGACAGCGACGAGGCGAACGCCGGGGTGGGCAGGCCGTTGATGGCGGCTTGGGCCACCACGTTGCGCCAGGACTTCTCGGCGTTTTCGATGGCGTTCTTGAAGTACGGGGCGAACAGCAGTGACACGTTGGCCTCGCCGGATTCGAACGCTTCGGAAATGCGGTTGAGGAACTTCGCGCGGATGATGCAGCCGCCACGCCAGATGCGTGCCACGGCGGCGAGGTCGATGTCCCAGCCGTATTCCTTGGCGGCGGTGGTGATCTCGTTGAAGCCCTGTGCGTAGGCGACGATCTTGGAAGCGTAGAGGGCCTGACGGATGTCTTCGATGAAGGCCTTCTTCTCGTCGTCGTTCAGGTTGAGCTTGCCGTCGGGGCCGGCAAAGCCCTGCTTCTGGGCTTCCTCACGCAGGTCGGCTTCGGAGGACAGGCCGCGGGCGAACACGGCTTCGGCGATGCCGGTGACCGGCACGGCGAGGGACAGTGCGGTCTGCACGGTCCAGGTGCCGGTGCCCTTCATGCCGGCGTGGTCGACGATGAGGTCGACGAGCGGCTTGCCGGTCTTCTTGTCGACCTGGTGCAGCACTTCGGCGGTGATTTCAATGAGGTAGGAGTCGAGTTCGGTCTTGTTCCACTCCTCGAACACGTCGCCGATCTCGGCCGGGGTCATGCCCAGGCCGCGGCGCATGAGGTCGTAGCTTTCGGCGATGAGCTGCATGTCGGAGTATTCGATGCCGTTGTGCACCATCTTGACGAAGTGGCCGGCACCGTTGAGTCCGATGTGGGTGACGCACGGTTCGCCTTCGGCCTTGGCCGCGATGGATTCGAAGATCGGCTTGAGGGTCTTCCAGGATTCCTCGGAACCACCCGGCATCATGGACGGACCAAGCAGGGCGCCTTCCTCGCCACCGGACACGCCGCAGCCGACGAAGTGCAGGCCGCGGGCGCTGATTTCCTTTTCGCGGCGGATGGTGTCCGGGAAGTAGGCGTTGCCGGCGTCGACGATGATGTCACCCGGCTCCATCAGGTCGGCGAGCGCGTTGATCATGGCGTCGGTCGGCTCACCGGCCTTGACCATGATGATGGCGGTGCGCGGCTTGACGAGGCTGTCCACGAATTCCTCAAGCGTCTTCGCCGGATAGAACTCGCCTTCGCCGCCATGCTCGTTCATGAGCTTTTCGGTACGGGCGTAGGTGCGGTTGAACACGGCCACCTTGTTGCCGTGGTGAGCGAGATTGCGTGCGAGGCTGCCGCCCATGGCAGCCAGACCGACGACGCCGACGTTTGCTTCAGCTGACATACTGTTCCCTTTCATGGAGAAACGTAGTACTTTTTATGAACCTTCCCCAGTGTAGCCCCGAGCGCACCCAAAGCGACGGCCCATCTCAGGGATGACGGGCCGTCAACCGGTCGCATGGTTTCAGTTCGTTTTCGTAGGCACGATGGTGCGTACGAATCGCATGGCTTCGGCTGGGGTGAGCGACGGCACGTAGGCCTGCGCGACGGCAAGCGAGATCTGCGGCAGTTTCGCCGGATCCGGATAGCAGATGTACACTTTGGCTTCATCCGGATGGAACTTGAGTTTGAAGCGGAACAGGGAGTGGAATCCGTAAGCCGGTTCCATGATGTCGGCCACCATCTGCAGCACGTGGTCGAGTACGGCGCTCTCCCCCTGTTCGTGGCCTTCGCCGCTCATGCCGGCAAGTGGCGCCGCGGACAGGCTCATGAATCGCACTTCGCCTTCGTCGCGCAGCCGTTCGGCCATGCGGGCGATGAGGAATTCCATGATGCCGTTGACGCTGTCGGTACGGTGACGCATGAAGTCGAGCGTCCATCCGACCACTTTGCCGTTCTCATAGGTCGGCAGCCAGCTGGTGACGCCCAGCACCTTACCGTCCGTGTCCACCGCGTACAGCAGTTTGACGCGTGGATCGACCAGCTCGTCCACACCACCCAGGGTGAAGCCCATTTCAGGCAGGGCCTTCTCGCCGGCCCATTGCGTGGAGATCTCACGGATCTGCGTCTGCACGGAGAACGGCGATTCCTTGAATGTGGCGAGCACGTCGGTGATGCCGTCGCGCTTGGCTTTGTTGATGGCGGTGCGTACGTCCTGCCATTTCTTGCCGCGCGTCTGCCATGCGGCCGGGTCGATCACCATTTCGGTGCCGACGTCGAGCGCGTTCCAACCGGCGGAGACCAACGCGTCACGTTGTTCGGCGTGCACGCTGTAGAACACCGGCGTCAGGGAACGTTGGGTGCAGAAGCCGGCGAACGCATGCAGATCGTCCTCATACTCGTCGGGGTCGCCGAAAGGTCCGGTGACGGTCAACGCGATGCCATACGACACGCGGTAGGCGATGGCGGAACGGCCGGTGGCGGAGAACCAGTAATCGTTGCCTTTCCAAGTGGCCATGAACGACATGGATTCGCCGCCGAGTCCGATGATCTCGTCCACGCGGTGGCGGTACGCGTCGTTGATCATGGAACGGTCACGCAGGCCATCCCATGTGCAGCACAGCGCGACCAGCCAAAACATCGGTCCGACGCACTGGTAGACGATTTCGGAAAGCAGTCCGACCGGCACGAACGCCGGTTCCACGCCACTTAGCAGGCCAATCGGCAGCAAACGCTGCACGTAGTCTGCGATCAGATCGACCAGCAGCGGCGTTTCGTTGAAGCCGGACGGCATGGACAGGCCATAGCCGACGTACAGCAATCCCAGTAATACGAATGCGGCGAACGTGATGGCGACGCCACGCAGCACGGTCTCGCTTTTCGTGCGAATGGTGAAGCATGAGCGGAACAGGATGATGATGACGATGCACAGCAGCGGCAACGCCATCGTGGCCAGCATCGCGTGGAATGCGCCGTGCCGTTGCAATGCGGATATCGCATCCATGTATGCACCGGCGTCGGAGCCGTCCACGTAGGACAGCGGAATAGCCACATAGAACACCGTCGATAGGGCAATGGTGCATGCGTTGAACACGATGCTGAGCGTGGCTGCGAGATGACGGCCTCGATACAGACCCCAGGCGATGAGCAGCAGCATCAGCGTCGGCGTGATGGATACCAGCCAGTTGCCGGGCATGGTGAAACGCATCATGCGGTATTGCGTGAAGCAGTCCGTATGCGAGGCGCCGCTGAGGCAGTCGACCACACGTCCGGTGTCGAAGTCGGTGGAGCCGGTCAACAGTCCGAACATGGACAGCAGGCCGAACGATTGGCGTGACGAGACGGCGACGAGCGAGCCGATGGCCTGCACGCCCGCGACGATGCCGATAAGCCGACGCATTTCGTAGATGGCGCCATGCCGGTATTCGTCGCCATGTGTGCGGGAGGCCATCAGATAGCCGAGCACGTGGCCAATCACCGAAGTGACAAGCAGGCAGTAGTCGCTCACCTCGCCTCGGTAGAGGAACATGATGAGCACGACCGCATAGCCGATCACGCGGATACGGCGGCGCCACAGCATGGTTGTGAACGCGCTGGCGCACATAAGGGTGCCGGCGACGAGAATCAGCGGACCAAGGATGGCGCCATCATGCGAGATCGCATGCCATTGGGGGCTGCGCCCGTCGGATAGGGAGCACAGTCCCATGCCCAAGGCCACGCCACCCAGTGTGGTGATGACGGACACCCATGCGGTTTTGATTTTGCCGATCACCGATTCGGCCAGGCCGAACGCAACCAGCATGAGCGGAACGTCGATGAGCAGACGGCCCAGATTCGGCACGTACAGCATGGATATCGGCGCGGTGTACCAGCGGCCGCGTGCGAGCGCTTCGAAACTTACTTTGGCCAGGCTCGGCGGGAACGGCTGACGTATGAGCGCGCACACGATCTGCGTGCCCACGTTGATGAGGATGACGAACAGCACGAGGCAGACGGTGAGCAGGTGTCGTCTGATCCATCCGGCCAGATCGGCGAGCAGCGCGCGGAAGCCGAACAGTGGTTTCGCGGGTGATGCCTCGGCTGGTTTAGCAAGTGCGGTTTGCGTTTGAGTCATTTCTTTCCTTTTCTGGGATTCTCAGGCTTGCGGGTTTGTGTTCAGGATCGTCATATCGTGATGCGTTTGAGATTCGGATAGTCGGATAGGTTCGGGTTCGCACCATCCAGTCCGGTGTCGTGGCCGAATACGGCGAGCCCGTAACGCAGCACGTCCTGCACGGCGTGCCAGTCGTGTGCGTTGCCGGACGATTCGACGGCGGCGACGCGCATGCCGGCTTTCGCCGCGACCGGCGCGATTGTTTTGACGTTGCGTATTGAGGTGGTGTCCTTCTCCCCCGCGCCTATGATGAGCATCTGATGGGTGGGCGCGTGGTTGCGGATGGCGTTGACCGGCACTTGGTTCTCATAGGCTGTGGTGTCGCCGTCGAAGAACCGGTCGATCATTTCCTGTCGGCTGCCGTTGGTCGGTTTGATTTCGCTGTCGGTGGGAATCATGGTGCCAAACAGGTCGGGATGGTTCACGCCGATCTGCAGCGAACATGTGGCGCCTTGCGAGAATCCGGCGATGGCCCAATCCTTGGCATCCTGTGCGGCGGGCAGGTTGGTTTTCACCCAGTCGACCACGTCCTGCGTCAGGTAGGTCAGCGCATTGCCGTACACCTTCGAATCCACGCATAGCGTGTTGTGCGAATCGGCGCCAAGCTGATCGGCTGCGATGACGATTGGGGCGAGTCCGTCGTGGGTTTTCGCATATCCGTCCATCATGGTTTGGATGCCGCCGGCTTGGAAGACGCGTCCCGGACTGCCCGGCTGCCCGCTCAGCATGAGGACGACCGGCAGGGCCGGCTTGCGTTTCGAGTCGGCCAATGCCGCCGGAGGCAGGTAGACGAGGGCTTTGCGTGCTTCAAACTGCGATTTCGTGGCCGGAATGTCGATTTTGTTGACGGTTCCGTTCGCCGGAATATTGCGGATTGTGCCGTTGGCGGCCTGTTTGCGCCACTGTGCGACGGTGATGAGGTCCTTGCGTTTGGCCAGTCCGGTCAGATCGGCTTGGCTGTAGGAATCCTCGCCGAACAGCGAGCCGATGGTGGCGTATTCGCCGTACGATTGGTCGATGCCGATCGCCGCGGCCAGTATCGCGAATACGGTCAAGATGGCCGCGGCCACGCGCATCATGCCCCTGCTCAACACGATATGCGCGATGGCGAAACCAGCGATGGCGAAACCAGCCGCCACCCAAGCCATCACACGGGATCCCAATCCGACGCCGAACACCACGAACACGTCGGACAGCAGCCAAGCTACCACATAGCCGATCATTCCGGACACGGCCGCAACGCCGATCGGCAGCACGGTAGCCAGTATGCGTCCGTCCCGTTTCGAAACGGCCGCGCTAACCAGCAGGGTTACGGACAGCACTGCGACGACGGCGAACGCCGCCGCCGGAAACCAGCCTCCGACCAGGCTTATGTTCATAAGCCACTGACGCATATTTCCCATCCCCAACATATAGGTTTTCCTTCAACTTGACAGTTGTAGTACGCAAAATAACGGGCACGCGTCATCCTTATGGCTGATTTCGCCTCAAAACTCAGGGAAAACCCTGAAACCGCCGTGAACCGTTCGCTATTGGCGTATGGTTTTGGCTATGACATACGTATTCGAAGCATCGAACGTGCGCTGTTCGATTATGGTCGACGGCGAACGCCGCACCATATTCTCCGGATTGTCCTTCGCCATCGAGCCTGGCGAAATCGTGGACTTGGTCGGACCGTCCGGCGCAGGCAAGAGCTCGCTGCTGACCGCTTTCGCACGGCTCAATCCGCGCGCGTCAGGCGATTTACGGTTGGATGGCCGTTCCGCCGACGATTTCACCCCGCAGCAGTGGCGCGCGCAGGTCGCGTACCTGCCGCAGAAGCCGGTGCTGTTGGGCGAGACGGTGGCGCAGGCGATTCGTCTGCCGTTCACGCTTGCCATACGCCAGTCGGCGAGAACGAAGCAGGGACCACGCAGGATCTCCCCCACCGATGCGTTGCCGGACGGCAGAATCCGTGAAACCTTGGACAATATGGGCTGCGCCGACATCGATCTGAACCGTCCGTCACACGACTTGTCCGGCGGTCAGGCGGCGCGCGTGAGCCTTGCACGTACGTTGCTGACCCGTCCGAAGGTGCTGCTCGCCGACGAAGTGGACGCCGGATTGGATGACGACAACGCCGACAAGGTGGCGCGCATCCTCGCCAAAGCGGCGGCGGACGGCATGGCGATCGTTCGTATCCGGCACCGGCCGCCGGATGGCCGTGCCACACGTGTCACGCGTCTTGCCGATGGCACGCTCACGCAGTCCGGCAACGCCGAAGCGGACGGTACTGCGACGGGTAGTACTTCGACGGGTAACACGGTAGAAGGGAGCGTCGCATGAACGGCAACTACTATGCGATCGACATCTGGGGTCTCATCGCCGCGCTGGTGATGGTGGCCATTGCCGCCGGCATCTCCGAAACCATGCGTATGCGCCCTCACTACACAAGATTCATAAAATTTTAAGAAAACG
>ERZ772886.3627-NODE-3627-length-10888-cov-8.745131_pt1 | contig 10888 bp, 10 predicted proteins | sample MGYA00512128_ERZ772886 | MGnify/ENA primary metagenome ERZ772886 (study PRJEB29015, sample SAMEA2737698) | human gut metagenome | biome: human gut; feature: human-associated habitat; material: faeces | place: China | collected 2012 ... | reverse complement strand
AGAGCTTCAGGCGGTTTGCGTAGCTGTCCTGATCGATCTTGAGCCAGTCGGCCAGAGTCAGACGAGCGGAACGGAATGCAGTATCACCAGAGGTGATGGGGCAGATAACGACACCGATCATAGCCAGTGCCACGCCGACATTACCCATGGTCTTGAGGCAGACGTCGTAGATAGCGGCAGACTGACCGGCAGCCAGAGCCTCGGCCAGACCGACCATCTTGCCATCGGTGATGGTGTACAGTGCGCAGCCGGCAGCAGCCCAGATCAGAGCGATGATGCCCTCGCTGACCATTGCACCGTAGAATACGAAGTGACCCTGCTTCTCACTCTTCATGCAGCGAGCCATCAAAGGCGACTGGGTGGAGTGGAAACCGGAAATAGCACCACAGGCAACGGTGATGAACATGAAGCTCCAGATAGGAGTGTTGGAGGGGTGCATATTGCTGAAGTTTGCCCAGATCTCGGGGATGGTGTAGGCGGGGTTGGTGAAGATACCAAAAATAACGCCCACAGCCATGATGATCAGGCAGATGCCGAACACAGGGTAGATCTTACCGATGATGGCATCAATGGAGATAAAGGTTGCGATGAAGTAGTACACCAGAATGATGATCAGCCAGAACAGGGTGGTGGTCAGCACGCCGGACATACCGCCGTTCTTGCACAGGGTAACGATCAGGCCTGCGGGGCCGACTGCGAACACGGTACCGACCATGATCAGCAGCACCACAGAGAACACACGCATGATGTTCTGCATCACGGGGCCCAGATAGCGGCCGGTGACCTCGGCGATGGAAGCGCCCTCATTGCGCTCGCTCATCATGCCGGAGAAGTAGTCATGTACGCCGCCGGCAAAGATGGTGCCGAAGGTGATCCACAGGAACACCACGGGACCCCACAGAGCACCCTGCAGTGCACCAAAGATGGGGCCCAGACCTGCAATGTTCAGCAGCTGGACGAGGAACAGCTTCCACTGGGGCATCACAACGTAGTCAACGCCATCGTTGATGCGCACAGCAGGAGTTTCGCGGTCGTCCGGTCCGAACGTGTTGTCCACGATCTTACCATAGACAAAGTAGCCGATGATAAGGAGCGCCAGACACAGTAAGAAACTAATCATACCAGAAACCTCCTTTTGAATTTCAGCCGCCGACAGCTTATGCCATACTGCGGCTATGACCGATCTCTGGCTTCATGTTAACACCTTTTTCATAATTGTGTTAATATTTTTTAGGTATGGTTCCTATATCAAAAAGTATATGGCCGCTTATTTTATTTGTTTACGCAAACTTTAATTTTGCAGCGATGGTGCGTTTTAATTCATCGTTCTGTTTCTCAAAAATTTTCTCCCGGGAACGGTCAAGCCCGCCCCCGCCAAACTTTGCGCCGCCTTTTTGTGCATTTTGCTTAATCATTTGCGATTTTCTCCCCAAAACGTGGAATTTGGGACGAAAAGAAGGGAAATCCGCCCTCTCAGGCGGGGCACCCCTTCCGTCTGCTCCCGTTGGTCGCAGCCACCTTCCCCAAGGGGACGGCTTAACCCTCTCAGTCATCGCTGCGCGATGCCAGATTTCCCCCTTTCGTCGCTGCGCGCATCTTCCCCCCGGAGCGGGTGGAAGTCTTTCCTCAAAGGGAGAGCCAAGAGCACTGCCGAAAGCCTCCTCATGATGCCTAATACTTTAGCAACGGGCTTTAAACCTTGGCTACCCCCTTCGGGGAAGCTGGCGCGGGAGCGCCTGAGAGGGCGTGCAAGGCTAGCGGGTGCTGCCCCTCATCCGGCGCTACGCGCCACCTTCCCCCCAAGGGGTGAAGGCTTTAGCTCCGGGTCAAGCTGCAAAAATTGATTTTTCTGGGCTTAGTATACCGCAGCTGCCGCCCGGCCTGAAACCAGCTTGGCGTCAGTTTTGGGTAAAATCCTTTTTTGCGTGAAAAAAGGTCTCCGGAAAATCCGCAGATCTTCCGGAGACCCTGATTTCAAAAATAATTCCGCAAAATTACAGCTCGATCTTGCCAAAGCTGAAATCGGCAAAATCATCCACCCGCTCGGTGCGCTTGGGTGCTACCGGTGCGGCATTCTCGGCATCGCGGGGTGCATAGGTGCGCTCCGGCACACCGGAGGGACGGGGGCCGCGGGGTGCACCGCTGCGGCTGCCGCGGTAGCCGCCACGGCTGCCATTGCGGTCGCCGTGGTCGGAACGGTTTCCGCCGCGATAACCGCCGCTGCGCGGACCGCCGGGACGACGGCCATTGCCGCGTCCGCCGCGGGGACGGCGCTCACCATAGGTGTTCTCGGTCTGTGCATCGGGTGCGGTGGAGTAGATGACCACACGGCGGTCACGGCCTTCGCCCTTGCTCTCGCTGCGCACGCCCTCCATCTTGCTGATGGCAGAGTGGATGATGCGGCGCTCGTAGGGGTTCATGGGCTCCATGGCAAAGCTGCGGCCGGTCTTGCGCACCTTGGCACCAATGCGCTGTGCCAGTGCGGTCAGGTCGCTCTCGCGCTTGTCGCGGTAGCCGGCAACGTCCAGACCCAGCTTGATGTAATCGCCCTCCAGACGGTTTGCCACAAGGCTTGCCAGATAGGACAGGCTCTCCATGGTCTCGCCACGGCGGCCAATGAGGGCACCCAGCTTTTCACCGTCCAGACGGATGATGGTAGCTTCGCCCTTCTGCACGGCGCTGAAGGTCACGTTCTCCACGCCCATCAGGGTGATGACTTCCCGCAGATAGTCCACGGCGGCCTTCACCTTGGCGTTCTCCTCGATGACGATGGGCTCTTCCACCTCTTCTGCCTCCTCGGCAGCTTCGGCGGGCTGCTGAGCAGCGGGGGTCTGCTCTGCGGCGGGAGCGGCAGGCTCTGCCACAGCAGCGGGCGTTTCCTCTGCCACAGGAGCAGTCTCCTGCACGGGGGCGGCAGTCTCAACAGGCTGCTCTGCCACCGGCTCCACCGGCTTTGCGGGTGCAGCGGCGGGGGCATCCGGCTCTTCCACGCTCACGCGCACCTTGGCGGGGGTGGTCTTTAAGCCCAGAAAACCGGTCTTTTGGGGCATTTCCAGCACTTCATAGCTGACATTCAGATCGTCGGCCTGCACGCCCAGCAGGGCGCAGGCTTTGGCGCGGGCTTCGTCCACCGTCTTGCCGGTGGATTCCTGTGTACGGATCATAACCGTTTACCTCCCTTGTTACTGTTTATCCTGCTTGTCAAGCTCGCTCAGCGGCACGGTGCGCTCGTCCTTGTAGCGCTCGGCGTCCAGTTGACGGGCATACTCCAGCCGGCGCTTGTTCATCTCGCTGGCGGAAAGGTTCTTTTCCACGCTCTTGCCGGTCTTGGGGTCGGTCACCGTGATGGTGGTGTTCTTCACACCGCGCTTTTCCTGCTTGCGTTTGGCGGCGATCTCCGCTTCCACTTCCTTGCGCATCTTCTCGGGGTCGTAGAACTTGCGCATGACCTGAGTCTGTGCGGTCATGACGATGTTGGAAATGACGTAGTACAGAGAGAATGCCAGCGGGTAGGTAAAGCAGAAGAACAGGTACATCAGCGGCATCATATACATGGTCAGCTTCATGCTGCCCTGCATCTGCTGGCCGGAGGCCTTCATGCTGATGTGGGTGGACAGGAACATGGTGATGACCGACAGCAGCGGCAGCACGATATCCAGAGAAAGCCCCAGCTTCGGGATGCGGGTCAGGTCGATGCCAAAGAAGTTCATGTGCTGGCTGAACTCGGTGATGGTAGCGATCTGCTGTGCGGTAAAGCAGCCCAGCACGCCGCTGTTGCCGGCAACCACCTCGGCGATGATGTTGGTATCGCGGGTGATGGCGGTAAAGGAGATACCGGCGGCGGTCATCGCCTCGCCTGCGCTGGCCAGTGCAGCGGCGCTGATGTGGAAAATACGCTCCAGCGGGTTATACACCACGCCGATAACACCGAACATGACAAGGAAATTCAGCAGCATGGGCACGCAGCCGGCCGTGGGCTTATAGCCAAAGTCCTGCTGCAGCTTCATCAGCTCTTCCTGCTGCTTTTCGGGCTTGTTCTTGTACTTGGTCTGGATCTCCGCGATCATGGGCTGGAAAGCAGACATTTTCGCCATGCTCTTCTGCTGGCTGGTCTGCAGGGGGATCTTGACGATGTTGATGAGCAGGGTGAAGAGGATGATGTCCCAGCCGTAGTTCGGCAGCAGCTTGTAGATCCACTCCATGACATAGCCGAGAGGACCGCTCAGGATGTAAAAGAAGTTCATACCTTTGTCCATTCTGCCCCGGCTGTGGCCCGGGACGCATTATTTTTTTTATCGTAGGACACGCCGCCCACAGTGCAGCGCGTCACAAGAAGCGAAAACTTTATCCCCTATGCCGCTTTTCAAACAGCTTTGCAGGCTGTAAATTGCGGGCGGGGCTTTGCCAGCGGCCGGGCGGCGGCACGGGGTCGTAGCCCCACTTGCCCAGCGGATTGCACCGCGCAATGCGCCATGCGCCCAGCAAAATGCCTTTTACACAGCCGTGGGTCAGGATGGCCTGCATGGTGTAGTTGCTGCAGCTGGGCGAAAACCGGCAGCTGCGGCCGATCCATGGGCTGAGGGTGTACTGGTAGATGCGGATGGGCACGCACAATGCCCTGCGGCAGAGCATTTGCAGCCGGTTCACGCGCGGGACTCCGGCTTTTGTTTGCGGGCAGGGGGCACGGTAGCGGGCGGCTTTGCGTCCGGGCGTTTTGCCTTATCCGGCAGACCGGCCTGGGCAAACAGCTTTGCCACAACGCTACTCAGCTGCCAGCTTTTCAGTTTGGGGGTCATGCCCCGGGCCACGAAGATCAGATCGTAGCCGCCGATATTGTAATCCAGATGCTCGTCAATCGCAGCTTTCATCACGCGGCGGGCGCGGTTGCGCTGCACGGCGTGGCCGATCTTTTTGGTGGCGGTCAGGCCCACCCGGGTGTTGCGGCCCCGGGTCTTGAGCACATACAGTACCAGTGCCGGGTTCACATAGGACTTGCCGCGGGCGTACACACGGCCAAACTCGCTGTTGCGGCGGATCGGACGATAACGCATAACATCGGCACCTCCTTTCGTCCGGGTGCACATAGGTGCACTCTTTAGCCAGTATATCAAAAATTTTTGCAGTTTAAAAGCCCATCCGGGCATTTTTACGAAAAAACTTTTGACGGGTAAAAAAATAAGACCGCCAATGGGATATCAGCGGTCTTTTGTGCGCATATTCATTTCTGCGCCGGATCTCACCTGCAAGGCAGAGATCAGACAGTCAGGCTCTTGCGGCCCTTTGCACGGCGAGCATTGATGACCTTACGGCCGTTCTTGGTGCTCATGCGGGTCAGAAAGCCATGAACTTCCTTGCGCTGACGCTTCTTGGGCTGAAAAGTTCTCTTCATGGTTGTATCCTCCGTAAAAACTTATCCCCGGTATGGGGTCTTGATCGGTCCCAGATTGGGGACAGGCTTGCAATTCAACAGTATATCGCATAGTATGACGTTCTGTCAAGCATTTTTTTCAGTTTTCTGCAAACTTTTTTCTGATTTTTCTGTTAAAAGCTTTTCAACTTTTTCACCATTTTGCTGTGGAAAACTTTTTTCTACCAGATATTGTGGTCTTTTTGGCGTGTTTCCACAAGGGCGCTGCGGGGGCTTATCTTATGTATTATAAATTACATTATAGTAATATAGACGCAGGGAGATTTTTGTGGTATACTAACATGGTATCAGCAGCATTGTTGAAAACTTCGACCGATTCAATGGAGTGGATGTTTTATGGATTCTTTCAAGGACGTTTTAGAAGCGGCCCAGATGTACTGCAAGGCGCAGATGGCCGAGCCAACGTACAATCTCTATATCGACGGGTTGGAGCCCATCAGCTTTGAGGACTCCAGCCATATCACCCTGTCGGTGCGCAACGATTTTATCTGCAAGATCGTCACCGACCGGTACCTCGGCCTGCTCAAGGAGGCCTTCAAGTCCGTGCTGGGCTTTGATGTGGACATCACCCTTGTGGTGCCCAGCACCCCGCCCCACGAAGTAGTGCTGGCCCAGCAGTACGAGGCAAACCCCGCCTCCCCGCAGGGCAACTACGAGTTCACCTTTGAAAACTTCATCAAGGGGCCGTCCAACCAGTTTGCGTTTGCTGCTGCGCAGGCTGTGGCGGCAAACCCCTCCGGGGCCTATAACCCCCTGTTCATCTACGGCGGCTCCGGCCTGGGCAAGACCCATCTGCTGACCGCCATTCAGACCGAGATCAAGCGCACCCACCCCGATTTCGTCATCATGTATGTCACCTGTGAGCAGTTCACCAACGAGCTGATCGCCGCCATCCGCGCCGGCAGCACCGAGGACTTCCGCATGAAGTACCGCGTGGCAGACCTTTTGCTGGTGGACGATATCCAGTTCATCGCGGGCAAGGAGTCCACGCAGGAAGAATTCTTCCACACCTTCAACTCCCTGCACGATGCTCACAAGCAGATCGTCATCGCCTCCGATCGCCCCGCCAAGGAGATCAAGAGCCTGGAAGAGCGTCTGCGCACCCGCTTTGAGTGGGGTCTGACCGCCGATGTGCAGCCGCCGGATTTTGAGACCCGGGTTGCCATCGTGAAGCGCAAGGCAGAGCTGCTGCATCTGGACCTGCCCGAGGACGTGGCAGAGTTCATTGCCAACCACCTGAAAAACAACATCCGCCAGCTGGAGGGCGCAGTGAAAAAGCTGAACGCCTATTATATGCTGGAGGGCATCCAGCCGGTGATCAGCGTGGCGCAGAACGCCATCAAGGATATCCTCAACGAGACCCAGCCGGTGCCGGTGACCATCGAAAAGATCATCGGCGAGGTGTCCCGCACCTTCAACGTGTCCCCTGCCGACATCCGGGGCACCAAGCGCAACGCCAACGTGGCTTCCGCCCGGCGCGTGGCCATCTATATCCTGCGGGAGGTCACCGGCATGAGCATGGAAGAGATCGGGCGGGAATTTTCCGGCCGCGACCACTCCACCATCGTCTACTCCCTCAAGACCATGGAACGGGACATGAAGAACGACCAGCACCTGCGGGAGACCGTGAGCGATATCATCAAAAACGTGAAGGCCTAAACCGGGGAAAACCGGGCAAAAGTCATACTCATTTCAGGGTGTGACCCCAAAATATGGGGAGAAAACGGAACAAAAAGGGGAAAATAAGCCTATATCTTGTGGCAAAAAGGCGAAGCTTTCCACACTTTCCACTTAGTTTTCAACATTTAACATCAGTTCTTCACATCGGCTGTGGAAAGAAACACCGTTCCCCACCTTTCAACATTTCCTTCACGAGCCTTCCACAACCCGGTGGAAAGCCAAAGCCCCGCTTCCCGGCAAGACATTTCCGGGTTTTCAACATCTTCCCCACCCCCTACTACGGTTACTACAACAAGTTCAATATATTACTGCCTTCCGGCAGCAGCCCAAAGGGCAGGGATCAAGCCGGAAGTGTGAAAAAAGGAGAGATACTGTTTTGAACATCGTCTGCGATAAAACGCTGCTCAGTGCAGCCATCGACGGCGTTTCCAAAGCTGTCACCATGCGCTCGTCCATCCCGGTGCTGGAGGGTATTCTGCTGAAGGCCGAAGGCTTTCAGCTCACCCTGACCGGCTATGATCTGGAAATGGGCATCGTGACCACCATCGAAGCTAACATCAAAGAACCCGGTGAGATCGTGCTGAATGCAAAACTGCTCAGCAGCATGATCAGCCGGATGCCGGCAGGTCAGATCAGCATCGTGGCTGCCGATAACGGCAAGACCACCATCCAGAGCGGTGTGGCACAGTTCGAGATCCAGTCCATGCCGGCTACCGATTTCCCGGATCTGCCCAACACCGGCGCGGAGCAGACCCTGACCATCAAGACCGGTGTGCTGAGCGGCGAGACGCTGTTCTCTCTCTTTGAGGACGGCACGCTTACCGACGCGCCCGCCGAGGTCATTGCCCGCTGCATCCGCTACAAGGCGGGCGTGGTCGAGCGCGACGAGAAGGAGCGGGGCGAGCGGCGCAAGCTGAACCTCGGCCACACCGTCGGCCATGCCATCGAAAAGTGCAGCGGCTATGCCATTCCGCACGGCCACGCGGTCGCGGCGGGTCTTGCTGTCATGGCACGCGCCTCCGAGCGGCTCGGCTGGGCCGAGCCGGGGGTGTCCGCGCGCATCGCGGCGTGTCTGGAGAAGAACGGCCTGCCGACCGGCACGGACTATCCCGCCGAGGCGCTGGCGAAAGCCGCGCTGGCGGACAAGAAGCGCAGCGGGGACAGCATCACCATCGTTGTGCCGAGGGCCATCGGCGATTGCGAGCTGAAAAGGATCCCAGTGACGGAGCTTCTGCCCATCATCGCCGCCGGACTGGGGGGATGAGGATGGATGTTCGTATCCGACCGCACGCCCTCGCGGGCGCGGTCACGCCGCCGCCGAGCAAGTCGATGGCGCACCGCCTGCTGCTGGCCGCCGCGCTCGCGGACGGTGTGAGCACGGTCAAGAATGTCGCGCTCTCGCAGGACATCGAGGCGACGCTGCGCTGCATGGCGGCGCTCGGCGCAAGCTGGGAGCGGACAGATAAAAGTACCCTCCGCGTGACCGGCATCGGCGGCAAGAGAAAACCCTTTCCGGAGCTTCCGCGCTTTGACTGCGGCGAGTCCGGCTCGACGCTGCGCTTTCTCATTCCCATCGCGCTGGCAGTCGCGGGCGGGGGCGTATTCACCGGCCGCGGGCGGCTGATGGAGCGCCCGCAGAAGCCATATTTGGACCTCTTTGACGAAAAAGGCATTTCCTATGAACAGGCTGCCGGTGCGCTTACCGTGCGCGGTACGCTGACGCCGGGGGAGTACCGGCTGGCGGGCAACGTCTCGAGCCAGTTTTTCACGGGGCTGCTTTTCGCGCTGCCGCTGCTCGGCGGCGGCTCGACGCTGGTATCGACCACGCGGCTCGAGAGCCGCGACTATGTCGCCATGACGCGCGACGCGCTCGCGCGGGCCGGCGTGAAGATAGACGGAGAAGCGGAACGCTTTGCCGTGCCGCCGTCGGTCTACCGCTTCTTTGACGCGGCGGTGGAGGCCGACTGGTCGCAGGCGGGCTTCTGGTACGCTGTGCGCTTCCTCGGAAATGGCGTGGAGGTGTGCGGGTTGAACGAAAACTCCGCACAGGGCGACCGCGTTGTAAAAGACCTGCTTGAGCGGTTCAAGGCGGCGGGGGAGCAGAGCGTGGATGTGTCCGACTGCCCCGACCTGCTGCCGCCGCTGGCGGTGATGGCCGCGCGGCGGGAGGGGACGACGCACTTTGTCAACGCGGCCCGGCTCCGCATGAAGGAGAGCGACCGCTTGACCACGACCGCCGCGCTGCTGCGTGCGCTCGGCGTTCCGGCAGAGGAGACGGCGGACAGCCTGACCGTCCGCGGCATGCCGTCCTTTTCCGGCGGAACGGTGGACGGCGCGAACGACCATCGCATCGTGATGGCGGCGGCGGCTCCGGTCACCGTTACAGGCGCGGAGGCGGTGCGGAAATCCTATCCCTCCTTCTGGGAGGAATACAAACGACTGGGAGGTAGCTTCGATGTCCTCTGAATTCGGAAGAACGCTGCGCGTCGGCGTGTTCGGACAGTCCCACGGAGCCGCGATCGGCGTGACCATCGATGGCCTGCCTGCGGGCGAGCGCATTGATCTTGCGGAGCTGCAGGCCTTTCTGGATCGGCGCAAACCCGGAAAAAGCCCGCTTTCGACCGCGCGGAAGGAAGCCGACGCGCCGGAATTCCTCTCCGGTCTGCGCGACGGCGTGACCTGCGGCTCGCCGCTGTGCGCGGTCATTTACAACAGCAACCAGCACTCCTCGGATTACGCGGAGCTGGCCGACAAGCCGCGCCCCTCGCACGCGGATTATACCGCGTGGGTCAAATGGGGCGGGCAGGCGGATATGCGCGGCGGCGGGCATTTTTCCGGCCGCTTGACGGCGCCGCTGTGCATCGCCGGCGGCATCGCCAAGCAGATCCTGGCGCGGCGCGGCGTATTTGTCGGCGCGCACCTTGCCGCCGTGGGAGCGGAGGACGACGAGGCATTCCCGCTCTACCCGACCGACGAGCTGTTCCGCGCCGTGGCGGCGAAGCCGTTCCCGACCATTTCCGACGCGGCGGGCGAGCGGATGCAGCGTCTTATTTTGTCGGCGCGTGAGGCGCAGGATTCCGCCGGCGGCATCGTGGAATGTGCCGCCATCGGGCTGCCTGCCGGTCTCGGCGACCCAATGTTCGACGGCATGGAAAACCGCCTTGCCTCGGCGCTGTTCGGCATCCCCGCCGTCAAGGGTGTGGAGTTCGGCGCAGGCTTCGGCGCTTCGCGCCTGCGCGGAAGCGAAAACAACGACGCCTTCCGCGTGGAGGACGGCCGCATCGTCACGGAGACGAACCGTGCCGGCGGCATCCTCGGCGGCATCACCACCGGTATGCCGCTCACGCTGCGCGTCGGCATCAAGCCGACGCCGTCCATCGGCAGACCGCAGAAAACGGTCTCGCTCGCGCGGATGGAAAACACCGAGCTGACTATCCGGGGCCGTCACGACCCCTGCATCGCGCACCGCGCCGTGCCCGTCGTTGAGGCGGTGACGGCCTGCGTGCTCTTAGACTTACTGTTGGAGGAACATCATGGAACTTTCTGAGATCCGCACCCGTATCGACGCCGTAGACGATCAGCTCTTGAAGCTCTTTCTTGAGCGTATGGAGCTGGCCGAGGAGGTCGCGGCCTACAAGAACGAGCACCATCTGCCCATTCTGAACAAGCAGCGCGAGCGCGAAATTCTTGCCAAGGTAACAGCCAGGGCCGGCGACAAGGAGCGCTACGCCTATCACCTCTACTCCACGCTCTTTGAGCTGGCGCGCTCGCGGCAGGCGG
>ERZ772886.3626-NODE-3626-length-10892-cov-3.281259_pt1 | contig 10892 bp, 7 predicted proteins | sample MGYA00512128_ERZ772886 | MGnify/ENA primary metagenome ERZ772886 (study PRJEB29015, sample SAMEA2737698) | human gut metagenome | biome: human gut; feature: human-associated habitat; material: faeces | place: China | collected 2012 ... | reverse complement strand
TCCTCGTTTACTAACTTACATAAGTTTAGTGTATACCATTTTTAAAAAATATAAAAGCAATTGGGAAATATATTTACAAATATTATTTTTCCATCCGTTCTCTGATATTATTGTAGATTTCCCAGGTCTGCGCATCATCTGCACCGTTTAGAATAACGGTGCTCCCCTCTACTTCCATGACTACATAAGTATCACAGTCGTTATGAGTATAGCGGATGTAATCTGCGTGGATTTCATCGCGAAAATGTCCCATGGAGTATTTCAGGTTGCCAAAACCGTTCGTCCGGATTGTATTCGTATCCCGGAACATATTCTCCTCGCAAGCAATGCTGTCGATAGCGTCATATTTCACTGTATAATCCTGCCAGCCCTCCGCCTGAACAGTAAATTCATTTTCTCCGTAACAGATCTCGATTTTTCCCGTATATAACGTCCATACCGTAAATAGCACACATGCGAGCATTATAAACACATAGACTGCAACTACTTTATGGTTGCAGTGTACTGCCAGCCCTTTTCCGGTGCGCAGCTTCTTTCTATAATAGAGATAAGAATACAGGATGCTGCCAAAAGCTGCTGCCATGATAGCGACAATAAACAGAAATAATGCAGCCATGCTGTCACTGAACAGTCCACAGCTCATGCTCAATAGTCCTGCTGCCACCCATATTTTCCCACTGAAGCGGTGCGTGGCATTCCAGTTCTCCTCATCCTGCAATGTCCATACGACGCGGATGCCGATGGTGCGGTTCGGTTTCACCTTGGGCAGATAATTGCCCACAATAACAAATAGCAATCCCATTCCGACATACAAAATTACCATGAGCAGATTCTCTTTCCTTACACCCATATCAATCCATCTGGCGATACCGTTATAGAGCAATGTCATTCCCGGCACGATCCACGTAACCATTCTTATGACCTTATCACTCTGCTGTCTGTTTCTGTTGTCGTAAAAAGTTACTGCCATTACTACCACATAAGTCACTGCAAAAGTGCCGTTTACCCACAGACTGTTCTCACAGGTATATCCCAATATCATTCCCATGCACATAACAAATACCGAGCAGATCAGCCTGCCTTTATTTTTCTGTATCATTTCCTTCATTATCCAATGCTCCTTTCAAATCTGTGATCCATAACATGATTTCTTCCAGCACGGAAGCATTCAATTCATAATAAATAAACTTTCCTTCCCGCTTGTCCCGGATCAGATCTGCCTCCTTTAGCACCGACAAATGCCTCGATATGGAAGCCCCCGTCACCGGAAAATGTTCGCAGATCTCTCCTGCCGACAATCGACCGTTTTTCAGAAGATTTAGTATTTCACGCCTTATAGGATCTGCCAGCGCTTTCAATGTATCCTGTATTCCCAAAAATGAATCACATCCTTTCATCCAAACGTTTAACATTTAACCTAATTGTTAAATATATCGTATCATGCGGATTATTTAATGTCAACAGCTTCACAGATCAAGGCAGATACTTATTTCTGCGTATGGATACATCTGTACATAAAAATCCCTCCGTCTTATGACGAAGGGATCTCATTCTTCTCTATACTTCCGTACCATCTTCCGGCAGTCCCCTTAAGAACACCACTGCCACCGGCAATGACAAAACCGCAGATAAAATATCGGACACCGGCTGTGACCACTGGATGCCCCGAATTCCCCAGAACGCCGTCAGGATCAGCAGTGCCGGAATGTAGATAGTGCCACTTCGGAAGGAGGCTAAGATCGTCGCCCTGCCACCCTTTCCGATGGACTGAAACAGCATGTTGCCGCAGATACATACCGGAATAAACGGCAGTGTCAGACACTGGATCTGCAACGCATAAAATGCGATCTCATAGGCATCCATATCCGTAAGGAATTCCAGCAACAGCTCTCTGCGGAACACATACACCACCCCTGCAAACACTACCATGGTCACCAGGCTGGCGCACAGGGTGAACCAGAACGCTTTCCTTACACGGGAATACTTCTTTGCCCCGTAATTGAATGACGATACCGGCTGGAAGCCCTGACCGATGCCCAGTGCCACACTAAATACGAAATTGAAAATACGGGACACCACGCTCATGGCAGCAATGGCAATATCTCCGTAGACTGCCGCCTGTGCATTCAGCATCATGGTGGACACGCTGGCCAGTCCCTGCCGCATCATACTGGGGAAGCCTGCTGTAAGAATATTCTTATGCACGGCAAATTCCCAGGTAAAATATTTCGGTGTCAGGCTGCTCTGGGTCTTTCCACGTAGGAAAAAGAATAACAGGATTCCAAAGGATATGTACTGGGAGATCATAGTGGAAAGTGCCGCTCCCCGGATGCCAAGATTTAAGCCCCACATAAGGATGGCATCTCCCGCCATATTTAAGATACCGCCGGAGACCAGTCCCACCATCGCAAGATTGGCATAGCCTTCATACCGGAGCACATTGTTCATCACACAGCTGGATGCCATTGCCGGTGCCGACACCAGAATATAGAAAGCATAGATTCTCGCATAGGGAAGGATGGTCTCCGTACTTCCAAGCAATCTGCACAATCCGTTCAGATCCAAAATACCGATCACCGCGATCAATACTCCGGCTCCCACCGCCAGATAAAATCCCGTTGCGGAAAAAGCTTTCGCTCGCTCCTTTTCATGAGCTCCTAACAACCGGCTGATATTGCTTCCGGCGCCATGACCGAACATGAATCCGAACGCCTGAATAATTGCCATCAAGCCAAACACCACGCCTACCGCTCCGGTGGCACTGGTGCCTAACTGGCTGACGAACCAGGTATCCACCATATTATACAGATTCGTGATCAGCATACTGATGGTAGTCGGCAGTCCCAGTTCCAGGACCAACCGTGCTACCGGTTCCCCGGTGAGCCGTTTATACTGTTTTTCCTCTTTTGACAATGTTGTATCACTCATATCACATAGCTCCTATATCATTACCACAGTTTCCATTCGGTTCTCTCTATGGTTTTACACTATTCTATGCCACAGTAATCCGCAGGCTGCTTCTGCCCGGTTTGAAATCATAATCCGTACCCATTCATCGTATCGCCAAAATAGCGTCTGCCCTACCGGCACGACGCTATTATAGATGATTCTCTTTGAAAATGTAAGCTCTTTCAGCTGCTTTTTTACTAAAATTTTATGTTCAGCCTCACAGCTTCTCACTGAAATAGCTCTTATAGCCCTCCCCGAAGATCTCCGTGGCACTGGTGACGATCATAAATGCCAGGGGATCCTCTTCCTTTACGATCTCTTCCGCCTTGGGAGAAATGTTTTTCTTCATGGCGCACATGATGACGCTCTTCTCCTTGCCGCTGTAAGCACCACTGCCCTGTACATAAGTCACACCAATGTCCAGCTCCTCCAACAATCTCCCTGCGATTTTTTCCGCATGGTCGCTGATAATATAGATCAGCTTCGCCTCATCACGACCGTACAATACCACATCCAGCACCACTGATGTGATAATGACCACGATACCGGCATACAGTGCCTTGTCAACATTCCGGAATACAAATGCCGATGCTATGACGATAACCACATCTGTCAGGAAAAACAATGCTCCCGTCTTGAGGTACGGGAATTTCAACCGCAGCAGCTTGATAATAATATCTGTTCCTCCCGTAGTGGATCCGGCCTTGAACACCCAGCCCATGGATACTGCCATCAGGGCACTTCCGGTCAGAGAGGCAAGCAATGGATCTGTGGTCACTGCTCCTACCGGTGTCAATAAGTTTGTAAATAATGAAGTCATTGCCGTACAATAGATTGTAGACAGAATAAACCGCAGTCCGAATTTCCAGATACCGATCAAAAGGATCGGTATATTAATGAGCAGCATCCAGGTACCGGTCTCAATGCCGAACAGACGATTTAAGATAATAGCAATACCGGTGATACCCCCGGGTGCCAGGGAGTTCGGATCCAAAAATAAACTGACGGATACCGCATAGACAAAGGATGCCACCGTGATCATCACATAATCCCAGAGCATCTGTAAGGGTGTCTTTTTGTCCAGTCTCTGTATTTCCAGTTCTTTTTCTGTCTTCTTTGCCATAACTTTTTTCTCCATTCCATACAAAAGCCGCATATCTATAATATGCGGCTTTTATCGGTGATACATTCACTTCTTTTCAAATCTTAAAACTTAGATATTGGCTCTTACCACTTTGGGCTGATAGCCTTCTTTTTCCAGAGCAGCAATGATCTCATTCTTATGCTCGGTGCCGAATGCTTCCAGTGTGATACGCAGCTCCACAGCAGCACTGCGGTTGATGGATACAAACTGGTTGTGCTCCAGCTTGATGACATTACCGTTGACTCCGGCAATAATACCGGATACTCTGCACAGCTCACCGGGCTTGTCGGGAAGCAGTACGGATACAGTGAAGATACGGTCTCTTAAGATCAGACCCTGCTGTACTACGGAAGACATGGTGATGACATCCATGTTACCGCCACTCAGGATAGATACAATACGCTTATCCTTCACATTTAACTGCTTTAAGGCTGCTACCGTCAGCAGACCGGAATTCTCCACGATCATCTTGTGATTCTCTACCATATCCAGAAAAGCTACTACCAGATCCTCATCCTCTACGGTGATCACATCGTCCAGATTCTTCTGTAAGTACGGGAAGATCTTGCTGCCAGGAGTCTTTACCGCAGTACCGTCTGCGATGGTGTTGACCTTGGGCAATGTGGTAACCTTGCCGTTCTTTAAGGATACCTGCATGCAGTTAGCTCCTGCGGGCTCTACGCCGATGACCTTGATCTTCGGATTCAGCAGTTTTGCCAGTGTGGAAACACCGGTTGCCAGTCCGCCGCCACCGATAGGAACCAGAATATAATCTACCAGCGGAAGCTCTTTGAAGATCTCCATGGCAATGGTACCCTGACCGGTAGCTACGGTCAGATCATCAAAAGGATGGATGAAAGTATATCCGTGCTCTTCTGCCAGCTCATATGCCTTTGCGCAGGCCTCATCATAGACATCGCCATGCAGTACTACCTCTGCTCCATAGCCTCTGGTACGGTTTACCTTGATCAGAGGTGTCGTGGTGGGCATTACGATGGTTGCCTTGCTTCCATAGCATTTTGCCGCATAAGCCACGCCCTGGGCATGGTTGCCTGCAGAGGCGGTGATCAGTCCCTTGGCGCGCTCTTCATCGGTCAGAGTGCTCATTTTGTAATAAGCGCCTCTTAACTTGTAAGCTCCGGTAAACTGTAAGTTCTCGGGCTTTAAGTATACGCGGTTGCCGGTCTGGGCACTGAAATAATCACTGTATACCAGTTTGGTCTCTAAAGTAACTTTTTTAACGATCTCACTTGCTTCTTCAAATTTCTCTAAAGTCAACATTTCTTCCTGCATTTTTCTTCCCATGCCTTTCTGTCACACTTTCTTTGGTCTGCCTGTTTATTATTCTTCCGCGTCTGTCTCTCCAGCTTCTTCCTCCGGCAGATGCAGTTCTCCGATGTCATCCATATTCACATCAAACAACGCATTTACAAATTCATCGGAATTGAATTTCTGGAGATCCTCGATGGATTCTCCCACACCGATATATTTTACCGGAACCTTCAGTTCGGACTGGATGGCCACAGCGATACCGCCCTTGGCCGTTCCGTCCATCTTGGTCAGGATGATACCCGTAAGATCCGCCACCTCACCGAATTCTCTTGCCTGCACCAGAGCATTCTGTCCCGTGGTGCCGTCCAGCACGATCAGATTCTCTCTGTGGGCATTGGGGAATTCCTTGTCGATGATACGGTTCATCTTACGAAGTTCTTCCATCAGGTTCTTTTTATTGTGCAGTCTGCCGGCGGTATCTACAAGAAGCACATCCACGCCTCTTGCCTTCGCCGCATTCACGGCATCAAACACCACGCTGGCGGGATCCGCACCTTCTTTTCCGCCGATCATGGGAACATCCGCCCGGGATGCCCACTCTGCCAGCTGGTCTCCTGCTGCGGCACGGAAAGTATCCGCTGCGGCAATAAGGACTTTCCTGCCCTCATCCTTTAATTTACCGGCCAGCTTGCCGACGGAAGTGGTCTTCCCCACACCGTTGACACCGATGACCATGATCACGGACTGTTCCTTCTCAAAATTATAGGCAGTCTCATCCACCTGCATCTGCTCCTTGATACTTTCAATCAGAAGCTGTTTGCATTCGGAAGGTTCCTTGATATGTTTTTCCTTCACCTGCTGTTTCAGTCTCTCCACGATAGCGGTGGTGGCATTCACACCGATATCTCCCATAATGAGGATTTCTTCCAGTTCTTCATAGAAATCATCATCAATAGCGGAGAAGCCGCTGAAGACCGAATCAATTCCCCGTACAATGTTGTCACGGGTCTTGGTCAGTCCTTCTTTCAGCCTCGCAAAAAAGCCTTTCTTTTCCTCACTCATCCCATTTCCTCCAATCAGCATTCTATCCAGAAAAACGCTTGCGTTTTTCTTGTATGAAACTTAGAACTTCTTCACGAAAGAGCCTTTGCTCTGAGTGATTAGAAGTTCTTTTCATACTCTAATCATCCAGATCTTTATCAATGAGGTTAACACTGACTAAAGTAGATACACCCTTCTCCTGCATGGTGATACCATACAGTCTGTCCACCTGTTCCATCGTACCGCGTCTGTGGGTAATGACAATGAACTGAGTGTTCTTGGTCAGCTTATGTAAATACTTAGCGAAACGGCCTACGTTGGAGTCATCCAACGCCGCCTCGATCTCGTCCAACAGACAGAACGGAGAGGGCTTTAAGTTCTGAATGGCAAACAACAGGGAAATAGCGGACAATGCCTTTTCTCCACCGGAGAGCTGCATCATGTTCTGAAGCTTCTTTCCGGGGGGCTGTGCAATGATGCGGATGCCTGCTTCCAGAATATCCTCATCCTCCATCAGTTCCAGGGTTCCCTTACCACCACCAAAGAGTTCTTTGAATACTTTATCGAACTCTCTGCTGATCTCCGCAAATTTCTCCGTGAACTGTTTGCGCATGGCAGTATCCAGTTCCTCGATAATGCCTTCCAGGGTCTTCTCCGCCTCTACCAGATCATCATGCTGGGTCTTCATAAAGGTATAACGCTCCATCAGATTCCTGTAATCCTCAATGGCGTTGACATTGACATTACCTAACTTCCGGATCTCATCTTTCAGACCGCTGATCTCACGCTTCATGGCGGGCAGATCATTCATCTCTTCATTGCGAAGGCCTGCCGCATCACTCAGGGTAATCTCATACTCATCCCACATGTAATTGATCTGGCCTTCGATATTGTCTTCCAGCTTTTTCTTCTGTTCACTCAGACGATAGACTTCTTTGTCCAGAGCATTCATGCGCTCTGACATTTCTTCTCTGCTCTGGAAGAAGCCTTTCTGCTTTGCAGACAGTTCTTCTTTCTTTGCAATATCCTCGTCCAGCTTTTTCTTGGAAGCATTCTGATTCTCATGGGAAGCCGCGATGGTCTTCTCAATCTCCAGAATGTTGTTTTTCTTGCGTTCCACTTCCTGTGCGTTTTCAGTCAGTGCCTGTAAGATCTCATTCAGTTCTGCCTGTGCACGCTCCAACTCGCCGCCTATACGGTCTACATTGGCCTGTTTGTAATCCAGAGCCTGACGCATCTTCTCGACTTTTACTTCCCATTCTCCGGCATGGGCGGAAGCTTCACTCTCTTCCAGTCTGCAACCTTCCAGTTCCTTCTGGAAGACAAGAATCTGTTCCTGAGTGGTTTTCTCCAGTTCTTCACTTGCAGCCAGTTCCTGTACGATTGATTCCTTGCTGGAACGGATCTCGAAGATCTTGGTCTCGATCTCCTGTTCCTCCAGCTTCAGGGACTGTGCACTCTCTGCCTCTTCTTCCATACGTTCTCTGGCCTGGGAAATATTTAATCTTGCGGTATTCTGCTCAATGGACTTGCGCTGCATCTCGGTCTTCAGTGCTTCCAGATCCATACGAAGTTTATTTCTCTTACTCTTGGTGTCTTCGATCTTCTGATTGTAAGTCGTGATATCCTCAGAGAGCTTTTTCACCTTTTTCTCCAGTTCATCCATCTCACGACGTCTTCCCAGAAGATTACTGTTATTCTTAAATGCACCACCGCTGATGGCACCGCCGGGAACTAAGAGTTCGCCTTCCAATGTGACCATACGGATGCCGTAATCGAATTTTCTTGCGATCTTCACGGCATTGTCCACGTTGTCTACGACCACGATACGTCCCAGCATGGCCTTGGCCACATTGCGGTATTCTTTTTCCGTATTTACCAGTTCATCCGCCATACCGATGACACCTTTTTCCTTCAGGGCCTCGGGATTTTTGAATTCCTGAGGTTTGGTAATACTGGTCAGGGGAAGGAATGTGGCTCTTCCGAGGCGGTTCTGCTTTAAGAATCCGATCATATGCTTGGCGGTCTCTTCGTTATCCGTTACGATATTCTGAATATTACCACCCAGAGCGGTCTCGATAGCGGTCTCATATTTGGCTTCTACCTGAATAATATCCGCTACAACACCGATGATACCTTTTTCTTTTTCCTTCTGCTCCATGACCTTCTTGACGCTGCCACCGTAGCCGTCATACCGCTCGGTGATATTGGTCAGGGCTTCCAGTTTGGACTGCTCCTGATGGAAACGGTTCTGTGTCTCCCGCAGCTTCGCATCTAAGCCTGTGAGATTCTCACGGATATTGCCCAGCTCCAGTTCGGATGCTGCTTCCTGTTCGGTCATCTGCCGCAGTTCTTCGGTCACAGTCTCGAAGGTCTCTTCCAGCTTCTTGATTGTCTCTTCTCTGGCAGCCTCATCGGATTTGGCACGAAGCAGTCTGGAATTCAACTCTGCCTTGCGGATATTGATCTGCTCCATCATAGTATCGAAACGTCCCATCTTGGACTTGATGGTAGCCCGCTGGTTCAGCTCGCCGATGATGGTATTTTTCCCGGCCTCAATATTATTATTGAGTTCGGTGATCTTGTTCTGGATAGCTTCCAGGTCGGCCTTTGCCATGGCTGCCGCCTCTGCGATCTCCTGTACCTGAGTATCCGTATCCTTTTTATCGGTTAAAATATCCTGTTTTTCTTTTTCTTTGCCGGCGATTTCTTCTTCCAGGGCTGCCTTACGATTGTTCAGATGGTTCTCACTGCCGTGAGCGGAATTGATCTGCTCTTTTAAGACATTGATCTCACCTTCCAGTTTGCCCCGCATCAGGCCGGTATCCGTCAGTTGCTCTCTGGCGACTTCAATGGCTGCATCCAGGCTTTCGATCTCCTGCTGGATCCGCTCGTATTCTTCCTTGATACCTTCGTACTTTTCACTGGTCTCGTTCAGTTCATTGCTGGCCAGATTATATTTTTCTTCCATGGAAGACAGCTGTTCTCTGAGTTTCTTATTTTCCAATAAGAAGACATTGATATCCAGAGTCTTTAATTCTTCCTTTTTCCTCAGATAGACCTTAGCCACCTCGGATTGCTTCTCCAGAGGGCCTACCTGCTTTTCCAGTTCGGACAGAATATCATTCACACGCACCAGATTCTGTTTTTCGTTCTCCAGCTTTGTCTGGGCTGCTGCTTTTCTGCGCTTGAATTTCACGATTCCAGCAGCCTCGTCGAACAGTTCACGCCGTTCCTCGGGTTTACCGCTTAAGATCTTGTCGATCTGGCCCTGTCCGATAATGGAATAGCCCTCCTTACCGATACCGGTATCATAGAACAGCTCATTGACATCCTTTAATCTGCAGGGAGTACCATTGATCAGATATTCACTTTCTCCGGAACGGTAGATCCGTCTCGCCACTGTAACTTCGTCATAGTCGATCGCCAGCTGGTGATCGCTGTTGTCCAGAGTAATGGCAACATAGGCGTAGCTCAACGGTTTTCTGGTCTCTGTTCCCGAGAAAATAACATCCTGCATGCTGGCACCACGCAACTGCTTGATGCGTTGTTCTCCCAGCACCCATCTTACCGCGTCCGCAACGTTACTCTTACCGCTGCCGTTAGGTCCTACGATACCGGTGATTCCGTTGTGGAACTGAAATACGATCTTATTGGCAAATGATTTGAACCCGTGGATCTCAATACTTTTTAAATACATATCCTCTATCCCTCAATAGCAGAAGCGCCTCATAAGCTGCCTGCTGTTCTGCCGCTTTTTTTGTTCTTCCCTGCCCACGGCCAAGGCATTCTCCCTCCATGTCGATCTCTACCACGAAAGTCTTGTCGTGTTCCGGTCCGCTCTCCTCTAACAGCCGGTACTCGAACTCTTTTTTGAGTTTCCCCTGAATCAGTTCCTGGAGATTACTCTTGCTGTCATAGAAGAGACGCTTGTCCTCTAAATCCGACAGAATGAAGCGGTCAATAAAAGCCTTGGCAGGCTGCATGCCACCGTCCAGATAAATGGCACCAATCATGGCTTCCATACCGTCAGAGGTGATGCTGTCTCTGCGTCTGCCGCCGGTATTCTCTTCGCCCTTTCCCAAAAGCATAAACTGTCCCAGTTCCAGGTCTCTGGCACAGAATGCCAGGGAAGGCTCGCACACCATGGAGGCGCGCATCTTGGTCAGCTCGCCCTCGGGAACATCCGGGTGTTCCCGAAACAGGAAGTCGCTGGATACCAGCTCCAGTACGGCATCTCCCAGGAATTCGATGCGCTCATAGTTCTCTGTCTTGTTGATCTTTTGTTCATTGGTATAGGAGCTGTGGGTCAGAGCCTGCTTCAGCAATGCTTTGTTGTGAAAGCAATAGCCGATGCGCTGCTCCAGCACGTCCATTGTATAACCATCCAACATTTTCTTGTCCTCACTATATTCCGTAGTCCCGGCTATGGTAAGAAACGCGGCACGCTCGTACTTTAGTACGATGCGCTCATGTCGCAGAGCGT
>ERZ772886.3622-NODE-3622-length-10899-cov-3.416636_pt1 | contig 10899 bp, 6 predicted proteins | sample MGYA00512128_ERZ772886 | MGnify/ENA primary metagenome ERZ772886 (study PRJEB29015, sample SAMEA2737698) | human gut metagenome | biome: human gut; feature: human-associated habitat; material: faeces | place: China | collected 2012 ... | reverse complement strand
GGGCGCTTCGGTTTGGGCGGGCGCTTCGATGGGGGCGGGCGTTTCGGCGGGAACCGTCGTAGGCACGAAGAAATTTTCATCGGCCGCCTCGCCGTCGGGGGAGATGAACTGAACGTTGCCGTCGTCGCCCAGGATGACCTGCCCGGCCTCGTCCTCCCAGAGGATTTTTTCGCATAAACCGCAGGTAGGAACGAGCCAGAGCAGACAGAGGAAAAGCGCGAGATGTTTCATGGAAACCTCCGAGAGATGAGCTTGCTGGATTCGGAAAATGAGTAGATTTCGATAACGGGCGCGTTTGAGCGCCTATCTGACTCCCTCAGTCACACCCATCATAGCACAAGCATGAAATAAAAACAACCGGGGCCGCTCTTCCGATGGGAAAAGCGGCCCCGGCTGTTACAAAGGAGAATAGAGAATGAAGAATAGAGAATGTGTATCGATATGAATGGAAGCTATGCGCTTACTTGCTGCTGGAGGTATCCACATCGGTCGGCTGAGGCACGACCAGATCAAGCGTCATGGTCTTGCCGTTGCGGTCGATCTTGACGGAAACGGTGTCGCCGGAAGTCTGCTTGGCCTTGATGGCGTTCAGGTCATCCGCGGAGGTCACGGTCTCGCCCGCAAACTCGGTGATGATGTCGCCCTTTTGCAGGCCGGCGCGCTCAGCGGCGCTCATGCTGGAAACCTCGGTGATATACACGCCGACCGGCATGGAATACTGCTTGCTCATTTCCTCGGTAATATCGCGGATGGTGATGCCCAGCATGATCTGGCTGCCCTTGGTCTGATCCTTGACGGAATCCGGGTCGTTGATCATCTGCGCGACGAGATCCTTGATGTTGTTGACCGGGATGGCGTAGCCGATGCCCTCGATGCTCACGGAAGAGCTCTTGGCGTAGACGATGCCGATGACGTTGCCGTAGGAATCAAACAGCGCGCCGCCGGAGTTGCCGGGGTTGATGGCCGCATCCGTCTGAATGGCGTTGATGGTCACGTCGTCGATGGTCAGCTCCTGCTCGACGGCGGAGATGATGCCCGCGGTCACAGAGCCGTGCACCTGACCCATCGGGTTGCCGATGGCCACGGCCAGCTCGCCGACCTCAAGCTGATCGCTGTCGCCGAAGGCCGCGGCGTTCAGGCCGGTCGCGTCGATCTTGAGCACCGCGATGTCGTTGCTCTCGGAGGAACCGATGAGCGTGGCCTCGTAGCTCTTCTCTTCGCTGCCGTCGCCGGGGTTGACGTAGACGGTGATCTTGTCCGCGCCGGAGATAACGTGGTTGTTGGTCAGAACGTAGCCGTCCTCAGAGATGATGACGCCGGAACCGGCGGCCTTCTGGGTGTATTCCTGCGTGCCGCCGCGGCCGCCGCGGTTGCCGTAGCCATAGCCGAAGCCGTAGCCGAACATGCCGCCGAACGGATTGTAATAGTCGTTATCGTAGGTGTTGTAGACCACCTTGGTCTCCGTCTCGATGGCCACGACGGAGGAGCCACATTTCTTGGCGATCTCCGGGATGGTGAGGGAATCCTCGTTCGAGGCGGCCTCGATCACGCTGAAATGTTTTTCGTTGTTATCGGCCTGAGCCAGCGCGCTCATGCCGGCCGTAACCGTCAGCGCCAGCGCGGCGGTCAGGGCACGGTCCGGCAGGGGCATGGTGGCCGCCGTGCCCAGCAGTGTAATGGTCAGCATAACAGTTCCTCCGTGATTTGTCGGTAACAGTGTACCACATTTTGCGCCCGCACACAATCGGCACAGCCCGGCATAGGATGGCGCAGAGCTCTGATACAAAGGGAGGTTTGACCATGCAGCGCAAAAAAGTCCCCGCCGGGCACCACCGCTTCGGGCTGGCCCGGCTTGTTCTGGTTCTGGCACTGCTGTTTCTCGTCGTGGCGCTCACCGCCGGGCTGGCGGGCTGCCTGTTCCAGCCCGTACTGGCCGCCCGGGGCACGCTGCTGTTTCTGCCGGGGTAATAGAAAGAAAAAGCGGAATCGTTCCATCCTTGTCTGAGAGAACGATTCCGCTTTGTGCTATTTTATTCTGCCGTTTTCAGCTGCTGTGCTTTTTTCCATGCGCGAATGGCTTCTCCATAGGAGATTTGCTCATCCGGCTTGAACTGCTCCGTATGCTCTTCATCAGGCATAAAGTTTATTTATTTACCATATTTCATCTTGTAGTTTATATACCCTGATGTGAGTTCACTAAACTTTAGCTATTCACATCAGAGTAATAATGTTGAGGTTTTAAGGAGTAATATTTTTATTTGCTTGATCTACTATATATCGGTTAGCTCTTATTGCTATTTTTTTTCCAAGGTATAGTCCAAACAGAAGTAATATTAAATAAACTATTGCTTTTTCGTGACTATAGAAGACCAAATATATTGCAAAAAAAATTGCATATATCACATCTATATCCCGGCTAAATTTCAAACAAAAAGATTTAACAATATTATTTGTTTCAGTTTTCTTTTCTTTCAGACCTTTATTCCTTGACAAAAAGTTTAACATCTTGCCTGTCAGCCATGCAATCCATGAAATTAGTAATAATATTATAACAATAAACATATATTCAAATTCTCCTAAATCAGGATGGAATAAGCAATGAATTATCATTAAAATACTATTAAAAATAGTAATTCTCTTAAATATTAATATAAAAATATCTCCCATATATTGCTTTTATTCAAATAGTTTTTTTATCCAATTATAAATATCCCCTACATAATCTGTTGAATATTCTTCTCTACCTTCAACTTGATTTGTATGAGTTTCATAAGCATCTTGAGTGGGATCAGGATTTGTTAGTTCCATACATGCTCTATCTACAGCTAGACCTATTATTACTTTTCTCCCAACTTTGATTATTCTCCTTTTATCATTAGGGTCTATTTTCGGAGCCGGGTCTCCATTAGGCATCATCCCCGATACATTAGTATCAATGCTTTTTGTGACATTCGCCTGATTCCGGTCCAGTTCTTCTTTGCTTTTCCTTTCTCTATTTCGCTGATGCTCATATTCCGGACTAATAGCATTCTTCGCTTGATAGTATAAAAGAGTACCAAAAGCATAAGACATCCTAGGAGTATCTGTTATTATTTGTCCAACTTCTGCAAACTTTCCTGATGCATGTCTCATTATTTGTTGATCCGAAGGCAAATTATAACTTTGAGGATACGTTATCGGAGAATAGAATGGAAGAGGTGCATAAGGCATTGGAACAGGTATTACTTGCTTTCCATCTGGGTCAATATATTTAATTGTATTGTTCTGACAATAAACATACACGCTCCAACTATAATCCTTATCCGCCATCGGATCCACCACATGCCATCTACCCAACGCTGCATCATACATTCTCGCTCCATAATCATACCAATCCAGTCCGCCTTTTCTATCCAGTTCTTTCCCATTGTACTTGTAAGGCTGAACAGAGGAAGTTGAAGCAAAGATACCGCCAAACGGATAATAATGATTCACTTCTTCCACTGCTCCATCCTGCGATACCACTACCCGATTGTTACCCTGATGATCCTGTAAGTAATAATGATACTTATTATCATTCAAAGATACGAATCCGGCATCTGTCAATAAAGTCTTAGGAGTCCCATTTTCATAGATCACATTACCGCAATAATCGGTAGTAGTTGTATTTCCTGCGATACTATGAACAACACGTAGTTTAGTGCCTGTGCATCATAAAGGTAAGAAATAGAGCTGCCATCTTCGAACTCTATACGGTTCGGTAAATTTAGGTAATTATATTGAATATTGATTATCTTTTTATTTAAATCTTTCGATAAATTGTCGTTGCATCATAATAGCACTACACACACTATTTATTCCTTCTTTACCTAAACTGGGCTAAGTAAGTAAAGTTATCACCAATAAAAGAAATTACCCTGATATAAATTGATGATTAGCCAACTTATGTCAGGGTAAAACAAGATAAATATTCTATATCAACTATTCTTTAGAAAAATAATCTTCTGGCAATTTTGTTACAAATTGGATCATTTGAATATCTCTATTTAGAAGAAAAGTATCTAAAGCACAACCTAGTTTATTCAGATAGATACTTTGTTTTATTCTGCTTTTTGATGGAGAATATAGCTGATATCCTCTGTCTCTATCATATCTTAAAAGGCAGGGTTGGAATTTACTCCGCTGCATAGTATCTGTTACATATTTATCACGTATTTCTTTTCTTATGATATAAAATTCTTCTTCGTAATCAAAATCTTTACTGCAATAACCCGAAGAATTATAAAAATAAGTAAAAAGAGAACTTTTCTTTTTTATCATTTCACATAAATCAAATTTAAACTTCATCCATTTTTTACCTTTCCAAAAAACATCCATTGATTCGTTCTTTATTTCAAATGAAATATCATCCTTATGCATGGATAAATATTGCAACAAATCTTCGCGTCCTGTTCTTTTTTTATTAATAGACTTTTCAAAATCACTAAATGATGAGAATGTGTTATCATTAGCATCATCTATCATTTTCCAACAAAAATTCTTCAATTCCTCGACAGATGGATATTTCAAGTTGGCGCGATAATACCATTTTACATGACTATATAAGTCAAACTTAAAGTCATAGTCAATAGAATTACCACCTTCTGAAGGCAGACTTTTGCAGCTATATATAACTAGAAAAAGTCCTGTAATTGCATAAACTAAAAATCTTTTCATTTTTCTCTATTAAAAAACAATCGGTTATATTTATCAACTAATGTATTGGCTGCAGACTTAGAATATTTTAGATGAAGTATATCAACCCCTTTTTTATTCATAAATCTAATATGGTAAGCTTTTTGCCCATTCTGCCAACCTCCAATATCTTTCGGCATATCTCTGTCTCCAACCCAATTTTCCATATACCCTTTCATTGCTCCTTTACCACCTAAGACATTATACAATCCACTACTACTTCCTTCATACTCTATATTATATTCATTTCTATGTGTATCAAGACCTAAATATCTAGATTCTTTTGAGTTTATTCCTTCAATAGAGAAGTCTGTAGTTGGATTTCCAGTATCTTCTCCTCCAAAAGAATTATTCACTTTTTTCTCTGCAATAGCAGATGTCAAAATTGCATTATCAATCTTCTGATACACAGCACCCTCAAAAGAGTCTGCCACTTTTTTACTTCCGAATAAACTATAATAAATATTATTTTCCGTATGTGTAACTCCTAAATACATTCCATTTCTCACTACTTTATTTAAATCTTTCTGCGAGTGAATATCTGCGCTATAGGAATATTTCCAAATTCCTTCTTCATTTTGAACTTTATACCAATCTTTACCATCTGGATCAATATACTTTACAGGATTATTCGCACAATAATTATATGGACTTACTCCATAATACTTTTCACTTGATGGATCCATCACATGCCATCTTCCCAATGCCGCATCATACATTCTCGCTCCATAATCATACCAATCCAGTCCGCCTTTTCTATCCAGTTCTTTCCCATTGTACTTGTAAGGCTGAACAGAGGAAGTTGAAGCAAAGATACCGCCAAACGGATAATAATGATTCACTTCTTCCACTGCTCCATCCTGCGATACCACTACCCGATTGTTACCCTGATGATCCTGTAAGTAATAATGATACTTATTATCATTCAAAGATACGAATCCGGCATCTGTCAATAAAGTCTTAGGAGTCCCATTTTCATAGATCACATTACCGCAATAATCGGTAGTAGTTGTATTTCCTGCGATACTATGAACAACACGTAGTTTGGTGCCTGCTGCATCATAAAGGTAAGAAATAGAGCTGCCATCTTCGAACTCTATACGGTCCGGTAAATTTAGGTAATTATATTGAATATTGATTATCTTTTTATTCAAATCTTTCGATAAATTACCATTGGCGTCATAAAAGTACTCTGTATTCTGTTTTACTCCGTCTTTAAAATTAAAATTATCACCAAAAGCGGAACCCGAAACAGAATCATCAATCCTTTTCAGTTGGTTGCCACTCAAGGTGACGGACAGATTATCTACTAATCCGTAACCATTGGCAGAAGTTTGTCCAGATCGTTTCAATCCCAAGATATTACCATTTTTGTCGTAACCCGTTATTTGCTCATTGAAGCGGTTGACATTCAGAGAGAGAGTTTCACCCTCACCATAGGTAGCATTTTTTAGCCGGGATAAAAGATCGTATTCAAAACGATAACCCCGAATGTCTGGGTTCGCACTGGTTTTCCAGGTCATACTACTGATATTTCCGTTATAACAAGGTATGCCGATACCATCCGTATAATATAGTTTCTGGGAAAATAACGGACTTTCGATAGAGGTCAGCCAACCACGTAAATTATAACGGTTGGTTGAGGTTAGTGAATGGTTCCCGTTCACTCTTTTGACATTGGCGATGTGTCCCAACTCATCATAATTATACCTAAGAGTATCAGATACCAAGTCATTCACCAAACGAGCTTCTGTCAACAGACGTCCGGCATGGTCATAAGTTTTAGTTTGGACAAGTGAGATATTTTCTACTTTGTCATTGGATGCTGTAATGTGGTCGCAGAAATCATACGCCATGTTCTGAACGTGCACCTTACCATTTATATCCGTGCTACGTACTTGCACCGGACGTTGAAAATAATCATAATAGGTACTGGTGCAAAGCATTTGATCTGTACCGATAATCCGTGTCATCACTCCAGTCTGCAAATTCTTGCAGTTCAGTTGTTCAGAGTCGTCTCCAAATCGATGTCCATAATCATTGCTATCTATATAATCCATTGCTGCAGTGAAGCAAGAATTAGCCTTTTTATATTGATAGGTATCATAATATGCCACCTTTTGGATATTCAGGCTGTCCATTTTTAAATAACTGCTAAAAAGATAACCATAATGGTTGTTTGGCTTATCCGGAGCAAACTCAACAGATGCAGAGCTGCTGTATGACATCATACCTTTATAAATGCCAGTCACTACTTCTCTTCTCAACTTATCATAAAAAGTACATTTCCATTCGTTCCTTTTGCGCATCTCCCCATCTCGACTTCTCAATAATTTTCCGTCCTTGTCGAAATACATGTCTATCCATTCCGCACCAGGAAGTTTCTTACCTCTATAATGGTTGAGCTCATCATAGCGATATTGATAGGCATAAAGATCTAATGCATCTTTCTGCCCAAGCGTCTGTAAACTGCTGACTGCCATCGGTGGAAGAACAAAAGCCAGATTCCCGAAATCATCATATACTTGATAAGTATCCAGCGTATCTGCACCACTGATGGTACGTGATACAATGGTTTGTTCCAATTTATTGGTATAGGTAAGTGTAGGAAGCCCTGCTTCATCTTTTTTTTCTTCCACTACCAATTCTCCGGTTGCATAAAATCCTTTTTGCGACAGAACGGGATTATCTTTTTCTCCGTTCACCTCAAATAGTCGAATCTGTGATGTTCCTGAATTTGTCTGATAAGAAACCTTTTCACTATGCCCCGTAGTATGCCAGTCTTTTCCAGGATTGTATTTCTCTGTCAATCGGTTCAGGGGTGAACCGTCATACAGAGATTTTTCACAAGCATACTCATCATTATACAATTCAAGAATATGCTTTCTGAAATCGGATGATGAAACATAGTCGCCCGAACCGGGACAAACAGCCGGAAGCCATGAACAACTATCACGATACATCCTATCGTACTCCTTTCTGTTTACCAGGCTGTTTAATGCAGGAGTTATACCGTATTGTATTGTCTGTTCTGTCCTGCCGAATGGATCAAGATAATCTATTTCACGAGTGGCGCTCAACGGTCCCTGCAAATCGGAAGCAAAAGGAGTGTTAATTATACTTTTCTCTGTTGACACATAATTCTTTATATCCGACAATTGTTGAACAGACTTTTTCCCTTTCACTTTTATAACAATAGTACCATTTCCTCCTTCTGTTACAAAAAAGTAAGTACCCGGAGATAACCCAAATACATCAAGACTTGTCAAGTAATCATCTTTCTCCTCTTTCCTAACTAGATGACGGGTAGAATCGTATAAGGTGATATTGTTCAGATACTCTTCTGATATGATGGATATATCCATCGTATCTTTTATTGTGAAACGATGATATACACAAGGCCTTGAAGAAGATCCCGAAGGAACAAACATATATGGATAATAGAAAGTGCTATAATCCAGGCTATCCGAAAAACTTCCGACCTCCAAAGGGTGTTCCCAATCAATTCCCGCATTATCAACAATACCTGTTACACGTAGTTTAGGTTTCCGATATGCAGAATCCGGATAGTAAGCATGAATATAAAAATCACCTACACCACATCTGAAATCTTTAATTTGCGGTAAAGAGTTCTCATTTAGTGGATATTCATTGCTACTAACCAACGATCGATAAAGAGTTTCCATTTTTAGAATGGGATTTACACCTATAGTGTCCAAAGGAACTACACTTATCATATTGATACTATCCAAACTAAATTTACAATATACATCTCCACCGCTAAAAGTTCCGAGTCTTATTTCTTGAGAAAAATTCCTCGTAAAATGTCCTATATCAACAGATGTATATTCATTTACTCCCACCGGAGATAAATAAATGTTGGTTTCAAGCCTCTTGGTAGGTTTTTTCGTATCCTCTGACGCTACACTATAAAGCTCATATTCGCCAGGTTCTAAGACTTCATACAATACAGGAGAGTGAAGATGTACTTGTGTAAGGTCTTCGTCAAAAGTAAAATTAAATTTATCCTGATTACTAAGTACCTCCTTTACTTTGTGACTATCACTACTATAACTTTTCTTTCTGAATCTACCGGTAGAGTTTAATGGTCTATAATTGAGACGGAACGAGGTATAATCCGTGTCAGTCCCCATCATATTAGCCATAAATAAAGTGGACCTGTCCTGTATGGTAAAAGTATAGATAACGTAATTATGAAGCTCACCTTCGTAGAATATATAACGAGGAACATCACTAAAATGAGCGATTTCCGGCTCTTTATAAATATCTGCAAAATGCATCCTTTTATCAACCAACTGTGGATTATTACGACCATCCACCGCCATTAATGCGCAAAACAAGAATAAGAAAAATATTAAATGCCTTTTCATAATTATCTGTTATTTAGAATAATGATATCTGTTATATTCCATCAATTGAATGTCTCCCTTTTCTCCTCTTCTAAACCTTTTTTTCAGACGCCCTTGAAGGTCATACTGGAAAAAAGAAGTTTTTCCATCAGGTTGAGAAGTATATTTCATACCAATCTGCTGCTTATAATCATAGATTGTTATCTGGGCATGCGGCAGAAGTCTGCGTAGTTGTTCTATATTCTTAATATTAGGTTCACTCTCTTCTGAAAGACTTTCCGGTTTTCTTTTTAAGGCAGACTTTACTTCATTATAAGTACTTCCTTTTATTTCAGCTATCGGATATTTACCGTAATATGACCATAGATAAATTGTAATATCATTATGAAAGTTTCTTAGCGTAATAAGATTTCCATATTTATCATAGTTGTCATAAGCTTCAATAAAAGACGTCAAGCTATCGGTTAAATAGCTTGTCAGATCCATATTTTCAGGTAATCTTTTTAGGAGGCTACTGCCCCGCAAAGTTCTTTTTTGAATACCTGCACTACTCGTTGGCTCATAATAGAGATATATAAAATCTATTATTTTCCGTTTTTCATCTTGTAACTTCTTCAAGTACTTTATAATGGCGACCGGTTCCTCTATTCTATTTAACCGGATTAAATTGTCATAATATATAGTTGATGGGAGATTAGATGATTCTCCCGGATGCACATACTTTAAATACACATGATCCCCATTACTATTGACAGTTTCTTTTTGTGTGACAAATCCATTTGCATTATATTCATAATTATGAAGAATTGACACTCCGTTTTCATCTGTCAGTTTTTCCTGAATCAACAAACAAGGGACAGTAAATATTTTACTCGCCAGAATAGCTCCAGTACCAGTATCTATCGAAACTTCATAATCGGCAGTTTTATTTTCTACGTTATAATGATACTCTTCCTCTGCTACTTTATGATAGCGATTGTTATAGGTCGTCTTAAACAGTAGTTTTCCCCTGAAGGCTGCCAGATCGTTAGGAGCATAGTTCAGAGCCTTATCTAATACCTGATAAAAGCCGAAACTTCTTCTGTTCAAATTGTCCGGTGTTCTAGTGACAGCTTGCCCAAACTCCGCATTATCAGGGATATCTGCCAATGAAGAGAAATGATAACGACAAAAACTTCCGTCGTCAAAAGTCTCAGTGACATAACTATAACCTATCGGATATTCGGATATATTATTGAATCGCCCCATACAGTTACTGCTGATTGAGTAAACATTCAGATTTTTGGTTTCCATATAATCATAATAGTTATAACTGTATACCATATCTTCTATAGGCATACGATAGCGTGGCAGTTCATGGGTTCTTCCACTTTCCATTCCTGTCGTAGGGTCAAGGTAGTTGAACGAACGTTGCCTGTCTTTTTTTGTAACAGGGTCATGCAATGTCAGATGTTTCACACGTACCCCACCCAACGGAGCATCATAAGTTGCCATATTGGTATCCCAAGCAAAAGAATCAGTTCTTTTGGTCAGGTAATGCCGGTAACGGTTGTATTCATAATCAATCTTTTCTTCCCCTTTGGTGGGATAAGTGATCGTATTCAGCATTGTACAGCTAGAAACACCTGTGTTGACAGCCTTTCTTTGTTCAAAATTCCCATCATAGAAAAACGTATTGGCATTGTCTATTTTTTCATAGCCACCATTCCAGAAGCCCCAATGATCGACGTTTGTAGTCAACGGATCCGGTAAATCATTACTCATATTATAGTCAAAAGAGTAAATAGCAGGGCCCTCACTTTGATCATGCAAGGTC
>ERZ772886.3620-NODE-3620-length-10900-cov-3.794283_pt1 | contig 10900 bp, 8 predicted proteins | sample MGYA00512128_ERZ772886 | MGnify/ENA primary metagenome ERZ772886 (study PRJEB29015, sample SAMEA2737698) | human gut metagenome | biome: human gut; feature: human-associated habitat; material: faeces | place: China | collected 2012 ... | reverse complement strand
TGACCATCAGCCTGTCCGGTCTGGCCGTGGCCGCTCTGGTGGGCATCCTGATGAATGCCATCCTGCCCGGCAAGGACTATGAGTTCGGCACCAACGAGCAGGGCGACACCGCCGTTGTCAACTTCGGCAGCCGCGCACAGAAGTAAATCTTTTCCCCAAAATTTTCACCCGGCTTCTTCATTCTTCGGAAGCCGGGTGATTTTTTCTGAAATTCTATTGAATCCGTGCGCAGATCTCTGTGCCCATCTGCTTGCAGCCGACTTTTTGGAAAGCGCCGTGGGGCGGCAGGATATCGGCGGTGCGAAAGCCCGCATCCAGGGTATCGGAGACGGCCTTCTCGATGGCATCCGCCTCCTTCGCCATGTCGAAGCTGTAGCGCAGCAGCATGGCAGCGGCCAGAATGGTGCCGATGGGGTTGGCAATGTCCTGCCCCGCAATGTCCGGGGCAGAGCCGTGGATGGGCTCATAGAGTCCCCGGGTGGTGCTGCCCAGGCTGGAGGAGGGAATGGTGCCGATGGAGCCGGTGATCATAGAGGCCTCGTCAGACAGGATATCGCCGAACATATTTTCCGTGACGATCACATCGAACTGGCTGGGATCCTTGACGATCTGCATGGCGCAGTTGTCCACCAGCATATCCGTCAGGGTCACATCCGGGTACTCCTCGGACAGCTCGTGCATGATCTTCTTCCACAGGCGGCTGGAATCCAGCACATTGCTCTTTTCCACGGAACACAGCTTTTTTCTGCGCTTCCGGGCGGTTTCAAAGCCGATGCGGCCGATGCGGCGGATCTCCGCCTCGCTGTAGGTCAGGATGTCTGTGGCAACGGCCTGCCCCTTCTCCTGCTTTGTCTCGTGAGAGCCGAAGTAAATGCCGCCGGTGAGCTCCCGGACGATCATAAAGTCGATTCCCTTTTCCACGATCTCCGGTTTCAAAGGGGAAGCGCCCGCCAGCTGGGGCCAGATCTTGGCGGGACGGTTGTTGCTGTAGACCTCCATAGCGGCCCGGAGCTTTAGTAACCCCTTTTCCGGCCGCATGGGGCCGGGAACATCGTTCCACTTCGGGCCGCCCACCGCGCCCAAAAGCACGCTGTCGGAATCCAGGCACTTTTGCAGCTGAGCCTGGGGCAGCGGCTCACCCCACTTATCAATGGCGTTGCCGCCCATGTCCACATCCGTATAGCGGAAGCTGTGGCCGTAGATTTCCGCCACCCGGTTCAGAATCAGCACAGCCTGCTCTACGATCTCCGGGCCGATGCCGTCGCCGCGAATCAGCGCAATGTTTTTCTCCACAGCTTATCCCTCCTTTAAGGAAGCCAGCAGGCCGCTGGCACGGATAATCTTCTGGATGAATTCCGGGAAGGGCTCCGCCTGGTAGTGCTTGCCCGTGGTCTCATCGGTAATAATACCGGTATCGAAGTCCACCGAAACCCGGTCCCCGGACCGAATCTCCTCTGCCGCCTGCTGACATTCCAAAATGGGCAGGCCGATGTTGATGGCGTTCCGATAGAAGATTCTGGCGAAGCTCTTGGCGATGACGCAGCCGGTACCGCAGGTCTTGATCACCAGAGGGGCGTGCTCCCGGGAAGAGCCGCAGCCGAAGTTCCAGCCCGCCACCATCACATCTCCGGGCTTTACCTTACGGACATACTCCGGGTCGATATCTTCCATGCAGTGCTTGGCAAGCTCCCGGGCATCAGGGGTATTCAGGTACCGGGCAGGGATGATCACATCCGTATCCACATTGTCCGGGTATTTATAAACGGTTCCCTTGGTCTGCATATCAGTTTTCCTCCTTGGGGCAGGTAATGTGGCCGGTCAGGGCACTGGCGGCAGCGGTTGCGGGGCTTGCCAGATAGACTTCACTCTTGACATGACCCATCCGCCCCACAAAATTCCGGTTGGTAGTGGCAACACAGCGTTCGCCCTCGGCCAGGATGCCCATATAGCCGCCCAGGCAGGGGCCGCAGGTGGGGGTGGAGACCACCGCGCCTGCATCGATAAAGGCGGTGGTGTACCCCCGGACGATGCACTCCCGGTAGATGGCCATGGTGGCCGGAATGATAATGCAGCGCACCCCCTTGGCAACCTGCTTGCCCTTCAGAATGCGGTAAGCCGTCTCCATATCCTCCATGCGTCCGTTGGTGCAGGAGCCGATGACCACCTGGTCGATTTGAATGTCCTCCAGCTCCCTGGCCGGGTGGGTATTCTCCGGCAGATGGGGGCAGGCCACCGTGGGCTCAATGGCAGACAGGTCAATTTCGATGGTTTTTTCATAGGGAGCATCTTCGTCGGCGGTATAAATCACAGGCTCCCGCTCCGCTCTGCCCTTCAAATATTCCAGTGTCCGGTCGTCCACCGGGAAAATGCCGTTTTTCGCACCGGCCTCAATGGCCATATTGCAGATGCACAGCCGGTCATCCATGGTCAGAGAAGCCACGCCAGATCCCGTGAACTCCATGCTCTTGTACAGGGCACCGTCCACACCGATCCTGCCGATGATGGTGAGGATCACGTCCTTCCCGCTGACGTTGGGCTTCAATGCCCCCGTCAGGTAGAAGCGAATGGCCGAGGGGACCTTAAACCATGCCTGGCCCGTGGCCATACCGGCGGCCATATCCGTGCTGCCAACACCGGTGGAGAAGGCGCCCAGGGCACCATAGGTGCAGGTGTGGCTGTCTGCGCCGATGATGCAGTCTCCGGCGGTGACGATGCCCTGCTCCGGAAGCAAAGCATGCTCGATGCCCATCTTGCCCACGTCATAGAAATGGCTGACGCAGTGCTCGCAGGCGAACTCCCGGCAGGTTTTGGACTGCTCGGCAGCCTTGATATCTTTGTTGGGCACAAAATGGTCCAGGACGATGACCACCTTGTCCTTGTCATAGATCCCGTCAAAGCCTGCTTTTTTGAACTCATTCACCGCCACCGGGGTAGTGATATCATTGCCCAGAACAATGTTCAGCTTGGCCTGGATCAGCTGTCCGGCGCTCACCTCCGGCAGACCTGCATGGGCCGCCAGAATCTTTTGGGTCATTGTCATTGCCATGGTTCATCTCTCCTTATTCCGTAATGAAGTTATTGAAGGCACTGAGCAGCGCGTGAATGCCGGCCTTGGTGATGTCCGTGTCGCTGCCCACGCCCCAGTGCATCTTGCCGTCCGTCGTCTCAATGCCCACATAGGCCACAGCGGTGGAGCCTGAGTTCTTCTGCTGCAGGCTGTGCTCGGTATAGACTTTCAGGGTATAGTCCACGCCAGTATAGTCCTTCAGGGCGTTGCTGAAAGCATCCAGGCTGCCGTTGCCGGTCTGGTGCAGCTGGGCAACGATGCCGTCCTTGCAAAAGGTCACATCGCAGCCCGCCCCACCGGCCAAGGGCTCAAAGCGCACATTCCGCACGGAAATAGGGGCGTTGATGTTCAGGTAGCTCAGGGTGAACACCCGCAGCACATCGTCGGTTTTCAGCTCCCGATGCTCGTGATCGGAGATGTCCTTGCAGAGGTAACCAAAATGCTCCCGCATCCTGGTGGGCAGCACATAACCGTGGGCGTGCTCCAAAAGATAGCTGATGCCGCCCTTGCCGCTCTGGGAATTGACCCGGATGACATCCGCATCGTAAGTGCGGCTGATATCCCTGGGGTCGATGGGGATATAGGGCACGGTCCACCGGTGCAGGTTCTTCTCCTGCCGCCAGTTCATACCCTTGGCGATGGCGTCCTGATGGGAGCCGGAGAAAGCGGCGAAGACCAGGGCCCCGGCGTAGGGGGTTCGCTCATAGACGTGCATCCGGGTGCAGCGCTCGTAGATTTCCACAATAGCGGGCAGGTTGTCAAAGTCCAGCTTGGGGTCTACGCCATGGGAATACAGATTCATGGCCAGGGTCACAACATCCACATTGCCGGTCCGCTCGCCGTTGCCAAAGAGGGTTCCCTCCACCCGGTCCGCACCGGCCAGCAAGCCCAGCTCCGTATCCGCCACGCCGGTGCCCCGGTCGTTGTGGGGGTGCAGGGATACGGTGACGTGTTCCCGGTACTTGAGGTTTTCACACATGTACTCCACCTGGCTGGCATACACATGGGGCAGGCTCATCTCCACCGTGACCGGCAGATTGATGATAACATTATTGCTTTCGCTGGGCTCCAGCACATCCAAAACAGCATTGCAGACCTCCAAAGCGTATTCCGGCTCCGTGCCCGTGAAGCTCTCGGGAGAATACTCGAAGCGGAAGTTGCCCTCGTACTCGGCGGCCAGCTTCTTGACCAGCTTGGCCCCGTCCACGGCGATCTGCTTGATCTCCTCCTTAGACTTCTTGAACACCTGCTCCCGCTGGGCAACGGAGGTAGAATTGTAGAAGTGAATGATGGCGCTGGGGGCTCCCTTGCAGGCTTCAAAGGTCTTGCGGATGATGTGCTCCCGGCACTGCGTCAGAACCTGAACCGTCACATCCTGAGGGATCATATTCTGCTCGATCAGGGTCCGCAGGAAGGTATACTCCGTCTCTGAGGCCGCCGGGAACCCCACCTCTATTTCCTTAAAGCCGATTTTCAGAAGCATTTTGTAAAATTCCAGCTTCTCCTCCAGGCTCATGGGAATTACCAGGCTCTGGTTTCCGTCCCGCAGATCCACGCTGCACCACTGGGGCGCTTTCTCAATATGGTCCTTATGCGCCCACTTGAAGTGCTCCCCGGGGGCGGGATAATAGCCTACCGAATACTTTGTTACGTCCATCTTTTGCTCGCATCCTTTTTCTTTCGTCATAATTTGGATTTCGTGAACGGAACGGGTATGGAAACCGGACATAAAAAAACGCCCTGTCTCTCTCCATCGAAAGAGACAGGGCGTAAAAGCCTTGCGGTACCACTCTTCTTGCCTGAAAATCAGGCCCCTCACCGCGATCCAACAACCGCGTGACACTGTAACGGGCATCCCCCGTCCTGCCTACTTTTCTTTCAGCAAGGCCGCTCCGAGGCCAGTATACGCTTCCGCCTGCATTGGCTCGCACCATCCGCCAACTCTCTGCATTGGGCACACAAAGCGCTTTCTCCTCATCTGTGCGTTTCTCCTATGGACGGGATTATAGCACCGGGGAACCGAATTGTCAAGCATTCTGTCGTCACAGTGCGGTTTTTTGTTTTTCCAACGTGGGCAGTTCCCTCACCACAGGTAGACCCGGGTCTCATAGGGCCGCAGCACATCCGGCTCGCCATTGGGGTAGTTGCAAAGGATCAGTTTCCCCCGGTCCAGATAGAAGCCGTCCGGCGCTTTATACTTCCGGTTCTTGTCACTAAAAGAGCAGATGACCAATATTTTCTGCCGGTCGTCCTGCATGGAATACTGGTAGAGCCATTTGGAGCCCTTGCTGAACTCCCGGTATTTGCCCCAGCGGACACAGGACAGGCGCTTGCGCAGGCCGATGGCCAGCCGATAGAAATTGAGGACGGAATCCCGGTCCCCATCCTGCCGGGCCACATTGATTTGCTTATAATTGTCGTTGGCATAGAACCAGGGCTCCCCGGTGGTGAAGCCTGCATTGGGTCCGTCGCTCCACTGCATCAGAGTCCGGGCAGAATCCCGGGAGCAGCGCCAGAGCTTGTGGAGCCTGGCCCGGGGGCTGGCCTTCAGATTGTGGTGAGAATAGTAATAGCGGGTAGCCACATCCTCATACATCTCGGCATTTTCAGGGTGCCAGTTCACCATGCCGATCTCCTGGCCCTGGTAGACAAAGGGCGTTCCCTTCTGGAACAGGTACATGGCCGCCAGCATTTTGCCGCTGGCTTCCCGATAATTAGAGTTGCCATAGCGGGAGATGATTCTGGGATGGTCATGGTTTTCCAGGAAGAGCATATTCCAACCCTTTCCGTCCAGCTTGTCCTGCCAGTTCCGGAAGGCCTTTTTCAACTTTTTCAGCGAGAACTTCGTGGGGAAGAAATCCTGGAAAAAGCAGTCGGCACACATGGTCTCGTTCTGGATCATCATGCTGAACTCCTGCCCCTTGCCCTCCCGGATGTATTTCAGGGCGATCTTCGGCGTGACCATGGGGGCTTCGGCCAGAGTCATGCAGTCGTAGTTCAACAGCACATCCTCCTGGAATTCCGTGAGGAATTCATGAATCCGGGGGCCGTGGTTATACATAAAAATGCCCTTGTACACCGGCAGCAGATGGTCATTTGGCAGGCCCTTTTTCTTGGAGATAAAGGTGATGACATCCTCCCGGAAGCCGTCCACCCCCATATCCAGCCAGAAGCGCATGATCTTCTTGACCTCTTCCCGGACCAGCGGGTTATCCATATTCAGATCCGGCTGCTTCACGGCAAACAGGTGCATATAGTATTCCTTGCGCACCTCGTCATAGGTCCAGGCTTTGCCCTCAAAGTGGGAATCCCAGTTATTGGGGAGCTTGCCGTTTTTCCTGGCGGGCCGCCAGATATAGTAATCCGTATAGGGTTCAATGCGGCGGCGGCTCTTCTGGAACCACTCGTGCTCATCGCTGGTGTGATTCACCACCAGGTCCATGATGACCTTCATGCCCCGGCTGTGGGCTCCCTCCAGAACTGCCTTGAAGGCCTCCATGCCGCCGAACTGCGGATCGATATCCGTATAGTCGGAGATATCATAGCCGCAGTCTGCGCCGGGGGAAGGATACAGCGGTGAAAACCAGATGCCGTCGCAGCCCAGGCTCTTGATATAGTCCAGCTTTTGCAGTACGCCATACAGGTCGCCCATGCCGTCCCCGTTTCCGTCGCAGAAGCTTCTGGGCCAGATCTGATAAAAAACCGTATCTTTATACCATTGTGTTTGCTTCATCACAAGTCCCCCCTGTTCCCGTACATTATAGCTTTTCCCCCGAGAAACGTCAAGGGCGCACCGAAGCCGGTGCGCCCTGAATTTTAGGCAAGATGCATCTTTTTTCGAAGCTTTGCAACAGATTCCTGTATAAACATTGCAAAAATTGTCTTCTTATAGGGGTAGCTGATGCCCCGGATGTGATAGGCAACATCCGCCATACGGTCCCTGCGCGCGGCCGGGATTTTTTTTGCATTCTCAGTCAGCTTATAAAGCCGCAGCTCGTCTCCGGGAACCGAAGACAGCACATTCCATTCCTGGGGGCGCATCTCCCGGCCAAAGCACTCCAGAAGCTCCGCGTTTTCCACCCGTGAGGAGGTGAGCAGGTATTGCTGCCCTTCAAAAGTTTCTTTGGCACCGTAGAGGTCCACGCACAGGCTCTCCCGGCCCAGGAAGGACCGCAGCCACAGATTTTCCATCCAGGCATCATACACAGCCCTGGACTCCCCCGGTTCGGACAGCCGCAGCTTTTCCCGGCGGCCGCCCAGCATCAGCGGCACCTGGAAGGTGCTTTCCTTTTTGCTGAAATTGACACCGGCATCGGAAAAGCAGGTGCAGCGGGCCACTCTGGGGTAAAGGAACAGCCGGTTCGTCTCTATGACGAAGGCAATGTGGTATTTCAGCCAGGAGTGCTTTCCCCAGTCCTTGATATGGGCCGGGATCTTCTCAGAAGCGGCGAAATCGTAGTCTCCGTTTTCCGCCAGCCAGGCCGAAAAAGCAGCCCACTGCGCCTTGGTCCACATCTGGCCCCAGGAACAGGCATACCGGAAGTACCAGTTGTCAAACCCGTCCTCCAACGGCTCAAAGACCTTCTCCGTCAACTGGCTCAGCCGGTGATTATACAGGGCCACCCCGGCGATCTCCGGCTTGTCTGCCACAAAATCATAGCACTCCAGGGCATAGCGGTAAAAGTCCGGGCTGACATAGAGATCGTCCTCCAGCAGGATGATCCCGTCATGGGCCTGGGTCAGGCCCCCGCATTTCAGGATATGGGCTTTCAGTCCCAGATTTTCCTCCTGATAAATGACCTGTTTTTCCCCAAAGGGCCAGGAAAAGGCCCTTGCATAGTCCAGTACGTCTGCATTATCGCCCCGGTCAATGCTGATGATGAGCTCTGCCCCCTGAGCAGGGTATTCTGCCTGCAGCAGAGACCCCAGGATCCGCTTTAAGGATTCGATTCGGTTGTAGGCAACCACCACAATGGGAATATCAGCCATGCTTTACCGCTCCTTCCGCAATTTCTACCGCCCGGGCATACCCCTCCGCCCCGGCATCAAAGCTGAATTTTTCGGCGACTGCACGCCGCAGCTTATCCGCCGGCAGAGGCTTTGAAAGCATCCCGTCCAGGCAGGCAGCAAAGGCTTCCGGGTTTTCCGGGTCTGCAATGCGCCCATTTGTCCCGGATGTAAGCACATCATAGGCCCCATCGGCATAGCAGGATGCCGCCACGGGAAGTCCCGCGCAGGCAGCCTCCACCAGGATCAGTCCGAAGCAATCGGACCGGGAGGGCACGGCCAGCACGGAGGCCCGGCTGTACTCCGCCCAAAGCGCCTCGCCCTGCCGGTAGCCCAGCCATTGGATCCGGTCCGCCACGCCCAGGCTCTCCGCCAAGGACTGAATGGCTGCCTGCTCGCCCCCCACATCGTTGCCCGCCACGCGCAGGACACTGGGAATCTTCATTTTTGCCAGGGCCTGCACCAGCAGGTCCAGGCCCTTTTCCCGGGAAATGCGGCCAACATATAGAATCGTTCCATCCTCGGGCTGCCTTGTAAGCGCCAGAAACGGAGCAGTATCCACCGTCAGGTAGGCAATTGCAATGCGCTCCTCGTCCGCGCCCCAGTGCAGCAGCTTCTCCGCGGCCTTTGTGCCGCTGGCCAGGAAGCTGTCTGCCCCGCTGACGATCATCCGCCGGGTCAGCTTCTGCACCGTACCAATGTAGCTCTCGGAGCGCAGCGTTCCGTCGGTCATGTTCACAAAGGGAATTCCATGGGCCTTGGCCCAGAAAAGGGCCTGAACGGCGGAGAAATTGTATTCTCCCGCAATGACAACATCCGGTTTCAGAGCATTCAGTGTTTTGAAAAGTCCTTTGGGCAGATGGACAAAGCGGGTAGCCGTGCCGCCCACCTCGCCGCCTTTGACACTGAGAACCTTCGATTGCAGGAAGTAGGTGTTTTCTTCCGGTTCATCGGTTTCCCAGACCCGGTCTGCCTCGATTTTTCCCGTATAGAGCACAGAAACCCTCCACTTCGGAAAGCGGCTGCGCAGGCAGGCAAACTGCCCGCTGCGATAGGGAGCGGGAATATTGCTGATGATCAAAACATGCTTCATATGCTCTCCTTTGCGGCTCCGTAAATCTCCATCAGCCGGGCATAATTCATCTCCGGTGTCAGATTTTCCCGGTAATACGCGCTGGTATTGGCCTGCCAGTCCACATCTTCGGTGTTCATAAACTTCTTTACGGTTTTTGCAATGCTCTGGGGCGACTGCTGGTCAAACTTCAGGCCCGTCACCCCGCTGCGAACCAGGCTGCCTCCGTTGCCCAGCTTGGACACCAGCACCGGAGTTCCCACGGAATAGGCCTCTGCAATGCACAGCGGGAATCCCTCATAGCACTGGGTCGGCAAAATCAGAGCCCGACTGGTGGCCATCAGGCTGCGGACACGGTCGTTGGGCAGTCTTCCCAGCAGGCGGACATTGCGCAGCTTGTTGTCCTCCACAAAGCTGCGGCACCAGTCTTCCAGCGGACCGTCGCCGCAGAGCAGCAGCTCCGGCCCCTGGTCTCCCAGCAGCCGCCAAGCCTCCAGCAGCACCCGAATTCCCTTCAGGTCCTCCAGGCGGGAGGCAAAGAGCACCCGGTCCTGCCGGTCCAGCTCCGGCACCAACGCTTCCGGCGCAAAAACCGCATTGGGCTTCACAAAAATCTGCTCCGGTTTCAGCCCCTTCAGCCGCAGCAGCTTCTTCTTATTGAATTCCGTCAGGCAGATATAGGTGAGCTTTTTATAGATCCCCGTGGCCCGGTGGAGCTTCATGGACAGCACGCAGCAGAGGGTTTGGGAAAAGCTTCCACGATAGCATTTGTGCTTCAGCGCACAGGAGAGCCCCTTTTTCAGGCAGTCCTCGCAGACCTGATCATCCCGGTAAAAGGTTGCCCCCGGGCAGAGCAGGCGAAAATTGTGAACGGTCTGCACCACGGCGGCACCGCCGCGCAGGGCCCCATAGTATACGGCAGGAGACACCAGCATCAGCGTATTGTGAACATGGACCACATCGATCCTGTTCTCCCGCACCAGGCGGCGGATATCCCGATAGGTTTTCGGATTGTAAAGGGTCCAAAAGGGCAGCGCCAGCTTTTGCCGGAGGGAAAAGGTTTTCAACTCCCCATTATCCCGGCTGTAGGTAAACACCTGATGGCCATGGGCGCGCAGCAGCTCCGCCTCCTGAGCAGCCACCTGGTCTTCCCCTCCGGGAATCTGATAGCGGTTGTGTACGATCAGGATCTTCATTTACTTTCCTCGCAGGTTGGCCTCAAAAATGTAAGTGGTGTTGGTGACAAAATAACGCTTGAACAGCCGTTTGGGGTCCTGCATCAGCCGATACAGCCACTCCAGATTGTGCTTCTGCATCCACTGGGGGGCCCGGCTGATGTTGCCCGCCGTGTAATCAAAGGCAGCACCCACGCCCACCATCAGGCCTTGCACACGCCCCTGGTGGTCGTGCATCCAGATTTCCTGCTTGGGGGCACCCAGGCCGACCCAGACGAAATCCGGCTTGGTCTCGTTGATGCGGCGGATGACGGCGGCGTCCTCCTCAGGCGTGAGGGGACGGAACGGCGGCGAGTACATGCCGGCAATCACCGCGCCGGGGTAATTCTTCTCAATAGTTGCTTTTAAAATATCCAGCGTTTCCTGCGTAGAGCCGTAGAAATAGTGACGGTAGTGCTTGCCCGCGCTCTCTTTCAGCATCTCTTTCATCAGGTCGGGGCCGGTCACGCGGGCGGCGTCCACATAGCCCTGCTCGCGGCTGAATTTGGACAGCGGGCCGCCGTCCGGCAGGGCCATCAC
>ERZ772886.3618-NODE-3618-length-10901-cov-5.431956_pt1 | contig 10901 bp, 9 predicted proteins | sample MGYA00512128_ERZ772886 | MGnify/ENA primary metagenome ERZ772886 (study PRJEB29015, sample SAMEA2737698) | human gut metagenome | biome: human gut; feature: human-associated habitat; material: faeces | place: China | collected 2012 ... | reverse complement strand
AGAAAGGAGGCGAGCCGCGCGGGGCCGTCGATTGTTCTGTTTTGTTTTTCGCTTAGCCGATCATGGCGCTGAAGTCGGAATCCAGAGCAGCCGTCAGACCGTCGATGTCCAGCGTGTCCTTCATCAGATATTCCTGCACGCGGGAATCGAAGATGTTATAGCCTTCGCTGCTGAACTGCTTAACGCCGCCCTTGCTCCAGGATGCGCCGCTTGCGGAGTAGTTCTGCATATCGGCAAAGGCCGGGTTGAAGCTCAGATCCACGCCGTTGAAGGTCGAGATCTTGTTGCCCATCCTGGCGTAGTTCTCACCGGATTCCTGCGAATACATGATCTCGAAGACCTTGAGCGTCGCGTCCAGAAGCTCCGGATCGGAGGTATTGAAGCAGACGGGGCCGTTGCCGGGGCCTTCGACAAGAACGGTGTCCTTAACGTCGTTGGTCAGAGGGATCGCGAAGGTGCCGATGTTGGCGTCCGGATTGATGGAGAGGATGCCGTCGATCGTCCAGGAGCCGTTGCAGATCATCGCAGCCTTGCCGGTCGCGACCATGCCGAGCGCGGTGTTCCAGTCCGTAGTCATAGGATCGTCGGAGAAGAAGTCGCGCAGCGCGTACAGATCGGAGAACGCGGCGGCAAACGCCTCGTCGCCGGTGAATTTGGTCGTACCGGCTTCCAGATCGGTGAACCATGCGCGGTTCTCGGCAAAGCCGCCGTAGCCGCCGACGCAGAGGCTCATCCAGATGGGGAAGAAGTACTCTTCAAGCGTCCACAGCTCGCCGAAGCCGCAGGCAAAGGGCTCGATGCCGTTGTCCTTGAGCGTCTGGCACGCTGCATACAGTTCGTCGTTCGTCGTCGGGATTTCCAGACCGCACTGCGCGAAGACGTCCTTGTTGTAGAAAATACCGGAATAGTTCGTGTCCATGGGCACATAGGCCTGCACGCCGTTCACAACGCCCGCACCCACGAAGGAGTCGGCAACGTTGCCCAGCCAGCTCTGGCCCGACAGATCATAGACGTAGCCCGCGTCAATATACTCCGGCAGCGCAGCCGGACGGCAGGCAAAGATCTGCGGTGCGTCATCGGAGGCAATTTTGGTCATGAGGATGGAGTCGATCTCGTCGGCGGAATAGACCTGCGTGTCAAGCGTGATATACGGATACTTTTCCGCAACAGCTTCCTTGAGCCATTCCAGCCACTTGACGAGGCCGTCTTCGTTGTACTGATGGATCCATGTGATGGTGACCGGAGCGTGCTCTTCCTGAGCGGACTGCTCCTGTGCGGGCTCAGCCGGTTCGGTGGTTTCCGGCTGGGTGGCGGGTTCTGCCGCGGGTGTTGGTTCGGCGGCGGGCTGTTTTGCGGCGCAGGCGGCCATGGCGAGCACCATGCAGACAGCCAGCAGCAATGCGAGGATCTTTTTCATTTTTCTGCCTCCATTTGTATTGATTTTTATAGTGTCCGTTTCCGGCTTACTATCCCTTGACCGCGCCGCCCGTGATGCCGCTTACAAGATACTTCTGCATCAGCATGAAGAAGATCAGGACCGGGACCATGCCCATAAGCGACGCGGCGAACGCCATATTATAGTCTGCGCTGTATTGCGAAAAGAAATAAAACTGCTTGATGGTCAGCGTCCGGACCGGGTCCTTCTGCAGCATGAGCAGCGCGACATTGAAGTCGTTCCAGAGCCACATGGCGTGCAGCGACGCGACCGTCGCCGTGATCGGCTTCAAAAGCGGGAAGACGACGACGCAGAACGTGCGGAACGGACCGGCTCCGTCGATATGCGCAGCCTCCTCCAGCTCATACGGCACGCTCTTGACGAAGCCGACGTACAGAAAGCTTGCGTAGGCCACGCTCATGCCGGTCAGCATGATGATCTCGCCTGCCAGCGTATTGAGAAGCCCCATCGTCCGGAACAGCTTGTAGACCGGGATCATAACGACCTGGAACGGCAGCATCTGCGAGCTCATGAACGCCTTGTCGAGGAACCGGAAAAACCGGTTCGACCGGGAATAGCGCGCGATGGCGTAGCCGCTCATGGAGGAAAAGGCGACGATCAGAATATCCGCGATCGCCGTAACGATCACAGAGTTGCGGATCGAACGGGAGAAGTTGATCTTCTTCGCTGCCTCGCGGAAATTATCGAGGATGAGCGTTCCGGGCAGCGCCACAGCGTTTTCCGCCGTTTCCAGCGACGTCTTGAACGCATTGACGACGACAATGTAAAACGGGAACAGATAGATCACGACAATGAGGATGGACAGCGCGATCAGAATCAGCCGTTCGCCCTCGCGCTTCTGTGCGGAGATATTCACAGCTCCACCTCCCGTTTGCGGAAAAAGTTCGTCAGGACCGTCCCGATCAGGACCAGCACCGCCATAAAGGAAATTGCGACAGCCTGACCGTATCCGGCGCGGTTATAAGAGAACAGGCAATTGTAAATGTACATACAGATGGTCGAACTGGCCATCGCGGGGCCGCCGCCGGTCGCTGCCATGACGGTGCCGAACTCCTTGAGAAGGCCCGTGAAGGTCAGCGTGATGCAGATGGTGAACGACGAGGAGATCATCGGCAGAATGATCGTCCGGAACATACGCCAGCGCCCGGCGCCGTCAATGGCAGCCGCCTCCAGCAGCTCGTGCGGGATGTTCCGCAGCGCAGCCGTATAGATGAGAACGTTGATGCCCGCGCTGTTCCACAGACCGATCACCACGATCGCCAGCAGCACCCAGCGCTCCGAGCCCAGAGGACTGTTCAGGCCGGTTGCCATCTTCCAGACAAAGTGATAGATGAATTTCCAGACATACGCTGCCAGAACCGTGCTCAGACACGACGGGATGAAGACGATCAGCCGGCAGATATTGCCCCACCAGCCCTTGAGCCGGTTAAAGAGCATTGCAAGACTCAGTGTAAACACGTTGTTCAGCACGACGCCCATGATCGCGTACAGAAACGTGTTCCGCAGTGCGGAGCCGAGCCGCCGGTCAGTGAACATACGTCTGAAATTGTCGAACCAGACATAGTTATAGGACTGCTTCAGTCCGTCCCAGTCTGTAAAGGCGATCCGTATCCCCATGCAGAACGGGAGCAGCAGCGCAAAGGCAAACGCGGCGATCGACGGGATCACGAACAGGTATTTGACGTATGGCCGGTCCCCGCAGCGGGGGAGCCTTTGTTCTTTCTGTTTCAGCATCATACCCTCGCAGGCAGCGCCGCCGTCCGGCTGCCCGTGCTCCTTCCTGTGTTGCATCTTCTTGCGTTTCTGGCTATAATGAACGAGGCCGTGTCCCGTCAGGCAGCAGGCCGCGCCCGGCTTCCTTTTCAAGTATATCGCGTTTGGGCGCGGATGCAAATGCGCGCAGCGGCTGCCGTGTTGCGCTTTTTTGCGGTAATTGCCGCCAGCGCACGGCTGTTTGTGCCGCCCGGTTGCGAATATGTGCCGTTTCATTGCTCTGATATGTCGACTTTTCAAAAAAGATCGCCAAATGCGAAAAAATATTCTAAACTATATTCATCTATTTTTCCAAACCGGATGGGACGCCCTATGAATCTGAAAAAGCAACGCCGCCCCGGCCGTCAGCTCCCGCGCGGCAGCCTGATCGTAAAATATATTCTGGTTCTGCTCATCGCCGTCGTGCTGCCGTTTGCGGGCGTGCTGTTTGCCGTTTCAGCAAAGGCCACAGCCATGGAGCGCAGCCGGACACTGGAAAACTTCGACGAATCCCTGAAGATCATCTCGCTGAGCATCGACAATACGCTTTCCTCTGCGGAGACACTGCACAGCAGTCTCCTGCTTGACGATACCTTTCAGAGCACGCTCAAATCCCTGCCGCCCATCAGCCGGACACCGGAGTTCACTGAGCTTCAGACCGTCAGGACGATCAAGAGCACCCTGTCCCGGATCGCCGTCCGTGACCGAATGATCCGCAATATCTATCTGTACTGCCCGGATGTGCATCGCCTGTTCTTGTCAGATTCCACCTCCGCCGACTATAAGCCCACGGACGTCTCCAATACCGGCTGGTTCACAGATTTTACCCGGCAGGACGGCACGAACCGCTGGGTGCTCACGACTGCGCTGGAGGACGATACGCCGCTCGTCTGCTCTTACCGGCTGATGCCCGGCGCTATGCTCTCGATCAATCTTTCCGCGCAGCGCGTCGCCGATATCCTCGCAGAAACGAACCCCTATGAGGCAGTGAGCTGCTTCCTGCTCGACGCATACGGCACGGTCCTGCCTGCCGACTCTGCCGATCAAACGCTGGTACAGGCCGTCTGCGCGCAGCTTGACGCGCTCCCGGCAAACGGCGGGGCCAGCGTCGAGCATCAGGGGCAGACCGTCTACTGCCGGGTGCGGACCTCGGCGTATTCCGGCTTCCGCGTGGTCATGTGCGCCTATCAGGAGGCCTGCAGCACCATTTCCAGCAGCTTTCAGCAGCTGTTCGTCTGGTATGTGCTCGACGCAGTCTTGCTCATCGCGCTGGCCATCCTTCTGACCTACTGCATCGTCATAAAGCCGATCACACGACTCTCGCAGGAAATGCGCCGGTCGGAAAACGGCGATCTTTCCGTCCGCCTGCCGGACGAGGGGCGCGGCGAAATTCAGGAGATCTACCACCGCTTCAACAAGATGAACGCCAGCATTGCGCATCTAATCGAGGAAAACTACGTCAGTGAGATCCGCAAGCAGAGCTTTGAGCTGAAGCTGCTCAGCACGCAGATCAACGAGCATTTTCTCTATAATGCGCTCGACGCCATCCGCTGGATGGCGCAGCGGGAGCACGCGCCGGTCACCGGCCAGTCGATCTGCTCACTGGCTTCGTTTTACCGCATCGGCCTCGCCTACGGCTCCGACACCATTACCGTGCAGGAGCTGCACGAGATGACCGGCAGCTATCTGCTGATCGAGCAGCTCCTCAATCCGGATATGCTGTACGAAGTCTCCATCGCGCCGGAGCTGTTCGGTCTGCGCGTCCCAAAATATCTGTTCGTCCCGCTTCTGGACAACGCCATCGCGCACGGGATCAAGGCTCTGTCCGGCGGCGTCGTGTGTGTGAGTCTGGAGCGCTGCGCGCCGGACACCGCCCGCTTTACCGTCTCTGACAACGGGCACGGCATCGGCCCGGAGCGTCTGCAGCAGATCCAATACGCGCTTGCGCACCCGGATATGGCGGGCAGCGACTGCTTCGCCCTGCGGAATCTGACGACGCAGCTTCAAATTTACTTCAAGATCACAAACGGCCTGCATATCCGCACGAAGGAAGGCGCGGGAACCGCAGTCTGTTTTGAAATACCGCTGAACTGGGAGGGAGGAGATCCGGCGTGCTGAAAATGCTTGTCGCGGACGACGACCGGCTGCTGCGCGAGAGCATCAGCCAGCTCATCGACTGGAAAAAGCACGGGATCGAGGTCTGCGCGCTCGCAAGAAGCGGCGATGAGGTTCTGTCGCTTCTGCGGAAATTCTGCCCGGATATTCTCCTGACAGACATCGAAATGCCCGGCCCGAACGGGATCGCGCTGCTGCGTGCGGTCAGCGAAGCAAAGCTTCCGTGCAAGGTCATCTTTTTGAGCGCGTACAGCAAATTTTCCTATGCGCAGGACGCCGTCCGCTACGGCGCGTTCGGCTATCTGCTCAAGCCGGTAAACGAGGAGCATCTGATCCAGACTGTTACAGCCTGCCGGGAAGAGATCCTCGCGTCCAACAAGGAACGGCTGGCGCTGCGCCAATGTGAGCGCTTTCAGGCGGACTCGCTGGAAAACGACCTGAAGGCGCTTCTGCTGGCAGAAAAGAGCGTGAAGGCAGACCTTCCGGGTGCCTGCCTGCGGCTGTTCGGCACGCAGGCGCTGTGCGCCGCAGCGCTTCTTGTCCGTCAGAGCGCGTTGGACTGCCCCACGCCGGAGCCGCCCGCCGGACTGCAATGCTATAAGGTCGCCATTGCGCAGGAGCTGCTGTTTCTGTTCCTGCTTCCATCCGGACAGGAGGCAGCGCTTGACGCGTATCTGACGCGCTACGCGCAGATCCTGCGCCGCGAGGTCCCGGAGGCCGTATGCGCCCGCAGTCTGGTATATGCCTGCACGGAAAGCTGGCGGCTGTATCCGGAATGCTCGCTTTCGCGGCTGCTGCCGGTGTTTTCAGACGGCGCGCTTCCCGCGGATTATCAGGCGCTGCACCGCTACGCGCAGCAGCAGCCGCAGGAGACGGACGGCAGCGCGGCGCTTCTGGAACGGCTGGATCACGACAGCTCGCAGATCACGCCGGTCCTGCGCAGCCTGTTTCTGTCCTTTGCCCGAAGCGGCGTGTTTTACGATCTGCACGGCTCCAAGCTTCTTTGTATCTCCTTCCTTGATTCCTTCGGCCGCACGGGGAACCCGTTCTCCTGCTCTGCGGACGAGTGGGAAAGCGATTTTATGCTGTCGTTCAAAAAGGCGATCCTGACCAGTCAGAATCTGGAGTCGCTTTACGATGTGATGCTCCGCATTCTGCACCGCCTGTTCGACCGCGCAGACGGTCCTGCCCAGCCGAAGTCAACGCTCGTGGCAGACACACTCCGATACATTCAGGAAAACTATCCCTCCGCCTGTCTGACGGAGGCAGCAAACCGGGCCTTTGTCTCGCCCTCCTATCTCAGCAAGCTCTTCGCTTCGGAGATGCAGGTGTCCTTTTCCCGCTATCTCATGTGCTACCGGATCGGAATCGCGAAAAAGCTGCTGCAGGGCAACGGCAGCAAGCTCTATGAGATCGCGCTGTCTGTCGGCTATTCCGATGTCGCGCATCTTTCAAAGGCCTTCAAAACCATTGAGGGCATTTCGCCCGGCCAATATAAGGCCCAGCTCAGCCGCTGATCCGCCGCCGACAGCTCATTTTCCATCTTTCCTATAATATGACTCGGAGCTGCAGTGACGTTTTCCGTTCGCCGCAGCCCCGAGTCTTCTGTTTTCCGCAAAAGTCCATCCCATAGTAAGATCACATAAAATGTCGGGGCTGTCTCATAAAGAGACGGCCCCATCGTTTTTATACTAATATCTTTTTAAAAAGGTTGATAATTTATCACTGTTGATGTATAATGAAGATGGTGATGAGAAATGAAAAGATACACTTTCACGCTTGAGGAAACGCAGGAAATCAAGGCTGCGAGGAAAAAGAATCGAGACAAGAATGTTGAAAAAAGACTGGCAGCACTTGAGATGCGAGCAGAAGGGAAGCAGAACAAAGAAATTCGTGAAAAAACCGGCTTCCACACGCAATATATTACCGTGCTGGTTTCCCGATATAAAGCCAACGGTCTTGCAAGTATCACAGAAAGCCACTATCACGGAAACCACCGGAACCTGAGTTATGCAGAAGAGGAAGCGCTCCTGGAGCCGTTTCGTCAGGATTCAAATGCAGGAAAAACGGTATCGGTGCATGATATTGAGACTGCATATCGGGAAGCTGTAGGCCATTCCATAGGGACATCACAGATCTATTACGTCCTCCACCGCCACGGTTGGAGGAAAGTCATGCCAAGGAGCAAGCATCCGAAGAAAGCCAGTGATGAGGTCATCGAGACCTCAAAAAAATTAACAAGCGAATCGGCGAACTAAAGGATTATGTAAACAAGTCTGGTCATCCACATCAAGAAGTACGACTTATGTTCCAGGATGAAGCAGGATTCGGACGAATCAATAAGCCCAAATACTGCTGGTGTGAAAAGGGCATTCGTCCATCGGTACCTTGCCATCACATTCGTGAATATCGGTATGCATACGGAGCTGTTGAACCAGTAACGGGAAGCTCCTGTTTTCTTGTTATGCCGTATTGCAATTCTACTTGTATGAACATATTTCTCGAGGAACTGTCCAAGCAATACCCGGATGATCTGATCCTGCTGTGTTGTGATGGTGCAGCATGGCACAAGTCTAACAAGCTTCATATCCCGGAAAACATAGAGTTGTTTTACATTCCACCGTATACGCCTGAGATGAATCCCATCGAGCAGATATGGAAAGAGCTCCGAATCACGGGCTTCCGTAATGAAGTGTTTGCTACTTTGGAGAAGGTAGTAGATCGGCTTTGCGATACCATTTGCACCTTGACCTCTGATACGATAAAGAGCATTACAGGGCGTAGTTGGATAATCAATTGTTTTAATTAGGCTTTAGTATAAGCATTACCCGCCGTGTTCTTGAAATTCTGCTTTTCCAGCTATTGCTTTTCTTCTTCATTTTCCTGAATATCAATTCGCTCAATCTTGAAGACAACGGAGCGTGTACCGTCATTGTAGCCGGCAAAGCGGCAAAGAAACATTCCGGCAACTTGACACACCCTATTCAAAAAGATGTGCTATAATTTTTTTGAAAAAGTTTCGGATTAGATGTAGTATTCGCCGCTGAAACCGTAGTATATAGGTGAAGCCGGAAAGGAGGCGGTGTGATGATAGAAGATGAGAAAATCATTGAAATGTTTTTTGAGCGTTCAGAGCAAGGCATACGGGAGCTGGATATAAAATACGGTAAAGTCTGCCACAAGTTATCGTATAACATTGTTAACAGCAGGCAGGACGCGGAGGAATGTGTCAACGACGCTTACTTAGGAGCATGGAACGCAATCCCCCCGGCGAACCCCCACCCACTTCTGACCTATATCTGTAAAATCGTTCGGAACATTTCACTGAAAATCTATTACAGAAAGGAAGCAGCCAAGCGAAACAGCACTTACACGATTGCTATGGAGGAAATCGAAGCCTGTATAGCAGACCCGAACACAGTGGAAGCTGAGATTGAAGCCAGAGAGTTAGCCCGTATCATTGAAAGTTTTCTGGACACGCTGACCGTCGAGAACCGCGTTATCTTCATGCGCCGCTATTGGTTTTCCGATAGCTGTAAAGACATAGCCGAGTTTGTAGGGCTTTCGGAGAAAAATATCTCCGTCCGGCTGACCCGTATCCGGCAAAAAATGAAAAGCTATTTAGCAGAAAGAGAGGTATTCGTATGAACTCAAAGAAGTTTTCCGAAGCCATGAGCGAGCTTGACAGCAAGTATGTTGATGAAGCTATCAGCTACAAGAAGAAAGCAAAAAAGCCAGTTTGGGCTAAATGGGGAGCTATTGCAGCCTGTTTTGTAGCTGTAACCGTCTTAGGTGTGGGATTGTTTCAAAGTGGATTATTTGGCAGTCATACCGATATAGCCACATTGAATAACGGGGAAAAAATTGTTTTTGTGAAGTCTGATAATGTTGGCGGTTCTTTGGCTTTAGATGTAGATGTAACTACAAAGCCACTTACAGAAGATGAAACCTTAGCTTTATTTTCGGATTTACCTGTTACGGCCAATGCAATTTTTCTAAATAGCGATATAGACGCAGGCGGTTCACAAGAACTGATTGGATTTGAGGGACAAGTCGGAAATGTGAAAGTAATCATTTCAACATCAGATGTGCAGTTGCTTGATACTGTAATTGTTGGAACGGAGAAAGTCTCTGAAATCAACGGTATAACCATAGTCGCAGGATATTTTGTAACAGACCCGAACAGCCGAGGCGAGCAAAATGCTATTTACTATGCGACCTTTGAGATTGGCGATTGCAAGGTATATCTGGAAAATGGCGGCATGAAAGATGATAGCGAAACAATAAAAAATCAGTTGGCAGAAGTTATCCAGAAGCTGACAGAAAATGGCTGGTTCAGTCGAAAACTATACCAGCTAATGGAGCAAAATGTGCTTGTGCTTCAGCCGATTCGTGAGCGGAGACCGACAGATGTCGCAACTCTTCTCAGCGATATGGTAAGCTGGTTTAGCCGCGAATATAAAAAAACCAATTTCATTATCAGAGAAGACGCCATGGTAGCTTTGTGCAATTATGAGTGGCCGAAAAACATTTCTGAAATAGAAATGGTAGTTGGGCGGTTAGCGAGCACCTGTGCTTCCTGTATCACACTGCCGGACGTTATCAAAATCGGTATACCAGCGTTTGCTGCTAGCACACAGACAATAGAAGAACTTGAAAAGGAACAGATAGAGAAATTGAAAGCGCAAGGAATGAGCAGGGATGCGATTGCAAAGGCCCTGGGAATTTCTAGGGCAACCCTGTACCGCAAGCTGAAGAAATATGAAGAACGCACAATGTAGAGGAAAGAGGGGGGACTATCATGATTGACAATCACATCACTTATCAAGGCGATCAGCATATCGATGACATGCGCGCTGCGTTTGAGCATCGGGCCGTGTGGTTTGCACTGCTGATTGACGAAGCACGTAAGCGGGGACTTGATATGAGCTTTGCCAGAGATGCCATTATGCGCTGTGGCTGTTTCCATGCACATACTAAGTACCCTAATGGGAATGAGATTAAGCCATTTGCTGAGGCGTTTCTGAACGACAACGTAGTAAAAATTTTTGAGATGGAGCCCACTTGTGTGGATGAGCACGAAATGAAGGTCAATTTCCACTATTGTCCACTGGTAGCGGCTTGGCAGAAGTTGGGCTTCGCGGAAGCAGATATTGCGACTTTCTGTGACATCGCAATGGATGGCGACCGTGGAATCGTGAAAGAGTTCCCGGAATTTGAGTTTGAACTTGGAAAAACAATCGCAAAGGGTGACAGCATCTGCGAGGTCACCGTTCGGAAAAAAGAGTAAATATTTGCAGTCGGCCGGCTGAAATATACATCATAAAAAATGAAAGGAGGAGCCATGCATAATCATTCTGCATGGTAGTAGCGCATGAAAAGGATTTTTGGTATTTCCCTTGCACTAGCACTTGCTCTCTCATCTCTGACTGGATGTGGTGACAAAAATGCATCCTCTGGTGATTCTCAGGGCAGCACCTCCGATTCCAATGAGGGCACTGTAAAAGTTGCCGTATATGCACCGTTGACCGGTGATCATGCGGAATACGGTACCAGTTTTAAGGTTGCTGCGGAAATC
>ERZ772886.3611-NODE-3611-length-10912-cov-8.853274_pt1 | contig 10912 bp, 8 predicted proteins | sample MGYA00512128_ERZ772886 | MGnify/ENA primary metagenome ERZ772886 (study PRJEB29015, sample SAMEA2737698) | human gut metagenome | biome: human gut; feature: human-associated habitat; material: faeces | place: China | collected 2012 ... | reverse complement strand
TGGATATCTATCGTCAGGATTGTGCGCATGTGGATATTATCTCTCCAGGGGCGTTTGAAAAAATTGGGCCGATTATTCGCGCAACGCTAAACAGGTAAATTAATATTATTTATAAATCTAATGACATGATATAACAAAGCCTTATGAGCTAAAAATATCAATCAACTATATCTTAATAATAAAATAGGAGTATTTTCTTTACACTTAAGAAAATACTCTATTTCTAATCCTTAAAAAATATTATTAATGGTAATCTACAACTCCATCACAATATCCTGTATAAGTCATAGCCTTATGACTTTCTATTCCAAGTCTTACAGATTGCTTATAGTAAGCTCCTGGAGTATTAATTTGATAATAATAATTAGTATATTGGGTGTTTAAATTTTGCCAACTATTTTGAGTTATGTTCTTACCACTTCCATCTTCAATCCAAGCTGTAACATAGTTTGAAGAAGATCTATTATTCCATATACCAACCATACTATGTGTATTTGTACCAACTTTTTGTCTAGTAGTAAAATAATAATTTCCTAAATTAGGATATAAAGGAGCATCATACCAACTTCTAACAGGACTGCTCACTACATTACCATTAGGGCCTGTAGCTAATCCAACATCTCCACCGCAACGTGCTAAATCATTATTATTTAATTCTTTAGCATGTTCTTCACATAGAGTTATTTCTATATCATTATCTTTAATACAGTCATCGCACTCTAAGTATACTTCCTTATCATTAATATTTTCTGATGCATAAGATGCAACAGTAGGTGTTAACATAAGAGCTAATGCAATTGCTCCAGCTAAAATTTTACTTTTCATAAAAAAATCCCCCTAACTTAATTTTTCTTTTATATTTTATCAATAGATTTTATTTTATCTTGTAGAAAATTATCTAAAATAATATAATTTTTTGTAACATTTTTCGTCAAATTATTTTTTATACTTTTATTATTTTTAATAATCAATCATATATATGTAATTGTAAAATGCCCAATCTCTTCTCAGCGGTAAAACCGCTATGCTCAGCCTGTGTTATATCCTGCAAAGGTGAATGTGCAGGTCGGCTGATATTCTGAAATGCCCTGTCATCGTTGATCAAGAAAAATCAGCACTTAGATTATATAACTATACATTGTGCTTTGTCAAGGGAAAATAGAGGAAAATTGCAACTTTTAAGGGTAAAACTTTCATTTTACTGTGATTGTTGTAGAAAATATGCAACTCTTATTGGTGTTTCAGCTTAATTTTGCAGGAAATTTAATAAAACTTGCAAATTCAAAACTTTTTTCAAAAAATGTATTGACAAATTCGCAAAAGTGGAATATACTAACAACATCAAAGGCAGCAAGGGCGCTGTGAGCTGAGGCTTACAGTGTCCTTTTCTGTTTTTATAAAGCAAAAATCAGACCATTAAAATTTATTTTCAAAATGGATAGGAGAGAATTAAAATGGCAAAAGTTCCCGAAATTTTTGGCAGCATGGTATTTAATGACCAGAAGATGCAGGAAAGACTTCCAAAGTCAACTTACAAGGCTTTGAAAAAGACAATCCAGAACGGTGAACCGCTTGACCTCGGCGTTGCAAATGTTGTTGCGGCTGCTATGAAGGACTGGGCAGTAGAAATGGGCTGTACCCACTACACACACTGGTTCCAGCCGATGACAGGTATCACAGCCGAAAAGCATGACAGCTTTATCACACCGAACGGTGAGGGTCAGGTTATCATGGAGTTTTCAGGTAAAGAGCTTGTAAAGGGCGAGCCTGATGCTTCTTCTTTCCCAAGCGGCGGTATCCGTGCCACATTCGAGGCAAGAGGCTATACAACATGGGATCCTACATCATATGCATTCGTTAAGGACGGAACACTTTACATTCCTACAGCATTCTGTTCTTATACAGGCGAGGTTCTCGATAAGAAAACTCCTCTTCTTCGTTCAATGGAGAGAATGAATACAGAGGCTGTAAAGATTCTTCATCTTCTCGGCAAAGAAAATGTTACAAGAGTTACAACAACAGTAGGTCCGGAGCAGGAATACTTCCTTATTGATAAGGACGCTTACGACCAGAGAGAGGATCTTATTTATACAGGCAGAACACTTTTCGGTGCAAAAGCTCCTAAAGGACAGGAACTTGACGACCATTACTTCGGTGCAATCAAGACAAGAGTTGCTGCTTATATGAAAGACCTTGACGAGGAGCTCTGGAAACTCGGCATCCTTGCAAAGACAAAGCATAACGAAGTTGCTCCTTCACAGCACGAGCTTGCTCCTATCTTCACAACAACAAACATTGCAACCGACCATAACGAGCTTACAATGGAAGTTATGAAGAAGGTTGCCGAAAGACACGGCCTTGTTTGTCTTCTTCACGAAAAGCCGTTCGCAGGTGTTAACGGTTCAGGTAAGCACAACAACTGGTCAATTTCAACCAACACAGGCGAAAACCTTCTTGAACCCGGCAAGACTCCTGAAAACAACCTTCAGTTCCAGCTTTTCCTTGCAGCAGTTGTAAAGGCTGTTCACGAGTATCAGGATCTTCTCAGAATCACGGTTGCGTCGGCAGGTAACGACCACCGTCTCGGCGCTAACGAAGCACCGCCTGCAATCATTTCAATGTATCTCGGTGATGACCTCGGCGAGCTTGTTGATTCAATCATCAATGGCAGAGAATATGTAAGCAAGGGTAAGCAGAAGATGAAGACAGGTGTTGATGTTCTTCCTGACTTTATGAAGGACACATCGGATCGTAACCGTACATCACCTTTTGCATTCACAGGCAACAAGTTTGAATTCAGAGCACTTGGTTCTTCACTTAACATTGCCTGTCCTAACTATATGCTCAACACTATGGTAGCCGAAGAACTTTCAGAGTTCTACGATGAGCTTAAAGATGCGGATGATATGGACGCAGCTATCAAGGCTCTTGTTAAGAAAGTATTCACAGAGCATCAGAACATTATCTTCAACGGCAACAACTACGCTCCCGAGTGGGTTGAAGAGGCTGAAAGAAGAGGACTTCTTAACCTCAAGTCACTTCCTGACGCAATGGAACACTTCCTTGACAAGAAGAATATTGACCTCTTTGTTAAGAATAAGATTTGTTCGGCAGACGAAATCCGTGCAAGATATGAAATTGAGCTTGAAAGCTATTCTAAGCAGATTAACATTGAGGCTCTCACAATGATTGATATGGCTAAGAAGAACATTCTTCCTGCCGTTACATCATATGTAAGAGATCTTACGGATACAGCACTTGCCAAGAAGGCACTTTCGGACGCTATTCCTACAAGTGTTGAGGAAGACCTTATTACAAGCCTTTCAAACAAACTTGTATGTTTCTCAAAGAAAACTGCAGAGCTTGAAGAGGCTGTTATCAAGGCAAGCGACTACAGCGATGACAACCTCAAGTATGCTAAGTACTACAGAGAAACAGTATTTGCACTTATGCAGGAACTCAGAGCTGTCGGTGACGCAATGGAAACAGAAACAGCTTCGGAATACTGGCCTTATCCTTCATACGGCGAACTTCTTTTCGGTGTGTGATTGATAGAACCTCTATTTATACTAAATAACATTATTTATATTGTATAACAGGTAACACAACGGCGTGTGATTGACAGAACTAAACTGTCAACTCCACGCCGTTTTTTGTTATTTTGATAAAAGGAGAGATTTATATGGCAGAACTAATTTACGGAGGCACAGGCGTCTGGTTTATGATCGGCGCATTACTCGTGTTCTTTATGCAGTGCGGATTCGCAATGGTTGAAACCGGTTTTACAAGAGCTAAAAACGCAGGTAACATCATTATGAAAAACCTGATGGACTTTTGTATCGGTACGGTTGTATTCAGCCTGTTAGGCTTCGGACTTATGATGTCTGAGGACTATGTTGCAGGATTCATCGGTGTTCCCAACCTCAATATGTTCACAGACTGGATGAACTTTGATTGGAACTCATTCGTATTCCAGCTTGTATTCTGTGCTACAGCAGCTACTATCGTTTCAGGTGCTATGGCAGAGCGTACAAAATTCTCGGCATACTGTGTTTACAGCGCAATTATTTCACTCGTTGTTTACCCGATTGAAGCAGGTTGGGTTTGGAACGGTCAGGGTTGGCTTGCACAGCTCGGCTGTATCGACTTTGCAGGTTCAATCGTAATTCATATGGTCGGCGGTATCTCGGCACTTGTCGGCGCAATCATCCTCGGACCCCGTATCGGTAAGTACGGCAAGAACGGCAAGGTAAACGCTATCCCCGGTCACAGCATCACACTCGGTGCTCTCGGTGTATTCATTCTTTGGTTTGCATGGTACGGCTTTAACGGTGCCGCTGCTGAAGACGGCGCCCGTCTCGGTCAGATTCTTCTTACAACAACAATTGCTCCGGCAGTTGCAACAGTAACAACTATGCTCTTTACATGGATCAAGAACGGCAAGCCTGATGTTTCAATGTGTCTTAACGCATCACTCGCAGGTCTTGTAGCAATCACGGCAGGTTGTGCAGATGTTGATGCAATCGGCGCAGCAGTTATCGGTATCGTTTCAGGTATCCTCATAGTAGTAGCAGTTGAATTTGTTGATATCAAGCTTAAAATAGATGATCCTGTCGGCGCATTCTCGGTACACGGCGTAAACGGTATGTGGGGCGGCCTTGCAGTAGGTCTTTTCGCAACAGGTAACGGTCAGAACGGTGTTACAGGTCTTTTCTACGGCGGTGGCTTTGCTCAGCTTGGTAAGCAGGCTCTCGGTATTGTTACAATCGTAGCTTGGACAGTTGTTTGCATGATTATCGTATTCACAATTATCAAAAAGACAGTAGGTCTTCGTGTTACAAAGGACGAAGAAATGAAGGGCCTCGATATCTGCGAGCACGGTCTTATCAGCGCATATGCAGACTTTATGCTAATCGGTGTCGGTACAGCTTCACTTGATGAAACATTTGATGTTGACAGCAATGTTCCTGTAACTCAGGCAGTTCCCGTTCAGCTTGCCGGCAAGTATGACATGGCTACCGACGGCACAAAGATTACTAAGATTGACATTCTTCTCAAGCAGTCAAAGCTTGAAGCTCTTAAAGAAGAAATGGATAAGCTCGGCATCACAGGTATGACAGTATCTCAGGTACTCGGTTGCGGTGCTCAGAAGGGTAAAGCAGAGTATTACCGTGGTGTTGCTATTGAAAGTAACCTCCTTCCTAAGATGAAGGTTGAAATCGTAGTTTGCAAGGTCCCTGTAAAGGCAGTTGTTGATGCGGCTGTTAAGGCACTTTACACAGGTCACATCGGTGACGGCAAAATCTTTATCTATGATGTTGAAGATGTTGTTAAGGTTAGAACAGGCGAAACAGGCTACGACGCTATGCAGGATGTTGAATAATCCCCAATAGCTTAATTAACCTATCCTTTTTAATTCACATAAACCGAAACACCCCGAACGGCAATAGCTGTTCGGGGTGTTTTGGCATATAAATGTTTAGCAAAGATAATTGACTTTGTTTTGTATATGCTATATAATAATAGTGTAAAGAATGATATTTGACACTATTAAGGCGGTGGGGCATATGACAGATTACAGAAAGCTTTGTATAGATTTGTTCGGAACAGATAACGAAACCGAGTTAAAGGATATTGCATCACCGACACAGATTTGGTAGCAGATCTCACCTGCGGCATGGGAAATTTCTTCAATTTCCTGCCAAATGAACGCAACGCCTACGGCTGCGAGGTCGATCCCAATGCCTGCGCCGTTGCCCGAAAGCTCTACCCGCAGGCACACATCGTACAGGGTGACATTCGGGACTATGAGCCCCAAACGCATTTTGATTTTGTCCTGGGCAATCCGCCCTTTCACCTGCGCTGGGTCATGCCGGACGCCACCGTTATGACTTCTCATCAGTATTACTGCCTGAAGGCGGCAAAGCTGCTCAAGCCCCTCGGTATTCTGGCAGTCATTGTGCCGGCGTCCTTTCTTGCTGACAGCTTCTCCGATAAAGGTGCCATCCGCATGATGGAGAGCCGATTCAGCTTCTTAGGGCAGGTGATGCTGCCGGAGCACGCCTTTTCAGACAGCGGCGTGGACGGATTTCCTACCAAGCTGCAATTCTGGCAGAAGAAAAGCACCGCGGCGGACTGGGCACCCAAACGGTACTCAACGGACTGCGCGGACATCTATATTCCCTCCGGGCATCCGGTCATGGCAGCGACCGCGCTTTACGAGAAGTTTGTCATGGTCGCAAAGGCGGATCTGGCAGGCAATCGGAACAAAGTCTTTCTGGAACTGGCACAGCTCAAAACCACCAAGAGCACTTTTCTCTATCAGGTGAAGAAGTACCTGTATCAGATCCGAAGCCATCCGGCCACGCGGGAAAAATACGACGCCTGCTTTGCCTACGTTCACCGCTTTTATACCCAGCGGCAGCCGGCGGATATGCCCTATGAGGAGTGGCAGCGCGTGCAGCTTACCGAAGCAAAGGTGCTGGCGTATCTGAAGCAGACGCTATGCCGCCAAAACGCCAAGCCGGAGCGGGACGAAATTCGTCTGGTCAAGCAGAAATACAGCTTTGTCTACAAGGCATACAGCCGGAAGATGGCAAAACTCCTGACGGACGAGATGCGTGCGCCAGTGCCGATCTATCAGGCGGTGCTGAGCGATGAGCCGGAACGGTTTCCGGGCTATGAGCGGCTGCTGCGCCGGAAACGCCGGGAGTATGACAATCAGGAGCAGCCCTTTTCCGAGATGACCGAAAACGCGCAGCTTGCTGACTGGATCGGTCGCTTTCAATATTGGGACGCCCAGAATCATGCTTACATCCACCTGAATCCGCTCCAGAGCCACGATGTCAACCTGACGCTCCAAAAGCGGTATGCCTTCCTGCAATGGGAGCAGGGCAGCGGCAAAACACCCGCCGCCATTTTCACGGGGAAGCACCGCGTGGAAATGGGAGCTGTCCACAGTATATGGGTCATTTCCAGCGCCATCTCCATCCGCAACAACTGGGATGTGATTTTGAAGGGCGCAGGCTTTTCCTATGTATTTGTGGAGCGGCTGGCTGATCTGCAGCGCATCCGACCGGGCGATTTTGTGATCCTGACGCTGAACAAGGTCAGCCAGTACAAAAAGCAGATCGGGCGCTATATCAAGCAGCTTGGCTACAAGATCCAGTTCATTTTTGATGAGAGCGACAACATCTCCAACTCCAGCTCCAAGCAGACGCTTTCCGTACTGTCCTGCTTTCGCCGCTGCAAGTATAAGCTCCTGACCACCGGCACCAGCACGCGGAACAATATCTCTGAATTTGCTCCGCAGCTGGAGCTGCTCTACAACAATTCCATCAACATGATCTCGTGGTGCCGGACGCTTTACAGCTACGATAAGCGGTCTGCGGATATGGAGCACAAGGAAAATCCCTATTACGCAATGCCGATCCCCGCTTATAAAAAGGGCTACCGCCTGTTCGCAAACTCCCATCTGCCGGAGAAAATCACCGTCTTTGGCGTGGGACAGCGAAATCAGGACATCTACAACGCCGACGAATTGGATCGACTGTTGGGAAAGACGGTCATCACCCGCACCTTTGAAGAGGTCACGGGAAAGGACATCCGCCGTATCCATCAGATGCCGATTCCGTTTCTCCCGGAGGAGCGGGAGGTCTACAATATCGTGCTGAAGGAGTTTTACCGCATCCAGCGCGAATATTACAGCTCGACCGGAAACAGCCGGAAGGACGCGCTGATGCGGCTCATTCAGCAGATCACACTGCTTCTGCGCATCAGTGCCGCTCCGGACTGCATGAAGGAATACGAGGGCGAGACGCCGCTCAAGGAGATGGCCGTTGTGGAAGCCCTTGCCAGATGGCCGGAAGAAGTTGTAGCCATCGGCGTGCGGCATACAACGGTGTTAGACCGTTACGCCGCCGCCATCCGTGAATACCTTCCGGAGCGGCCTCTCTTTGTGGTGACGGGCTCCACCGTCACCTTCGCCAAGCGGCGCGCTCTGCGGGATGTATTGCGGGACAGTCAGAACGGCATCCTGCTCTGCACGCAGCAGAGTCTTCCATCCAGCGTCAACTTCGAGTTCGTCAACAAGATCATCATTCCGGAGATGCACTACAACAACGCCGGCATGAGCCAGTTTTATATGCGCTTTGTCCGCTACACCTCCACAGAAAAAAAGGATCTGTATTTCCCCATCTACATTGGAAGTCTGGAATCCAACCTCATGCAGATGGTGCTGGCAAAGGAAAAGCTCACCATGTTTATGAAGGGGCAGGACGCGGATATGGATGAGATCTATGCCAAATTCGGCGTGGATTATGACCTGCTCTCCACGTTGATGACCCGCGAGACAGATGACGAGGGACACCTGCGTATCCACTGGGGCGAACAGAAGATCGCCTGATTTCAGGAAAGGAACAAGAAATGGACAAATTCTATATTGAACTTTATCCAAAGGCTGATTTGGAAAACGAATGGGCAAAGAACAAACACACGCCCGGCGCCATGCCCTGTATGCGCTGCGGCGGCCCCATGCGGAAATCTCTTGCCGAAAACGCTCTGAGCCGTGCGCTGAATGTCTATGTCTGCCCTGCGTGCGGCATGGACGAGGCCCTGCGGGATGCCGCGGGGAAGGTACGTCCCATAAGCGAATGGTACGCCGTGAAGCAGCATCGTTTTGCAGAGCATAAGAAACCGCAGGCAATCAAGCTGACGCCGGCCTGTGCGTTCACGGAGATCTTCTCCGGAGCACGGAAGACGCTGCCGTTGAGCGGCGCCCGGTATCCTGCTTCGCTGGTTGCCTATTCCCGCTCTGACTATGACGGGTGGCGATGGTGGACAACATGGTTCCCGGATGAAGAAATGCGCCCAGCTCCGGAGCTTGGGCAGGGGATCGACGCCTTCCAGTCGCAGCTTCTCGCCCTGCCGGAATTCAAAACCCTGTGGGCGATGGAGCGGATGTGCCGGCTGTATGCCCAGCCGACAAAGGAGCCCACGGAATTTAATCTGTATGCGGAAACGGCACATTTTCATGTCTGGCTCCGCTTGATTACCCGGGAGCGGGACTATAACCTCTACACATATTTCTTCGCAAAATAACCCAGTTGTTCAGACGCAGAAAGCCGGGAGCCGCATCGCGGCCTCCGGCTTTTTCTTTGTGTACAGGCATATTTTTTCCGGAACGATCCGATTTTTGTTGCTCTTATGCGTATTACATCCGTATAAGAGAAGTATAGGAGGTACATAGCCATGTTAATTGCTGTCGATCACGGGAACAAACAAATCAAAACCGTCCATACGCCGCCGTTTACCTCCGGGCTTATCCAGAGTGACACGCCCGGCTTCGGAACGGACGCATTGGCCTATCGGGGGAAGTATTACACATTGACCGATCAGCGGATCCCCTACCGCAGAGATAAGACGGAGGATGAACGCTTCTTCATTCTGACGCTTTTTGCCATCGCGCATGAGATCGAAGCGATGGGACAGTACAGCGGCAGCCTCATGCGCGTGCAGCTGGCGGTCGGCCTTCCTCCCGCGCATTTTGGCGTGCAGGCAAAGCGGTTTATCAACTATTTCAACGGGCGGGGTGCGGTTGCCTTTCAGTTTAAGGGAAAGCCCTATGCCATTTTCATTGAAAACACAGCCTGTTTCCCGCAGTCCTTTTCTGCCGCTGCTGCCACGGTAAAAAACCTCGCCTCATTCCCCAGAGCGCTGGTGGTCGATATCGGCGGCTTTACGGCGGATTATGTGCGTTTGCGGAACGGTGTGCCGGACATGGCAGCCTGTGATTCTCTGGAAAACGGCGTGATCCTGCTCTATAACCGCATCTGCGCAAAAGCAAATGCCGAGCTGGACATTCTGCTGGAGGAAAGCGAGATCGACCGGATCCTGCGCGGCGAGGATCAGGACGCGGCGCCGGAGGTCATCGCTCTGGCAGAACGGGAAGCACAGGAATTTATCAACGACCTGCTCAGCGGCCTGCGGGAGCGGATGCTGGAACTCAAGTCCGGCAAAGTGATCTTCCTGGGCGGGGGCGCTACTCTGCTGCGCCGGCAGATCGAAGCGTCCGGAAAAATCGGGCAGGCGATTTTTGTGGAGGACATCAATGCCAATGCCAAGGGGTATGAGTATCTTTACCGGCTTCAGCACAGCGGGCGGTGAGTGCTATGACCGACAAGAAGGACCCCGGGAAATTCACGATCCGCTTCAACATCTGTGACCCACAGCATAAAGCGGTGATCGACCTGCTCAACCGGCAAGGCCGCAGCAAAGCGCAGTTTCTTGTCAGCGCTGTCCTGCACTATATCAACTGCAAGGAGACGCCGGAGGTGTCTGTTCCGGTTCCGGATCAGGCAGCGCTGGAGGAGATGATCCTTGCCATCCTGGCAAAGAACCAGAGCCATTTGAAAAAGCAGCCCGAGCCGAAGCCTTCCACCGCACAGCAGGATGCGGCTATCTCCGCTGCGTCTAAACCTATGCCGCCCGCAGACGGAGCAGAATTGGAACAATGGTTTGGCGGGCAGGATGGTGTGGCATCGATCCTGAACTCTCTGAAAATGTTCGAGCAGGATTAAAAGCAAAGGACAGGGACGAAGCCGCCCCTGTCAGGCTCAACGCTTGTGATATGAGATTCCGGTGTTCCACAAGGCGTTGTCCGAGTGCGGTTCGTTGGAAGTGCGCCCGGTGGCGATCTGTATGCCGCAGGAAATTCAGGAATACTGTATGGAACTCTTTGGGGAAGATGTGCAGATTGCGGCTGCATCCCACGACCTGTTTGCGAAACGGGCCAACGGACAGATTTACCGGCCGCTGGTGGAGAAGTATATTGCAGGAGAAAAGCGCCTGTAACAGTAAGACATGATTGGGAGGATTGGAATATGGCAAAGTTTGAGTATATGCAGCGGGCATT
>ERZ772886.3610-NODE-3610-length-10913-cov-3.464082_pt1 | contig 10913 bp, 8 predicted proteins | sample MGYA00512128_ERZ772886 | MGnify/ENA primary metagenome ERZ772886 (study PRJEB29015, sample SAMEA2737698) | human gut metagenome | biome: human gut; feature: human-associated habitat; material: faeces | place: China | collected 2012 ... | reverse complement strand
ACGGACGCGCCGTAGGTGCGCATCACCTCGCGGCGGAAGGGCTTCTGCTCATACGAGCACTTGACCATGTAGACCTTGCAGTCGAGCCCGAGGTAGGCGCAGGCCATCGACAGCGCCGTGCCCCACTGACCGGCGCCGGTCTCGGTCGTGATGCCGCGCAGCCCCTGCTGCTTGGCATAGTACGCCTGCGCGATGGCGGAGTTGAGCTTGTGCGAGCCGGAGGTGTTGTTGCCCTCGAACTTGTAGTAGATTTTCGCCGGGGTCTGCAGCTGCTTTTCCAGACAGTAGGCACGCACGAGCGGCGACGGGCGGTACATCTTATAAAAGTCACGGATCTCGTCCGGGATGGGGATTTCGCGGTCGTCGTTGTCGAGCTCCTGACGGATGAGCTCGTCGCAGAATACGGGGCGCAGATCGTCGAACGCCATCGGCGCGCCGGTGGCGGGATTGCGCAGCGGCGCGGGCTTGACCTTCATGTCCGCGCGGACGTTATACCATGTGCGCGGCATTTCGTCTTCATTCAGGTAGATTTTGTAGGGGATGTTTTCATTTGCCATGATGTCTGCTCCTTTCGGCGGAGCCTTTCCGGGCAAGAAAAAACGACCCTTGTCCATGAAAGACCAATACGGAATTGATCTTTGGGACAAAAGCCGGAAAACTTCTGCGGTGCCACCCAAATTGGCGCAATGCGCCCACTCAGCGACGTGCCATCACACGCCTTTCCTTGGTAACGGGGGAAAAGCCCGTCGGACTTTACCGCCTCACGGCGTCTCGTCCGCCCTCTGCAGTCCATTCGGCAAGGTCGTCTCTGCTGCGCTCGCACCGGCCGGCAGCTCTCTGGGAAAGACGCAAACCCTCGCTTACTTCTCTGCTTCTGTGGTTTGCTGCTTTGAACTTGGCGCAAGCATACGCCCAAATATCATCGCTTGTCAAGCGGGCAAATGCACTTTTTCCGCTTTCCACAAACGCGGTACGCCGCATGGCGGATTCATTAGCTATTTAAACACAAAAAGAAGAAAGGCACTTGAAAATTCAGGTATAACTCACACTTTACATTCGCAAAACGGCGGCATATACTGAGACCATCCCGGAGTGGGTTCGGGTCCGGCAAACAGAGAATGGAGGGATCACCATGGCGGAAAACAAGACATTATGTATTGCCTGTAAGTACAAATTCCATGATCGGGATCTGCAGCCGTGCGCAGACTGCCTGCGCAGCACACAGCTGGCGCAGCAGGGCATCGACCGGTATCAGCGGGCTGCGCAGCCGCAGCAGGCATCGCCCGCTTCGGAGACGCGCAAGGTGCATCCGGCGGCCAGAACGCTGTGCTTTGCCTGTAAGTATATGTACTGCGACTGGGACGCCGAGCCGTGCCTGACGTGCCTGCGCCACACGCTGGCGGAGGCGGGGCAGGCGGACGCCTTCGAGCAGGCTCAGACGGAAAAAGACAGGCTTTTATGAATTTTGCTAAATATATCGATTAAGAAAACAAATAGTTTGGCGGTTATCGCCGTTGATTTTTGCGTGCGATTTCCCCTATAATAAGAGCGTGCAAGGGAGCACATCTTCGAACAGAAGTTGTGCTCCCTTGCGTTTTTTTTATTTCCTTCGCCCACAAAAAACGGAAAAAACACAAAAAACGGAGCTGGACCCACCGGGAGGGCGAACATTCAGATAGGAGGATATGAACATGAAACTGAAACGATTGACTGCATTGCTTCTCTCTGTCATGCTGGTGCTCTCACTGGCAGCGTGCGGAGGCGGAAAAGACGCCAAAGATGATTCTGCCGACGGCGATTTGTCGGGCAAAGAGATCATCATCGGCAATATCACCCCGGTGACCGGCGCACAGGCGGCCTACGGCCTGGCCATCACGAACTCTATCCAGATGGCGATCGACGAGATCAACGCCGACGGCGGCATCCTCGGCGCGACCGTGAAGCTCTCCACCAAGGACGATCAGGGCACGCCGGCAGAGGCGGTTTCCGGCTTCAACTCGCTGCTCAGCGAGGGCGCGGCGGCCATCATCGGCGCAACGCTCTCGAGCTGCACGTCCGCGATCACAAGTCTGGCCGACGATGAGGGCATCGTGCTCGTCACGCCGAGCTCCACGGCAGATTCCATCACCACTACGGACGACTATGTGTTCCGCTCCTGCTTCAAGGACAGCTTCCAGGGCGAGATGGTCGCGGCCTACGCCAAGGATCAGGGCTGGACAAAAGCCGCGGTCCTGTACGCGACCGGCGACACCTATTCCTCCGGCCTGCACGACTCGTTCGTGAAGGCGGCCGAGAAATACGGCATCGAGATCGTCTGCGAGCAGTCCTCGTCCGACACCGGCGCCGTGGACTTCTCCTCGCAGCTGGCGACCATCGCCGCTTCCGGCGCGGATATGCTCTTTGCCCCGTATTACTACGACGCGGTCGGCCCGAAAATCATCCCGCAGGCCCGTGAGGCCGGCTTCAAGGGCGCGATCATGGGCTGCGACGGCTTTGACGGCACGCAGGACTACACCACCGGCGACCTGAGCGCTTATGAGAATGTCTACTTCACCAACCACTACTCCCCGGAGGACAGCTCCGAGATCGTGCAGTCCTACGTCAAGAACTACACGGAAAAGTACGGCTCGGAATCCATGAACGCCCTCGGCGCGCTGGCGTATGACGCCATGTATATGGTCAAGCAGGCCATTGAGAAGGCCGGCAGCATCGATCACGAGGCCATCCGAGACGCGATGAGCGGCATGCACTATGTCGGCGTCACCGGCGATATGACCCTTGACGAGACCGGCACACCGGAAAAGAGCGTGGCCATCCTGACCTTCACGCCCTCCGACGGCAAGCTCGTGCAGAAGTTCGTCAAGACGCAGAGCTGACCCGACCCCGGCGATACAGCCGGGACCGGACGCGATCCAAAGCAATGACCTTTGCGCGAAAGCGCCGACCGGCGCTTTCGCGCACGAATATTCCGGCGCGGCTGACCTGCGCAAAAACTGAAAGGCAGGGAGAGAATATGACTGACTTTTTACAGCAACTCATCATCGGGCTGCGCCTCGGCAGCGTCTATGCGCTCGTGGCGCTTGGCTATACGATGGTTTACGGCATTATCCGACTCATCAACTTTGCGCACGGCGACTTCATCATGGTCGGCGGCTATACGCTGTATTTCACCGTGCCGATCCTGCTGCACAGCATGGGGCTGCCGGCGTGGACGGGGGTGCTTGCGGCGATCGTGATCTGCGCGCTCGTGGGCGTTGTGGTCGAGCTGGTGGCCTACCGGCCGGTGCGGCGCAAGGGCACGAGCATGTCAGCGCTCATCACGGCGATCGCCATGAGCCTGCTGCTGGAAAACCTCGCGCAGGCCATTCCGGCCATGGGCCCGAACCCGCGCGTGATCTCCGATGAGATCTTCAGCACGGCGCCGATGTCCCTCGGCGGCGTGTCCGTGAACATGGCGGCCGTGATCACGATCGTCATCGCAGCCGTTGTCATGGCGGCGCTGCAGATCTTCGTGCAGAAGACGAAGCTCGGCCGCGCCATGCGCGCCGTGTCCGAGAACAAGGAGGCGTCCACGCTCGTGGGCATCAACGTCAACCGCACGATCGTGACGACGTTCGCCATCGGTTCGGGTCTGGCGGCTGTTGCGGCGCTGATGTACTGTGCGCAGTACCACACCGTGACGACGACCATGGGCTCCATGCTGGGCCTCAAGGCGTTCGTTGCGGCTGTTATGGGCGGCATCGGCCTGATCCCGGGCGCCATGCTCGGCGGTATCGTCGTCGGTATCATCGAGGCGCTCGTGACGGCATACATCAGCTCGTCGCTGGCAAATGCCGTGGTGTTTTTGATCCTGATCGTGATGCTGCTGGTCAAGCCGGCCGGCATCCTCGGAAAGAATGTAGGTGAGAAGGTATGAATACGCTGCAAAAAAAGAAACTGCGCGGCGCCGGCGTCAACTGCGGCCTGATCGTGCTGCTCTTTGCCGTGGTGCTGCTGCTCGGCCAGGTGCTCCCTGACAATACCTATCGCCGTGTGCTGGTCCCGATCATCTGGCAGATGTGTATCTTCATCCTGCTCGGCACGTCGCTCAACCTCACGCTCGGCTATCTGGGCCAGCTCACGCTCGGGCACATGGGCTTTGCGGGCATCGGCGCGTATACCGCCGCGCTGAGCTCGCTCGCGCTTGAGCGCGCGGGTGTGTTCGAGGCATCCAAGGCGGCGCCCGGCCAGCTCATTCTGGTCGTGCTCGGCTGCTGCCTGCTCGGCGCCATTTTCGCAGGGCTGCTCGGACTGCTCGTGGGCATCCCGGCGCTGCGTCTGCGCGGCGACTATCTGGCCATCGTGACGCTCGGCTTCGGCCTCATCGTCGAAAACGTCATCGCAAACCTGCCCTTTGCCGGTGGTGACGGTCTGGCGAGCGGCACGGCCAGCTCCTCGCTCTATGCCAACGGTCTCGGGCTGTCGACCTCGCTGCAGGCAAAGTATGTGTGGCTCGTGCTGGGCATCACCGTTTTGTGCATCGCGCTCATGTGCATGTTCATCCGCTCGAAATACGGCCGCGCCATCGAGGCCATCCGCGATGATGAGATCGCGGCGGCGGCCTCCGGCGTGAACACGACGTACTATAAGATCCTTACGTTCGTTATCTCGGCATTCTTTGCGGGGCTTGCCGGCGGACTGTATGCCACATGCTTTTCCTCGCTCACGACGGCGAGCTTTACGTTCACCAGCGCCTCGATCTGGAATTCGACTTTCATCGTCGTCATCGTGGTGCTCGGCGGCATGGGCTCCATGACCGGCTCGGTGCTGGCGGCCGTCGCGATGTACCTGCTCAACTATGAGATCAAAAACGGCGCATGGGTGTCGGCGCTGCCGGGCTTTGTGCAGTCGCTGTTTCAGTTCCCGATGCTGATCTATGCGCTTGTGCTGCTGGTCATCATCATTTTCCGTCCAAGAGGCATTCTGGGCACATATGAATTTTCACTCGACCGGCTGCTGTTCGACGGCCGTCTGGCCGGGAAGAAAAAGGCCAAGGCCAGGAAGGGAGGCGCCGACGCATGACCGATACCAGACCCGTTGTGCTCAAAGCGGAGCACCTCGGCATTACGTTCGGCGGCCTGAAGGCCGTGTCGGACTTCAACATGGAGATCCATGAGGGCGAGCTCATGGGACTCATCGGTCCGAACGGTGCCGGCAAGACCACGGTCTTTAACCTGCTCACCGGTGTGTATGTGCCGACGGAGGGGGCATTCTACCTCTGCGGGCAGAAGCTCAACGGCAAGCAGACCTATCAGGTCGTAGCCGCCGGCATTGCCCGCACGTTTCAGAACATCCGCCTGTTCAAGGCCATGACGGTGCTCGACAACGTGAAGATTGCCTTCACGAAGGACATCCATTACAACCTTGCCGACAGCCTTCTGCGCACGAAAAGGTACTGGAACACGGAGCAGGAACTGACCGACAAGGCCATGGAATACCTGCGCATCGTCCATCTGGACGACAAGGCCGGACAGCTCGCGTCCAGCCTGCCCTACGGCCAGCAGCGCAAGCTGGAGATTGCCCGCGCGCTGGCAACGAACATGAAGCTGCTGCTGCTCGACGAGCCGGCAGCCGGCATGAACCCGACCGAGACGGCGGAGCTGCTCTCGTGCATCAACACCATCCGCGATACGTTCCATGTGGCCATTTTGCTCATCGAGCACGATATGAGCCTGGTCATGCGCGTCTGTGAGCGCATCCAGGTCATCAATTTCGGCCAGACGATCGCTGTCGGACTCCCGTCGGAGATCGCGAGCAATCAGGAGGTCATCGAGGCGTATCTCGGCGAAGAGGAGGCGGACGACGATGCTGAAGATTGAAGATCTGGAGGTGTCCTACGGCGCTGTGCAGGCGCTGCGCGGCATCAGCATGGAGGTCAATGACGGCGAGATCGTCTCGCTCATCGGCGCCAACGGCGCCGGCAAGACCACCACGCTGCACGCCATCACCGGACTCGTGCCCATCAAGAGCGGCTCCGTGATCTACGACGGACACGACCTGCGCAAGACAGACCCCAGCTGCATCGTCACCATGGGTCTTGCGCACGTGCCGGAGGGACGGCAGGTGTTCACGCGCATGACCGTTGCGGAGAACCTTGCCATGGGTGCGTATTTCCGCAAGGACAAAAAGGCGATCGCGGACGATCTCGAGCGGGTCTATGCCCGCTTCCCGCGTCTGAAGGAGCGCGCCAAGCAGCTCGCGGGCACGCTCTCCGGCGGCGAGCAGCAGATGCTGGCCATGGGCCGCGCGATCATGAGCGCACCGAAGCTCATCGTCATGGACGAGCCGTCCATGGGCCTGTCGCCCGTGCTCGTGCAGGAGGTGTTTTCCATCATCGGCACGATGCATGAGCTGGGCATCACGATCCTGCTCGTGGAGCAGAACGCAAAGATGGCGCTCGCCATCGCCGACCGTGCCTATGTGCTCGAAAACGGACGCATCACCATGTCCGGCGGCGCACGTGATCTGCTGCACGATGATAAGGTGCGCAAGGCCTATCTCGGCGCGTGAATACAAACAAGCATCATCAGGCGGAGCCGCTTTTCGGCTCCGCCTGATTTCGTTTTGAAGCGGCGTCTTGCGCGTGGACTGCATCTGAGCAAGATGCCGCTTTTGCGGTTCTGCGGTAGAGGCAACTTCGCGCGACACATAGATTTTGCGGTAATTATGTCGCAAAACGTGTCAATTGTGCATATGACCTTACATTTATACTTGCGAAATGGTATCAATAGGATTGGAACAAATACTTGCTGCTACTTGCTGCGTTGATGTGAGTCTTGGATGCCATGTACGCAGCACGCAGAAAAGTGCGCAAAATCACGAGAAAAATGTAGGGAGGAGACCATATGAGAAAACGACTTTTGAGCTTTGTGCTCGCGGTGCTGATGATCGCGACGCTTCTGCCGGTGACTGCGCTGGCGTACACGACCTATTACATCAATGGTGTTGCAGTCAGGTGTGATGATTTTGATTCTTCACCGAATGAATGCTGGACTTATGCGAACAACATTTACAACAAAATTTGGGGCCAGCAATTTAACTCGTTATTTGATGACAGTGCAAATTCTCTTCGAAATCTCAGCGACAGTGAGCTTACGCTGACAGCTGAGCATTTGAGAAACTATGTATCAAATGCTGCGCTTGGTTCTGCGCTTAGGATTTGCAGCAGTGAATATCTTCATGGTGGGGATGGCTGGGGGCATAGCCAGATTATTGTTCAAAAAGACAGCAATGGTTTTACTGTGCTTCAAGGCGGATTGTCTGCTTCGCCGTACAGAAATGAGAGATACTATACATGGAGCGAGTATCTGAACAGCTGGAATTATGCTTATATCAAGTATATTAAGCGGCCAGGTGCACCAGCGTATGGCGGCGGAACAGTGACACCAGATCCGGGCCTGTCCGTGAAAGAAACGATCACCTGCAAGCGTACGATCAAGCTCCCGGAGCGCGTGGTCAATCTGTATAGCAATCCGACAGATACGACACGCTTTACATATTTTAGTGATGGCCCGACTGCGTATTCGTCTCGCTATGCCATTATGAGTGACGGCAGCATTATGTATGAAGTTGGTGCAAATCATCAGGGACAGGATATGAAGCTGTGGCTGAAGTATGAAAGTGACATGACCGTCACAAAGGAGCATACTTACGGCAGTACGCAATACGAATCTGCGCATCCGCACCGTGGTTATCGGGTATGTGAGTGCGGAGACAAAACTTATACCGGGGAAACGACAACCAGAGACGACTGCAGTGAATGCGGTGGGGAAGTGAAATATGCTGTGGAAGGCGGCTATCTCACGTTCGATAAAAAGACAGGAACCGTTACCGATTGCGATTCGTCCGTTACCAAAGCCAATATTCCGCATACAATCAAAGGTGTGACCGTGACGAGCATTGGCGGGAGTGCTTTCCGATATTGTACATCTCTGACAAGCGTAACGATTCCGGACAGTGTAACAAGCATTGGTGGTTGGGCTTTCACTGATTGCGCATCTCTGACCAGCGTAACGATCCCGGACGGCGTGACGAGCATTGGTGAGTATACTTTCTCTTGGTGCACATCTCTGACCAGTGCGACAATCCCGGACAGCGTGACGAGCATTGGCGAGTTTGCTTTCCATAATTGCAAATCTCTGACAAGCATGACGATCCCTAGAAGCGTGGTGAGCATTGGCTATGATGCTTTTGGTTGGTGCGAATCTTTGACGAGCGTGACGATTCTAGACGGCGTGAGGAGCATTGGTAATAGTGCTTTCACTGATTGCAAATCTCTTACAAGCGTGACGATCCCGAACAGTGTGACAAGCATCGGCAGGGGAGCGTTCAGCAGTTGTGCCTCTTTGACCGGTATATGGGTCGCTGAGGGCAACAGTCATTATGTCAGCGATGCGTCCGGTGTTCTGTTCGATAAAGATAAGACAACTTTGGTGCAGTGTCCAGGTGCTTTTGCGGTATATACGATCCCGGGCAGCGTAACGAGCATTGGTGACGATGCTTTCTCTGGCTGCGCGTCTTTGACGAGTGTAACGATTCCAGACAGTGTGACGAGCATTGGCAATTACGCTTTCTCTTGCTGCGGATCTCTCACAGATGTATATTTCACCGGCACTGAGACGGCATGGAATTGCATTACAATTGGCACCGCTAATGACGCATTGAAAAACGCCAACATCCATTACAATTATGTTTCCCATACCCACAGCTACAAGGATGTCGTCACCGCGCCGACCTGCACGGAAAAGGGCTACACGACGCACACCTGCTCCTGCGGCGACAGCTACGTGGATACTTATGTGGACGCGCTCGGCCATGCATGGGACAGCGGCACGGTGACCAAGCAGCCGACCGCGACGGAGACCGGCGTCAGGACCTATACCTGCACGCGCTGCAATGCGACCAAGACGGAAACCATCCCAGCCACCGGTAGCGTTGACGTGACGCAGATGTTCACCGACGTGACGAAAAACTGGGCGTATCCCGGCATCCAGTACTGCGTGACGCACGGCATCATGGGCGGCATGGGCGACGGCACGTTTGCCCCGACCGGCACGACGACGCGCGCGCAGATCGTGCAGATCCTCTATAACCTCGAGGGCACGCCGGCGGTGAGCGGCACGACGCCGTTTACCGACCTGACCGCAAACTGGTACAAGCCCGCCATCCTCTGGGCGTACCAGAACAATGTGGTCGCGGGCACATCGCCGACCACGTTCGACCCGGAGGGGCCCGTCACGCGCGAGCAGATCGCAGTCATCCTCACGCAGTACATGTTCAACGTCCTCAAGATGGAGCGCACGTGGACGCCCGCCGACCTGAGCGCGTTCCCGGACGGCGCGAACGTGAGCAGCTGGGCGAAGGAGGCCATGCAGGATGCGGTCGCGCTCGGCCTCATCAACGGCACCAAGGCGTCTGACGGCTTGGTCTACCTCGACCCGCAGGGCAGCGCCACCCGCCAGCAGGTCGCAACGATCCTGATGAACTTCTGCCAGAACGTGAAGAAGTAATCACCTATCTTGCTGCTGCACCCCGTGAATATCGCGGGGTGCAGTTTTTTATCTGCCAATTGGTGCTATTCACCAGTTTCATCCCATGAAGTTCGTACAAATACCCGATATTGTGGTCGCCGAGCCGGGATGTTACAATGAATACACTATGTCCTGCCTCGTCTGAAATGCGAACAGAAGGAGAACGATCCACATGAAAAAGAGAGCTTTGTCATTTTTCCTGATGCTGATCATGGTCTTTGCACTCTTGCCGACGTCCGCATATGCAAAGTATACCTATGATCCGGCGAAAGCCATTGCGTGGGCGACAAATAAAACAGAATTTGATAAATACGGCGGAAAATGCGCAGCCTTTGTTTCCCGCTGCCTGCGGGAGGGCGGGCTGAAGGATGTGAGCTATTCCGAGCCGGGCGCTATGGTGAGCTTTCTTGAGAAAAGCGATTACGGCACGACCTATCGCATCAACGACGCGAACCTCAAGAAGCTGAAGGCCGGAGACGTTGTGATGGTATACTGCGGCAAAGGGCATGACAAGTCAAAATACTGGGGTCTGCACACGATTTTTGTCACAGCGGTCGACCAGAAGAACAAGAAGTTCACCTATTGCACAAAGAACGAGTCGCGTTTTTGCGTGACAAAGACGTTCGGGTATCTGAAAAACTATGCATCTTACATCAAGTGCAACCGGTGCGGAAGCAGCAGCAACAGCGTGGGCGTGTTCGTCAGCATGAATACGACCAGCCAGATGCCCAAGCAGAAATATACGCTGCTGTTTGACGGCAACAGCGGCAGCGGCAGTATGAGCAATCAGGTCGTGACGATGGGAGATAAGTTTGCACTGCCGTCCTGCACCTTCACGCGCGAAGGGTATCGGTGCATTGGCTGGAATGTGTGCAGAAATGCTGACAAAACATGGTACGTGGCAAAGCACGGCTGGCTCACGCAGCAGCAGATCACGGAGCAAAAGCTTGAGAAGAAGCTCTATGCCAATGACAGCAGCGCACAGTATGTATTTGATAGCAGTTGGACACAGGGCTGCAGCACCGTGAGCACATATACCTTCCATGCGGTCTGGGAGCAGCTTCCGCATGAGCACAATTACGTCAGGCAGGAACGGCCGGCGACCTGTACGCAGGATGGGTTTGTGAAGTACGTCTGTGCGTGCGGCAGCTCGTATAATGAGGCGGTATATCCGGCGCTCGGCCATGATTGGGACAGCGGCACGGTGACGAAGGAGCCGACCGCGACGGAGACCGGCGTCAGGACCTATGCCTGCACCCGCTGCAATGAGACGAAGACGGAGTCTATCCCGGTCGTCAGCGTTGACGTGACGCAGATGTTCACCGACGTGACGAAAAACTGGGC
>ERZ772886.3601-NODE-3601-length-10929-cov-4.236619_pt1 | contig 10929 bp, 10 predicted proteins | sample MGYA00512128_ERZ772886 | MGnify/ENA primary metagenome ERZ772886 (study PRJEB29015, sample SAMEA2737698) | human gut metagenome | biome: human gut; feature: human-associated habitat; material: faeces | place: China | collected 2012 ... | reverse complement strand
CGGCACGATCTACTATGGAAGTAAGCTGATACCGGGGGCGGTGCCGACCTCGCTGCACTCGCCGGTGAAGTTGGCCTTCAGCTGCTCCAGGATATATGCCTTGTCCTCGGCGGAGATGTCGGGGTTGTTGGCAACGGTCTTCTCGTAGATGCCCAGCTCGTGCTCGGCAGCCAGCTTGCCCTCTTCCATGACCTTGAACTTAGAACCGGGGAGCTTGCAGACGGGGCAGACGAAGCCCTCGGGCATGGTTTCAGCTTCCAGAACATAACCGCAAACAGGGCAGACAAATTTCTTCATAACAATATCCTCCGTTTAATTTTTATTTGTTGTTTGTTACGCAATGCTTAATTTATTACTTTCGGGGTTTCTTCCGGGGCATTTAAGCACTCCCGGCAGAGTCCCGTGAAAGTCAACTGGGTTTGATCGATGCGGCAGCCGAGAAACCTGGCGTAGCTGCTGTAATCCGGCTGGTCCACCTGGGTCACATCCAGCACCGCGCCGCATCCGCTGCAAATGAAATGCACATGGGGCTCGATGTTGCCATCGAAGCGCTCCACGCCGCCCACCGTTGCCACGCTGACGATGATTCCCTGGCTCTTGAAGAGCGCCAGATTCCGGTAGACCGTTGCCAGGGAGATATCCGGGTGCTCCTGCTGGAGCATCTGGTAGAGCTTCTCGGCGCTGGGGTGGCACGTTGTCCCCCGAAGGCAGGCCAGGATGGCATTCCGTTTGCGAAACTGTTTGGTCGTTTCCAAGCGATGTCCTCCTTCTGTCTTTTATTTGCGAGTGATTATCATTTACGTCATTATAGTAGCACGGTGCGGCCGGTTTGTCAAGAGATTTTTTTGAAATTTACATAGGCTCCTCCGCCTGTTTCTTCGGCAGGATACGGATTGAAAGTCCCTCTCCAGCCCTGCAAAAATGCGCATCTCAACCGAGACGCGCATTTTTGCATAGAATATCAGTCAAACAGGATGCAGGCCGTATAGGCAAGGGTGTTGGGGCCGTGGTAGTAGGGGACGCCGGCAGCGGCGCAGGCATCGTTCACCAGCAGGCCGTAGCCCTCCATAGAAGAGCAGGCCCGCTCCGGGAAGCGGCACTTCTCCGGATAGGCGCACTTGCCGCAGATGCGGCAGCCGCCGGTGCCCAGGCATAGGGCGCCCTTTTCCTCGGCATGGGCCCTGTCGGCCAGGGTGTGGAATCGGGCGGTGTGGTCCTGCTCTGCCTCCATCATGCCCTCAATGTCGAAGGAGTCCTCCAGCTGGGCAACGGACTGGACCAGAATGCCTCTGGTCTTGGCGCTGATGCGGGCGGCGCATTCCTCCAGACTGCCGCACTCCGGGGGACAGGTCCAGTTCTTGCCATAGGCATGGCACTTATCGGCAGCGCACATGGCCCGGACCTCGGCGTTTGGCTTCAGGTCTGCGGGGACCACGGGGGCCGCTTCGGAAAAGCCCAGCTCCTTGGCATAGGCTACCCACTCTTCAATGGTCATAGGTCATCCTCCTCAAAGGTCAAACAGTCTACATAACAGTCCTGGAATTCCGGCAGGGCCGCCAGTTCCAGGAATTCCGTTTCCTCAGCCAGCTTAGCGGCATAGGCAAATTCCGCTTTGCTCAGGCTGCACAGCTTGGCGCCCTCTCCGGCGGCGTTGCCGATGGGCTGGATTTTCTCCACCAGCCGGGGCGGAATCATGCCGATGCGGCAGGCAGAGGCGGGGTCTAAATAGTTGCCGAAGGCACCGGCCAGGAGCACCGTGGAAATCGATGCAATTTCCACATCCAGGTGCTTTGCCATGAGCTCGATCCCGGCCCGGATGGCAGCCTTTGCCAGCTGCACCTCCCGGACGTCCTTCTGGGTCAGCACCACATTTTCGCAGAGCCGATAGTCCCCGTGCTCCAGGCGGCCCATTTCATCGATTTCCCCGGTTTCCAGCAGCACCGCGATCAGGTCCAGCAGGCCGGAGCCGCAGAGCCCCTTGGGGGGCACGTCGCCGATGACATGATAGGAAATTTGCCCGTCCTTTTGGAAAACGTGGTCCACGGCGCCTTCGGCCCCCCGCATACCGCAGGAGATCTTGGCGCCCTCGAAGGCGGGACCGGCGGCCGTGGAGCAGGCCACTGCCCGGTTCCTGTCCCCCAGGACCATTTCCCCGTTGGTGCCGATGTCGATGAGCAGCGTCAGCGTCTCCCGGCGGTCAAACCGGGAGGCCACCAGGCAGCCCACGGTGTCGCCGCCTACGAAGCCCGCGATGTTGGGCAGAATCCGCACATTCCCGGCGGTGGGCAGAAGCGGCTTTGCCCCCATTACCCGCTCTGCGCGCTCTTTGGGCATATAGGGCGGAGTGACCAGGGGCCTGGGGTCAATGCCCAGCAGCAGATGGTGCATGGCCGTGTTGCCCACAATGGCGGTGCAGGTGATTTTCTCCGGCGCAATGGCGGCTTTTTGGGCCGCCTGCCGGGTCAGACTGTCCAGGGCGGCGAGGATGCAGTGCTGCATCTCTTCCCTGCCGCCGTCCAGCACATATTGAATCCGGGAGATCACATCCGCGCCGTACTGGCCCTGGGGGTTCAGGGTGCTGGCCTGGGAGAGCAGGGCTCCGGTTTTCCCGGACAGCAGATAGGCAACCACGGTGGTGGTGCCGATATCGATGGCAAGCGTGTATTCGTCGGCCCCATCCGGAGTCGTCTGGACGCTCTGACTCTGGGTCAGAATTCGGGCGGCGGAGGCCTGGGGAAGGGTCACGGTACAGTCAGACCCCACAATAGTCTGACAGGCCAGGACTTCTGCCCCGGCCTGTACTGTGACTTTGCATTTCCCGCAGGTCCCGTTGCCGCCGCAGGGTGCGTAGGGCTTCAGGCCTGCCTGAATTTCTGCCTGAAGCAGCGTGGTCCCCTCTTCCACCGGGACGGTGATCCCGGCAGGCAAAAATGTGACGCGATACTGCTTCATAGGGTTCATAAGCTTAGGCGACCAGTTCCTTGGCCTTCTTGGCGGCGGAAGCTGCGTCGGGGGTGTAGGCGTCGGCGCCGATCTTATCGGCAAACTCCTGGGTGATGGGTGCGCCGCCGACCATGACCTTCACGTCCTTGCGCCAGGGAGCGGCGTTCAGAGCGGTAACGGTCTCCTGCAGAGCGGGCATGGTGGTGGTCAGCAGAGCGGAGCAGGCAACGATCTTGGTGCCGGGGTTCTCCTCGTAAGCGGACAGGAACTTCTCAACGGGCACGTCAACGCCCAGGTCGATGACTTCGAAACCGGCGGACTCGATCATCATAGCCACCAGGTTCTTGCCGATGTCGTGCAGGTCGCCGGCCACGGTGCCGATGATGACCTTGCCCAGAGCGCCGGCAGCGCCGGAAGCCAGATGGGGCTTCAGGACCTCAACGCCCTTCTTCATAGCCTTGGCGGCGATCAGCATTTCGGGCACGAAGATGGTGCCGTTCTTGAAGTTTTCGCCAACCACGTCCATGGCGGAGATCATGGTATCCAGAATCTTGGAGGCCTCAACGCCCTCGTCCAGGGTTTCCTGCACAGCGGCGGGAACCAGCTTTGCCTTGCCGCGAACGACCAGATCATGTACATTTTCGAGACTCATAATAATACTCCCCTTTTGTAAGTTAATTTCTTTATTTCAGGAAGCCCCGATTGCCGCCGGGGCTTCCATCCGTATGTTTTTTACTGCTTGACCGGTCCGAACAGGCCGTCACGGTAAGCGCCGATGTACTCCATGCAGTAGTCATCCAGACCCAGCAGAGCCTCGGTGGCGTAGATCACGCCCATCATGTCCCGGTTGGTGGGGTCCAGAATGGCGCTGTCCAGACCGGCGTTCATGGCCAGGACGGTGAAGCCCAGGTTGACCATCTTCCGGACGGGCAGGTTGAAGGAGATGTTGGAAACGGCGGCGGTGATGTGAATGGTGGGGTACTTCTCACGGACGGTGGAAATGACCTCGATGTTGGTCTCAATGCCGTTCTCGGAGGTGCAGAGCATCTCTACCAGCGGATCGATATGGATCCGGTTGGGGGCGATGCCGTACTCCTTGGCCTTGGCCATGATCTTGTCAAAGACCCGCAGCCGGTCTGCGGCGTTCTTGGGAATGCCGGTGTCGTCGGACAGCAGGGCGATGACCTGCCAGCCCTTGTTCTCCGCCAGGATGGGGAAGATCTTGTCGATCTTGTCGCCCTCGCCGGAGACGGAGTTGATGAGGCCGGGCTTGTTGCAGAACTTATAGGCTTCCCGCAGCACGTCTGCGCTGGGGCTGTCCACGGCGATGGGCAGGTCGGTGACGGACTGGATGCAGTCGATCATCCAGTGCAGGGTCTCCACCTCCTGGGCCTCGGGAACGGAGGCGCAGCAGTCGATAAAGGTTGCACCGGCATTGGCCTGGGCGATGGCACGGGCCTTGATGAATTCCGCATCCCGCTCGGCAATGGCCTTGGCCACCACGGGAATGGAACCGTTGATTTTCTCGCCGATAATGATCATTGTCTCGCTCCTCCTTAGAACATAATGGACATGGGCAGACGCTGGGCCTCCAGCTGCTCCTTGGTGAAGCCGAAGTGCTTGCAGTTGTAGTCGTCAATGGCGTCCCACAGGCCCTTGTAGGTGCCCTGGTACAGGGAGCCGGGGCCTCCCTGGGTGATGCAGGGGATGAAGTGCTTCATGCCGCAGGTCTCCATGGCGTGGACGGCGGCCTTCTCGCAGTCGGCCTGGGTCCAGCCCTCAAAGTCCACCTGCTTGTTGTCGATCTCGCCCATGAAGGCGATCTTGTCGCCGTACTTTTCGATGCACTCGGGCACATTGTTGGAGTGCATGCAGCCCTGCCACACATCAATGCCCATGTCGATCATGATGGGCAGGATGTTTGCGCAGTAGGAATCGGAGTGGTGGAAGATGAGCTCCACGCCGTGGCTATGGTAGTAGCCGTAGATCTTCTGGTAGGGCTCCAGGAAGAAGTCCTCGAAAATGGAGGGACGCAGGAAGGAGTTCAGCTCGCTGCCCCAGTCGTCGTGATGGAAGATGGCATCGGGATGCAGGTTGGAGCAGATGCCCTCGGCCAGCTCCAGCTCCCAGTCGGTCAGGTACTTGATGAGGTCGTGCATCTCATCGGGGTATTCCATGTAGTTCATCAGAGCTTCCTGCATGGAGCACAGGTGGTGGCACTGCTCGAACAGGCCGGGGGCCACGAAAGCTGCCTTGTAGGCCTTGGTGCCGTCCACGGCGGCGTACATATCCTTGCAGATATTCCACAGCTCATCGGAGAATTTCAGGCTGGGAGCATGGACATAGTCCTGCCACTGCTCGATGTCCTTCACGACGATCTTGTCGGGGGTATGTACAGGGAATGCGCCGGGTACATTTTCCGGGAAGGAGTTGGTCACACCCCAGCCATTGACCACGTTCTCCATGCCGCGCTTCAGCAGGGGCTGGGTCATCATGTAGGGGTGCATCAGCAGGGAAATGCCTTCAAACTGGTTTACAAACCGATCGGGATTGCCGCCCCGAATGGCTTCGCGCATATTCTCTTTTGCGGTAAGCATATCTGTATCCTCCAAATGATTCAAATCTGCGAAGAGATATCCACATTTTTGCGTTGGGCGAAAGCCCCCCCTTTTTTGTGGATTGCTTCTATAAGCATCCTAACAAATCCTTTTAGTTTTGTCAATTCGCGCAAAAAAGAATTCACAATTTTCCACATTTTTTGATTTTTCTCTCTTTACTTTCCGCAATTCTGAGGATATAATTTCCTTATGCAAAACGAAAGGAGTGGGTTATCCATGGAGAAGTACACCCTCGCCCATATGAACCCCAATCTTGCCATGGTGGCCCAGGTGTTTCCGGAGGGCACGGTCCACGATTCCGGCAGCGGAAAATCCTATCTGGATGTCCGCATTTTCCGCAGCAGTCCGCCCATGAGCGAAAACATTCTCTACCTGGTTCGGGAGGAGGACGCTGCCGATTTCCCGGGGGATACCTATGCCAGCATCTGCCAGGCCCCCATCCCCGGGGCCGCGGACCATATCACCGTGCCTGGCCTGACGGATGCGCAGGTGCTGGACCGGGCCATGGCCCTGTTCTCCCGGTGCCGGGAGCAGGAGCAGCTCTTGGATGAGCTGGTCTTCCAGGGCGTGACGCTGCAGCAGCTGTGCGAGTCCGGGGCAGAGCTTCTGGACAACCCGGTGTACATCCACGACGACTGGTTTATGATGCTGGCCCAGTCCTCCCAGGTGGACGACATACTCACCCCGGAATACACCATGACCTCTCAGCGGGGCTTCCTGCCCCGGGTCATTGTGGACGATCTGCAATTTGACAGCGACTACCTGGAAACCTACACCACCCACGATGTGCAGCTCTGGCACAGCTCCAGCAAAACCGCAGACTGTATTTATGTAAACCTTTGGGACGGCGCTGTCTACCGGGGGCGGCTGCTGGTCATGGAGACCAACCATCCCTTCCGTCCCTCGGACTATCGCCTGGCGGAGGTTTTGGCCCAGCGGGCCATGAGCTGCCTGCACTACCGCGCCGGAGGGCTGAACACGGGCTTTCGCAGCATGGACGATGTGATCTCCGATCTGCTGCGGAACCGTCAGCCGGACAGCGGTCAGCTGCGGCGGCTGCTGGATCAGCTGGGCTGGGAGAGCGAGGACCCCTATGTGTGCCTGAATATTGCCAACCAGGAAAACGCCGTCTCCACCATCCAGGAGCACTCCCTGCACAGCGATCTGTTCCGGTATTTCCCAAACAGCTATGTGCTGCTGGAAAATCACAGGCAGTATGTGATCCTCAATATGCGCCGCCTGGCCATTCCCTATACCATGCTGCGGCATACCCTGGCCCCCCTGTGCCGGGATTACCTGCTCTATGCCGGGATTTCCTCACCGATTCAGGGGATCCAGAGCCTCCATGTGGCCTTTACCCAGGCTCAAATTGCCCTGGATGCCTGCTTTCGCCAGCGGGGGGACCGGTGGATCTGGCTGTTCTCCCAGTGCGCCCTGACCCACATCCTGGAGAATTTCCACGCGGAGCTGACCCTGGAGCAGACCCTCTCCCCGGCGCTCTACGCCCTGCGGGACTATGACCGGGAGCACGGCACCCCCTATTTTGAGACATTGCGGGAATACCTGCTCTGCGAGCGGGACATTCCCAAGACCTCCCAGGCTCTGATCATCCACCGCACGACCCTTCTGTACCGGCTGAAAAAAATCGAGAGTCTGGTGAACCTGAGCCTGGACGATCCCGGCCAGCGGCTATATCTGCTGCTGTCGCTGTACGTCATGGATCGCATCCAATCCGGCGGGTCGCCCCGCAAAGAGCAGGATATTTCTGAAAATCCGTTGCATTAAACGGAAAATTATGATATGGTATAGGCAGTGTCTTCGAAAAGAAAGACAGGAGGATGTATTTTTGAAAAAGACTACCCTTGTGATCATGGCCGCCGGCATCGGCAGCCGCTACGGCGCCGGAATCAAGCAGCTTGCCGCTGTGGATAAGTCCGGCCATATTATTATGGATTACTCCATCCATGATGCCATCTCCGCAGGCTTTCAAAAGATCGTATTCATTATCCGTCGGGACATCGAAAAGGACTTCCGGGAAGTCATCGGCAACCGCATCGAGGCCGTGTGCGCCAAGGCCGGTGTAGAGGTAGCCTACTGCTTCCAGTCTCTGACGGAGATCCCCGGTTCTCTTCCCGAGGGCCGCAGCAAGCCCTGGGGCACCGGTCAGGCCGTTCTGGCCGCAAAGGACCATATCGACGGTCCCTTTGCCGTCATCAACGCCGACGACTATTACGGAAAGAGCATCTACCGGGAGATCCACGACTATCTGTGCACCGATCATCCGGAAAATGCCTTCTGCATGGCGGGCTTCATCCTGAAAAACACCCTGTCCGACAACGGCGCCGTCACCCGGGGCATCTGCCAGGTGGACGGGAAGGGCTTCCTGTCGGACGTTGTGGAGACCAAGAATATCCGCCCCACTGCCAATGGCGCAGAAGCCGACGGCAAGGCGCTGGATCCCGATGGCTATGTATCCATGAATATGTGGGGCCTGTCCCCCGCCTTCCTGGAGACCCTGGAACGGAACTTCAAGACCTTCTTCGAAACGGACGTTCCGGCCAATCCTCTGAAAGCGGAGTACCTGCTGCCCATCCTCATCGGCCAGCTGCTCCAGCGCAAGGAGGTCACGGTCCAGGTCCTGCCCACCCACGATAAGTGGTTCGGCGTGACCTACGCCGCCGACAAGGCCGCCGTCACCGAAAGCTTCGCCCAGCTCATCGCCCAGGGCGTGTACGGAGAAGATCTGTACGCCGACCTGTAAAATGCATTTCCAGCCGCCCTCCTGCCCCACCGCAGGAGGGCGGTTTTACAAAGAAATTTCTCGACGGCGGCACTTCTTTATGGTACAATAAGAACAATCATTTGGAAAAGGAGGTCTCCCACGGTGCAGGCACAGACAAATTTCAGAAAGCCCCTGTGTATCGGACTGCTGGCCCATGTGGATGCGGGAAAGACCACCCTTTCCGAGGGCCTGCTCTATGCCGCCGGGGCCCGGCGGGTGCTGGGACGGGTTGACCATGGGGATGCGCTGCTGGACAGCTTCCAGCTGGAACGGCAGCGGGGCATTACCATTTTCTCCAAGCAGGCCCGGCTCCGAACGGCCCACCGGGCGGTGACCCTGATCGACACCCCGGGCCACGTGGACTTTGCCGCGGAGACGGAACGGGTGCTGCCGGCGCTGGACTGCGCTGTGCTGGTTATCAGCGGCACAGACGGAGTCCAGGCCCACACCCGAACCCTGTGGCAGCTGCTGCGCAAGCACCAAGTGCCCGTATTTCTCTTTATCAATAAAATGGACCTGCCCGGGGCGGACCGGGACAAGCTGCTCGCCCAGCTGCAAAAGGAGCTCAGCGAGAGCTGCGTGGATTTTACCGGCAGTGCGGAAGCCATTCGGGAAGCGGCAGCCATGTGCGACGAGGCCCTGCTGGAGAGCTTTCTGGAAGGCGGGGCCGTTACCGATGAAAATCTGCGGCAGCTGATCGCCCAGTGCCGCCTGTTCCCCGTGTACTTCGGTGCGGCGCTGAAAAATGAGGGCGTTGACGCGCTTCTGGCCGGATTGGATACCTATGCCCCGGAAAATACCTATGGAGACGCCTTCTCTGCCCGGGTCTACAAAATCACCCGGGATCCCCAGGGAAACCGGCTGACCTGGATGAAGCTCACCGGCGGCAGCCTGTCCGTCCGGGAGCCTGTCCGCTATGAAAACCGGCAGGGAGAGACCCTGACGGAAAAGGCGGCCCAGCTGCGGCTGTACTCCGGGGAAAAGTTCGAAACCCCGGACCGGGTGGAGGCCGGGACGGCCTTCGCCGTAACCGGTCTTACCGCTACCTGGGCAGGGCAAGGCCTGGGAGCTGAGGCAGAGATTTTCCGCCCGGAATTGGAGCCCGTTATGACCTACCGGGCCAAGCTGCCGCCCAAAGCGGACCCGTCCCTGGTGCTTCCCAAGCTGCGGCAGCTGGAAGAGGAGGACCCCCAGCTGCACATCGCCTGGGACGGCAGGCAAATCGGGGTGCAGATCATGGGGCAGGTCCAGCTGGAGGTGTTCCAGAGTCTGGTCAAGCAGCGCTTTGATCTGGACATCACCCTGGACGACCCGAAGATATTCTATAAAGAGACCATTTCCGATACCGTGGAGGGCGTGGGCCACTTTGAACCCCTGCGGCACTATGCCGAGGTGCATTTGCTCTTAGAGCCCGGAGCGCCGGGCAGCGGGCTGGTGTTTGATACGCAATGCCCCCAGGATGTGCTGGATGCAGGCTACCAAAGCCTGATTCTGACCCATCTGGCGGAAAAGCAGCACCGGGGTGTGCTCATCGGAGCCCCCATTACGGATATGAAGATCACCCTGCTCATCGGCAAGGCCCACTTGAAGCACACCGAGGGCGGCGACTTCCGGCAGGCCACCTATCGGGCCGTCCGGCAGGGGCTGATGCAGGCAAGGAGCGTGCTTTTAGAGCCCTGGTACGACTTTCACCTGGAGCTGCCCCAGGCCCAGATCGGCCGGGCCATTACGGATATTCGCGCCATGGGCGGCGCCCCCGAGGCCCCGGAGAGCCGGGAGGGGACGGCCATTCTGGAGGGCCGGGTCCCCGCCGGAGAAATCCGGGACTATGCCTCTCAGCTCTCCGCCTACACCCAGGGCCTGGGCCGGTTGAGCCTGTCCCTGCGGGGCTATGAGCCCTGCCACAATGCCAGGCAGGTCATCGAGGCAGCGGCCTACGACCCGGAGGCGGACCTGGAAAACACCCCGGACTCCGTATTTTGCAGCCACGGAGCAGGGCACACCGTGAAATGGGACCGGGTAAAGGAATTCATGCACCTGGAAAGCGGCCTGCAAGAGGAAAAACCCCAGATGCGCATTCTCCCGGCCATTGACGACCGGGAGCTGGAGCAAATCATGGAGCGGGAGTTCGGCCCCATCCGCCGCCGACAGTACACCGCCCCCAAAGCCCCGGCCACAGCGGAAGTGACCATCAGCGTGCCAAAAGAGAAATGTCTGATCGTAGACGGCTACAATGTGATTTTCGCCTGGGAAAGCCTGGCAGAAACGGCCAAAACGGACCTATCCGCCGCCCGGCGGCACCTGACGGATGCTCTGACCAGCTACGCAGGCTTTACAAAGACCCGGGTCATTCTGGTATTCGACAGCTACCGGCAGCCCGGCAGCGAGAAATACCGGGATGCAACCATCCAGGTAGTCTTCACCCGGGAGGGCGAGACGGCGGATGCCTATATCCAGGCCCTTGCCCGGGACCTGGGCGGCAATTACCGGGTCAGCGTGGCCAGCTCCGACGGCCTCGTCCAGCTCTCCTTGACAAAATCTTTGCCAAGGAGAACAACACACCTTTGCTTGAAGCTAGAGAGGGAA
>ERZ772886.3597-NODE-3597-length-10936-cov-5.280397_pt1 | contig 10936 bp, 5 predicted proteins | sample MGYA00512128_ERZ772886 | MGnify/ENA primary metagenome ERZ772886 (study PRJEB29015, sample SAMEA2737698) | human gut metagenome | biome: human gut; feature: human-associated habitat; material: faeces | place: China | collected 2012 ... | reverse complement strand
TCCACAACCAGAACCGGCAGATTCATCAGATTTTCATCCTGTTCTTTTTCTTTTTCCTGAAGTTCCAGATAAATTGTTACCGTAATTCTGGTTCCCTTGTGTAAGGTACTGTCCACTTTAATATTACCATTCATCAGGTTCACAATATTTCTGCTGATTGCCATTCCAAGACCGGTTCCCTGAACTCTGGTTGTCCGGTGGTCATCTGCACGGCTGAAAGGATCAAACATGATTTTCTGGAATTCCGGTGACATACCGATTCCATTATCCTCAATCGTAAATTCATAGCATCCAAGTTCTGAAAATCCATTGGGTTTTTCCTCTATCGAAAAAGTAATATTTCCACCATCCGGTGTATACTTGATCGCATTACTCATCAGATTCACAAATACCTGCTGAATCCTCAAGCTGTCACCACAGACAGCCTCATGTTCAATACGATTGATGTGTATATCAAAATTATGTTTATGTTCATCAAGCACCGGTTTCGTAAGTGTAATAAGATTATCTACCAGCTCCGACAGATTGAAATCTTCCTGTGCCAGTGTCATTTTTCCACTTTCAATACGTGCCATATCCAATACTTCATTGATCAGCCCCAGCAGATGGCGGCTTGATTCTGTAATCTTGCCGAGGCATTCAATGACTCTGTCCTTGCTCTCAATATTTGCTCCTGCGATTGCCGTCAGACCCACAATCGCATTCATTGGCGTCCGGATATCATGGGACATATTGGAAAGGAATTCTGTTTTCGCACGATTTGCATTTTCTGCGGACCGGTAAGCCTCTTTCAGTGCCTGACGGGATTCAATCTCTGCTTTCTTCTCCTGTGTCACATCCATGGATGCCAGCAATACCTTTTCCAGCTTTCCATTCTTCCATTCCAAGGGAATATAAGAAGCGATTTTATAAGTCTTTTCATCCAGGCTGCAATACTCAAACTTATAAATATCATTTTCACTTTTCAGTTTCTTCCGAATATTATCCGGGGCTATCAGGATATCTATAGCTTCCAATGGTTCCAGTGTCTTATATTTTTCAAGAACCTGCATCTGAAAATCATGATAAAATCCCAGAGGTTTATATATCATCTGTCCATTCAGATTGTAGAATTCATATCTGTCATTTTCCAGATCACAGACAACAAAGCGGTCAACCAGACGCACAATACTCTGAATCAGCTGCTCCATGGAAGCATTATCCGCTGCCATCTGCAGATGCCGTGCGCTCTCTGCCTTTGCCTCTGTGATATCACGCAGAAAGATCATGGCATATTCTGAATCCTCTATTTCGCCACGTATGACCACATTGCGGACCCATCGTTCTTCTCCATTCAGAGTGATACGGCACTCTAAAGCCAATTCGGTTTCCAGACCCTTCAGCCTTTCTGCAATATAACCACGGTCGTAAAAAGAGGATACCGCCTTCTTATCTGTCTCCACAACATAGGAATCCACAAAATGCCGAATCAATTCATCCCACGTATGACTCTGTTCAAAGACGGTCATCAGGGACGGTTCAACCTTAAAGGTATCAAAAGTATTCGCTTCCAGATTCACATAATACTCGCACAGATCTGCTTTCGTAAAAGCCCGGTGGAAAGCAGCAGATTTTTGTGCCTGCATGGTTTCTTTTTTCTCCGCATCAATGTTAATAAAAATCCCGGCAATCCTGCTGGCAGAACCATCCAGACGGCGTATTACTTCTGCCGATGCCCGAAACCACTGGTATTGATTATCCTTCATTCTCATACGATACTCTACCTGGTATTTTATCTGGTTCGTCTTATCCTTAATTGCCGCCTGAAGCTGCACCATTACTCTTTCTTTATCCTGTGGATGCAGAAGATCTGACCAGGATTCCAGTTTATTCGGAAAGTCCAGAGTGTCATGATAGCCAAGCATTTTTCGGAATTCATGACTCCAGTTTGCATTCACAATCTCACTGTTTTCGTCACAGTCAAAATACCAGAAGCCGGAACAGATAGCCTCATTGAGCAGTGCCAAATTTACATGATCCCAGTTGACCTGTACGGACATAACCCAGATCTGTCTGCCCGCCTCATCTGTCGCATCCTCTTTACAAAGCCGTACATTTTTCACTGTACCGTCTGCTGCAAGGATCTGTGCTTCCCCTGTTCCGTGAAGCTGCAAAAAACGGTCTCGCTCCAGTATATCTTCCTCGTCATAAAAGAAGTTTCTCAATGAGCCTTTTGTCTGTTCCATGAAAGTATCGAATGTATATCCTGTACTATGCAACAGCAGATTATTCACAGACAAAATAGACAGGTTTTGGTCATAAGATCCTGTCATTATACCTACCCCGCCATTATTTTCCAGTGCTTTCCGTACGGCCTGTGACATAGCCTGTGTCTGTCCCGTTACAGTCTCACCTAAAGAATATATGTTTTCTGCATAATTTTCTATTTTCATTTTATAAAAAGCCTCTCTTCGTCTTATGCCTTCTTCATCCTGCTTTTATCTGTATCTTCCAAATTAGATTCATTTATTGCCAAGCCCTCTCCATGTCCGTCTGGCTTTTTGTGGGAAAGCAGTACTACCGTCTCCACATGCGCGGTACCCGGGAACATATCGACGGGGGTGACGGCCTCAATATTATAGTCCTCGGCGGTGAACTGCTTTAAATCGCGGGCGAGGGTGGCGGGGTCGCAGGAGACGTAGACGACGCGCGTGGGGCGCATGGCGGCGATGGTCGAGATAACGGCGGCATCGCAGCCCTTGCGCGGAGGGTCGATGACGATGACATCGGGGCGCTCGCCGCGCTCGTAGAGGATGCGCGCGGCGTCTTTGGCGTCACCGCAAAGGAACTCAGCGTTCGTGACATGGTTGTGCGCGGCGTTTTTGCGGGCATTTTCAACAGCGGAGGGGATAATCTCCGCGCCGATGAGCTTCTTCGCGCGGCTCGCCATGGAAAGCCCGATGGTGCCGGTGCCGCAGTAGAGGTCAAGCAGCGTTTCCGCACCTGTAAGCCCGGCGTACTCTGCGGCCTTGTTGTAAAGCGCCTCCGCCTGCGTGCGGTTCACCTGATAAAACGCGTGGGGCGAAATTTCAAACTCCAGCCTGCAGAGCGTATCGCGGATCGTGGGCTTGCCCCACAGCGTGCGCAGCTCGCGACCCAAAACGACATTTGTGCGCTCGCGGTTGATGTTTAACACAATGCCGGTAATTTCCGGCACAGCCTCGCGCAGCATTTTGACGAGCAAGTCTTCCCCGTGCAGCTTTGCGCCGTTCGCGACGATGCACACGAGCACCTCACCGCTCTTTTCGCCACAGCGCATGTAAAGGTGACGCAGAACGCCGCTGTGCGCCGCTTCATCGTAGATGCTCTCCCCGCTCAGTTTTTGCCACGCGCGGAACGCTTCCGCCGCGCGATCAAACACCTCGGGCTGCAAAAGGCAGGTGTGCGTGTCGATGATACGGTGGGAATTCACGGCGTAAAAGCCCATCTGCATTTCGCCGTTTTTGGAAAGCCCGATGGGCAGCTGGCATTTGTTGCGGTAGCGCGTGCGGGACGGCGCGCCGAGGATCGGCTCCATGGGGATATTTTCAAAGCCGCCGATGCGCTCCAAGGCGTCGCGGACACGCTGCGTTTTGATCTTCAGCTCCGCTTCATACGTGATGTGGCGGTAAACGCAGCCGCCGCACGGGCCTGCAATGGAGCAATCCGGTGTGGTGCGGTCGGGCGATGGCATAAGCAGCTCCTCGAGCCGCCCGAATGCGTACTTTTTGAGGACTTTTACGACGCGCACGACGCAGCGGTCGCCCACGGCGGTACCGGGCACGAACACGGCCATGCCATCTGCGCGGCAGATGCCGCTGCCCTCGGCGGTCATGGCGGTGATCTCCGCTTCAAACAAATCATTTTTCTTTATCATGGAAAAACCTCCGTCAAACACAAAATTCTCTTTTTCATGCATAAAGCAGAGAACATGCGGGTAATTTAAGGGTGAGATACGATTTCAAACGGCTTATGTGGAAGAACGCGGTCAATTTATATGTGCAAAATATACACAAATTTTTATTTTGATTTGTGCGATAATAGCAAAAAGGAGATTGTTGCAGAAACCGTTGACAATCGATATTTCAGTCGCTATAATAGAGACATAACAAATGACAACGAGCTCTGCGGTAAACGTTACCGCGACTTTTCAATACAACTCCTCCCCAAAAGAGAGCAAAAGGCGAGATTCATTTCTCGCCTTTTGCTCTTTTCTGCATTACTTTTTACAGAAGGCTTTTGAAGTCTCCGCAAAAAGCGAAAAGAGCGGTAAAATCACGAAACGACGTTCTGCGGCGTGCCGTTCCGGAACGCTTTCAGGTTCTCGGCGACAGTCTTAATGAGACGGGCGCGCGCGTCTCGGGACGCCCACGCGATGTGCGGCGTGACGATACAGTTTTGAGCGGTGAGCAGCGGGTCATCCTTTTTCGGCGGCTCGTGCACAAGGACATCAAGCCCCGCTCCGGCGATGCGGCCACTATTCAGCGCCTCGGCAAGGGCAGCTTCGTCCACAACTGCGCCGCGCGCCGTATTGATAAGGAACGCAGTGGGCTTCATCAGGTTAAGGCGCTCCGCATTCACAAGCCCGCGGGTCTCGTCCGTGAGCGGGCAATGCAGCGAGACGACATCGGCATTTTTGAAAAGCGCGTCGAGCTCCGCCCACTGATAACGCTCGGGCAGCTCCCCTTTCGTGCGGCTGTATACGAGAATTTTCATGCCGAGCGCCGCGCCGAGCTTTGAGACGGTCTGCCCGATATGTCCGAAGCCGACGATGCCGAGCGTTTTGCCGTACAGCTCAAACAGCGGGTGCGTGCTGTGGCTCATCGTTTCGGCTTTATCCCAGTCGCCGCCGCGGGTGGCGGCGCTTATTTTTTCGGTGTGATTGCACAGCTCCAAAAGCAGCGCAAACGCCTGCTGCGCGACGGTCTCCACGCAATAAAGCGGCACATTGCACACGGTGATGCCCAGTTCTCCTGCGGCTTTGACATCGACAGTATTATACCCCGTTGCAAGAAGGCCGATAAAGCGCAGCTTCGGCAATTTCTGCATGATTTCGCGGCTTATAACATTGCGGTTCAAGATGACAGCTTCGGCGTCCTTTGCGCGCTCCACGATTTCTTCGGGCTTAGTGGAGTCATACACGGTGACGCTGCCGAGCGCCCTGAGCGGCGCCCACGAGACGTCGCCGGGGTTTGTAGAGCTGCCGTCCAAAATAACGATATGCATAGCGAGATCCTTTCTGTTTTCATTTTTTATCCTACATGTAAAAATGTGTTATAGCTCTTTCTAACGGCCGCTTCTGACCGCCGTTTTAAAAAACCCTTGATAGGGCTTCTTACGGCTGAACAGTCCCCCGGACTGTTCTGGCTCGTCGTTTCTTTCGCTTGCTATTATACCGCATTTTGTTTTTTGTTTCAACGATTTTGCGCGCCGTTTGTCAAAGGATTTTGTCATCCTCTACACATATTTGCAGTTTTTAAAACTTAGAATTGCAATTTCACAAAAATCCGATTATAATAATTCTGTTAAGCGGGAAACGTTTTCACGGCGTTTGCCGCCTGTGTATTTTCGGCAGATAAACAGAACACAAACAGCAGAATACCGCGGTTTGCGGAGGAACGGGGGACTTCTATGAACTACGATCATACACCATTTGAAACGGACAAGCCCGGCGAGGAATGCGGTGTTTTCGGCGCATACGATTTTGACGGACACGACATTTCTTCTTCCATTTATTACGGATTATTCGCCTTGCAGCACCGCGGACAGGAAAGCTGCGGCATCGCCGTCAGCGACACCGAGGGCCCCAAAGGCAAGGTGGATTACTACAAGGACATGGGCCTTGTAAACGAGGTATTCGACGAGGAGCGTCTCAATCGCCTGCACGGCAATATCGGCGTGGGCCATGTGCGCTACTCCACCGCCGGCGCGAGCAACCGCGAAAACGCGCAGCCGCTCATCATCCACTATATCAAGGGCACGCTGGCCGTAGCGCACAACGGCAACCTGACAAATGCCGTTGACCTCCGCGAAAAACTAAAGTACAGCGGCGCTATTTTCCAGACGACCATCGATTCCGAGACGATTGCCTACTACATCGCACGCGAGCGCGTACAGACGAAAAACGTGCAGGAGGCCGTCAGCCGCACGATGGACAAAATTGAGGGTGCCTATGCCCTCGCGGTCATGTCCCCCCGCAAGCTGATCGGCGCGCGCGATCCCTATGGCTTCAAGCCCCTATGTATCGGCAAGCGCGACAACACGTATTTCCTCTCCAGCGAGACCTGTGCGCTTGACGCCGTGGGCGCGGAATTCGTCCGCGACGTAGAGCCGGGTGAGATCGTCACCATCACGCCGAACGGCATTCTCTCCGACAAATCGCACTGCCTCCCCGCCGAAAAGCAGGGGCGCTGCATTTTTGAGTACATTTATTTCGCCCGCCCGGACAGCCGCATTGACGGCATCAACGTGTATTCCGCACGTCTGCTTGCCGGCCGTTTCCTCGCGAAAGATTCCCCCGTGGATGCGGATATCGTCGTCGGCGTGCCGGAATCCGGCAACGCGGCAGCACAGGGCTACGCCATGGAATCCGGCATCCCCTACGGCACGGCATTCGTGAAAAACAACTATGTCGGCCGCACATTCATCAAACCGAAGCAGAGCAGCCGTGAATCCAGCGTGCGCGTTAAATTAAATGTCCTGCGCGAGGTTGTCAAGGATAAGCGCGTCATCCTCATCGATGACTCCATCGTGCGCGGCACGACGAGCGACCAGATTGTGAACATGCTGAAAGACGCCGGCGCAAAAGAGGTGCACATGCGCATCAGCTCGCCCCCGTTCCTGTGGCCGTGTTACTTCGGCATCGATGTGCCGGAGCGCCACCAGCTTATCGCCTATAATCACACGGTCGACGAGATCTGTAAGGAGATCGGCGCAGATACGCTCGGCTATTTACGTTTAGAACGTCTGCCGGAAATGGTGAACGGTCTCGGCATCTGCACGGGCTGCTTTACGGGCGACTACCCCATTCCCGCCCCGGAAGAAGACATTCGCGGCGAATACGAAGCGTAATGCGTTTCTGTCGGCGAAAAGGCTCTGCTCACAAACGCGTGGTGGATCATCGTTATTCCCGGCGTGTTTCTCATCGCAACACGCCTTTGCATCACCAGCCTCGGCAGTACCCTGCAAACGGGTTCGAGCCGCAGCCACAGCAATTTGTAAAATCGCATTTACCTGTATACACAAAAACGCTCCCGGCATAAATGTAGATGTCCATAAAACAGCATCAGTCCCGGCAGTAATGTCTGCCGGGATTGTTCTTGCCGTACATTGAAGCCATATGATATGATTAAACAGACTGATAAACTTGAGTTTATTTGATTAAGGAGAATTGAAAATAATGTTGGAATTAAAAAGATTGTCAGTTGATGATGGCTTAGATATTTACACAATGCTGCAAGAGATCCCTGCTGAAGAAAATGGATTAATTAACAAAGCCAACGGATTAACATTTGATGAGTATAAAGAATGGCTGATTGTAAAACAGAGGGATTCTGAGCAAGAAGGGATTGTAGATGGTTGGAAAGTGCCTTCTACAACTTTTTGGCTATATGCTGATGGTATTCCGGTTGGATTTGGTTCTGTCAGACATTTTTTGACTGAGGCACTGAGAAAAGCAGGAGGAAATATCGGGTACGGAATTGCACCAGCGTTTCGTGGAAAAGGATATGGAAAAGAACTGCTGAGATTATTGCTTAATGAAGCGAAAGAAATGGGAATAGATAAAGTGTTAGTAACCATTCTTTTAGATAACATAGCATCTCAAGCTGTGGCAATAGCAAACGGAGGTGTTGTTACTGAAAGAACTGACGAGAGAGTTTTCATTTGGATTGATACTAAGAAATAAAAAGGAAAATCAATTCCAATTTGTCAAACAGTAAGGGCGCACTTCTATACACCATTCGGTGTAGTGCGGTAATGTGCGATTTTGCACCGCATCCAAGCCTCCCGCGTCAGAGGGAGCCATGGATATTCCAGCCCTAACATAAAAAAAGAATCCGACCTTTGATTGCAGCCATAGGTCGGATTCACTTTTTTATGAGCAACCAGCTAAAAACCGGAAGCATTTTTCATTTCGTGTTTTAGCAGCAAAGGTGCCGCTTCAAAAACAGTCTGCTGTATAAGGTTTTTATTCCGCCTTGGAAAGCAGTCCGTCGATGAACTGACGGGCGAGTCTCGCGGAGCGGTTGCCACGCTCCAGCGCAAAGCGCTCGGCGAGCAGCTCCAGTTCCTGCGTCGGCATATCGATGCCGTTTTCCTCCGCAAGGTGGCGCACGATGTGCAGGAACGTGTCCTTGTTCGGCTTGCTGAACGTCACGTGGATGCCGAAACGCTCGGAAAGCGATGCAAGCTCCTGCATCGTATCGTTGCGGTGAATGTCATCGCCCTCACGGTCGGAGAACTTCTCCTTGATGATATGGCGGCGATTACTCGTCGCGTAGATTGCCACGTTCTGCGACTTCGCCGTAACGGAGCCCTCCAGCACCGCCTTCAGCGCATTGAAGTTATCGTCGTCCTTGAGGAACGAAAGGTCGTCGATGAACAGAATAAACTTCAGCGGGTTCGCAGAAAGCTCATCGAGAATTTTCGGGATCGACTGTAACTGATCCTTGCGCACCTCGATGATACGCAAACCCTCGCGCCACAGCGCATTGACGACGGCTTTCACTGTAGACGATTTTCCCGTACCGGCGTCGCCCGTCAGCAAAATGTTCGCCGCAGGTTTACCCTCAAGCAGCGCCTTTGTGTTATCGATGATGATCTGGCGCTCGCGGGCGTAATCCACAAGGTCGGAAAGCTCCGTCTTGTCCGGGTTGCTGACCGGCACGATCTCGGCATTCTCGCCAAGGTAGAACATGCGGTTTTTGGCGTAAATGCCGTATCCGTACTTGCCGATGTTCTCGGTACGCTCTGTGTAGCACGCTTTAATGTCCGGCGCTTCGCTGACAAAGCCGGGCAAAAAGCCCCTATACTCCATCGCGCTGCGCAACGTTTCCGGCGTGAGCTCCGCCGTCATCTGCAGCGTTTTAAGCTCTTCCAAAACGGCCTCGCGCAGGTAAGCGGGGATCTCTTTCTTTTTGCCCACGGCCTGCACGTAGACGTTTTCGCTGTTTTCGCAGATTTCGCGCACATACGCGCCGAGTATGCCGCCGTTTGCGCGGTACAGCGCAGAGACGAACGACGCATACAGCGCCGGGGACGGCTCTGCGAGATACTTACGCAGACTATTTATAACCGCATCTTCCTGTAATTCTCTGAACACCGCCAGCGTGGAAAGGCGGATGCTCAACTCCTGTAAACTACCCATCAGTTCAAAATCGCCCCCGAAGCGCCGCTGGAGACCAGCGCCGCATAGCGCTTCAGGTAGCCGGAAAGCTCTTTCTTCTTCGGCACAAAGCTCTTCATACGTTCATTGAGGACAGCCTCGTCCACCTTCAGCTCAATTTTGTTCTCCGGAATATTGATGCTGATGATGTCGCCTTCCTCCACAACGCCGATGGGGCCGCCGGAAGCCGCTTCCGGGGAAACATGGCCGACGCACGCGCCGCGCGTTGCGCCGCTGAAACGGCCGTCCGTGATGAGCGCCACGCTGTTGCCGAGACCCATGCCCATGATAGCAGAGGTCGGGTTCAGCATCTCGCGCATACCGGGGCCGCCCTTTGGACCCTCATAGCGGATGACAACGACATCGCCCGGTACGATCTTGCCCGCGTTGATGGCCGCCTGTGCGTCCTCCTCGCTCTCAAACACGCGTGCCGGGCCTTCATGCACAAGCATCTCCGGCAGAACGGCAGAGCGCTTTACAACGCTGCCCTCCGGCGCAAGATTACCGCGCAGCACGGCGATGCCGCCGGTCTGGCTGTACGGATTCTCGATGGGACGGATAACGTTGTGGTTCAGGTTCACGCAATTCTTGATGTTCTCGCCGACGGTCTTGCCGGTCACGGTTATGCAGTTCGTGTGCAGCAGACCCTTTTTGCTCAGCTCGTTCATCACAGCGTACACGCCGCCCGCTTCGTCAAGCTCTTCAATGTACGTTCTGCCCGCCGGTGCCAGATGGCACAGGTTCGGGGTCTTTTCGCTGATCCGGTTTGCGATGTCGAGGTTGATCTCGATGCCGCACTCGTGCGCGATGGCCGGCAGATGCAGCATACTGTTCGTGGAGCAGCCGAGTGCCATATCGACCGTAAGAGCGTTCATGATGGCGTCCTTCGTCATGATGTCACGCGGGCGAATATTCTTTCTCAGCATATCCATGACCGCCATGCCTGCGTGCTTTGCAAGCTCGATACGTGCGGAATATACCGCCGGGATGGTGCCGTTGCCGCGCAGACCCATGCCGAGGGCTTCAGTCAGGCAGTTCATGGAGTTTGCGGTGTACATACCGGAACAGGAACCGCAGGTCGGACATACTTTTTCTTCGTATTCCTGCAGCTCTTCCAGCGACATGGTGCCTGCTGCCACGGAGCCTACTGCTTCAAACATAGAAGATAAGCTTCTCTTTCTGCCGTGCAGATGTCCTGCCAGCATTGGACCGCCGGAAACAAAAATCGTCGGGATATTCAGTCTTGCCGCTGCCATCAAAAGACCGGGCACATTTTTATCACAGTTAGGGATACATACCAGACCATCGAACTGATGTGCCATCGCCATACACTCGGTGCTGTCGCAGATCAGGTCTCTGGTTACGAGGGAATATTTCATGCCGACATGTCCCATCGCGATACCATCGCAGACTGCGATTGCCGGGAACATGATCGGTGTTCCGCCTGCCATCGCAACTCCCATCTTTACTGCATTTGCAATCTTATCCAGGTTCATATGTCCCGGTACGATCTCGTTGTAGGAGCTTACGATA
>ERZ772886.3592-NODE-3592-length-10942-cov-36.035088_pt1 | contig 10942 bp, 10 predicted proteins | sample MGYA00512128_ERZ772886 | MGnify/ENA primary metagenome ERZ772886 (study PRJEB29015, sample SAMEA2737698) | human gut metagenome | biome: human gut; feature: human-associated habitat; material: faeces | place: China | collected 2012 ... | reverse complement strand
AACGCGACGACGTTCTCCCCCGCCGTCTTGGCGGTGTCGGTGGTGGGCAGGTAGCTGATCTCGGTGTCCAGGCCCACGCAGACCGGGCCGTTTGCTGCGACGCTCTCGTAGAGCTTGTCCATGTTGGTAAGCATGCTGATTCCTCCGTTTGATGTATGTAAATTGCGGCTCTAATATATAATGTTGGGAATCGTAGGGGCGGATTCCATATCCGCCCGCGGGACTGTGCCAGCGGCAGCTTTGCACGGGCGCATATAGAATGCACCCCTACGGGTATTTTGTGCGTGAAGGGGTGTTATTCTTCAATCTGGAACGTAACCTTCCCGCCTTTGATCGTGGTTACCACTTTTCCGTACAGCAGTGCGCCGTCGTAGGGGCAGTTCTTGCTCTTGCTGTGCAACTCGTCGGCGTGGACCTCGTACATGTGGTCAAGGTCAACCAGCACGATGTCGGCGTCGTAGCCCGGCTCCAGCATGCCCTTGCGGTCGGCCAGGCCCAGCACGGCGGCGGGACCGGCACTCATCAGGAAGCTGAGCATTTCCAGCGGCAGACGCTGCTCACGGCAGAGCTTGGTGTAGCAGACGCCGAAGGCCGTTTCCAGACCCACCATACCGGCAGCGCCCTTCTCCTTCTCCTCGGCGGTGTGGGGGGCGTGGTCGGTGCCGATGCAGGTCACGGTGCCGTCCTTGATGGCGTCGATCAGCGCGGTCACGTCGTCCGCCTTGCGGATGGGCGGGTTGACGCGGTAGGTCAGGCGGCTGTCGTCAAACCACAGGTGGTGCGGCGTGACCTCGCAGCTGACCCGCGCACCGCGCATCCGGCTCATGCGGACGGCATCGACGGATTCCCTGGTGGAGACGTGGCACATGTGCAGCCGGGTGCCGTAGTACTCGGCCAGATGGCAGTTGCGCACAGTCTCGATGTTCTCGGCCAGGCGGTAGTCCCAGGGGCTGATCTCGCGGTCCTCGGCGTGGGACATAATGGTCAGGCCGCGCTCGGTGGCAATCGCGAACGCGCGGGCCATGACGGCGTTGTTCATGACGCCGTTGCCGTCCTCAGTGATGAACTTGATGTCCTCGGGCAGGGTCAGCAGATGATCCAGCGTTTTGCCGTCGAAGTCCTTCGTGATGGAGACGGTCTGGTTTGCGTCGCACAGGCCGACGCGGGCGGCCTCAGCCTCGACGGCGTGGGCGATCTCGGCACTGGAGCAGACCGGCTTCGTGTTGGGCATCAGGTTGACGAAGGTGTACCCGCCCGCGGCAGCCGCGGCGGAGCCGGTGGAGATGTCCTCCTTGTACTCAAAGCCGGGGGTGCGCCAGTGGCAGTGGGTGTCGATGAAGGCGGGCAGGACCGTGCGGCCCTTCGCGTCGAGCACCTCCTCCCCTTCCGGGACGAGCAGCCCCAGACCGACAGCGGCAATTTTTCCGTCGCGCAGCCAGACCTCAATGGCCTTGCCCGCGCTGTCCTTTGCGTTGCGGATCAGCATGGTGGGAACCTCCTTAAAAATAGGAAACTTTGTCATAGCTGAAAGTGTAGGGGCGAACATTGTTCGCCCGTCAACTTTGCGTGGTTGAGCTTCTGCGGGAAAGCCGCGCATGAGGCAAACGGCCTGCGGGCGAGCAATGCTCGCCCCTACAAAGCCCCATGCAAAAACATCCCGCAGGGATATTTTTGCAAAAAAAAACTTTTCCCAAAAGGGAAAAGTCAAAAAGTCATACACAAAGCGGCGACAGGAAAGAACACTGTACCGTGATTTTTAAAGACAGAAATAAAACGCATCATCCCAGCACACTCCTTCCTATGACTTTACCTACGTTTTACTTATTGTACCATGCAGGGGCGGCGGTGTCAATGCAAACGGGCTTTTTGCAAAAGTAAGGATTTTATAGATTTTTGCGCTGACTTTTGGAGGATTTGACAAAATCCGCAAAAATCCGCGCGCGGCGCGTACAGCATTGCACTTTGTCCGGCTTTGTGGTATATTTATAATAAGTATGGTAAATAGGAAGAGGAACGAATTATGGGCCTTTGGGAAGATGCAAAAAATATCCGCGATAAGGACCCCGCCGCGCGCAATGTGGCGGAGGTCATCATCCTGTACCCCGGCTTTCATGTGCTGGTCACGCACAAGATCGCACATTTTCTGTACAACCACCGGTGTTTCTTCCTGGCCCGTTTTGTCAGCCAGCTGGCGCGCCACCTGACCGGCATCGAGATCCACCCCGGCGCCAAGATCGGGCGCAAGCTCTTTATCGACCACGGTATGGGCATCGTCTTTGGTGAGACGACGGAGATCGGCGACAACTGCACAATCTACCACGGCGTCACCCTGGGCGGTACCGGCAAGGACACCGGCAAGCGCCATCCGACGCTGGGCGACAATGTGCTGATCGGCGCGGGCGCGAAGGTGCTGGGCCCGGTCTACATCGGTGATAACGTCCGCGTCGGCGCGGGCAGCGTTGTGCTGAAGAACCTGCCCGCCAACGCCACTGCCGTCGGTGTACCCGCGGAGATCGTCCGCGTCGGCAATATCAAGTGCTGCCCGGCGGACGATCTGGACCAGCAGGATCTGCCGGATATTGTCAACCAGCGCATCTCCGAGCTCGAAGCCCGCCTGAGCCGCCTGGAAGCCGAAAAGCAGGGTGAGTTCCCGCCGGATAAAAAAGAATAATAAAAACGCACGCCGTGAAATTTACGGCGTGCATTTTTTGTCAGTATGGCTTCCCCAGAGGGGAAGCAGTCAGCGGCCCCGCCCGCTGACTGATGAGGGGCAAACTTACCGGGAATTTCCCACTGACGGGCAATAGGGCAAACCCGCCCCTCATCCGCCCTCGGTCGGGGCCTCGGGCACCTTCCCCTACGGGGGAAGGCAATCAACTCATTTCAGATTCCGCAAATCCCCGCTCTCGCGGAAATCCTCATAATCCAGCGACAGCGACGGGCTGTAATAGGGGTCGTGCAGAATATTCTCCCGCCCGTGCACGGCGTAGAGACGTTCATGCTCGGCGTCAAAGCGTGCTTTTTTGGCAGGATCGTTCTCGTCTGAGCCGCGGGACTTGCTTTCGTAGTGGTAGAGCTCGGCGTAGGGCGTCCAGACAATGCGCCAGCCCGCGTCGCGCGCACGCAGGCAGAAGTCCACATCGTTGTAGGCAACCGTGAACTCCTCATCCAGGCCGTGCAGCTCGTCGTAAACGGCGGTGCGCACCAGCAGGCAGGCCGCTGTCACGGCGGAGAAATCCTGCACCGTGGCCAGCCGGAACATATACCCGCTGCCGCCGCGCTTGTGGTACTTGTGGCTGTGCCCGGCGTAGCCGCCCAGCCCCGTGATGATGCCGGCGTGCTGGATCGTGTCGTCGGGATAGTAGAGCATTGCCCCGCAGAGGCCGACGCCGGGCTGGCTGCACTCGCCCACCATCTGGGTGAGCCAGTCGCCGTTGATGACCTCGACGTCATTGTTGAGCAGTAGCAGGTACTTGCCCGCCGCGTACCTGCGGCCAAAATTGTTGATGCGGCTGAAGTTGAAGCCGCCCTTGTAAGTCACGACCCGCGCGCGGTCATACCGCTCCGGCAGTTTTTTGTAGTAGGCCGCTGTGGCCGGGTCGGTGGAATTGTTCTCAATGACGATGACCTCGAAATTCTCGTAGGTCGTTTTGGCGTAGATGCTGTGCAGACATTTTTCCAAATCGTCGGTGTGGTCCTTGTTGGGAATCAAAATAGACACGAGCGGCTGCGGCTCGGGAATGTCCCACACCACATGGCAGGTGCCCGGGAATTTGCCCGGCTCCACCCAGCCCTGACGCCCTGTGGCGGCCAGATGGTCGGCCACGGCCTTTTGCGCAGCCTTTTCCACATAGGGCTTGGCCGCCGTGCCGCCGCTGGTGGACGCCGCGTGCACGCGCCAGTAATACAGCACCTGCGGGATGTGCAGCGGCTTGGCTGCGGGGTCGCGGCGCTGCATTTCGTCGATGAGACGCAGGAATAAGTCGTGATCCTGCGCGCCGTCACAGGCCGGGCGCTCACCGCCGACGGCGTCGAACAGCGATTTTTTGAACACGGCCAGATGGCAGATGTAGTTGACGGCCATCAGGTACTCGGGCGCATAATCGGGCTTGAAGTGGCCGACGCGCGGGTGCTCGGGCGTTTTCTCAAACAGGGCCTCGTCGCTGTAGGCAAACGCCGCGCCGCTCTCGGCCAGTGCTTTGCTCATGCAATAGACGGCATGAGGCGCGAGCATGTCGTCGTGGTCGGCAAGGGCCAGATACTCCCCCGCTGCGAGCTTCGCGGCCTCGTTCGTATTGGCGGCAATGCCCTTGTTCTCGATTTTGGCGTAGACGATGCGCTTGTCCTGCGCGGCGCGGGTGCGGACGGCCTCGCCCACGTCGGGGTGGGCACCGTCGCTGGCGTCCACCAGAACCAGCTGCCAATTCGGCGCGGTCTGGGCCTGCACGCTGTCCAAAAATTGCTGCAAAAACTGCGGCGGAGTGTTGTACAGCGGCGTTAGAATGCTGATGGTCGGCCAGCCGTCGGCGCGGGCGGCTGCGTTGGAACGCTGGGTCTCCAGCGTCTGTCTCGACGGCAGATACCGCGCTTTTTTGCCGAAGAACCGCCGCTTAAAAAAGCCGACGGCTCGCCCGGCCATGACGCCGACGCCCTGCTCTTTCGTCAGCGTCCGCGCATAGCCGAATAGCTCTTTGATGCGTTTCGTTTCAAGGCTCATGGGATGGCTCCTCATAAAAGCAGTCTTTGTGCCAAAGGCGGGGGTTGGATTGAATGTATTCCGCAATCATGCGGTAATCGGTTTCATTGCGGATGACGTGGTCATGAAAGGAACGCTGCCAAAGGTGCTTATCGAACGGTGCGGCTTGCCCGCGCTTGACAAGACGGATGTACTCGACGGTAGAATACCGTTTGAACGCCTGCACGATACTGATAATCGTAGGGGCGGATTCCATATCCGCCCGTGCCCGTTCAATCTCGACCAACGCGTGAAAATGATTGGGCATCACCACAAAATAACGGCACTGGACCGCCGGATATTGGCCGATGATCTCCCGGAAAACGCGCGCCGCCATGCGGGCGGATATGGAATCCGCCCCTACGGGAGCCCGGTTCGGGCCAAACAACATTCTGCGTTGGTGCGTGCATATTGTGATAAAATAGGCGCCGTTTTGGCTGTAATCGTAACCCTGCAAATGGTGAGACTTGCGCTTCGGCAATACGGTTTCCATCACTTCAACCCGAAATTCTCAAACAGATTGTTGAAATGGGGGTTGTAATAGGGGTCGTAATTGTCGATATACTGCTGATATTTCGCGTAGAAATTCGCCTTTTCGCGCTCATACCGCTTGGCGTTCTCGCTTAAGGTATCCAGGCCGCGGCTCTTGCTCTCATAGTGATAGGCCTCGGCGCGCGGGGTATAAACGTTCAACAGCCCCTTCTGCCACAGCTTCAGGCAGTAGTCCACATCGTTGTAGGCAACGGCAAACTTTTCCTCGTCCAACCCGCCAAATGCGCGGTAGAGCGACGCTTTTGTCATCAGGCAGGCACCCGTCACGGCCATATAATTCTGCGTCGTGACCAAGCGGTACATGTCCCCCACAGCGGTGCGAGGGTAGCTCTTATGGCTGTGGCCCGCGCTGCCGTTGATGCCCATCAGCACGCCCGCGTGCTGGATCGTGTCGTCGGGGTAGTAGAGCTTCGCGCCCACCGCACCCACGTCGGGGCGCTGGCTGTAGCTGAGCAATTCCCGCAGAAAGTCGTGGGACAACACCTCAATGTCGTTGTTGAGCAGCAGCAGGTGCTCGCCCTCGGCGAACGTCGCGCCGAAGTTGTTGATGGCCGAGAAGTTGAATGCGCCCTTGTAGTAGACGACGCGGCAGTCGGCAAAGCGGCTGGGCAGTGTCTCGTAATAGGCAAACGTTGCCGGGTCGGTGGAGTTGTTCTCGATGACGATGACCTCAAAATTGTCGTAGCCCGCGTTTTTGTACAGGCTCGTCAGGCAGCGGTCCAGGTCGTCAATATGGTCTTTACTGGGGATCAATACGCTGATCTTCGGGTGGCCGGTCAGCTCGTACCGCACCTGAAATGCGCCGGGCGCGTCGGGCACGGCCATGGCGTGGCCCGGCAGACCGAGACGCTTGAGCTGCGCGTCGATGGCGCGCTCCCCCGCCGCGACGGCGTAGGGCTTGGCCTCCATGCCCGCGGCGGTGGAGCCGGCCGCGGCACGCCAGATGTAGAGCACCTTCTTGATATGCTCGATGCGCTGTGCTTTTTCTGTCAGGCGCAGGATCAAATCATGGTCCTGCGCACCGTCAAACTCCTTCGACTCATACGCGCCCGCCGCGTCCAGCAGCGGACGGCTGAACACCGCCAGATGCGTGATAAAGTTGACCCCGCGCAGGTAGTCGGGCGCAAAGTCGGGCTTGAAGTGGTAGCCGCCCAGCTCCTTCAAATCGGCGGAGAGAACGATTTCGTCACTATAGACAAAATCCGCTCCGGTGTTTTGTATTGTCTGCACAACCTCGAACAGCGCGTTCGGGTAGAGCACGTCGTCGTGATCCAGCAGCGTGATGTACTCGCCGTGCGCCAGCGCAAATCCGCGGGTCGTGTTGAGGGAAATGCCGCCGTTTTCAATCGGCTCATACACAATCGTGCCGGGCACAGCCTTGGCCAGACGGCGCTCCAGCCGCTTGTCGGCGTCGGATGCGTCCACCAGCACCAATTCCCAGTTTGTGTAGGTCTGCCTGACGACGCTTTGCAGCATCTCGTCAAACAGCTTGGCGGGCGTGTTGTACAGCGGCACGATGATGCTGATCTTCGGCCCCTGCAGGTGCGCGGCGCGCTGGGCCTTCAGCTCCCGGCGCAGCGGAATGTCGGCGCGGTGCCGCCAGTCGTCGTGGTGCATCGCCAGCCCGACGCGGAATTTCACATCGCGCCAGAGCTGCTCGGCCCCCTGCTCCCGCAGGGTCTTGACGCTGCGCCCCGCGAGGTCCCGCAGGTGGGCGGGGTTCAAAAGCCGCCGCGCCATGCCGCCGACGCTGTCCTGTACGGCCAGGTCGGCAGGGCGCTCGTTGTTCGGTTTCGTGTTCTCGGACATAGCTTATTCCTCGGTGACTTTGGCCGGCATGGCGTCCTTTTTCTCGAACCTTCGGTACTCGGCGGTAATTTCCTTCGTCGCGCCGATGCGGCGCAGATGACCGTGGTCGAGCCAGGCTACCTTGTTGCACATACGCTCGATCTGGTCAATGGAGTGGCTGACCAGAATGACCGTCGTGCCGCCGGACAGCAGCTCGGCCATGCGCTTTTCACACTTCTCCTGAAACAGGAAGTCACCGACGGACAGGATCTCGTCGGCAATCAGGATGTCGGGCTTCGTTATCGTTGCCACGGCGAACGCCAGACGCGCGACCATGCCGGAGGAGTAGTTTTTCAGCGGCACGTCGAGAAACTCCTGCAATTCGCTGAATTCGACGATGTCGTCGAACTTTGAGTCGATGTACTTGGGTGTGTAGCCCAGCACGGTGCCGTTTAAATAAATGTTTTCCCGTGCGGTCAGGTCCATGTCAAAGCCCGCGCCCAATTCGATCAGCGGCGCAATCGTACCGTTGACCGTGACCTTGCCGGCGCTGGGCTTGTAGACGCCGGAAATCACTTTCAGCAGCGTAGACTTGCCGCTGCCGTTCAGGCCGATGAGGCCGTAGAAATCACCGGGCATAATATCAAACGATACATCATCCAGCGCGAAGAACTCGTCAAACCGCACACCGCCGTGCAGCAGTGCGACAAAGTACTCTTTCAGGCTTTCGTGCTTTTCCTTGGAGAGGTTGAAGCGCATCGAAACATGGTCGATGGAGATGATGGGTTTCTGCTCTGCCATTTCGATGCCCCCTTACATGTACAGGACGAACTTGTCCTGATTCTTTTTGAACACCCAGATGCCGAGGCCCAGGCTCAGCGCGGCACAGAGGAACGGAATCAGCACCATGTTGGGGGTCAGCCCCTCGCCCCACATGACGCAGGAACGCACGGCGGTGATGTACCAGTAGATGGGGTTCAGGTTGATGACGTACTGCATCCAGCTTTCCATCTGGCGCGGGTCGTAGAAGATGGCGCTGCCGTAGACAAGCAGTGTGCAAAAGACCTCCCAGATGTGCATGATGTCACGCACAAAAACGTAGAGCGTGGACAAAATCAGCCCGATGCCCAGACTGAAAATAAACAGCATCACAAGGGGATAAATGGCCAGCAGCACAGTCCCGATCGAGATGTGCGACCAGGTCAGCAGCGCGACGATAAACAGCGCCACGAGGCTGAAAAAGAAGTTGACGAGCGCAAAGCAGCACTTTTCCAGCGGGAAGATGTATTTGGGAATATAGACCTTGCGCAGCAGCGGGCCGTTCTTCAGCACGCTCTCCATGGCCATGGTCGTGCTCTCGCGGAAGAAGTTGAACATCAGCTGGCCGATGATAAGGAACAGCGGGAAGTCCTCGATGCCCTGACCGCGCTGGTTGAACAGCGCACCGAACACGGCCCACATGACCAGACAGGTCAGCAGCGGGTTCAGCACGCTCCACGCCACGCCCAGCACGCTGCGGCGGTATTTCAGCTTGAAATCACGGGAAATCAGGTTTTGCAGCAGGTAACGGTATTTCCAGAAGCCTGCGAAGGTGTCTTTCAGTTTCTGCACGGTTTACCCTCAATATTTCTCAAAATATTCGAACTTCTGGGCGGCAAACGGGGTGTGCTCCTTGTCCTTGGCGCTGGTTTTGTGCTCGCAGCCGCAGTCGGGCCACTGCACGTTGACCGTCGGGTCATCGTAGGGAATGCCGCCCTCGGCGGTGGGGTCGTAGACGTCGGTGCACTTGTAGCAGAACTCGGCCACATCGGACAGCACGACAAAGCCGTGGGCGAAGCCCTCGGGGATCCAGAGCATCTTCTTGTTGTCGGCGGACAGCGTTGCGCCCACCCACTTGCCGAAGGTCTTGCTGTTGGGGCGGCAGTCGACGGCGACATCGAACACCTCGCCCAGGGTCACGCGGACGAGCTTGCCCTGAGTGTGCTTGGTCTGGAAGTGCAGGCCGCGCAGCACGCCCTTGGTGGAGCGGCTCTGGTTATCCTGCACGAAGGGTTTGTCGATGCCCGCTGCGGCGAACTCGTCGATCTGGTAGGTCTCCATAAAATAGCCGCGGTCATCGCCAAAAACAGTCGGCTCGATGATCTGCACGTCAGGAATATCGGTCTTGATGAAATTGAACTTGCTCATGGTTTGGAATCTCCTTTTTATATTTCATAAGTCTAATACATAGCGATACAGGATATATTATACTCTATTTCACTGCGCCGGGCAAGATGGCGGAAAAATTTTGTCGCTGCTGTAACAACAGGACGGCTTTTCCGTCTTGTTAAGTGGAGGGCAGATATGGTATGATAGCCCGGAAGGTGGTGTGCAGAATGACAAAACGCGAAGCCCGCGCATGGGCCAAGGCCCGGCGCGCGGAACTGGATATGGCGGCTGTGGGCCGCGGCATGGCGCAGGCGCTGTTCAGCCTGCCGCAATGGCAGAGTGCCGGGGCAGTGCTGGCCTTTGCGGCCATGCCGGATGAGCCGGACACGGCGGAAATACTAAGACGCGCGCTGGCCGACGGCAAGCGCCTGCTGCTGCCCCGTGTGCGGAGCAAAACCGAGATGGACTGGGTGGAGATACCGGCATTGCGCCTGCTGCGGCCCGGGGCGTTTGGCATTCAGGAACCGCCCGCCGACCTGCCCGCCGCCGACCCGGCGGGATACGCCGCGGCGCTGGCCCTTGTCCCCTGCCTGGCCGCCAGCCGCGACGGGGTCCGGCTGGGGCGCGGCGGCGGGTATTATGACCGATTTCTGGCACACTATAAGGGAGCGGGGCTGCTGCTCTGCCCCGAGGCCCTGCTGCTGGACGAGCTGCTCTGCGACGACTGGGACGCACGCTTTGCGCCCGAGAATATTCTGACCGAGAAAGGAATTTTACGATGAAAAAGCTGCTTTTTGCAACAGCCCTGCTGACCGCCCTGTTCCTGTCTGCCTGCGGCAGTCAAAAGGCTGACAGCAACGATCTTGCGAACCAACCTGCCACAAGACCCGAGGAAGGCGCGGAGCTGGACCCGGAGTTCAGCGTTGATGGCGAGGATACCGGTGAGACCGCCGAGTCGCAGCCGGATGCGGAGCTGAGCGAGATGGTGGATGCTATTTATAACGTCCAGCCGGTTGACCTGATGGGCATGGAGACGGTGGCCATTGACCTGACCGACGAGAGCTGGTACGGCTATCTGGCGGGGCTGACCGCGGACAATGTGGACAAGGTGGATGCCGCAGTAGTCAGCGAGCCGATGACCGGAAGCCAGGCGTACAGCCTGGTGCTGCTGCGCCTCAAGGACAAGGCCGATGCCCGCGAGATCGCCGATTCGATGGAGGAAAACATCAGTATGCGCAAGTGGGTCTGCGTGGAGGCAGATAAGGCCCGCGTGGTCAGCTTTGATGATAAGCTGCTGTATGTCATGGCAGACAGTGAGCTGGTCGATGCCGATCTGGTGGCGGATGCTGCCGCAAAGGCCTTTGGTGCGACATTTGATGTCGATGATTCCCTCGTCAATGAGGACGAGAGTGAGCTGCCGCCGGAGCTGCTGGCCGCCCCGGCTGTGGCAGACTGAGCGATACAAAAAAACAAAGAGCCGTGCCCTTTGCGGGGCACGGCTCTTGTTGATTACGGGTGGGAATCAAGCCTTGGCAGCCTTGATCTCCTTGATGAGCTCGGGAACGACCTTGTACAGATCGCCGACGATGCCGTAGGTGGCAACATCGAAGATGGGGGCGTTCTCGTTCTTGTTGATGGCGATGATGTTCTCGGAATCCTGCATACCGGCAACGTGCTGGATGGCACCGGAGATGCCCAGAGCAACATAGATGCGGGGAT
>ERZ772886.3578-NODE-3578-length-10974-cov-4.667094_pt1 | contig 10974 bp, 9 predicted proteins | sample MGYA00512128_ERZ772886 | MGnify/ENA primary metagenome ERZ772886 (study PRJEB29015, sample SAMEA2737698) | human gut metagenome | biome: human gut; feature: human-associated habitat; material: faeces | place: China | collected 2012 ... | reverse complement strand
CCGCCACTGGCGGCGCTTCACCTGTTTCCCCGCACCATTGAAATCAAATATTTTCGCCACGCTGAACGCCGGGGGAGCTATGCTCCCCCGGCGTGTACTTTAGTCTTGATCCTCGGCGTCCGCAGCCGGAACGTTCTCCGGCTGTTCATGGGTTTTCTCCCCGAACACCGTCAGGAAGGCGTCCCGCTCCATGGTCTCGTGCTCCAGCAGGTACTGGGCCACCTGCTCCAGCTTATCCCGCTGCGCTTCCAGAATATCCTGGCAGCGGCGGTAGGCGCCGTCCACCAGATCCTTGACCTCCTGATCGATCTGGGCGGCCACAGCCTCGGAATAGCCCCGGCTGTGTCCCATGGTACGGCCAATGAACACCTCGTCATTGCCGCTGTCAAAGGACACGGTTCCCAGCCGCTCGCTCATGCCGTACACCGTCACCATCTTCCGGGCGATGGCGGTGGCACGCTGGATGTCGTTGCTGGCGCCGGTGGAAATATCGTTGAGACACAGCTTTTCAGCCACACGGCCGCCCAGCAGACCCACGATCTGATCCTCCATGTAGTGCTTGGAAAGGTAAGAGCGGTCCTCCTCCGGCAGGGAAATGGTCATACCGCCGGCCATACCTCTGGGGACAATAGTGATCTGGCTCACCGGGTCTTGTCCCGGCAGCATGTGCATGACCACCGCATGGCCCGCCTCGTGATAGGCTGTCAGTTCCCGCTCGTGCTGGGGGATCACCCGGCTCTTTTTCTCCGGACCGGCGATGACCTTGATCTCCGCATCCTTCAGATCCTGCATGGTGATGAAATGCTGATCCTTCCGGGCTGCCAACAGTGCGCCCTCGTTGATGAGGTTCTCCAGATCCGCGCCGGTAAAGCCCGCAGTGCCTTGAGCCAGCTTACGGAGACTCACATCCTCCGCAAGGGGTTTCCCCTTGGCGTGGACCTTCAGGATCTCCTCCCGGCCCTTGATATCCGGCAGGCCTACATACACCTGACGGTCAAACCGGCCGGGCCGCAGCAATGCGGGGTCCAGCACGTCCGCCCGGTTGGTGGCGGCCAGGACCACCACGCCCTCGTTGGCGGCAAAGCCGTCCATCTCTACCAAAAGCTGGTTCAACGTCTGCTCACGTTCGTCATGACCGCCGCCCAGACCGGTGCCGCGCTGGCGGCCCACGGCGTCGATCTCGTCAATGAACACAATGGCGGGGGACTGCTTTTTCGCCTGCTCAAACAGGTCCCGGACACGGCTGGCGCCTACGCCCACATACAGTTCCACAAAGTCGGAACCGGAAATGGACAGGAAGCCCACGCCGGCCTCGCCGGCCACCGCCTTGGCAAGCAGCGTCTTGCCGGTACCCGGAGGGCCCACCAGCAGCACGCCCTTGGGGATCCGGGCGCCCAGATCGATATACTTCTTTGGATTTTTTAGGAACTCCACGATCTCCCGGAGCTCCTCCTTTTCCTCGTCGGCTCCCGCCACATCGGCAAAGGTGACCTGCTTATCCTTTTCGCTGAGACCACGGATCTGTGCGGAGCCAAACTTTGCCATCCGGTCCGGCCCCATGCCTCCCTGTGCCCGGACGCTCATGAGGTACCACATACCGCCGAACATCAGCGCCATCATCAGATAGGGGAGCATGATCCCCAGCCAGTCAGTCCCCTCCGGAGGGGGATAGCTGTAAGATTTGATGATTCCTGCTGCTTTCTGCTCCTTTACCAGATCGTTGAGATCGCTGTAAAAGAGGGTATAGTCATGGATCCGGCAGCGGACCGGCTGGTCGCTGCCCTTGACCTGCAGCATCAGCGTGCTGGAATCCGTAAAGCGGAAGGCCTCCACCTTCTGCTGCTCAAAAAGCTGCACCATCTCATCATAGGTCATCTCATCCCGCTGATTGAGCTGGGTCAGCCAGCTGACACATAAAATCACGATCAGCATCAGCGGCAGAATGCTGACGCCGGGTCTTCTTTTTACCATACGGGGGATCCCCCCTTTCTGTATTATCGCCGCATACAGGCGGCTGCGACGGTTCCCGCACCTGCCGGGAATCGCCGGTCATGCTCAGGTGTTTTCGTAAACGGCGGGCTTCAGCACACCGATGTAAGGCAGATTCCGGTAAAGCTGGGCATAATCCAGACCGTAGCCCACCACGAATTCGTCCGGCACCACAAAGCCGGACAGATCCGCTTCCACCGCCTTTTCCCGGCGGGAGGGCTTATCCAGCAGCGTCACGATAGAGATGCTCTTGGCGCCCTTTGCCATCAGATAGCTTTTCAGGAAGGCCAGAGTATTGCCGGAGTCCAGAATATCCTCCACAATGACAATCTCCCGGCCCGTGATGTCCTGCTGGAGATCATGGGTGATCTGCACCCGGCCGCTGGACACGGTGCCGTTCTGGTAAGAGCTGACAGCGATGAACTCCACGTCGCACATCAGCTGGGAAGCCCGCATCAAATCAGCCATGAAAATGAAGGAGCCCTTCAGCACCCCCAGAAACAAGGGGCGGTGTCCCTCATACCGCTTGTACAGCGCTTCACCCAACTCCGCGATTCGGGTCTTCAGCTCCTCTTCCGTTACCAGAACCTTGAGAATGTCTTTCTCCATCTCACTATTCATTGTTGTTCTCCTCTGTCACTTTTAAAAATATCACCCGCACCGCCCGCTCATATCGGTCCGGCGCGAAATTTTCCTGGATAGGCAGCCCCGGCACCGCCGCCGCGATGCCGTTCACCCGCAGGACCGGAAGCCGGTCCCGCTCCTGTGGGGAAATTCCCCGCTCTCCGCACAGGCGCTTGACAGTGCGGCCGTTCAGTCGGTCCTTGGAGTCCCAGGCCGTCACAGTCAGGTCGGCGGTCTCCGAGATGGAAATGAGAACACCCTCACCGGCCGACTCTGCCAGACTAACCTGCCACTGACCGAATGTGACGGTCTCTCCCACGGTAACGGCCTGCACCGCCGGCGCAGACGCCGCCTTGAAAAAGCGCAGCGCCGCCGGCTCCCGGAGGACCGTGACGCCGTAGGGCATGGAAAGCTGGCCCCGGTCCAACGTCAAAACCGCCCGGATATGAGCGGCGGTCAAGTCCTTTTCATGGCCTGCCACCGCCGCCAGCACCGCCAGCACCAGCCGTCCCCGCAGGGCCTCCGGCGCGTCTTGCAGCATGGCAAGAGGAACTGTCCCGGAAACGTTTGGGGTCACGGCGCATTGGGCCAGCAGTTTTCGACACGCAGCGTCCAGAGCCGCTTCATCCGCCGCCAGCAGCGATGCCGTGCGGCTCATGTTCTCCACAACTCTGGGATTCAGCTTCTTCAAAACCGGGAGCACCTGATGGCGCAGCATGTTCCGGGCCGCATCGTCCGTCCCATTGGTGGAATCCTCCACAAAAGGGATGCGGTGTTCTGCGGCGTAGGCCGCCAGCTCCGCCCGGGTCACACTCAGCAGCGGACGCAGGATACAGTCCCGCTTTTCCGGAATGCCAGTCAGCCCTTTCAGGCCCGTGCCCCGCAGCAGATTTAACAGCATGGTCTCTGCGCTGTCATCGGCGTGGTGGGCGGTCAGAATGCAGCCAAAGCCCTCCCGCCGCCGGGTCTCCTCCAAAAATTTATAGCGCAGCTGCCGGGCGGCTTCCTCAACGGTGCGCCCGGTTTTCTCCGCAAAGGCCCGGACATCGCCCCGGCCCGCGAAAAAAGGAATTTCACGGGCGGCGCACCAGTCCCGGACGAAGGCCTCGTCCCGGTCCGCCTCCGCCCCCCGGAGCTGGTGATTGAAATGGGCAGCGGCTACCCGCCGTCCCTGCTTCTGCCCCTGCCGGACCGTCATTTCCAGCAGGCACATGGAGTCCAGTCCGCCGGACACGGCGCACAGTGCGCCGCCCTCCGGCAGCTCCACCGCCGTCAGAGGATCAGTCATCCTCATCATAGCGGTTTTCCAGCGTGGCAAAGGTGGTGTACTCCGGCATCCACCGCAGTTCCACCTTGCCAGTCTCGCCGTGACGGTTTTTCGCTACGATACACTCGGCAATATTCCGCTTTTCGGAATCCTCGTTATAGTAATCGTCACGGTACAGGAACATTACGATGTCGGCATCCTGCTCGATGGCACCGGATTCACGGAGGTCCGACAGCATGGGCCGTTTGTCGTCCCGCTTCTCGTTAGCACGGGACAACTGGCTCAGGCAGATCACCGGCACATTCAGTTCCTTGGCCATGACCTTCAGCATACGGGACATTTCGCTGACCACCTGCTGACGGTTCTCGCCGCTGCGTCCACCGGATGCGGAGGTCATCAACTGCAGATAGTCGATGACTACCAGGCCCAAGCTGTCGATCCGGCGGCATTTGGCGTTCATATCCGCCACACTCAGCATGGGGTTATCGTCAATACGGATATCCACTCTATTCAATACGCCGGCAGCGGCGGCGATCTTCTCCCAGTCCGTCTCCCGCAGAGAGCCGGTAACAAGCCGGGTGTTCTCCACACAGGCCTCGGAGCTGAGAAGCCGGGTCGCCAGCTGCTCCCGGGACATTTCCAGCGAAAACATGGCCACGGTCTTTTTCTCAGACTTCGCCACATTCAGTGCTACGTTCAGTGCAAAGGAGGTTTTTCCCATACCGGGACGGGCCGCCAGCAGGATCAGGTCCGATTTATTCAGGCCGCTGATCTTCCGGTCCACAGCGGACAAGCCGGTGGACAGGCCCGGAAGTCGGCTTTCGCTCTCGCTCATCTCGTTGAGCCGGTCCAGCACATCTGGCAGCACCATCCGCAGAGGCACCATATCCTGCGCACTCTGGCCGCGGCGGACGGCGTAGATCTTCTGCTCGGCAGCTTCCAGAATGGCAGCGGCTTCTCCGATGCCCTCCTGCACCAGCACCGTGATCTCCCCCGCCGCCTGAGCAACGCCCCGCAGCAACGCCTTATCCCGAACGATGGCCACATACTCCATCACGTTGGCGCTGGTGGGGGTGATCTCCATGAGCTGCGCCAGATAGGAGCGGGTGGTATTTTCGTCATAAGTCCCGGCCTTTTGCATCTCCTCGCAGACGGTGATGCCGTCAATAGGCCGGGCGTAGGTGAACATGGTGTAGATGGTCTCAAAAATCTCCCGGTTCTGCCGCAGGTAGAAGTCCGAGGGCACCAGCTTATCCATCACGTCCTTGACGCAGCCCTCGTCGATGAGCATGGAACCTAAAACGGCCTGCTCGCCCTCCAACGAATGGGGCATCTGCCGCAGCAGAAGATCTTCGTTAGCCATGGAACTCTCCTTCCCGCTTCTCCGGAAGCGCAAGTTAGACATTTAGACATACAATCATTTTTGTCAGGGCGTCCCCCAGGGGAGCCTCTCTTGCCCCTGCGGGGCAATTCACCTTCTGTACCTGACAAAAACACATTGACTCAGCTGCCTTGGGCAGCGTTCACCAGTGAGTGGATCTCACTGGTGCGGGGGTTGCTCAAGGGGAAACCGCCGCAGCGCCGCCAGTGGCGGAATAAGCAAGGCTGTTTCGAGGATGCGGCACGATTTGCAGTCTTATCATAGAGACTGCAAATCGTATTGCCGCGACGGTGTATCCTGATCCCCCTTGAATTAGTCTTACTTCTCCTCGCAGACAGTGACGTACACGGTACCGCTGACCTCAAAGCCCAGCTTGGCCTTCACCTGATAGCTGCCGTAGGCCTTGATCGGCTCATCCAGCACGATCTTCTGCTTGGGAATATCCACGCCGTACTGGGCCTTCAGGCCCTCGGAGATCTCCTTGTTGGTCACGGCGCCGAACAGCTTGCCGCCGTTGCCGGCCTTGGCGCTGAGCTTCACGGGGCAGTTCTGGAGCTTCCCGGCGATCTCCTGCGCCTCAGCCTTCAGCCGGGCTTCCTCGGCCTTGCGGGCCTTCTCCTTCAGGTTCATGGTGTTGATGGCGTCCGCCGTGGCAGGCACCGCCAGCTTTCTGGGCAGAAGGAAGTTCCGGCCGTAGCCCTCGGAAACCTCGATCATCTCGCCCTTCTTGCCCTGACCCTTCACGTCCTGCTGTAAAATCACTTTCATGTTATATATCCTCACTTTCCGAATGTTCTGAATGAATTTGCTTTTTCAATTCCTGAAGCTCCGCTTCCAGCGCTTCGACCTTTTGTGCCGTGCTGCTCCACGCGCAGACAGCAATCGCCAGAATCAGTGCGATCACAGCGCCTGCCCGATAGATGCCGGTACCTCTGAGATCAAACAGCATCCACCCACCAAAGAAGATAAATACCTCCATCAGGATCAGGCAGACCGCATACGCCTTCAAAAACGCCTTCATAGGCCGCCTCACTTTTCAAAGTATGCGTCCAAGACCCCAATCAACTGCTGACGGACGCTCTCCGGGTCCGTGTCCTCGATCCGTGCGCCTGCGGTGGTAGAGTTGCCGCCGCCGCCCAAGGCCTCCAGGATCACCTGCACGTTGATCTCGCCCAGAGACCGGGCTGACATCAGCACAGCTCCCTCGGCGGCGTAGATCACGAAGGAAGCCTGAACGCCCTTCAGGGTCAGCAGATCGTCCGCCGCCTGAGCTGCCGCAACGCGGTCCACGCCCGGCTCCTCCACCACGGAGACCGCGATGTTGCTCCGGTACATCTCCGCGCGGCGGATGATGTCGTATTTCGTGACCATATCCTTCAAATCGCCTTGGAACAGCCGCTGGACCTCAGCCGTATCCGCGCCGGAACGCCGCAGGAAGGCCGCCGCCTCAAAGGTGCGGCCGCCGGTCCGCTGAGTGAAGTGCTTGGTATCCAGCACGATACCTGCCAGCAGCGCCCCCGCTTCCTCCCGCAGAAGGTCGGTAGGCTCCACCAGATATTGCAGCAGCTCCGTCACCAGCTCGCTGGCGGACGAGGCGTAAGGCTCGTGGAAGTTGAAGGCAGCGTTTTCGATATAAGTCGCTGCCCGGCGGTGATGATCAATGACCGCCACCCGGTTGCAGGATTCCAAAAGCTGGGGATTTTCCACCATGTCCGGACGGTTGGTATCCACCACCACCAGAAGCGTGTCGGCCCGCATCTGCAAAAATGCCTCAGCAGGGGTAAGGAACACACCGCTGTACTCCGGCAGCGCATCCAGCCGGGCGATCAGGGTCTCAGCCGCAGTGTGCTCCCGGTCAATGACGATTCGGGCCTGCTTTCCACGCTTCCGGGCGGCGCAGCAGATACCCGCGGCAGCGCCCACGGCATCCATATCCGCAAAGGAATGGCCCATGATGTAGACCTCTCCCGCGTCTGCGATCAGCTCCCGGAAGGCGTTGGCCATCACGCGGGATTTCACTTTGGTCCGCTTCTCCGTGGCCTTGGTACGGCCGCCGTAGAAGGCGAAGTCCACCTGATTCCGCACCACCGCCTGATCGCCGCCCCGGCTCAGTGCCATTTCCAGCGAGAGCTTGGCGTTTTTGTACAGCTCCGGGATACTGGGAGAATCCTTGCCGATGCCGATGGACAAGGTTGGGTGGATATTCTCCGCCACCCGGATGGCCCGGACAGTGTCCAGAATGGAGAACTTTTCGTCTACAAAATGCTGAAAATACTGTTCTTCAAACAGGAACAGGTAATGGTTCCGGTCCGTTTTCAGCAGGATGCCCTGGCCTGCGTTGGCCCAGGTCTGCAATTTTTCGTCGATCTGCGCCAGGACCGCGCTGCGCTGGGTATCCTCGCAGGCCTTCATCAGGTCCTCGTAGTTGTCCAGCATCAGGATCGCCGCCACCGGGCGGCTGGCCTCGTAGACCTCTCTCAGATGATCGGCCTCCGTAGTCTCCACCCAGTAGGTGGTGGCCACCAGGCTCTGCACGCCGGTGCGGTTCCGGGAGCGCACCAGGCTGCCGTAGACCCGGAAACGGTGATTGTTCAGTTCCACCCGCTCCGGGCTTTCCTGCTTTCCGCTCAGCAGCCACTGGACCTGAAAATCCGGTACAGCCTCGGAAAGCCGCATCTCAAAGAGATGCTCCCGGACGCCGGCCAGCTGCAAAAAGCTCTCGTTGCTCCAGATGATCTCCCCGGTATCCGGCCGGAACACCAGCGTGGGCAGAGGGGAGTTGATGAGGGTGGACTTACTGGCGGTGTCCACGCTGCCGGTGACAGAGTCGATGTACTGCAAAACGCCCTGCCGCCGCTTCTGATTGCTCTGTCGGAAATAGAAGTACAGCAGAACGGTCAGCGTTCCCTCAGCCAAGGCCAGCTGCCAGTTGACAGGGATGGCCGCCACGGCAAAGAGCAACATAACGGCGAAATAAAATTTTAAATTCGGCTCCAACAGGCGGGAGAGTTTCTTATTGCTCATTCCTTACCTCATTCTCCGATGGGGACAGGCTGGCCTGTCCCTCAGAAATCATGAAATTCATCCGATAGGTTTTTTTATTATATCAGTTTACCGGCAAATACACAATGGTATTTCTACTGAAATCTTGCGAAAACAGGCGACAGGCGGGGTGGATACGCCCGATGGCGGAAACGCCCCGCTGCCCCGTGGGGCAGCAGGACGTTTTTTTAAGTGGATTCCTTTTCATGGAGTCTGATCCAAAGGGTATGGGCCACATTTTGCGGCAGCACCGCCGCCAGTGCCGTCTCGTCCGCCTCCCGGATGGCCTTCACCGTGCCGAAATGCTTCCGCAGCTCCGCCTGCCGCTTGGGTCCCAGACCGGGAACGCCGTCCAGTACGGAGCGCATGGCGCTCTTGGTATGGTGCTGGTGGTGATAGGTGATGGCGAAACGGTGGGTCTCCTCCTGGATCTGGCCGACGAGGGAGAACACCGCCTGATCGTTCACAATGCCGATCTCCCGGCCCTCTGGGGTGACCAGCGCCCGGGTGCGGTGGCGGTCATCCTTCACCATGCCGAAGATGGGCACCGTGCAGCCAAACTGCTCCGCCACCTCCCGGACGGCGTCGGCATGGGTCACGCCGCCGTCGATCAAAAACACATCCGGCAAGGGCAGGAACTTTTCGTCCCCGTCCGCCGCCCTTTGCAGCCGCCGCCGCAGGACCTCCCGCATGGAGCCGTAGTCATCGGGATGGCCACCAGTCAGCTCCTTGATCTGAAACCGGCGATAGGCGGATTTCAAAGGCTTCGCCCCCTGATAGACCACCATGGACGCCACAATGTCGCTGGCGCCGGTGTTGGAAATATCGAAAGACTCCATCCGTCTGGGCGGCTGGGGCAGGTTCAGCATTTTTTGCAGGGCTTCCAGCGTATACGCCGTTTTTTCCTCGGCGGTGGTGGCCCGCCGGACCTCCTCCTGTGCGTTGCGGACCGCCATATCCGCCAGTGTGGACTTCTCTCCCCGCTGGGGCACATGGACCCAGACCTTATGCCCCGCCCGCTGGGTCAGGGCCTCGGACAGTTCCTCGCAGTCCCCCGTGTCCACGCAGAGCAAGATCTCATGGGGCAGAATGGCCCGCGGCAGATAATACTGGGCCGTGACCGCCGCCAGCAGCTCCGCCGCCGATTCCTCCATAGGCGCGGTCAGCAGTTCCGTCTCCCGGCCCACCAGATCGCCGTTTTCCATGTGAAGAACGGCATAGCCGCTCTTGCCCGCCCCTCGGAACACGCCCCACACGTCCGTATCGGCGCACAGTCCCGCGATGACGGTCTGCTTTTTGCTCAGGGCGCTGATGGCTTGGATACGGTCTCTCAGCTGGGCCGCCTGCTCAAACCGCAGGGCCTCCGCCTCCGCTTCCATCTCGGCGGTCATGTCCCGGAGGAGCTGCTTGGAGCGTCCCTCCAACAACTGGGCCGCCTGCTCCATCCGGCGGTCATATTCCGCCTCCGGCATCTCCGGGCGGCAGAACCCGTCGCACCGGCCCATGTGGAAATTCAGGCAGGGCCGCTCCGCGCCGATGTCCCGCGGAAACTGTCGGCGGCAGGTGGGCAGGCGCAAAGCCTGACATACCGCATCCACTGCCTGACGGGTCTCGTACCGCCCGCCAAAGGGACCGAAGTACTTCGCGCCGTCATTGGCGGGTCGATTCACCAGAGTGAATTTAGGATACCGCCCCCGGCTGAGGCGCACCAGCGGATAGCCCTTGTCATCCTTCAGCAGGATGTTGTACCGGGGCATATGCCGCTTGATGAGGGAGTTTTCCAGCACCAGCGCCTCAAATTCGCTGGTAACGAAGATCGTATCGAAATGATCTACCTGACTGACCATCTGCCGGGTCTTGACACTGTGGGCCGCGCTGTCCTGAAAATACTGGCTCACCCGGTTTTTCAGTTTTTTCGCCTTGCCCACATAGATGACCTTCCCGGTCTTGTCCATCATCAGATAGACGCCGGGCTGTAAGGGCAGATCGTTGGCCTTTTCCCGCAGCTCGTCCTTTGTCATGATTTCGCCTCCTATCCGGCCTAAGAACAAAAGAGCATCACTTTACAGTGATGCTCTTGTTTGGTGCGCGAGGCGGGACTTGAACCCGCACGTCCGTAACGGACACTAGAACCTGAATCTAGCGAGTCTGCCAATTCCACCACTCGCGCGCATAAGCAATCTTTCCGGAGAGAAAACTGGTGCGGCTGACGGGACTTGAACCCACACGTCGAATCGACACCAGCACCTCAAGCTGGCCTGTCTACCAGTTCCAGCACAGCCGCAAACAAATACCGCCTAAAAAAGACTGCTTGATTATTATAGCCATTCGTATCCATAATGTCAACCAGAATTTGCGGTTTTTCTAAAAAAATTTTCCGGGCGGCAAAACCGCCCGGAAAGGACAACGGAATGACTTTTAGAGGGAAGCAGTGGCGGCGCAACGGAAACCATTACAATCTTGTGGGCACACGTGTCAATGTTTATCAGTGGAATACGGGCGCAAAAGCTAATTTTTTGGTAGAGAAACTTGGAGAAGGAACATACACCGTACACGGCAAAGGCGCGGCGGCGCGTGATGCTGCGATCAAGATGGCTTTTGACCTTGCCGGAAAGGGAACGACATGAAAGCAGTCAATAAACCATTTGTTGGTCAGTTGGTGCAAATTCCT
>ERZ772886.3576-NODE-3576-length-10974-cov-16.663064_pt1 | contig 10974 bp, 11 predicted proteins | sample MGYA00512128_ERZ772886 | MGnify/ENA primary metagenome ERZ772886 (study PRJEB29015, sample SAMEA2737698) | human gut metagenome | biome: human gut; feature: human-associated habitat; material: faeces | place: China | collected 2012 ... | reverse complement strand
GCAAGAATCTGAAAAAGCCGGGGATGCTCATTGTCCAGGACGCGGTGTGGAACACGGTCACCATCAACCGGGCTATCGGGCGGTCCACCTGGTACTTCGTGGACGAATTTCACCTGCTCTTGAAGGAGGAACAGACGGCAGCGTACAGCGCCGAGATTTGGAAGCGTTTTAGAAAGTGGGGCGGCGTCCCCACCGGGGCGACACAGAACCCGAAGGACCTGCTGCACAGCCCGGAGATCGAGAACATTCTGGAAAACAGCGATTTCATCTATCTGCTGAACCTGTCTGCCGGCGACCGCAAGCTGATGACGGAGCGGCTGAACATCTCCGCCGAGCAGCTTGCCTATGTGACCAACGCGGACCCTGGCAGCGGCCTTCTGTTCTTCCAGAATGTGATCCTGCCCTTCAAGGACGAGTTCCCGAAGGATACAGAGCTGTACCGGCTTCTCACGACAAAGCCCAGCGAGGTTTCCCACGATGGGGAAAGCGGATAAGGAAAGGATGGGACAAAACCATGAAATATGTCATCGAAAGCAAGACCTATGAAAAGCACATCAACGACGAGGTACACCTTTACGGTCTGCTGCACCAGTTGGCCTTCCTGGCCGGGAAGGTGAAGGACGAACGCGATATGGAGAACCTTCTGGATACGGCAGCGCGCTACGGCGAGATCGCGGAGGAAAAGTTCGCCGCATGGCGTATCCCCGGCCGCTATCTGGTGTTTGGCGACCGGGCCGACCTTGCGGAGCTAAAGGCGGCGGAGCTCACGCCCTTGACCGCCGTGCTGAAAGAGCACGACGCAAAAATCAGGGAAAAGCAGCGCGCCGCCACCGCCGATGATCCCGCCTACATCATCTCCGGCAGCGCCTTTCGTATGCTGGCGGGCGATCTCTTTGACCTGCTGGCACAGTACAGCTTTCTCCGCAACCGTGTTGTAGAAGTGAAAACAGAAAAACGGCTTGCGCGGCTGCAAAAGAATCTCTCCGGCGAGAATCCGAGCATCCGAAGAATGTACCGCAGGTGGGGCTTTGCGGAGGATCAGGTCGTCACCTGCTATGACATTCTGGAGGCAACGCTGCGGCGCGCGCATCTGACGCCCTATGACCCAGAGGAAGCGGCGGAGGACGGCATCGGCTGCGGCCGCTGCTGCGCCCTCTGCGGAGATCATTCCTGCGAGGACGACTATGACTGAGCTGACCCATGTGAGCCTGTTTTCCGGCATCGGCGGGCTTGATCTGGCAGCGGAGGCGGCGGGCTTCCGCACCGTCTGCCAATGCGAGTGGGCGGACTATCCCTATTCCGTTCTGGAAAAGCACTGGCCGGAGGTGCCAAGATTTCGTGATATTACTACTTTCACAAAGGAGGCGTTTTTTGAAAAAACAGGACTTGAAACCGTTACCGTTATCTCAGGCGGATTTCCCTGCCAGCCCTTCTCCACCGCGGGACAGCGAAGGGGCTTTGCGGATGAACGCTACCTGTGGCCGGAAATGTGCCGCGTTATTACCGAGCTGCGGCCCCGTTGGGTGCTTGGGGAAAATGTTGCTGGCTTCATCAATATGGGGCTCGACAAAACGATCTTTGACCTGGCAAAAGCGGGATACGCTGTTCTCCCATTCGTATTTCCGGCTTGCGGCGTCGGCGCATGGCATGAGCGCCAGCGAACTTTTATCGTCGCGGCTGATGTTTCCCACACCCCTTGCCTCCGACAAGAACACCTGCCGGGACGCGGCCAACCTGGATGTGTACCTCTCCGACAACGGGATCTTCCGCAAGGTGAACCGGAACGGGGCGATTTGGAGCCTGAGCCTGTCGGCGGCGGTGTTTTATCTGACCCCGGCAGCGTCGGAGGGCTACCGCTCCACGCTGAAACCAACGGCGTTTCGGAACAGTGCCCCGTCTGCCAACCTGTCATCCCAGGTGATCCGGCAGGAGCGGCCGGTATCCGAGACGGCGGCGCTGAACCCGGATTGGGTGGAATGGCTCATGGGCTTCCCCCGGAAATGGACGGACGTATCCTCTGGGCCGCCGAGCCGGAGGGCGTCCCCCGCATCACCGAAAACACCGCGGACCGCGCCCTCCGACTGAAAACCCTGGGCAACGCGGTCTGCCCGCCTCAGGCATATCCCATTTTCAAGTATATCTCCATGATCGAGACGGGCGAGTGTGGGAGCATTTGCCCCTACGGAAAGGCAGGTGGTGAAGAATGAAGGAATGGAAAGCCTCCGAGAAGGAGGCGCAGAAGATGACCCGCGACGGAGCCATTTCCGTCAATATGGTCACAGGCGAGGCGAGCCATGTTTCAGACCGTGCGCCGGAGCAGGACTATTCTCCCTCCGGCGATTCCACGGCGCTGGCGAGGACTGTCCTCCACCATCTGGACGACCGGCGCGTCCGGAAGTCTCAGAAGAAAAAGCGGCGGAACCGCCGCAAAGCCTACCGGGAGGGTACGGCGGCAAATAGCCGCCCATCCTCCCGTTTGCAATTCACCGAGGAGGAACGCGCCGCGCCGGAGCTGCAACAGGCGATCCGCAAATCCGATAAAGCGGCGGATAAGCTGGACGCGGCAAAGGCCTCTATCCCCAAAAAGCGCGTCCTGGGCACGGAGCGTGTCTTTGACGAGGCTTCCGGCGCCGGGCGTACAAGACTGGTATTCCATGAGACGGATAAGCCAGCTTCGATCCGGCAGCCGGGGCCGAACCCGCTGGCGCGGCCTTTGCAGGAGGTCGCCCACGCCGCCCACGCCAAGGTGCGGGAGGTGGAGCAGGAGAACTCCGGCGTGGCCGCGGGCCATCTCACCGAGCGCGGCATGGAAAAAGCCGTGGGCTATGGGAACCGCAAGCTGCAAAACTGGCGGGCGGAGCGGCAGGTGAAGCCCTGGCGGGACGCGGCAAAGGCGGAGCAGGCGGCGGTCAGGGCCAACGCGGAGGCACTTTACCAAAAGGCGCTCCATGATACCCCCCAGCTTGCGTCCGGCAGCCCCATCTCCCGCATCTGGCAGAAGAAGCGGATGCAGCGGCAGTACGCGGCGGCCTACCGGGCATCGCGCAGCGCGGAGGGTGCAAAGGCGGCGACGCAGACGGCAGCCAAGAGCGCAAAGAAGGGCGCGGAGACAGCGAAGAAGGCCGGCGAGTTCATAGCCCGGCACAAAAAGGTGTTCCTTATCATCGGCGGGATCGGCCTTGTGCTGGTGCTGCTGTTGGGCCTGCTGCAATCCTGCTCCTCCATGTTCGGCGGAGGCGTGTCCAACATTGTGGCCTCCTCCTATCTCTCCGAGGATGCTGACCTGCTGGCGGCGGAGGCCGCCTACTGCGCCAAAGAGGATGAGCTGCGGCAGTATCTTGACACCTATGAGCAGACCCACGACTATGACGAGTATCACTATGATCTGGACGAGATCGAGCACGATCCCTATGTGCTGCTGTCCATCCTGTCGGCGCTCCATGAGGGAACCTTCACCATAGATCAGGTGCAGGGCGACCTTCAAATGCTGTTCGACAAGCAATACATCCTCACCGAGACGGTGGAGGTGGAGCGGCGGTACTACATCGAGACGGACACCTGGACGGATGCGGAAGGCAACACCCATACGGAGAGCTACCGGGTCTATTACGACTATTATATCTGCACCGTGAAGCTGGAGAACTTCGACCTCTCCCATCTGCCGGTCTACATGATGGATCAGGAGACGCTTTCCATGTACGCCGTGTATATGTCCACCCTGGGCAACCGCCCCGACCTGTTCCCGTCCTCCGGCTATGTTCCCAAGTATGTGACCAACCCGCCCGCCAAGTACGAGATCCCGGCGGAGTACCTGTCCGACGAGCGCTTTGCGGCGCTTATTACGGAGGCGGAGAAGTATCTGGGATTTCCCTATGTGTGGGGCGGCAGCAGCCCGTCCACCTCCTTTGATTGCAGCGGCTTTGTCAGCTATGTCCTGACCAACAGCGGCCTGTGCGATACCGGGCGGCTGGGGGCGCAGGGCCTCTACAACATTTCCACGCCGGTATCCGAGCCGCGGCCGGGGGATCTGGTGTTCTTCGTGGGCACCTACGACACGCCGGGGGTCAGCCATGTGGGCTTTTATGTGGGGGACGGGATGCTCCTGCACTGCGGGGATCCCATCCAGTACACCAGTCTCAACTCGAATTACTGGCAATCCCACCTTTATGCCTACGGCAGACCGCCGTACAACTGATGGAGGCGGAGCCGATGCTGACTGTAAAACCGATGTCCCTTGCCGACGCAAACAGGTTTGTCGCAGAGCACCACCGCCACCATAAGCCGGTGCGAGGGCATAAGTTCTCCCTGGGCTGCATGGCGAACGGCCATCTGGCGGGCGTCGCCATTGTGGGGCGGCCTGTGAGCCGATACCTGGACGATGGTCTGACCCTGGAGGTCAACCGCCTTTGCACGGACGGAACGAAAAACGCTTGCAGCTTCCTCTATGGCGCAGCGGCGCGGGCGGCGAAGGTCCTGGGCTACCATAGGATCGTCACCTACATTCTGGACACGGAGAGCGGCGTCAGCCTCCGTGCCTCCGGCTGGCAGTGCGCGGGGCTGGCGGGCGGACGGGAGTGGACCGGCAGACGCCGCCCACCCGAACCGCTGTATCCGGCGCAGATGAAATACCGATATGAAAAGGCTTTGAAATGAGGTGAGCATATCAATATTGTTTCCTATGGCGGCGGTGCGAACAGCACCGCCCTTCTCGTTGGGCTGCACCAGCACCGTATCCCCGTTGACCTGATCCTGTTTGCGGATACGGGCGGCGAGCATCCCCATACCTATGCCTATCTGGATATCATGGATCGTTGGCTGAAGGATCACGGTATGCCGGAGATCACACGGGTCTATAAGGCCACGAAGGACGGCAGGCGGCTGACTTTGGAGGATGAATGTCTGAAAAGCGGTACGCTGCCCTCTATCGCCTACGGCTTCAAGCGGTGTTCTCTGAAACACAAGATCGGACCACAGGAAAAGTTCTGCAACAACTATCCTCCATGCCGTGAGGTTTGGGCCAGCGGGAAAAAGGTGGTCAAGTTCATCGGCTATGACGCTGGCGAGCACTACCGCAGCGATAAGGTCCTTCTGCGTGATCTGGCAGACCCGAAGTACAGCAAGTGGTATCCCCTGATGGAATGGGGCTGGGACCGGGAGGCGTGTATCCGGGCGATCGAGGCGGCGGGCCTGCCGCAGCCGGGAAAATCCTCCTGCTTTTTCTGTCCCAGTATGCGGGCGGAGGAGATCATCGACCTGCGGGAGCATTACCCGGATTTGTTCCGACGTGCGCTGGCAATGGAGGATAACGCAAGGGCCAATCTGAAAACCGTTCAGGGACTTGGACGCAACTATTCATGGAGAGAACGATTTGGAAAGGAGTTTATTTGACTATGGCAACTACTGAGAAGATCCGTCGTGACATTGAGAAGGTCCGGGAGAAGATCACGGAGCAGCAGAAACGCCTTCGTGCGCTGGAGGCGCAGCTTGCGGAGGAAGAAAATCTGGAGATCGTCCGTATGGTAAAGGCTGTCCACATGGACAACAAGGAACTGACCGCCTTCCTGCGTGCCTACGCCAGCGGCATGATCTCCCTGCCGGAAGGAATGATGGAAATGGAGGCCGCCGCTGATTCCGACATGATGGAGGGCACCGACGATGAAGAATAAGCACACGATCCGCACACTTGCGGTGCTGCTGGCCGTTATGCTCTGCATGACGGCCTTTTCCACGGTCGCTTTTGCAAGCAGCGAGGATACAGTGCCTACCTCTGAGGCACAGACGGAACCGACTGACAGCGCGGATATCACCGGGGACGATCTTTCCGAACTAATCTCCACGCTGTTTGGCTCTGTGCTGGGCGGCGCAGAGAAATCCGGTAAGACCGGCACCGTCACCACCAATGGTGGCAAGCTGAATGTCCGCACGGGCGCTGGGCTGGATAACTACGCTTTCGCGCAGCTCCCGAACGGAACGGTGGTAGAGGTCGTGGGCACGGATGGCGACTGGTATATGGTCCGGCTGCCGGAAAAGATCGGCTATGTCTATTCCGGCTATATGACACTCAGCGATACGGGCGGCGAAAATAACAGTAATTTTTCCTTCTCTATTGATCCCAATAAATTGAGCGAGCTGTTTGAGCAGCTTATGGGCGGTAGCGGAGGCACCGCTCTGACGCCGGACGGGAATCTGTCGCTGATCGACGATATCGGCAGCAGCACCCGGAGCGGCAAGCAGTTTATCACGGTGGAAACGAAGAACGGCAATGTGTTCTATCTCATTATTGACCGTGACGACGGGGGCGAGGAAACCGTGCATTTTCTGAACCAGGTGGATGAAGCTGACCTTTTGACACTCATGGGCGACGATGCGCCCGCAACGGAAACGCCCGCCGTCTGCAACTGCAAGGAAAAGTGCGTGGCTGGTGCAGTGAACGCAAATTGCCCTGTCTGCAAAAACAATCTCTCTGAGTGCATCGGCAAGGAGGCTGCGGCAGAGCCGGAGCCTGAACCGGAGCAGCTGGAGAAAAAGAGCAGCGGCGGTCTGCTGGTCGTGGTCCTGCTGCTGGTGCTGGCAGGCGGCGGAGCCTTTGCCTATGTGAAGTTCATCAAGCCGAAGCAGGGTGTAAAGGTCAGCGCCGATCCCGACGATTACGATTTTGAGGATGAAGAATATCTGACCGAAGATGTGGCTGACTTTGAGGCAGAAGTAAAATGATTGGATAAAAGTTATACGACAAAAAGCAACCTGCCGTTCAAGAAGTGTACGGCAGGTTGCTCGGTTCATTTGTTGTCGAGATATCTTGCGTAAAAATGTGGCATAGAGGCGATGTCTATAGAATATTCAACAGCCATCAAAGTTTGCTTTGCTTTAGAAGCAGCTTTGGAGACACAATCTATCAACATCTTTTCGCTGGGGCTTAATTCATCATCCATGCCTTTTTGCCAATTCAATTTGTCTACACGAGCAATTTCCTTCGCAATATGTATTGGGCAACGAATAGTGTTCGCTACTTGACGAGCAAGTTCAGTTTTCCATTCCGGGCAAACTTTTAAGGCCGTATTAACATCGGTCTGCTTTTCAAATTCAATTTTGCACTGCTCAATTTTGGGAAAATCATGCGTGGTAGTCTCAGAAAAAAATTCGGCAGGAATACAAAGTGTTTGTGAAAAGTTCTTTAGTCGTTTCGCAGGCGTCCCTACACTTCGAGCACGGTACATTACTCCAAAAGAGACATTTAGTATTACAGCCAAATCCACGAGGCTTAATCCATATATTCTTTTAATCGCATCAAAAATGTTAACCTTAATAGCTTTTCCAGCACTATCAGCGTCAAGTAATTCTACAAATGTAGGATAGTCGATTCTGTGATCCTGATACTGTTCTCTAATATACCAAGGAGCGCAAGTGGTTATCTCTGTGAAGTAGTTCAAATTAGCGCCCCAATCATCGCAAGAGAGGGAATCGTCTGTTATTGTATCGCCGTATTTATAAGTGTTGCCGTGACCTGCACATATTCCGGAGAAATTAAACTCACACGTTTTACATTGTTTAAGAAATTGCATGTAACCCCCACCTTTCGTTTGATTTAATATTATTATAACACAAAATGCCGAATGCGGCAACTAAAAGGAAAGTGACATATGTTTTCCGGGCTGCTGGTCTGTGCCGATTGCGGAAACAACCTGCATTTCCATTTCAATCAGGGGAACCCGGAGATCCGATATTTCAACTGTTCCAATTATAAAGGCAACCGCGGCACCTGCACCTCTACCCATTATGTCCGGGTGGATTTTCTCGAACAGGTGGTGTTAGGCGAGATCAAGCGCCTGACCAAGTTTGCCAGCCGGTATGAGGATGATTTCGTCAAGGCCGTTATGGGCAGCACCCAACAGAATGTTGCTCTGGATCGCAAGCTCAAAGAAAAAGAGCTTGCAGCCCTGCAAGCCCGTGATGAAGAACTGGATGGATTGTTTGAGCGTATCTATGAGGACAACGTTTCCGGCAAGCTCTCGGATGACCGCTTTGTCAAAATGTCACGCAGGTACGAGGATGAACAAAAGGAGATATCCGAGAAGATCAAGACCCTCCGTGCTGAAATGGACAAGCTCAGCAGCAAGTCCGTAACGGCGGATATGTTTATCTCCACCGTCCGCAAATACACAAGAGCCAAGGTTCTGACCCCCAGGATGCTCAATGAGCTGATCGATCACATCGAAGTCCATCAGGCGGAGAAGATCGACGGGATATGGGAGCAGCACCTTGTGATCCATTACAACTGTGTGGGAGTCATCTTCATCCCCGATGTGTTCCCACTTCCGGCACCCCAAGTGTCGGTAAATACAAGAAAAGGCGTAGTTGTCAACTACGCCCCAGGTCAACTCGCTGTATGAAAAAAGCGAGTGTTCTTAACAGCCTTTCAAATGCTGTAAGAACACTCGCCATGGTTGCGGAGGGAGGACTTGAACCTCCGACCTCCGGGTTATGAGCCCGACGAGCTACCAACTGCTCTACTCCGCGATATTGAATTGGACCCGGTTGGTGCCGGTGACCGGACTCGAACCGGTACGGTATTGCTACCGGGAGATTTTAAGTCTCCTGTGTCTACCATTCCACCACACCGGCGGATCAGGCAATACTTAGATTACCACATCAGGCCCCCTATGTCAACACCTTTTCTGAAAAAACATTTCGTGGGTTTTCTGCCTTTTCCGTGTATAATAGGGCAGAGAGACACGAAGGGTGGTGGGACAGTGGACGATAGATCCCTGATGGACAGGATCGCCTCCGGCGACGAAGCGGCCTTACAGACGCTGCTGCGCCGCCATGGGCCGCTGCTGCGGTATATCATTGCGCCCATCCTGCCGGATGCGCGGGACAGGGAGGAGTGCTTTGCCGACGTGTCGGTGCGGCTGTGGCAGACGGCGGGCAGCTTCGACGCGTCCAAGGGGACGCTGCGCGGATGGCTGACAGTGCTGGCGCGCAACTGTGCGCTCAACCGCGCCCGCGGCCTGCGGACGGAGACGGCGCTGACAGACGATATGCCCCACGGCGCGGGCAGCGCCGAGGATGCCCTGCTGCGGCAGGAGCGCTCCCGGTTGCTGGTCAGGGCAGTCAAGAGCCTGACCGACGGGGAACAGACGTTGTTCTACCGGAAATATTACTACTGCCAGTCCACCGCACAGATGGCCGCCGAGTTGGGACTGACGGAGCGAGGCGTGGAGGGGCGGCTGTACCGCCTGCGGCAAAAGCTGCGGGAGCTGTTGGGAGGTGACTTCTGTGAGTGACGATCTGCGATTTGACGCGCTGCTGACAGAGAGCGCCGACACCCTGCCGCCGCCTGCGGATGTCAGCCCGTGGTGCAGTGCCATGAGCTGCGTGGTGTGGGGCATCGCCCTGAAGACGCTGACGCTGCAGCTTCTGTACCTGCACTATATCCTGCCCACGCTGGGCTGCATTCTGCTGGTGCTGGGCTTCCGCACCCTGCGGCGGGAGAACAGCGCATTGCGGTGGGCCTACGGCCTGTCCATTGCCGCCGCCGTTCTGCGCAGCACCGCCATGGTGCTGGCGGCGCTGCCGATGGAGGAGGGGTCGACGCTTGCCTATGCGGATATGGCGCTGATGCAGGCGACGCTGATCGCCCTGTGGCGGGGTATGGTGGGCGTCTCCCGCGCCGCCGGTGCGGAGAAGCCGTCCGCACCCGCCGCCGGGGTGCTGGCTGCCTTTTACGCGGTGCTGATGGCACTGGCCATGATCGGCCTGGAGGGCTGGCTGCTGGTGCTGCCGGTGCTGGCGGTGTACCTCGTGATCCTGCGGAATCTGGTGAAGCTCTCCCGCTCGCTGGAGGACACCGGCTACGCCGTCCACGCCGCGCCGGTGCGCCTTTCGATGACGACGGTGCTGTGGGGGTATCTGGGCGTGACGCTGGCGGCGGTGATACTGGCCATGCTGCTGGGGCAGCGGTATCCCATGGACTGGCAGGTGCGTCAGGATGCGCCGCAGGACGAGACGATCCGGGCGGAGCTGCTGGCGCTGGGCATGCCGCAGAATGTGTTGGACGACCTGACTGCCGAGGAGGTGGCCGGTCTGACGGGCGCAAGCGAGGTGCTCACACAGACCGACACGCGGTACGACAGCGACAAATATCGGGTGGTGACCACCGGTGTCTGGGACGAGGATACGCCCAATACCTGGCAGTACCAGAGCGCGGAGAAGCAGGAGGACGGCACGTACCGCTACACCTACCACGTCTACGACGTGGAGGAGGTCTGCACCATGATCCACGTGGCGGTGGTGCTGCCCCGGGACGGCTATCAGCGGGTGGTGTTCCTGCACCACATCGCGGCGCGGCCCGAGGGGCTGGCTCTGACGGAGAGCATGGAGCTCTGGCCGATATGGCGTGACGACGAAAACTGGACCCGTGGCAATATCATCGGCGGCCGCGTGCTATGCAGCCGGCAGGGGCAGACGTACACGGCGGACTTCGCCGCGCTGGACAGCGGCAGCTACACCAGCCAGAGCTTCTTCGGAAGCAGCCTGCGCAGCACCATCACTGCGGAGTGGTCGCGCCTGCGGGGCGCGGAGGACCTGCGGGCCTACGTGCTGTACGACGCGGAGACGCTGACGCCGGAGTGGGAGTATCTGGAGAGCTGGTGCAATTACGCGCCCGCTTTTCCAGCTCATCGAACTGCTCCCGCACCGCGCCGTAAATGCTGGAATCCCCTGTGTGCAGGCGCACGGTGGTCTTTCCCTCAGCCTCCGCTTTCTCAATGAGGGCGATGACCTCCTCCAGCGTCAGCCTGGCGCTGTCGTGGATCTCACAGCCCGCTTTGGTATAGTCCAGCACCGCCGGATTCACCAAAGACCCGGCGTAGATCACCACGTCGGCCTCTCCCAGCAGCTTGGCGCCACGGACGGTAATAAGGTCGGCAGCGCCGCTGCCCGCTCCCACAAAATGTACCATTGTCAGTCCTCCTT
>ERZ772886.3561-NODE-3561-length-11072-cov-4.320414_pt1 | contig 11072 bp, 9 predicted proteins | sample MGYA00512128_ERZ772886 | MGnify/ENA primary metagenome ERZ772886 (study PRJEB29015, sample SAMEA2737698) | human gut metagenome | biome: human gut; feature: human-associated habitat; material: faeces | place: China | collected 2012 ... | reverse complement strand
GGCTTTGCCGGCGAGGGCGACGAGATTCAGGACTTTTTATCTTCCCGCGCCGCAGGCGGCGCGGGAAGCATGATTGTGGAATTTTCTTTGAATTACAGATCAACAACGCACTTGTTGTCGTTGGAACGGTAGGCCGCCTCCATAACGCGCTGCACCTGCACCGCATCAGACGCCGGAACCTCCAGCGGAAGATTGTTCAGGATCGAATTGCCGAACGACTCAATCTCGCGCGTGTACATATTGCCGAACTCCACGTCCAGCTGCTCGCCCTTGACGTCCTTGGTGTCCTGCTGTGCGTCATAGCCGCCAACCTCGCCGCAGAACATCGCGTCCAGCGTACCGCCGTCGATCTGGCCGATGATGTTTTCGCCAACCAGATGACCCTGATCGCCGAAGAACTCAAGACGCCACTTGGAGGCTTCGTCGGGGATATTGAAGTTGGACTGCACCACGCACTCGCAGCCGTTTTCCAGCCGCATCAGAACCGTAGACGTGTCCTCCACCTCATAGTGGAACGTCAGCGTGTCGTGGAACGCCGCAACCTGCTTGACCTTTGAGCCGGTGACATACTGCATCAGGTCGATGCAGTGCACGCCCATGTCCATCATTGCGCCGCCGCCGCCGTTTTTCTTGCTCTGACGCCAGTTGCCGGGCATATCGGGATACCAGCAGGTGAACTGCGAGAAGCCCGAAACCGGACGGCCGATCTTGCCGTCGGCAATGGCCTGTTTCATAGCCATGACGTATGCGCCAAAGCGCATCATCAGACCTGCCGCAATCTTGACGCCCTTGCTCTCACAGTAGTCAACGACCTTCTGCCCCTCTTCCGAGGTCATGGCCAGCGGCTTTTCAATCAGAATATGCTTGCCAGCGTCGGCGGCCATCATGGCCTGCTTGGCGTGCAGCACAACGGGGGACGCGATATAAACCGCGTCAATCTCGGGATCGGCCAGCAGCGCAGCCTCGCTGTCATACGCACGCTTGCAGCCCCACTTGGCACGGGACTTTTCCGCCAGCTCCATATTGATCTCCATTACAGCAATCAGCTCGGCGTTATTCGCCAGCATCATTCCGGGAATCGTTCTGCGGTCTGCAATGCCGCCCGCGCCGATAACGCCCCAACGAAGCTTTTTCATAGCAATTGTCTCCTTTTATGATTCTAAAACGCAGAATTTTTGCGATTATTTCCAAGCTTACACGTTTTTTGCCGGCTGTGCCGGCGGGATATGCCTTGTCCGGCTGTGCCGGAGCATCGCCGCTGCTGCCAGACGGCGGTTCGTTTTGTCCTGCTCCTATCTTACGACGGATGCTTTCAATTTTCTATGTGATTTTGTGTAACGATTTACGTCTAATAATTTTTCCGCAGAAAGGAACACGAATTTCAAAAACGCGGTTTTCTCTCTGCGGGCATCGGCGCAATGCGCCTGCAGATGCAGGGGGCTTGCGCCCCCTGCGATTACGCGGTTTACGGAATTTGCCGGAGATTAGTCGAAGCTCCAGAATTTCTCAACGTTGGTGCCGTCAACAACGAACAGGTCGATGTTGGTCTTGGTGGGAACGTCCTTGCCCTCGAAGTAGCTGATTGCGCCTTCGTAGATGAACTGTGCCAGAACCCAAGCGTCAACGTTCAGGCAAGCCTGATAGTTCACGTCATTGTCATGCAGCTTGCCGAACGGCTCTGCACCGTAAGCGCCCATGGAGAAGACCTTGACGTCGGTGTTGCCAACAGCCTGCAGCGCTGCAACTGCGCCCATCGCGCCGTTGTCAACGTCGGAGATGATGTAGTCATACGGCTCGACGATGGCGGAGATTGCGTTGTATGCAGTCTCGCGGTTGCCCTGAGAGTCGTACTTGTTCAGGATTTCGATTTCGCAGCCGTCTGCATTGGCAGCGTCGATAACCTCATGCAGGCCAACAAAGCGCTCCTGGCAGTGCGTGGAAACAGCGTTGGTCAGCTCAACCACACGGCACTTGCCGCCGTTGTTTTCCTTAACATAGTTGACGAAGTACTCGCCAACCAGCGTGCCGGTTGCTTTCTGATCCCAGGTGACGGTGGTGACAGCCTTTTCCTCGCCGTCGGTCCAGTAGCCGTCGTAGATGATGACGGGAATGCCGGCCTCAACCGCATTCGTCAACGCAATGCCGGAGCCGTCGGGGGTGATGGGGTCAACCATGATGATGTCAACGTTGTTGGAAATCATGTTCTCGATCTGCTTGGTCTGGGTCTCGTCGTTCAGGTCGCCGTCCTCGCAGACGATGTCAGCGCCGTAGTATGCGCCGAGTGCTTCCAGAGCCTGTGCCAGAGCTGCGCACCATTCGTCGCCCTTGTAGCAGATGGAGCAGCCGATCTTCTTGCCTTCCAGCGCGGTGGTGTCCTGCAGGACAACAGCGGCGGGAATGCCGAGCTCAGCAGCCTTGCCCTCGGTTGCGATTACGTCGGTCTTGACAGCGCCTTCAGCAGCGGGCGTTTCTTCAGCCGGGGTCTCTTCAGCGGGTGTTTCTGCTGCGGGCGTCTCCGCAGCGGGCGTCTCGGTCTTGGTGTCGGCCGCGGGGGGCTCCGTCTTGGCTGCGCAGGCAACCAGGCCCAGAACCATGACCATTGCAAGAAGCATCGCGATCAGTTTCTTCATTTTGTAATTCCTCCTTAAATTTTATCTAACAGGCTGCGCCTGATTAGACCGTTGTTTGGATCATCAGCTGCAAAGCGCCATGATCTTTTCCTGTGTAGCTTCGGCCGCGTTCAGCTCGCCCATCTTGTGACCCTCATGCATAACCATGATGCGGTCGCACATGCCGAGCAGCTCAGGCATTTCGGACGAGATCATGATGATGGTCTTGCCCTCCTTTGCCATCCGGTTGATCAGACGGTAAATTTCTGCCTTTGCGCCAACGTCGATGCCGCGCGTGGGCTCGTCAAGGAACAGGATCTCCGAGTTCTGGAACAGCCACTTTGCGATAACCACTTTCTGCTGGTTGCCGCCGGAGAGATACTGTACCTCGGTCTCCATGCTCGGCGTGACAACGTGCAGCTTGTCGGCGTATTCCTTGCTCAGCTTTTCCTCAAGCGAGCTGCTGATCACACCGGCGCGCAGTACGCGCTTCATGTTGACCAGCGTGGTGTTCCGCTTGACCGACATAATCTGGACAAGACCCTGGAGCTTGCGATCCTCTGGGATCAGGCCAAGACCGTCACGGATGGCGTCGGCAAACGTACGATAGTGAACTTTCTTTCCGCGGACATAGACCTCGCCGGATTCCGGCTTGTCAATGCCGAGGATGGCGCGGGCAAGCTCGGTGCGGCCAGCGCCGACCAGACCCGAAATGCCAAATACCTCGCCGGACTTGACCTCAAAGCTGATGTCCTGCAAAATGCCGCGGCTGAGATTTTTGACCTCCAGAATCGTTCCGCCGACGTTGCCAACCTCTTTCGGATACTCCTGACCCATCTCACGGCCGACCATCATGTTGATCAGGCCCTGACGGTCAACGGAAGCGACCGGAATCGTGTCGATGTGACAGCCGTCGCGCAGGACGCTGACGTTGCTGCACAGGCCGAAGATTTCGTCCAGACGGTGCGAGATATAGATGATGGTGATGCCCTTGTCGCGCAGCTGCTTGACAATGCGGAACATAACCTCCAGCTCGCGGTCGGTCAAAACGGCCGACGGCTCATCCATGATCAGGATGCGGGAATTATTGTTAATGGCGTGCATGATCTCGACGATCTGCTTTTTCGCGACGGTCAGAGACGAGACCTGCGCGTTGATGTCGATGTCCATGCCGAGATCTTCAACGATCTCCCGCGCGCGGCGGCGCATGCCCTTCCAGTCAACCAGACCGTTTTTCAGCTGGACGTTGCCAAGGAACATATTTTCCGCAACGCTCAGCGGCTCGGCCAGCTTGATTTCCTGATGGACAACGCTGATGCCGGCACGGCGTGCCTCGATGGGGCTGTTAAAGCGGCAGGGCTTGCCGTCCAGAATGATTTCGCCCTTATTCGGCTGGTAGATACCGGCCAGAACCTTAATCAGGGTGGACTTGCCTGCGCCGTTCTCGCCGACCAGACCGTGGATGGTGCCGCGCTCAATGTTGATGGTGACGTCATCCAGCGCCTTGACGCCGGGGAACTCTTTTGTGATATTCTTTAATGTTAAGATGTAGTTGTTATCCATTGTTCACCCAACCTTTCTGTGATACTTCGGTCAGGTCAATCAGGACTTCTTCTTGTTGCTGGCAACGTCAAGCGTGACGGCAAGCACAAGGACAACGCCCTTCAGAACGTCCTGCACGAACGGATCGACGCCCATCTGGGAGAAGCCGTTGAACAGCGTGTTCAGGAAGATGCAGCCGAACATCGTGCCGATGACGCGGCCCTTGCCGCCGGCCAGCGAAACGCCGCCGATGATCGAGCCGATAACGGCGTCAAATTCATAGTTCTGTCCGTTGGTGACGGCGACAGAGTTGAGTCGGGACATCAGGACGAGACCGCCGAACGTAGCCAGAACGCTGCCCAGCAGGAACGTGCCGAACTGATAGGCCTTGACGTTGATGCCGGAGAAGAATGCCGCTTCACGCGAGCCGCCGACGGCGTAGAGGTTACGGCCGACGCGGGTCTTGGAAGTGACAAACTGCGCAATTGCGTAGACGATGATCATCAGCAGCACGCAGACCGGGAATACGCCGCCGAAGATATAGCCGCGGCCAAGGAACTCGATACTATCGGGCATGTTGGCAATCGGCACAGCCTGCGTCAGCAGCTTTGCAAGGCCGTAGCAGATGTACTGCGTGCCAAGCGTTGCGATCATCGCGGGAACGCCGACATAAGAGACCATGAAGCCGTTGACTGCGCCGACGGCAAGGCCGATGGCGAACATGATCAGGATGGCAAGGCCGGTGGACATACCGACGTTTTTCATCAGGATGGCACCCACGCAGCTGGTGAGACAGACCATACGGCCAAGGGAAAGGTCAAAATTGCCGGTCAGCAGCATGATCGACTGGCCAAGGGCAACGATGGCGACGGTAGAGCTTTGCAGAAGAATGTTTTTCCAGTTGCTCCAGGTCAGGAAGTACTGTGCGCCAAACTTTACATACGAAATGATAGAGAATACGACAATCAGGATGGCGATGCCGACAAGGCTCATCCAGTCCTTAACCAGTGCGCCGACGCTCTTTTTGCTGTTTAACGTGATTGCTTTTGTGCTCATTTGATTCATTCCTCCTAGTTTTTTCGCTCTTACGAGCTACGGCGCTCACGCAGCCGGTTACGGAAGCAGGTGCTTGGTGCTGTGACGGGGGTAGACGTTATAGGGTCGGAAGCCCTCGGCGTAGGCAACGCCGCACTGATATCCGCGATATCTTGAGCAGGTACGGATCATATCCACAAAGTCGATGCCGTCATGGTCAAGCATCCACTTGATCTGCGACTCATGCATCTCAAGCGCTTTCAGCTTCATCTCAATCTGGCCGGTAATATCGACATAGTGGGTGGGGTTGAAGTCCACGCCTGCCAGGCTATCCATAAAGAACGTTGGAATCATGCTCTCAAAGGCCGGGTAGTTGACCGAGCGGTGCGGCAGACCCGACATAAATGCGCCATTGGTGGCCAGATGGCTGGTCTCCACATGATCCTGCATATAATCCACGTCGTTGTGCGTGATGATAACGTCGGGACGCGCATAGCGAACCACGTCGGCCACGGCGTCAATCTGCGCCTGATCGTGGCGGTTCACCTGCATATCCGAAACGTTAATGTTGAAAACTTCTTTGGCACCGATAAACTTGCCGGCATTTTCCGCTTCCTTTTCACGGATCTTGCCCAAAGGGCCGGGTTCAATAATGACATGACCCTGATCACCGTTTGCAACATGGCACATATACACATCTGCGCCCTGCTCTACATATTTGCGGAGTGTACCCGAGCAGGCGATCTCCAGATCGTCGGGGTGGCAGCCAATCGCCAGAACTCTCATGTTTTTCACCTCTTGCTGAAATTAAGGGGGCGCGTGCGGCCGATTGTCTTGGCGGCACGGCCATGCGGCAGAATAAATACGCCGCGAGTCTTATTGCCTTGCATCCATAATAGACCGAAGTGCGGTCTTTTGTCAACACAATTTCTAAATAATCTTTACGAATGTTGTAATAATGGTGAATTATTCACAACTCAACCACCGTAATTTTGGTCGATGTTGCCACACGTTTTGCGGTTTTTGCGCCCCATTCTTTCAACTCTTTTTAAAAATAATCGACGGTAAATTTAGACGCTTTTCCATAAAATTTGCCCGCGGGCATGCGTTTTTTGCGCATACCCGCGGGCTTTTGTTCGTTTATGTTCGCTTTTGTCCGTCATTCGCGAACTTTGCCATCTCTCAGGCCAGCAGACCGCCTGCGGCCTCAATTTCTTTCTTGACCAGCCGCACCGAGGCAATGGCCTCCTCCAGCGGCGCAACCGACAGATCGTTTTTGCCCTGCAATCCCTCAACAAAGTATTTCAGCTCGTTATAATACCCGCCGAGCGACGAAATATTGCCGCCGATGCGGTTGTCGCCGGTATATTGCGCGGCAAGCTCCGGATGGAACGCATCGCCGTCGTTCGGATACACAGTCAGGCCGTTTGCATCGTTTGTGATGGTCGCCTTTTCCAGCTTGACGCGGAACGTGGCCGAGAACGGGAACGACGCAGGATAGTCCCACGCGGCCTCGACGCTGACTGCCACGTCCCTGCCATAGTTGTAGATAGCAAAAATCTGCTCAATCAGTCCGTCGCTGTCACGATAGACGCCCGCCTGAATGCGGTCTGGCTCGCCCAGCAGATAGCGCACAAAGTCCACGTCGTGCACGTGCATATCCACGGCCACGCCACCCGACTGCGCCGGCGTGTGCAGCCAGTTGCGGCTTGCCCAGCCGGGGCGCGACGAAACGCGCTGGAATACACCCGAAAGCACGCGGCCATACGTTCCCGCGTCCACGGTCTTTTTCAGCCATGCGTACTCGTCCCACAGACGGATGACCTGACCGACCATCACCTTGCGGCCGGTACGCTTTTTCGTCTCCAGCAGCGCCTGCATATCCTCCTCCGTCAGACAGACGGGCTTTTCGCAGAACACATCGCGCCCCTTTTCCATCGCCGCGCACGCGTGCGCCGTGTGCAGATACGTTGGCAGGCAGATATCCACCACGTCAACGTCCGCCTGTTCAATCAGCGCCATACCCGATTCATACGTCTGCGCATCGGTCTGCTCTTTCATCTGTGCCAGAAATTCCGGCCGGTCATCGGCAATCGCCGTCACCTTGACGCCAAGCTCCGCCAGCGCCGCATAGCACGCCGCGTGCATCCCGCCCATAAAGCCGCAGCCAATCAGTCCTACTCGAATCATGTTCGTTCCTCCTGTCTGTCCGTTTTTAAAATTTCTTTTCCAGAATGCGCCCCATTGAGGCCGCCGTGTTGTAAATAATCTGGTCAGAGGCGTGGCCATAGGCCGGGATCATCTCGCCCGTCGCCCAGCCGTCATAGCCGATGTCTTCAAACGCCTGCATCACCGCCGGCCAGTCCACATCGCCCGCCAGAATGTCCACGAACGAATTGAGTCCGCCCGGATTGCGGCGGAAGTCCTTGAAGTGCACCTTTTTGATGCGCTTGCCCAAAATCCGAATCCACTGCTCGGGATAGCCCGCGTAGACCACGTTGCCCACGTCAAAGTACGAGCCGATCCACTCGCTTCCGATCTCGTCGATAAACGCGCGCATCTCCAGCGGAGAGAGCAGGAACTTGTTCCATACGTTCTCCACGCCGATGTGAATCTGGTGCTCCGCCGCCACCGGCGCAAGGCGCTTCATCTCGGCCACCGCGCGCTGCCAGCACACATCATACGCCACAACCGGCCGCTCCGGCACAAATTCCACCGAAACGCTGCCCGGCACGATCAAAACTGTGTCCGCGCCCAGCGCCTTTGCCGTTTTGATCTCGCAGACTGCCGCCTGATGCGCCTTTTCCCGCTCCTCCGGATCGTCCGAAGTAAACGAATACGCCCAGTACAGGCTGCTTGCCACACTCGGCAGCGCAATGCCGATTTCCTCCGCCGCGCGGCGGATCTCGGCCAGCTTTTCGGGCGCAGTCTCCATCGTCACGTCGCCCTCTGCATCCAGCGTCAGCTCAATGCCGTCGAAGCCCGCATCCTTTGCTAGCCTCATCGCCTCAAACACGTTTTTCCCGCTGAAAGACCAATAGCTGATTGATTTTTTCATCTGTGCATTTTCCTTTCCGTATTTACTTTCGTTCGGATTCCGCTTATAATTCCATTATAAGCTCGAATTTTGGCCTGACAATATAAAATCCGGTGCAAAATTTATAAAATCAGCTACAGAGGATGTCTGCCGCCATGAAAATGGAATACACACCCATCCCGCTTGCCACGGTTTTTGACGTGGATGCCATCGTGAATATCTCGTATTACAAGCTGGAAAACGGCTATGTTTTCTCCGGCGAGTCGCACTTTTTCTGGGAGTTTATCTATGTTGACCGCGGCAGCATCGTTGTCACTGCCGGGGCGGACAAGTATTTTCTAAAGGCCGGCGAGCTGGCGTTTCACTGCCCGTATGAGTTTCATTCGTTCCAGTCGGTCGGCGCAAGTGACGTGATGGTGGTGGCGTTCTGCTGCGAAAGCGAAGCCATGCACCGGCTGGAAAAAAAGGTTCTGCTGCTGCACCAGCGCGAGAAGCAGTGCCTCAAGCCGCTGATGGACGAGGCGCAGCAGGCGTATCAGTATTTTGAAAACGATCCCGCGCTGGTCAATCTGCGTAAAAAGCCCACCGCCCCGTGGGGCAGCGACCAGCTGATCAAGCTCTATCTGGAGCAGCTGTTCATCTGCATCTGCCGCCGCGACGACAATGTCCGCTTTTCCCAGCGCGCCATCACATCCACGCAGTTTCACCAGCATCTGCTGCTGGCGCAGCAGGCGCGCGACTATCTTGCCGCGCACTATTCCGAGTCCATCACGCTTCCATCGCTGGCCGCGGCGCTCGGCATAAGCGTCTCACAGCTCAAGCGCGTGTTCCACGAGCAGATCGGCCAGAGCATGGTGCGCTATCTCACGGCGCTGCGCATCGGCGAGGCAAAGCGTCTGATCCGCGAGGGAAACCTCACGTTCACACAGATCGCCGAGCGCATCGGCATTGAGAGCATCTACTATTTCTCCAATCTTTTTAAAAAGCAAACGGGCATGAGCCCCACGGAATACGAAAAAACACTCAAGGAATAAAGGAGTATCTAAAATGCGAAGCTATGTTCTGAAAAAGGTCACATCCGCCCCCGATTGGGACACAATTGACGCACTTCCGATTGACAACCTCCAGTGGACAAATCCCCCGGTCGATATCCGTGCACAGGGGCAGCTCTGCTGGGACGAAGCGGCGATCTATGTTCGCCTGCGCGCGTGGGAAACAGAAATCCGCGCCGAGCACAGCGGACTTTTGCAGTCGGTCTGCGAGGACAGCTGTCTGGAATTTTTCCTCCGTCCCACCGACGATCTGCGCTATTTCAACTTCGAATTTAACCCAAATTGTGCGTTATATCTCGGATATGGCACAAATGTGACGGAATTGACGCGTCTGATTGTTGCCGACGAGCCCGCGCTGTTCCAGCCAAAGGCCGCGCGCCTGTCCGATGGCTGGGAGATCACCTACCGTGTGCCGTTTGCGTTTATCCGCCGGTTTTTCCCGGACTTTACACCGTGCGAGGGGCTGGCCATGTACGGCAACTGCTATAAGTGCGGCGATCTGACCGTGCGACAGCACTACCTGTCGTGGAATCCCATGCGCTGTGACACGCCGCAGTTCCACCGGCCGCAGGATTTTGGCCGCCTGATTCTGGGCGATTGACCGGATTCTGTGAAAAATCCACAAATTTCATTTCTAAAATCTATTTAAAAATACCCCCTGTCCCGAATTGACACCCGAAAAGCCGCGTGGTATGATGAACTTACAGAATACCTGCGGCTTTCGCCGCGCAATTTAAGGAGGTTTTCTATTATGAACATGGTCGATACCCTCAAGGGTTCCTATTTTTCCGAAGTTCTGCCCGAGGGCTGGGACATTTCCAAGATTTATGACTGCGTCTCCAACGATCCATCTTCCGTCGGCGAGCGCCAGAGCTTCTGGAACGATGGCTTCCGTCCCGTCGAGTGCACGAACCTTGAAGAGTTCGGCGCATACATGGGTCACGAAATTGCCATGCAGATCAGGCTCACCAAGGAAGAGGGCAGAAAGCTGATTCTCATCCTGCCGGTTGGCCCGATGGGCATGTACAAGTGGGCGGTCTATTTCCTGAAAGAGTGGAATGTGGACTGCAAGCACGTCTACGGCTTCAACATGGACGAGTGGGCTGACGCCGAGGGCAACACGCTGCCCGCATCCGACCCCGCCGCGTTCCAGAACGCCATGACCGGCGCGTTCTACGGCCCGCTCGGCGAGCTGACTGTCCCCGAAAATCAGCGCAACTTTGCAACCAAGGAAAATCTGCCCACCTATCCGGAGAAAATCCGCAAGCTGAAGGCTGAGGGCGCAAAGCAGGTTCTGGTCTACGGCATCGGCCGTATGTGCCATATTGCATTCTGGGAGCCGCACTTTGCCAAGGACTACGCCTCCTATGAGGACTGGAAAGCAGCCGAGTACCGCGTCGGCGCGCGTCTGCATCCGTTCACCATCGAGCAGAACGCCATCACGTCGTTCCGCTCCAGCTGGCCGCTGATTCCGTGCTATGCCAACACCATCGGCCCGTGGATCATCTTCAACTCCGACTACGCCATCGGCGGCGCAGACGGCGTTCTGTCCCGCGGTATGCAGTGGCAGGGCATGAGCTTCTGGATGACGCTGCGCTATGGCCCGTGCCAGTACGTCACGTCCAGCAACATTCCCACCATGCCCGGTAAGCTGTTCTATATGAAAGAGCTGGCCGGCCCCCTGTGCGCCGATACCAACTGATTCAGGTAAACAATGCCCGCGCCGCCCGAGGGGCGGCGCGGATTTTTTGTGCCTCTGTCGGGACGCTCCCTCCCTTGCAGGCCGCTGTCTTGTGT
>ERZ772886.3559-NODE-3559-length-11077-cov-3.477227_pt1 | contig 11077 bp, 15 predicted proteins | sample MGYA00512128_ERZ772886 | MGnify/ENA primary metagenome ERZ772886 (study PRJEB29015, sample SAMEA2737698) | human gut metagenome | biome: human gut; feature: human-associated habitat; material: faeces | place: China | collected 2012 ... | reverse complement strand
GAATTCTGCGTCAATATCGATGCCTTTTTGTGTTGAAAAGGTGTGCAGTGCATCGTATTTTCGCTCATCTAAATTGAGCTTTATGGTGAGTTTTTTCATTGTTTTTGACCTCTTTTTCTTCAAAAATTTTCGCCGTCGGCACGCTTTGCGTGCCGATTATTAGTAAGGAAAGAATACCCACAAAATTGTGGATCACTCAAAGAATTGCAAAGGATCGAGCCTATTATCGTTGTATCTGATTTCGAAATGAAGATGATTTCCGGTCGAATCCCCGGTACTTCCGACGTAGCCGATGAGATCACCGGCAGATACAGATTCGCCGACTTTTGCAACACGTTTTGTTTGGTGAGCATATAGGGTAGACCACCCGTTTCCGTGGTCGATTTTTACGAAATTGCCGTAGGAATCATGCCAAGTGCTCATCACAACTGTGCCGTCGGCCGCTGCATAAATCGGGGTCATTGCCGGTGCACCAATATCGATTGCACCGTGCGAATTTTCGTACATTCCGGTGACCGGATTGTACCGGGAACCGGAGCCGGAAGTGATGTAATCTTTACCGTAAGGAGCGGGGAGAGGCCACTCAAATTCACCCTTTCCCGCTACAATTCCGGCGGAGATTTCTTTAATTCTGCCGTTCTCCAGTGTTACCTTTTTAGTGCCGTATGGGTGTGTTCCGCCGGTCAAATATGTAATGCCAGGCAACTGCATCCAGTACGTCCAACTGCCCTCACTGAGCTGCGTTTTTACTACGCCGTCGTGGTTGCTTTTGGCCTCAATTACCTCACCGTTTCCTATATAAATACCGATGTGTCCGCTCATACAAACGGCCAAACCGGGTGTATCGGGGATAGAGGAAATCTCACCGAAAATGACAGCGCTGCGGAACATTCCGTCTGCGCCGACATCGCGAAAACCATTAGATTGGTAACGGATAATGCCGGTGTCTTCATCAATCCATTCATACGCTTTTATGAGCCCGATGCAGTCAAAAGCAGGCTTTCCGCCGTAGGTTTCGTAGATGAAATTGACCTCGCTGTTGGTCAGATTTGCGTCGGAATCCGTGAAAAATCTGGACTGCTGCTGCTTAAGAAATGCCATGGTTACGTCTTGGCCGTAAGCGCCATAGATGTAGCCGGAACCGGCATCCAGAGCGTTTATTGCGAAGTTGGTGAGACCGATATTTGTTTTGCCGTCGCTGCTTTTTAAGTTACGGATCAGCGTAGAACGGTCGGCATAACCGGTGGGCATTTGCTCTGCAAGCCGTAGCAGTTGCGAGCGCATGTATGCGTTGATTTTGAGATCAAACGTGCGCTCGATTTTATCAAAAATTTCATCGGAATCGGTTAGCGGGGAGAGCTTATCATCTGAAACAAAGCAGTCAATCAGCTCATCGGTTTGGTTCTTTAATCGGTCGTTATCCGCAAAGATTTTGGCGTACACAGCATAGAGAAGCTTATCATTTATGCGTGCACCGGAGTCAAAAACAGCGCTGTATTCGTTCAGTTTTGCAGAGAAAAGCTGCGAGCAGTCGAAGCCTAAATCGGTAAAAGTCATTGCACCGCAGCTGCCGAGCAGTGCAGCGGAAATGATAAAAATAGAGATGCAGGCAATAATGATTTTTTGCCATGTTTTGGGGTCGGCTGCGACCAAAGCGAGCTTCGCAATTAAAACCGGGTTTGCCATTTTTCCTCCGAAAAACCGGAAGTACTTCCGGTTTTATAGCATTGTGATTTCAAATTCTTCATGCTGTTCTTGCCTGATTTCTGCACGATTTTGTGTTGCGATTTGCTCAAAATCGTGTATGATTTCTTCTTTTGTAAGCGTATTTTCAGAGCTTTGCTGAATGGATTTTTTCGAGATTTGACGCATCCATTCTGCGAATTTTGGAGAGAGTTCATTGATTTGTGCCACGGAAAAATCGTAATTACCTTGGTTCAGCATAACACGGACAGTACGCACATTTTGCTGCAAGGCGGCGAATTGCTCACTTCTTTCGAGCGTGAGTTCATCGGTTTCACCGAGCTTTTCCGAAACGCTCTGTTCGATTTCGGAAAGCGTAACATGCAGATTTAAGTAAGGAATGAACTCGTTTAAGATGTATTCTTTTTCGTGTCTGTCCTGTAAAAGTGCATCGCTGCCGCCTGTTTCTAACAAGTAATTTTCCCACTGAGGGTTCTCGTTGCACAGCGTATTTAGCCGCTTGATATGGTCGATCAGACTGCCTTCACCGGTGCCGAAACTCTGTCGGCCTTCGTAGCTGCTTGGTTCTCCGTGCAGCATATAATCAATGCGAAAAGCTGCTTTGTGGTAACAGTTCGGGTACTTCTGTTGCGCCTTATCGATTGCTTTAAAGAGTTCGTTTGCACGCGATATTCGCATGGTCTGGCCGTCGTGCAGACGCTTGCTTTCCGTCCATATAACGGTTACGGTCGGCTCCTTTTTCATAGCCTGTTCACGCTTCAGTTCAGCAGCTTTTTGGGAAGAAATGATCTGCTGCGGTATTACGCCTGCGAGAGAAAGTTCCTGTTCCATTGTCTCAATATGTTGCTGAAATTTTTCGCGAACCGGTGCCAAAAGTGCGTCGATTTTTACTTCCGGCTGTGCCTTAAGCAGCTCTTGGTAGCAGGCTGCAAGGTGGCTTTTTCGGGCGTTACTGGGCTCAATTCCGAACGTTTTTCCAAACATAATGGAGAGACCGTCGGCTTCAAATTCACGCTGCACGGTAGGCTTTTCTATGTTAGGACTATGCTCCATAAGGTGGTGTGACATTTCGTGCAACAATGTATCGAGCTTCTGTGTGTCGCCGAGTAATTGGTTAATATGGATGCGCTTGTTGCGCGGGTTATAAGTGCCGCGTGTGCCGATTCCTTCAAAATCTTCTTCGGATACAGGCACGCCGATTTCTTCAGAATAAAGGCAAAGAGTGTTGTAAATATCTTTGTGCTGCGTACTGTTGTATCCTACGCCGCAGAGCTTGGGGTAGTCTTCTGGCGGACAATTTGTCTGCGAAATATCAAACACCGTGCAGGGTTTGAAATAGGTAAAATCACGGCTTTCGAGCATGCCGATTTCAACTTCATGGCGTTGTTCCGGCGAGGCTTTAGATAAAAGAACCCATGTTGGATTTGGCACGTTTGGCTTGAAATAGCGCGTGGTTTCCGGCCGATAAATATTAGCACCATGCTCACCTTCCTGCACATAATACCCAAGTTCTTTCCAATGTGTGTATGAGGCAATAAATACGGAATCAGGACGCTGCCGGTAGATCAGCATTGTGTTTCGTGAAGAATATTTGTAAAACTGAGTGCTGAATGCGAGGTATTCTGCGATGTCCTTGGGATCGTTTTCCCAGTGCTTTGTGAGCTCCTGAATCTGCAAATCTGCTTCTCTTTGCTTCTTTTCATGATGTGCTTTACGTTCTTCTTCGGAGTAGAAGGTTCTTTTTTTAGGCATCTTCTTGCTCCTCTCCGCGTATCAAGTGCTCAAGTAGGTCATCCGGCAATTCCTTGTAAATTGCCAACACACGATCAAATTGTTCGGGTGGCAGATCAATAATCGGCTTGCATCTGGAGCGGGGATACGGCTCACCCTGATTTACAAATTCATCCGGAATTTCGGTCGTGTAATATAAATCGCCCCACTCATCGGCACAAACGGTAATATTCGCTGTGCTAAAAACGATGGTGACATTTTCTAAAGGCTTATAGCTCATAAATAGATCATTCCTTTCATAAAAAACTGTATGAAAAAAGGTTTGCTGCCTGTGTGTACAGGTAACAAACCTTTTTGCTGCTTTGTTTTATTTTCATATCTTTTCGCGTACCATCATCAAGGAGTAGCCTACTAAGTTTTGACCTTTCCACTTAGTTATGTCCAGTCGATCTGGATCACTCATTGATAGGCCCACGCCCCAAATCTTATCTTTGACGGCACATTCTGCGAGAAGATTGTCGCCGGTAGCTTTCAGAAGATCTTTTAAGTTGAGCTTTTGAGAAAACTTTGCAAGCAGTCCCTCATGTAGTCGTGCTTATCTTCACCGTAACCATATTGTGGTGTAACAAATTCATTAGGTGTACCGTGATATAGTGTTATTATACTCATCGTTTCACTTCTCCTAAGCCAATGTACTCAACCGAGTGTAAGTCCATGGAAGTGACAATTTTGCTCGGTTTGTTCTCTTGTTACCGGATAAGCCAACTGTAATCCTGCCTGCAATCCACCACATAATCGGCGTAAACTATATCGTCTACTATCTGGAAGATTATCATATAGCGTTTTTCAAACAGGATAAAACGATAGGCATTTCTGGGAATATATTCCCCTGTGAGCCACGGACATCTCTGCGGCATCAGCTCTAAGGAATTTGCGGTCTTTTCAAACTCGGCTGTGAGCCGTTCTGCCGCTTCTGGGCTGACCTGTGCCAGAAATGCGGCGTGGGAAATGAGCATCTGCGTTGCCCGTTCCGATACAATCACACGGTATTTATTCTGCTGCTCCATGACCTGCCGCCTCCTTGATTGCACTACGCATCATCGCAGTGACTTCTTCAACAGAGTAACCTTTGCTTCCACGCATTCTGTCCTCCTCTACGGCAAGCAATTCCTCACGGAGTTTCAGCATTTTTTCCCTGCGGTTGTAAGTCCCGATGTCCATAACCACCAAATCCCCCTCGCCGTTCTTGGTTAGAAAAACCGGCTCTGCGGTCTTTCTGCACATATCGGCAATTTCATTGTAGTTCTGGCGAATTGCTGCGGATGGACGAATATTCATAATGATACCTCCTTGAATTATGACGATAGTAATATTCTACCCATATTATATCCATTTCATGCAATAAAGTCAACAGCGTCTTTACAGATTTAATAAGAGGGCTTAAAGATATATTTCGAAGAATTGCGTTTAATCAGGCTTTCTACAACGAAATAGCTTGAGATATATCGAAATCCGGTATAGGCGATTCGGAAATAGCCCCAAGCTCCCAGTCGTTGAATTCTTTGAGAGCCTGCATGTTTTGCTCGTATCGTTCTCGCATATCCGGCTCTTGTAACCGTTGCCACACATAGGCGGTAGCAATGCAGTCGGCAGCTGCATTGTGCCAGTTTGAGCCTGTATAGCCGCAAAAATCGGCCATGGTTTTTAAATTCTTCCACTTATAGGTTGATGGTGCGCCATTGTTCGTGCGCAGCTCTCCGTACACGACAGCGCCATCAAGCATGGGGTCGGAAACCATGGCATCCGGTCGGAATCGAATACCGTAGCACTCGAGAAACGGAATATCGAAGTGCTTGCCGTTGTAACCGATAATTGTTTCGGCGTTTTGCAGCAGCGCCGCCATTTCGCCAATTTTGTCGATGATCCCCGGTGCATCTGCTACCATTTCCGGTGAGATACCGTTGACATTTTGTGCTTTCGGCCATTCGGTTACGCATGCCGGTTTAAACCGGGACTCAAACAAAATGTCCCCATCCGTCGTAACAATTGCGGCTTCAAGTATTTCATCTTCAGCGGGGTTTAAGCCCGTCGTCTCAAGGTCAAAAACGAGCTTGAGATTTGTCGGATTCTTGGGCACTGCCGCACAAATGCCAGCGCATTGCTTACGATAGGCTTCAAGATCATGTTCCATGTTCTGGGTTCCTTTCTTCGTTTAAGTGATCGAAAATATCGTATTTCTCGTAGAGCTCGAGGTCATACGAAGGCTTGTTTTCTTCCGACATAGCAAAAAACTGCGCGTAGAGATTACTCTCCGGCGCAGCTTGGGCGGCGTTGTACAGCAATGCAAGCAGATACTCTTTAGGTTTCCGTACATTGGTAGAGTATTTGGCTATGCGGTAGACGGCCTGCAAATGCTCCGGCGTTAAGCTGTGCAACGCTTGGCATACTTGCGTGCTCGGAAGCACTTGCTTACCGATGCGGACAGTCGATAAGGGAGTAGTAGTGATTTCGCAGATCAAAGAGATGCAGGCTTTCGCGAAATCCTTCGGAACATCTGCATTCATCAAAAAATCAAAATCGCCGTCGCGCTGACTGTCTGTCTTATTATACTCAGTCTTATTATACTCAGTCTTATTATACTCAGTCTTATTAGGTGCGGTTTTACAGAAGTCAAGACTGCGGTTTTTCAGTACTCTTGACTGCGATATTTCCGCACTCTTGACTTCGGATTTTCCGCAGTCCGGAGTGCGGTTTTTCAGAAGTCCGGACTGCGGAATTTCAGTACTCCGGAGTGCGGTTTTTCCGCGCTCCGCATAATCACTGGGTTTTTCAGGACTTTCAGGCTCTTGCTCACCGTTTTCTTCGTCTTCATCTTCAAAATCGATACTCATTTCTATGAGTTCAGAATTATCGGGGTAGCGCAGGTAGAGGCGATTTGGCTGATTTAACCCTTGCCGGACTTCATCGAGCAGGTTTACGGATTTGAGCTCCTTAATAATTTTTTGCACTTTATCCTTTTTGCACCCAAGTAGTTTTTCCATTTGTTCACGCTTAAAGTAGAGGTAAGCTTCACCGTTATCGTCGATCCACTTATTTGTAATGCTCAGCTGTACGCGATCTCGCAAGTAAGTATACAGTAGGATTGCTTCGTTGCTGATTTCTGCCTCTACGCGAAGCGCCACAAGCCATTTCGGGAGTTGATAAAACTGCGTGCTGTGCGCATCAGATAGGGTGTAACGCTTAGTGTTCATTTAAAGACCTCATCCTATATGTTTTTAAGTGCTTTTCTGTATTTTATGAAAATCTATCAAGAGAGTATATACAATTCTTCAAAAGTTCAAAAACCGGAAGTACTTCCGGTTTTTCTCAGTTCATCTTTATATGCGGATAGCACAGCTTGTTCGATGCGTTTGTGTGCTATGGGGTTCATTGGCTTAAAAGCAAAGATTTGGCGGCGCTTGCCTTCGCGTTCGGCCAAATGCGGATATAAGACTTGTAACCCACCGTCTGCTCGTCTGGTGATGCGCACACCGTTTAAGGTGTACGCATTATCCAGAACCAAACTGACGTAGCCAAGGTAATAGCCACTGCTCGGAATAGTAACATCGACTTTTGTAACTCTCATTTTGCATCCTGCCTTTCCGGGCAAAGCTCTCCGTCTCGGTACAGCTTGCGGATCATGGTGTCTGCCTCGTTATAGGTGTAGGCTGCAATCGTCTGCATTGCACCGTTTTGTAAAATAAGCTTTGATGATGTGCATTCATAACTGCCATTAAAATGCTTCATAATTAAAGTGCCGCCATGATAGCCGTATTTGGGTTTTAATATATCTTTCACGGCTTCCTGCGGTGTAGGCATCATCTCAACATAATAATCTAACAGATCTTCGCAGTTCCAAATATACCCACTCATGATGACTTTGCGGAGCAGGTCTTCGCGCATTTCCGGGCTTAGAGAGCTCTTTGTGCTTTCGGTCTTACTCGAAAAAGCAGAAGTACTTCCGCTTTTTGTGGCGTTTGCTACTGTCGGCTGCGTTGCTTTGGCGGCTCGCTCGACTGCGATATTCTGTGCTTCGCCAAATTTGAGTGTTCCGGCAGCAAGATCAACCTTTTCAGGCTCGGTAAGCTGTTCCGACATTGTGCGGTAGGTGCGGACTTGCCGGTCAGAGACATGCATCAGTTCGGCGACACCCTTTTGTATGCCACCTTTAAATTCACCGGATGCCTTTAGCTCATTCAGCAACTCTCGGTATTCTTCATAAAGTGTTAGCTTTTGCTCGGCCGTGTAATCGCGTCCGCCGTTTGCGATGTGTAGCATGAGTTGTGCACGTCCGGCCGAAACGCCTTCAAAAATTCTGCACGGGATTTTGTCCCAGTGTAGGTACTGTGTGATGGCGCGGTATCTGCGTTCACCGGAAAACAGCTTGTAACGATTGCCGGACTGGATCACGCCGAGAGGATTCAGCAAACCGACGGTTTCAATTTGGTCTGCTAAGTCGCGGATGCTGTCATCCGTGTCGTTTGCGGCGTATGTGTTTTTGTTTGCAAAGTCGATCAAGGAGACGTCGATCAGCTCATCACGTGCAATACCGGCATTTTCGTTGGCCAGTTCCTTAATGGTGCTCAAACCGGCATTGATGTTTCCAAGATTTAGCTTTTTCATTTCTCGACCCTCCCGATGATTTCGTTTACGACCGCTTGGTAATCGATATTGCCGTTGCAGTGCTTTGCGTATGTATTGATAGGCTCGTGCGCGTTGATGGCGCGGCTCAAAGTGATGTTCTTACGCACGGTTGCGCTGAAAAAAGGAATGACGTCCTGCGATTGCAGGGCGTCACGGTAAATGGCTTTTGTTCCGTTTTTTTCATCCATGATAATTAAGCCGCCAAGTAACCGGAGGTGCGGATTGATCGTTCTGCGAATTTCAATGAGACTTTCGGCTTTGATGCGCAAGCTGTGCAGTGCGAATTCGTCCGGGATCATCGGGATCAAGATGTAATCTGCATAGCGCTGTACGTTTTCGAGAAGCTTATAGCCTTGCGGCGGACAGTCTATAATAATGTAATCGTAGTCGCTCTCAATCGGTGTAAGGAGCTTAGAGAGTAAATCGTTGTATGCTCTGCCGCGAAGCTTATATTCTGTGAGCATTTCTTCGAGCCTCATGGATTTAGTGTTCGATTTCAATACATCCACACCAAAAACGGTTTTTACTATGGCGTCATTCACCGGCCAAACACCGGTGATGGCGTCATATAAGGACGGATCATCGGCATTATACAGACCATAGTACATGGTTGCGTAGCTCTGCGGATCAACGTCCGCAAGCAACACACGGTAGCCGCGTTCGGCAAGAATGGCCGAGATGTTGACGGCACTTGTGGTTTTTCCGCAGCCGCCTTTTTCGTTTGTGATAGCAATTTTAATTGACATGTAAATGTCCTCCTGTAATAAAGTCTCCGCATTGCTATACGGGTAAAATATAAAAAACCGGAAGTACTTCCGGTTTTTGGCTGAGTAACAATTTTTGAATATGACAAAGGAGCAGCCTTTCGGATGCTCCTTCGTTTAGTCTTAAATGGTTGTACGGGATGTGATTCCCTTATTTCTTTACACATTCCCGTAAAATTATGCACATTTTACGGGAATGAATTTTAAGATACGGGAATCTAATTTAGTCTAAAGTAACAAGTGTTTTTTCCGTTACCTTCTCTTTTAAGCTCACCGAAGGCAACCAATTCTCGCAATGCCTTTTCGATGGCGCTATCACTGAGGGTTGGGCAAAACTCTCGAATATCTTGCTTGTTAAATCGACCAACCTTATGTTTGCTAGCTTGCCGCACCATTTCACGTGATGTGAGCTTTTTTTCTACAATGACTATTCGATCTCCAAAATCTCTGTATGCTGAAAGGATAGTGCCGAGGATGTACTTAACAAATGGTAAGACGTCTTCTGTCCCAGTATGCCATCCAGTTTGAGATTCGGCAAGTGCATTATAGTACAAATCTTTATTTCTTGCTATCTTAGCCTCCAGTGAAATGTATTTCCCAACATAAAATCCATTCTGATATAGTAACAGAGTGGTGAGCAGTCGGCTCATTCGACCGTTGCCGTCATTAAACGGATGGATACAAAGAAAGTCATGAATAAAAACAGGAATCGCAATAAGTGGCTCAAGTTCCATGTTTCCAATCACTCGATTGTATTCCTCACAAATTCTATCTAATGCTTCTGGTGTTTCATACGGTGCGAGAGGGGTGAACAGTGTCTCAACATGTCCGTCAGGGTAGGTAGCGCTGATATAGTTTTGTACGGTTTTTGTACGGCCTGCAAGAGGGTTGTTCATATGACCATAAAGAATTTTGTGAAGTTGTAGAATGTAATTTTGTGTAATGGGAATTGCATCAAAGCTTTCATGAATAATATTCAAAGCATCACGATAACCTGCGATTTCCTGTTCATTACGGTTTTTAGGTGTCGTCTTTTCTTCAACAAGTTGGCGAATACGAGTGTTCGTTGTTACGATGCCTTCAATGGCATTCGATGCTTCGGTGCTCTGTATTTTTGCAACATCTATAAGTTTTTCTAGATCTTCTGGTTGCTGCTGCAAATACAATTCTTGCTTTCCCACTTCTTTGTATATAGCTGCAATCAATCCCAAAATCTCAGAATCCCATTTTTGGTTTCTAATTGCAGAGTAATTAAAAGACCTCACTCGCTTACACCTCCCTGTAAATGATTGTGTGTGTTATCACTATGTTTTATTCCCGGTAAGCATTGTTCATTAAATGATCCGGAAGTTTTACTTCAAAGGGAAGACCCCCACAAAGAACGCACTGGTTCAGAAAAGCATTCACTGCACTCGACATATCAAGCCCCAAACGATTGAATAAGTCGTTTACTTGCTTTTCTATATCAGGATCGATATAAATTTGGATAAATTCATTCGACATATTCTTGGCCTGCTTTCAAAGGGTAGCTCTTAATATATTTCTCGCCTATGCCCAACAGACAGTGCGAGAATGACTAAACGTCCGTCATCAATTTCGCAAATAAGGCGATAGTCACCTATTCGATACCGCCATTGGCCGCTACGGTTAGCGACCAAGCTTTTTCCATGGCGGCGTGGATTTTTTTCGCCAACAAGATTCTTGTCAATCCAACCTTTAATCATGCGCTGCGTATACCTGTCGAGCTTCTTGAATTCTTTATCGAATCTGGATGTCGTTTCTATAACGTAAATACTCATAAATCCAACTCTTTCCAGAGCTCAGATATAGGTCTGCTCTTGCGGCCATCGTTTACATACTCATCGTAAGCTTCTTGTGCAACCGTAAGGTCATACTCATCTTCTATTTTTTCAAATAGAGCTTGCTTGAAGGCTTCACCGAGAGATATTGCGTGAATTCGTGCATAGCTTTCTGCAAGATTTTTTTCTTCAGTAGTCAATCTAATGGAAAAACTCATATAATCATCTCCTTGTAGTACATTGTACTACTCATCTGAATCTTTGTCAACTGATTTACTATATTGTTTGAAAATAAATTAGTTTTATGAACCTAAACAGATAATTACAATCGAGCTAAGGGAAGCACCTGCCTTACAAGCAGGGGGTCATAGGTTCGAGTCCTATTGTCCCCACCAA
>ERZ772886.3553-NODE-3553-length-11090-cov-4.171364_pt1 | contig 11090 bp, 12 predicted proteins | sample MGYA00512128_ERZ772886 | MGnify/ENA primary metagenome ERZ772886 (study PRJEB29015, sample SAMEA2737698) | human gut metagenome | biome: human gut; feature: human-associated habitat; material: faeces | place: China | collected 2012 ... | reverse complement strand
CAAAGACCTCTGCCGCCATCGAGCGGTTCTCCGCCCGGGGCGGGCTGTACATCAGTGTGCTGACCCACCCCACCACCGGCGGCGTGACCGCAAGCTTTGCCAGCCTTGGCGATATTATGCTGGCAGAGCCCGGGGCGCTGATCGGCTTTGCGGGGCCCCGGGTCATTGAACAGACCATCGGCGAAAAGCTGCCCGCAGGCTTCCAGCGCAGCGAGTTCCAATACGAGCACGGCTTTGTGGACAAGGTAGTGCCCCGTACCGAAATGCGCGAAACACTGGCGCAGCTGCTGCGTCTGCACGCCTGAGGAGGAAGCGCCTTATGATCAAGGACATCTTACAACAGCTCGCACCGCTGGATGAAAAGATCGCCGCCCTGCGCGGCGACCCGGCGGACGAGAACATGACCGATATCACCAACCACGCTGCCGAGCTGGCAGAGCTTTCCGCGCAGGAGGACGCTTTGCTGTCCGGCTGCGGGGCACTGACCGCAGAGGACAGGGTCTTTCTGGCACGCCACCCGGAGCGCCCCCACATCGACGAGATCGTGGATGCACTGTTCACCGACTTCTTTGAGCAGTGCGGCGACCGTCAGTGCAAGGAAGATGCCGCCATTCTGGGCGGTGTGGCGCTGTTCCACGGCCAACCGGTCACGGTCATCGGCCACCGCAAGGGCAGCACGCTGGAGGAAAACCTGCGCTGCAACTTCGGTATGCCCGGGCCGGAGGGCTACCGCAAGGCCCTGCGCCTGATGAAGCAGGCCGAAAAATTCCACCGCCCCGTTATCTGCCTCGTCGACACGCTCGGCGCCTACTGCGGCGCGGAGGCCGAGGAGCGCGGGCAGGGCGAGGCCATTGCCGAGAACATTCTGGAAATGATGGGCCTGCGCACGCCGGTCATCTCCGTTGTCATCGGCGAGGGCGGCAGCGGCGGCGCGCTGGCTCTGGCTGCGGCCGACCGTGTGTATATGCTGGAAAACGCCGTTTACTCCGTCATTTCGCCGGAGGGCTGTGCCAGCATCCTCTGGAAGGACTCCGGCCGCGTGGCGGATGCCGCGCAGTGCCTGCACATCACGGCGGCCGATATGGTCGACCTGCATGTGGCGGAGGGGATCATTCCGGAGAATTTTGCCGACTTCCCGCAGATGTGCGCCGCCATGACGGTGCAGCTCACGATGGACCTCGACGAGCTGTGCGCCCTTTCGCCGGAGGAGCTGCTCGAGCAGCGCTACCGCCGCTACCGCCGCATCGGCGTGTATGAGGAAAACGGCAGTATTGTCCGCTTTACGGAGCATTAACGCGAGACATTCCGGCCGATACGCCGGAGTATCATATTATGAAATACCGAAATAAGGAGATAGATTACCATGACGAAGACTGAAATTGCAGCGAAGATCAAGAACATGATCAGCGAGAACCTGCGCATCCCCGAAAACATGCTGGACGACGATGCCGAGCTGTTCGGCGGCGACATCGGCCTGGACTCCGTTGACTCCCTCGAGATCATTTCCGGCATCGACGACCTGTTCGGCGTCGACATGACCGGCGTGGACCGCGAGCACTTCCAGACCATCAACGCGCTGGCTTCCTATGTCGAGGAGCATGTGGAGCAGTAAATGGAAAAGCGTTGTGTCATCACCGGCCTTGGCCTGATCTGCGCCGCCGGTAACGACGTGGATACCTGCTGGCAGAATATCTGCGCCGGAAAAACCGGGATCGACGAGGTCAAGTCCGTCTCGACGGAGGGCTGCGTCTCCCATGTGGGAGCGGAGGTGCACTGTGAGGACCTCCCCGCGCCCGAATATGACCGCTCCGTCCGCCTTTGCCTGCATGCGGCCCATGAGGCCGTGCGCGACGGCAGGCTGACGGACAGCGCCGTCCGCGAGGCGGGTGTCATCCTTGGCAGCTGCGTCGGCGGCGCTGCGAGCATCGACCACTATTACACCGGCCTGCTGCAGGGCCGCACGGAGGAGCAGGATGTTCTGAAGATGTCCGCCTCCGCCATTGCGGCGAACACTGCCTTCGCGCTCGGCGCGAACGGCGAAACGGCAAACATCGTCAATGCCTGCGCGGCGGGCACGATGAGCGTTTCGTATGCGTGCGACCTCATCCGCCTCGGCCGCGGCGAAATTTTTCTCGCGGGCGGCACGGATGCCTTCTCATCCCTTGCCTATGCGGGCTTCAATGCGCTGCATGCGCTCTCGGCCGGCCCCTGCTCTCCTCTGAACCACAGCAACGGCATCTCCCTCGGCGAGGGCGCCGGTGTTCTGGTCGTGGAGGAGTATGAGCACGCCATCCGCCGCGGCGCAAAGATCTACTGCGAGGTGGCGGGCTGGGGCGTCAGCTCCGATGCCTTCCACATCACTGCGCCGCAGCCGCAGGGTGAGGGGCAGATGGCCGCGCTGCACCGCGCCATGGTCAACGCCGGAACGGAAGCGGGCGACATCGGCTACATCAACGCCCACGGCACCGGCACGGCCAAGAACGACGCGGCGGAGTTCCTGTCGCTGCACACGCTTTTCGAGGGCGCGGCTCCGTCCGTCAGCTCGACGAAGTCCATGACGGGCCACTGCCTCGGCGCGGCGGGCGCGATCGAAGCCGTCCTCAGCGTCAAGGCGCTGACGGAGAACACGGTCCTGCCGACGACGGGCTATGCCCCGGAGGATCTGGCTCCGCTGGCCGAAAAGGCCGGGAACCTCGACTGTGTTGTGAACGTCGCCCACGAGCGCGAGCTGGAGAACGTCATGTCGAACTCGTTCGCATTCGGCGGCACGAACGCCAGCATCATTTTTTCGAAAAAGCCGCACCCGGCGGAGCAGACCGGCAAGCGCCGCATCTGCGTGACGGGCATCGGCGAGCTGCTGTCCGAGGCGGACGGCACGGCGAGCGTTCAGCGCGAGCTGACGCCGGAGGATTTCGACGCGCGCGATGTGAAGCTCGGCTTCTACCGCAAGCTCGACCGCTTCAGCCAGATGCAGGTCCTCAGCGGCGTGGACGCCCTGCGCGACGCGGACTTCACCATCGATGCGGACAACGCCTCCCGCGTCGGCAGTACGATCGGCACGGCAGACGGCCCCATGGCCGAGATCACGTCGTTCCAGAAGACCGTCTGCGAAAAGGGTCCGGCAGCGGGCAGCGCCTTCAGCTTTCCGCACACCGTGTATAACGCGGCGGGCGGCTACCTGTCCATTTTTACCGGGCTGAAGGGCTTCTGCGCCACGATCGCCAACGGCACGCAGGCGGGCCTGCAGAGTGTCATCTGTGCCTGCGATGAGCTGCGCTCCGACGCGGTCGACGCCGTACTTGCCGCCGGAACGGACGAAAATTCCGAAAATATCACCGAGGTCTATTCGCACCTGCCGCTGCCCGGCCATGTCGTCGGCGAGGGCTGCGTGACGATGCTCCTCGAGGATTCCGCTGCCGCACAGGCGCGCGGCGCAAGGATCTACGCCGAAATTCTCGGCTATGCCGGGACGCATCAGGCGGCCCGCTACGGCTCGGAGCCTGCGCAGGAGCAGGTCGACCGCACGCTGGCAGGGGCCCTGCAGGACGCGGGCCTGACCGCCGTCGACCGTCTGTTTACCGCACAGGAGATGAAGGCCCGCACCGGCGACGCCCGCGCGGCCTCCGCCGCTCTGGCGTTGGCAGAGGCCTGCCGCGCTGTGTCGTCCGGCGAGTGCCGCACGGCTGCTGCGCTGGCCACCGGCTGGACCGGCAGCGTCAGCTGCGTGATCGTTGGGAGGAAAGAAGCATGAGCATTGCACTTGTGACCGGCGCGTCGCGCGGCATCGGCAGAGCCTGCGCGCTGGCGCTTGCCAAACGCGGCTATGATGTCGCGGTGAACTATGTCTCGAACGAGGCTGCCGCGCAGGCGGTCGTCGCGGAGATCGAGGCGCTCGGCGTGCGCAGCCTGGCCGTCCGCGCCAACACGGCAGAGCTGCCGGAGGTCAAGGATATGTTCCGCACCGTCGTGCGTGAGATGGGCGGTCTCGATGTCCTCGTGAACAATGCGGGCGTCGTGGACGACCGCTATCTCATGATGCTCACGGAGGATTCCCTGACCCGCAGCCTCGATATCAATATCAAGGGCTATTTCCACTGCGCGCAGCAGGCGGCGCTCAAGATGTTCAAGAAGAAGTCCGGCGTGATCGTCAACATCTCCTCCGTCAGCTCCGTGCTGGCCATCCCCGGCCAGAGCGTCTACAGCGCGACGAAGGGCGCGGTCAATGCGCTCACGGCGACGCTTGCCAAGGAGCTTGCGCCCTACGGCATCCGCGTCAACGCCGTCGCCCCCGGCTTCGTCGAGACGGAGATGCTCGACCATATCCCGCAGGAGCAGCGCGAGGGCTATCTCAAGTCCGTGCCGATGGGCCGCTTTGCCAAGCCGGAAGAGGTCGGCGACGCCGTCTGCACCCTGTGCGACCCGACGCTGTCCTACCTGACGGGCCAGACGCTCATCCTCGATGGAGGGCTGAGCCTGTGAATCTGCTGGAGATCAATGCGCGCATCCGTCAGCGCCCGCCGTTCCAGATGATCGAACGCGTGACGGCGCTGGAGCCCGGGAAGAGTGCCGACGGCATCAAGTGTGTTTCCGTCAACGAGCCGTATTTTCAGGGCCATATGCCCGGCCTGCCCATCATGCCGGGCGTCCTGCTCATCGAGAGCGCCGCGCAGCTGTGCTCCCTCGTCATCGAGGCAGACGGCAGCGATGACAGCAAGGTCTATGTGCTGCTGAAGGTGCGCGATTTCAAATTCGTCCGTCCCGTCGTGCCCGGAGACCGGCTGGAGATCCATGCCGAGATGGTGCGCGGCGGCGCGGGGGTCTACACGTTCGACGTGACGATCTCCTGCGACGGCGGCGTGCGCGCCAAGGGCGAGCTGATGTTCACGGCCGTGGCGCAGGATTCCATCTACGTATGAGAGTCCTTGTCCTCAACGCCAGCCCGAAGGGCGAGCAGAGCCACACCATGGCCATCACCCGTGCGTTTCTCTCCGGCTTCCCGGAGGGAACGCAGACGGAGCTGCTCGAGCTGCGCCATCTGAATATCCGGCCCTGCACGGGCTGCCTCGGCTGCTGGACGAAAACGCCCGGCCGCTGCGTGCAGCGCGACGACATGGACCGGGTCTATGCGGCCATTGCGGCGGCTGACGTTATCGTCGAGAGCTTCCCGCTGTATTTTTATGGCATTCCGGGCACGCTCAAGACGCTGACGGACCGCTGCCTGCCCTATACCAAGGCCTATGGATGGAGCAGCCGGGCCGTGCACGAGCTGCGCGACCCCGCCATGCTCGAAAAGCGCCTTGTGCTCATCTCCACCTGCTGGCACACGGGAATCGACCGCCTGTATGCGGCGGTGCGCACGGCCTATGCCGAATATGCGCCCGGCTATCAGGCGATCTTCTGCCCGCAGGGCGAGCTGTTCGCCATCGATGCCTGCCACCGTCAGGTCAACGCCTATCTGGCCGATGCGGCGCAGGCGGGGCGCGAGGTCGCGCAGACTGGCCGCATCGCGGATGACACGGCGGCGCGGCTGGCGCGGCCCATCCTCTCGGATGCCACGTTCGAGCGCATCACACGCCCGCACTGGAGCATCATCGACGAATAATTCACGGATGCGGAACATCTCCGCATCCGTTTCCAGCTTGGTAAAAGTCCCTTTGGAATTTTTACCAAGCTGCTTTCAGAATTGCAAAATGTAATTTTTGTAGCATAATTTTGCAATTCTGCCGCTGCGGCGGGCTATTGAACGCGAAAGGAAACCCTGACGGTTTCACACTTTTCTTCCCTCCGAAACTTTCAGCTTGGCAGGTTCTTTGACAGTCTGCTGCGGCCCGGACAAATGTCCGGGCCGCTTCGTTTTATGGTTATGGAATCAGGTTCGGCGCGTGCGCGCGCACGAGCTGCAGGGCGTCCTCATCGATGACGGCCGTCACATCGGGATGCAGCCGCAGAATAGTCGCCGGGACCTGCGGCACGATCCTGCCGCACAGCAGGCGCTCTGTGATCTCCGCCTTTCCGCTGCCGCTGAGGAGCAGCAGGATGCGCTTTGCCTGCATCAGCACACCGAGACCGACCGTAATAGCCTGCCGGGGCATGGTGTCCGGCTCGTCAAAGTAGGGAGCATTCGCGGCAAGCGTCTGCGGTGCAAGGTCCACAAGGTGCGTGAGCTCCGGAAAATCATCTGCAGGCTCGTTGAAGCCGATGTGGCCGGTGTGGCCGACGCCGAGGATCTGCAGATCGGCCGGGTGGGAGCGGCAGAGTGCTTCATAACGGCGGCACTCGGCCTCCGGGGCGGCTGCATCGCCCTGCGGGACCGCCGTATGCTCCGACGGGATGCCGCAGGGGCGGAAGAAATGCTTCTCCAGATAGTAGTGATAGGACTGCGGATGCGTGCCGGAGAGACCGGCATATTCATCCGTGTTGACCGTGCGGATGCGGGAAAGCTCCAGCCCCTCCTCCCGGTGGCGGCGGACCAGCTCGCGGTACATGCCCTCGGGCGAGCTGCCGGTCACGGTGCCGAGGCAGGTGTCCGGCTTTTGCCTGATCTGCGCCTCAACGATATCCGCGGCACAGCAGCTCAGAGCCTCATAATTCGGAACCGCGATGATCTTCATGTGCCTACCTCTGCCAGAGCGGCCTGCTCCATAAAATAACGTGTGCGATCCGGGTCGACCGGATTGCGCATGTCGCCGTTTTTGATCCAGGTCGCTACGCAGACGGCGTCATATTCCTGCAGCAGCTCGCGAACGTTGTCTCCCGTTGCGCCTCCGCCGAGGAACAGCGGGATGCCGGGAACGCGCTGCCGTACCTGCCGGGCCATGGACAGACTCTCCTGCGCGTTCTTCCCGCAGAGGAACAGACCGTCGGCAAACGCCTCGTGGACGCACTGCCAGGCCGCTTCGTCCAGCGGCTGGGGGCACAGCGGGATGCCGTGGCGCTCCCAGACGTCGGCATAAGGTGGAATGCACATAGCGCTCCATGGTGATCGCCGTTGTAGCGTGCCAGAGGACCTCGGACAGAGATTTCAGCTCGAAGCCGGACTCGATGGCCCGCGTGGCGAAGGTGTGCCGAAGCGTGTGAGCATGAACGCCCTCCAGTCCGCAGGCGGCGGTATAACGCTTGAGCCGGTATTGCAGCGTCCGCGGCTCCATATAGGCCACGCCTCCGGTCAGGACATAGGCCTCGGGGTCTGTAGGCTGCATATGCCTGCACAGCGCCGCGATCTGCGCCGGAAGCGGGATCGTCCGGTGCGAGGAATCGCTCTTGGGCGCGCCAATCACGATCCGCGTGCCTTCTCCGGTCCCGCCGAGCCGCTGCATCGTAGCCGCAATGCGGATGGTCTGCTCACGAAGGTCGATGCAGCTCCAGCGCAGCGCGCAGAGCTCGCCGATGCGCAGGCCGGTATACAGCGCCAGGAGCAGGCCGAATTTGCAGCTGTCCGTGGGGTGCAGCAGATATGCAACGAGCCTTTTCTGCTCCTCAATGGTCAGCACGCGCATCTCCCGGCGCTTGCCCTTCGGATAACGGATCTGGACCGCCAGAGCGCCAGCCGGCCGCCGTGCCTCCGTATCCTTCAGAACACTGTGCAGGACCGACAGGATGTCATGCACGGTCTTGACAGACAGCCCGTCCGTTTCAAGCAGTTCCCGCGTGAAGGCATCGACCGACGCGGTGCAGATGCCGCCCAATCTGCGGCTGCCCAGCCGCGGCTTGATATGCCGCTCCAGGATCGCCCGGTATTTGATGTAGCTTGATTCCCGAATTTCGTCTCGCTTCCGCAGGAGCCAGGCATCGCACAGCGCAGAAAAGCAGGGTTGCTCCGTATTGGCGCATCTTACCCGGAGCCGCACGTTCGGCTTGCATTTCGGGCCGGGACTGCTCCCGAGGGACGGCCGTTCCTTCTTCTGCTTGCGGATCCATTCGCAGTTGATCATGTTGCTTCCTCCGATCAAAGATTCGTTTTCCCTTGCGGGTACTTCTATTTTAACGGATCCGAAAGTCGATTCCCTGTGCCCGACCCGGCTCCGTCTCCGGCAGCGGAGTATGGCGCTGCACAAGGAATGACCTGTTATAATTCTAAAATCAGTTCGCTTTTTGGTGAAAATTGCCAAAAAGAGCGGCTTTGTATTGATTTATTGAGTTCATCGTTTTATAATATTTGCGTTAAAAAACTTGGCAGCATTCTCGTAGAGTGGCATACTCTGCGAAAATTTCTTCCAAAATTCAACTAGAGATGACGTAAAATGCAGAATTTCTTCCGCGGCAGTGCCGGATTTCGACGAAAAAACCGCAATGCAGGACCGACAAAAAATCCCGCTCCGGGGCAGTGCACATGCACCGCTCCGGAGCGGGAAATTTAATTGCTTTTTACAGCGCCTCAAAATGATAGCGCGGCTTGCCGCGGCTCTTCCTGCCGTACTCGATGGCCTCCGCGGGGCAGCGGCAGATGCAGGCCATGCAGTGGGTGCAGCTGCCGCCCCAGACGGGCCTGCCGTTCTGCAGGGAAATATTGTTGGTCGGGCAGCGCTTCACGCATAGGCCGCAGCCTGTGCAGGCCGGGCCTGCGGTGAAGGCACGATCCTTGACGAAGCAAGAATAGAAGAGCGGATTCACCGGGCCACTCATCAGGCGGTCGTAGAGGTTGTTCCGGGTCGGCGGGAAGGGGAGGCCCTCCCGGAGGGCGGCGATGGCGCGGTCGATGTCCGGCTCGGCCTTCGCGACGATCCTGCGCGCTTCATCTGCCTGCGGGACGCCGAACATGGCAATATAGTTTTCAGGCATGACGATCTATGCCGTGCCCATGCAGGAAAGCCCCTTCACGCGGCAGAGCTCACGGTTATAACGATCGGCGCTGCCGATCTCGCTGCCGCAGGTCATGACGAACCACGCCTGCCTCGCGCCCCGAAGCTCCGTCTGCAGCAGCCAGTCGCGGACGAGGCGGGGAATGCGCCAGGCATAGGTCGGCGTGACGATGACAAGGCGCTCGCCGGTCTCTATGGCTGTGGTATCGTGCGCCTGGATGCGGTCGTTCATGCAGAGCAGCGGCTCGTTCAGCGCTTCCGCCATGCGCTGCGCAGCATATTTGCTGTTGCCGGTGCCGGAAAACCAGAAAATCATATCAGGATCCCCTCGCAGTGGTCGATCTCGTGCTGGATGATCTCCGCCGTCCAGCCGGTGAAGGTCTTCAGCCGTGTCTGCAGCATTTCGTTCTGCCACTGCACCTTGATGGAGCGGAAGCGCTTCGTCTTCCGCGTGCCGTTCAACGACAGGCAGCCCTCCTCCGCCTCATAGGGCTCGGACTGCCGGATGATGACGGGATTGAGCATGACCTGATGGGCCCCGTCGTTGTCAAAGACGATGATGCGCTTGTTCACGCCGATCATATTTGCCGCCATGCCGACGCAGCCGTCCTTGTGCGCGAGCAGCGTGTCCAGCAGGTCCTGCGCCGTGCCAAGGTCTTCCTTCGTTGCAGGCTCGGCCTTCTGCGCCAGAAAGGCCTCGTCCCTGCAGATCTCTCGAACCATGATATCTCCTCCTTGTGCTTTCTTTTATTGTAACAGTCTTGCGAGCAATGTGCAAGAGCATATGGTTCGGAAAAGCAGGGGAGGGACTTTCTTGCCTTTTCGGGTGGAATATGTTATTATATAAAGCAACGGATGCACTAATCTGCTCAACGGTTCTTTCACAGTAGATTGTGCGGTCAACCAAACTGAGAACTTTTTGTGTACATCATGCCATTAAGAGAGGAGGATATAAATGCTAAATTCTACTATAAATGATAGTGGCATCATAAAAACCTATAAAAGCAATTATGATGATGATTTGGAGAAAGATCAGAAGGGATTTTTGAGTGAGACTATTTATTGTGAATTACGAGAGGCCATTAACTCTACGTCGATTTTTGATCAGGATAAAAGCTATTTGGCACAATTCAACCTCTGCTGTGCTGTAATAGACCGTTTGGAAACTTGTGTAAGACGCTTGAATCAATATGGAGAATACCCAAAATCAGAAGAAGACCTCTTGATATTTATGATGTTTGCGTGTATGGCGGTGGATGCAGTTAAGAAAATCCTTGAGGAGATGAAAGTTGATATAAAGAGTGAAAACTTCTCTACTCCTAATGAAGAGAATTGCTATTTCGCAGATGTCTACAAAAGATCCCCAATATACAACCCGGAGAAAGCCGTACCAAACGACGATAAGTTCTTTGAATACTTGCGGTCACTAATGTTTGCGCACCCCTTTGAAACAAGCCGCGCTAAATTTTTAAGAAAGGACGAAAAACAGTATTCACCTTGGGTTATTGCTTCTCGTCCGTTAAGAGCATTTTCGAGGTGCAGTGATTCTGTCGGTGTAAGAATATACACAAACCAGACGGACGAGATTATTGATTTGCTGGTTCCATTTGCACTGTTGAAAGAATATATAAAATCACGATATGAACGGCTAAAAATGGCAACAAAGTGGGTATATAAACAGATTGCAATTGTCCAAAAGAAGTGGAAGGAGGACAAAGTTAGCCGAGATAACGGTGCAGTGGATACGATGATTGAGATTGATCGCATATTATCGGCGAGGCACTTTGACTCTTACCCATGCAGAGAGGCGATATCACTCTTGAAGTGCGCTGTAACGATCGACAAGAACAGAAAACCAGTTGAGATATTTCGCAATGCGATTATCGCGGCCATTCCCGAGCTTTCTGATGCGGTTGATAATCTTGATAACGGACGGGTTGATGGAATCTTGCATAGTATTTTTGAATATCCAGATACAATGTATAACTCAGCGAATTATCATTTATCGAAAATTTTTGCAATTCAAACAGATGAAATAGATGATAATTCAATCATTAAAAAGAGAATAGTTTCTTATGCGGATGCATTTGCTGGTCACTTTGCAAAGCGGTGGGTAACAATAAACGCAGAGACAATGACATATTGTGAGATTAGGCTGCTGGTCCGAACTGCCTGCTATTTGGAAAGAAAGAAACAACTGGAATCTAAATTATCTGAATAATGTTATTAATATAATTATTTTTAAAAAATAATTTGAGGTGATACAATGCCCCTGCATTTCATCCGCAACGA
>ERZ772886.3550-NODE-3550-length-11093-cov-2.949085_pt1 | contig 11093 bp, 6 predicted proteins | sample MGYA00512128_ERZ772886 | MGnify/ENA primary metagenome ERZ772886 (study PRJEB29015, sample SAMEA2737698) | human gut metagenome | biome: human gut; feature: human-associated habitat; material: faeces | place: China | collected 2012 ... | reverse complement strand
AGATGGGTTCCGCCACCGTGCTGCGTCTGGAGTATGACCCCAACCGCAGCGCCAACATCGCTCTCATCGAGTATGAGGACGGCGAGCGCCGTTACATCCTCGCTCCCGTGGTGCGTTTATGCTGATAGGAGGATAACGGCGGATGAAGAAGGGAACTGCAAAGCTGGTACTGATCGGCCTGCTCGCATTCACGGCACTGGCGTGGCTGGGGCTTCTGAAAAATCAGATCGATAGCAGCAGTGCATATAGAAAATATCTGGAGCAGGGGCAAAGGTACGAGGAGAAGGGCATCTACATCGATGCGCTGGAGAGCTACGAAAAGGCTCTGGAGCTGAATAGCGGCAGCTACGATATCACCATGAAGCTGGCGGATATGTACTATCAGGTGGGGGATTATAAGGGCTTTCTTGCTTGCTGCGACAAGGCCATTGAGCTGGCTCCCAAGGATCCGCAGGCCTATCTGAAAAAAGCAGATTATTACATGGAGAAGGCGGATTACAGCGAGGCCATGGAGGTGGTAAAGAGCGCCGCTAAGGTCAAGGACAACGAGGATATTCAGGCGCTTTCCAAGAAGCTGTCTACCACGTGCATCGAGAAGTACTCCTCCTACGAGACGGTAGGAGACTGGCACGTCCAGCCGGACCGCAACTATGTGACGGTGTCCGAGGAGGGCCGGTACGGGATGGCCGCCAAGGACGGGACCAGAAAGATCAAGTGTACCTATGAGTACCTGGGGGCCTATGACAAGGATACCGGCGTGATCCCCTGCTGTCTGGAGGGATCGTACTACTATATCGACGTCAAGGGCAACAAGAAGCTGGTAGGCGACAATACCTATCAGTATTTGGGTTCCTTTGGCGACGGTTTGGCTCCGGCTCAGCGGGACGGCAAGTACGGCTACATCGACACGGAATTTCATGAGCAGATGTTTGAGCTTGACTACGCCGGCGCCTTTGCCAATGGTGTAGCGGCGGTGAAAAAGGGCGATAAGTGGGCCCTGATAAACTGCAAGCTGAAAAACATCACGGATTTTACCTATGATGAGATTCTGGTGGACTCCTACGGCTACTGCTCCATGTTTGACCGTATTACGGTCCGTACCGGAGATAAGTACTTCTTCGTGGATCACGACGGCAAGCAGATCGGTGCCACCTATGACGGTGCGGCAATGGTCGCAGCCAACGACGGCTATGCGGCGGTGAAGGTGGGTTCGCAATGGGGCTTTGCGGATGCCAAGGGCGAGTTGGTCATCCAGCCGCAATATGAAAACGCCAGATCCTTCTCGCTGGGCTTAGCCCCGGTAGAGGAAAATGATCGGTGGGGCTATATCAACACCGACGGTGAGCTGGTGGTAGAGGAGAAGTATTTTGACGCAGGCGTTTTCTCCCCGGACGGAGCAGCCTGCGTGAAGAGCGTTGCCGCATGGAGCTTTCTGGTCCTGTGCGAATACGACAGTTGAGGTGGATCATCATGGATTTTTCTTACGAAAATCAAGGGGCAAATACCTATCTTGTCTATGAGATAAAAGAGGGGGACTCCATCGACACGTTGAGCCTGGGGATGCTCACCAATAACAGCATACCGGGACTCACCAGAGCCCTGTTTACGCAGATGGATGAGAAGAGGTATATTAAGTACAATGTTTCCTCCAAGGTGTCCATGCAGCAGTTTTTCGGCGGCGTTGTGAACCGTAAGCGGCTGCTGGGCGTTTTCAACGGGATCACGGAGGGCTTTCTGTCGGCGGAGGATTATATGATCGACACGTCCAGCATCGTGCTGGACCCGGAGTACATCTTTGCAGATGTCACGACCTGTGCCGCTGCACTGATCTGCCTGCCCATTGCCAATGCGGAGGGGACAGAACCGGACTTGGGTGCCTTCTTCAAAAGTGTCGTGGTCAATGCGCAGACGGACCCCACGGAGGACTCGGACCATGTGGCGAAGATCCTGAACTTCCTGAACAGCTCGTCGGTATTCTCTCTGCCGGGCTTCAAAAAGCTGCTGGATGATTTGCGCAATGAGCCTTCGGCGCCCACAGTGACGGTGGAGGTGAAGAAGATACCCAATGGGCAGCCCTCTGTAGGTGCGCCTGCGGCCCCTCCTGTACAAAAGACTGCTCCCGTCCATGTACCGCCCGCACAGCCGATCATCACACCGGCCGTACCGCCCGCTGTACCTCAGCCGCCGCAGCAGCAGACGCAGGAGTCCCCGAAGGAGGAAATGTCGCTGCTGCACCTGCTGACCCATTACAGTAAGGAGAATAAGGCCCTGTACGATCAGCAGAAGGCGGCGCAGAAGGGTAAGCCCAAGCAGGCGGCCTCTAAACCAAGCAAGCCCGCAAAGACCGAAAGGCACGCCAATCAGTCGGCAAAAAGCCAGAGCTTTGCGGTTCCGGGTGTGGAGCAAAGGGGCAGCGCACCGAGCTTTGCGATCCCCGGACAGTCGGCCCCGGCCGTGCAGCCGGTGATACAGACACCTCCGCAGCCCAAGCCACAGATACCTGTGACCCCGGTCGTGCAGCAGCCTGCTGCAGTCCAGCCGGTGCAGATACCGCTCCAGCCGCCGGTTCAGACGATCCCGATGGTACAGACCGGTGAAAAAATGGATTTCGGCAATACAACGATCCTCAACGGCGGCGGCCGGGTCGGGGAGACCACGGTGCTCAACAATGCCTCCCAGCAGTCCCGGCGCATTGCGCCATACCTGATCCGCAGCAGAAACCACGAGGAGATCGCCGTCAATAAGCCCCAGTTCCGCATCGGGAAGGAGCGGAGCTATGTGGACTACTTCATTGGGGACAATCCGGCCATCAGCAGAAGCCACGTCACCATCATCACCCGTGAGAATACATACTTCATCGTGGATACCAATTCCACTAATCACACCTACGTGGACGGCAAAATGATCCAGCCCAACACGGAGGTGCCAATCCAGCAGGGAACCAAAATCCGTCTCGGCAACGAGGACTTTGAATTTAAGCTTCGCTGAGATGCGCTATTTTTGCCAAGAGAGGATGTATAGCAATGAATTTCATCATCTCCACAGCCACAGATATCGGGACCACCAAGGCTACCAATCAGGATAGCTTTAACGCCCGTGTGGTGACGACGCCGCTGGGCCGGATGGCCTTTGCCGTGGTCTGCGACGGAATGGGTGGTCTGGACAAGGGCGAGGTAGCCAGTGCATCCGTGGTCAATGCATTCTGCAAGTGGGCGGAGCAGCGGCTTCCCGATCTGTGCGAAAGCGTCTTGACCGATTCGGCCATCCGGGCGGACTGGGTGGGCATCGCCACCGAGTACAACGAGAAGATCAAGCTGTACGGAAAGCGGTGCGGCCTTGCCAGTGGCCTTGGCACCACGGTGACGGCACTGCTCCTGACGGAGCAGCGGTACTATATCATCAACGTCGGTGATACCCGTGCCTACGAGATAGGCGACCATGTGGTCCTTTTGACCAAGGACCAGACCGTGGTGGCCAGAGAGGTGGAGCTGGGGAACCTGACGCAGGTCGAGGCGGAGACCGATCCCCGGCGCAGTGTGCTGCTGCAATGCGTGGGTGCATCCGACGAGGTCTATCCGGATATGTTTTTTGGTGATACGGCGCTGAATGCCACCTATATGCTGTGCAGCGACGGATTCCGCCACGAGATCACGGAGGGGGAGATATATGCCTATCTGAACCCGACGGTGATGACCGATGCCGATGGGATGCAGCGCAATATGGAGGCGCTGATCGAGCTGAACAAGCAGCGCCGGGAGCGTGACAACATTTCGGTGGTGACCATCAGAACATTTTGAAATATGGAGGGAACGGGATGCTGGAGATAGGATCCCTCGTTGACGGAAAATATAAGATCCTCAACAAGGTCGGACAAGGCGGCATGAGTGTCGTATATATGGCCATTAATGAGAAGGCGAACAAGACCTGGGCAGTGAAGGAGGTCCGCAAGGACGGTGTACTGAATTTTGAAGCCGTGAAGCAGGGTCTGGTGGCGGAGACGAATATCCTCAAGAAGCTGAGCCACCCGAATCTGCCGAGTATCATCGACGTGATTGATACGGAGGATTCGTTCATCATCATCATGGACTACGTGCAGGGCAATTCCCTGAACAAGGCACTGGAGGAGTACGGCGCCCAGCCGCAGGAGTACGTCATTGAGTGGGCCAAGCAGTTGTGCGATGTGTTGGGGTACCTCCACTCCCGGCAGCCGCCCATCATTTACCGGGACATGAAGCCCGCCAATATCATGCTCAAGCCGGATGGCAACGTGACCCTCATCGACTTCGGCACAGCCAGAGAGTTCAAGGAGAAGAATCTTGCGGATACCACCTGTCTCGGCACTGTGGGCTATGCGGCCCCGGAGCAGTTCGGTGGCATGGGTCAGACGGATGCCCGCACGGATATCTACTGTCTGGGTGCTACGCTGTACCATTTGGTCACCGGCTGCAACCCCAGCGAACCGCCCTATGAGATGAAGCCCATCCGGGAGATCAACCCCAGTCTCTCCAGCGGTCTGGAGCGCATTATCCTGAAGTGTACCCAGCGCAACCCGGAGGACCGCTACCAGTCAGCGGCGGAGCTGATGTATGCGCTGGACCACTACAAGGAGATTGACGAGGACTACAAGAAGAAGCAGAAGCGCAAGCTGGCAAAATTCATTGTCCCGACGGCCCTTGCAGTGGTATTCGCCGTGGCGGGCTTTGCACTGAGCCGTGTGGCGGCCCAACAGGCCACGGATACCTATCGGGATATCCTGTATGAGGCGTCCAAGACGGCGGATTACGGGGAGAAGGTGGCACTCTATGGCGAGGCCATCGCCGTTCCCGATAAGGCCGGGGAAAAGGATGCCTATCTGGCGCTGATCCAGACCTACAAGAATAACGACTCCCGGTTCTCCGTGGAGGAGGCCAATCAGCTGACCAAGTACATCAAGAGCAACAAAGCGGCGCTGCAGGCGGATCCCGCCAACTATACGGAGATCTGCTTCGAGACCGGAAAGCTCTACTGGTATTATTACGATTACGGCGACGGGACTGACAATCAGGTCACACGGGCCAAGAGCGCCGTGGAGTGGTTCCAGGACGTGCTGGACAACGCCCCGGAGGGCTATGCAAACCTGAATATGGCGAGGGTCTATGTGAACATCGGCTCGTTCTACCGGGATATCACCACCGATATCACCGAGGCCAGCGATAAGGGAAAGTATAAGCCCTTCTTTGACAACATTCGTGAGCTGCTGGATACGGTGGCCACCGATGAAAATGAGAGCGAGATCGTGCGGCTGGAGCTGCTGGAGCTCTCCCGCAGTGCGCTCCAGCAGTATGCCACCAAGTTTAAGGGCGACGGCATCAGCCAGACGGATATGATGCAGATGTACGATCAGGTGGAGCGAACGGTGACAGGCATCTCTGCCACTGCCGACACCACGGAGCATAAGAAGGAGGCCACCGTTTCGCTGCTGGCGGATACGAAAAAGGCCATTGAGACGGCATATGCCACGAAGGGAGGGAAGCAGGCATGACGGTTGAAACGCTGCAAATGCTCTCGACGGTGGCCTATGTGTTGGCGGGTATTTTCCTACTGGCGGCCATTGCGATTTTCTTCCTGCTGGATATCCGCAGCGTCATCGGTGACGTAACAGGAGCTACGGCCCGCAAGGCCATCCGGGATATCCGGGCCCAGAACGAGGCCAGCGGCAATAAGGCATATAAGCCCAGCCCCGTAAATGCTGCCCGTGGCAAACTCACGGCGAAGATATCGCCCTCCGGCAGACTGGAGCCACAAATGGCGGGAATGGGCGGCTCTCCGGGTACGGAGAAGCTCTCCACCATGGAGCTGACAGCGGCGGCAGAGGCTACCACCGTGCTCACCGAGACTGCGGCGGAGACGACGGTTCTGCAGCAGCCGGAGGAGGTGGGCGCCACAACGGTCCTGTCGGAAGAGGAGCGAGAGCCTGCCGCCCCGAAGTCGGAGGAGAAGCGCGCATTCCATACGGATGTGGAGATGGGCTTTAGCGCCAGCTCTGAGATCATCGAGTAGTTTTTATCATCCGTCTAGCGGATGACAAAATAAGACACCAAGAAACACCTCAACAGTAAGGAGCAGTGAGAGATGAACGAAGTTAGAATGAAAAAACGCATTCTGTCTGCCGTCCTTGCCTTCCTCATGACCGTCAGTCTTGTGCCGGTCTCTGCGTTTGCAAGCACGGCGACCCATGCGGATGCCTTTACCATCTGCGTGACAGGCGGCGACGAGGATGCCAAGCTGGACGGCGCATCGGTGGATTATACCATCGAGGTGGATGGCACGGAAGGTGCCAAGAACACCGTGACCACCACCGACGGCGAGGTGGTCATTCAGGAGATGACCGACTATGCACAGGACATCGCAGACGGCAAGGCGGTCACATTGGCCTATACCGTATCGGCGGAGGGCTATGACACCGTTTCCGACCGTGTCGCTGTCACGGATGTGACCGGCAATGTGGATGTGAAGCTGACGGTCAAGACCCCTGATACCGTGAATGTGACGGTCACCAAGACCGGCAACGGATTAGTCCGGATCAACGATCAGGAGACGGAGACGTCCACCGTGGAGAAGGGCGGCGATGTGAAGCTGGAGCTGATCCCGGCCAAGGGCGCCTATATTCAGGAGCTTACGGTGAAGGGTGAGCCCCGGACAGTGAAGAAGGGCGAGACGTTTCAGGAGACGCTGACCGCCGACGAGGATATCACCGTCAGCGTGACCTTCGTGCAGGAGTACACCGTCACTGTCACCGCCGACAAGGGCGGCAATGTGCTGCTGGACGGCGAAGCGGTCACGGAAAAGACCTACAAAGAGGGGACTGAGGTCGAGCTGTCTGTTGCGGCGGACGATGACTATCAGATCGAATCCATCGCCATCGACGGTACGCAGGAGGATATTGCAGATACTGCCAGCTTTACAAAGAAGCTGACGGTGGATAAGGACACGACGATCGCCGTGAAGTTCATAAGAGTGTACACCGTTACCGTCACCTACGACAGCCAGCTCGGAACGGTGGAAACCAACCCCGCAGCGCAGGGCGGCGAGGTGGAAGCAGTCCTCGTGAAGCAGGGCGGCACCCTGACGATAAAGGCCACTCCCGACGAAAACTACCGTGTCAGCGAGGTGGAGATCGACGGCAAAACGGAAAGCTTTGATGACAATCGATATGTAAAGGATACTCCCTTCACACGGGATATCAAGAACATTACTGCGCCCCACACCATCAAGATCACCTTTGCTCCCACGCTGCAGACCATCACGGTGATCTCCGGCGAGAATGGCAAGGTGGAGTATCATCCGGAGAAGGTGAGCTATAACGACAGCGTCGACTTCACCATCACGCCGGAGGACGGCTATATCATCGACACCATCACGGTAGACGGAGCCGATGTGAAGGCCAACGTGAAAAGAGCGACAGAGAAGTCGTATCAGCTGCTTCTGACGGAAGTCCAACGGGATACGAAGGTGACCGTCACCTTTACGGCGTGCCCCCAGATCGGCACCAACGACCTCACTGCGCTGGGGGGCATCACTTGGAACTCCGGCAATGCCATCCGCCGGGATGGCGCCACCTTCGTCTTTGCAAACAATGCAGCGGTCCGATTTTCTGCTGCCGCCGATGAGACTGGCAGCGAGACCGGGATCAAGGGCATCCAGCTGATTTTTGCCGACGGAACGACCTCCGGCGGCTACGATGCGGAGACCGCCTCCTTTACGCAGCCGGCGGACATTCAGGAAACCAAGACCATTCAGGCCATCCGGGTGTTCTACGGCGAGACGGAGATCCGTGTGGCACAGCTGGCAGACAAGAAGCTGGAGGGCCTGAAGATCGTCGTGGATACGACGGATCCCGCACTGGAGCTGGCACTCGAAGCGGCCAATACCAACGGCTACTACAACAAGAGCTTCACCGCCACGGTGAATGGCATCATCGACCCGGATGACTACTCCGGCATCCAGTCCGTGGAGTATTGGGTGGTAAAGGACCGCACCGAGACGAAGCAGGGGACCGAGACCCAGCGGGAGATGCTCTATACCTACACGAAGGGCGGCGATATCCTGCAAAAGCTGGATGGGCTCTCCTTCACCGTGGATGCCGGGAAGAACAACAGCGATAACGTTGTGATCTATGTGCAGGTCACTGACCGGGCCGGCAATGTATACACGACGGAGAAGGCAGTGAAGATCAACTCCACACCTCCTACCATCGAGATCAAGTTCGGAGATGAAAAGCCCGTCAATGTGGTGGAGGAGAACGGCACAAAGCGGGGCTACTACGATACCGTCCGCACCGCCACTGTGACCATCACCGACAGAGCCAGTACTCAGGCTCTCGATGCGGTCAAGTTCGATATCAAGGATACAGTGGGCAACGACGTGCGCAGCAAGGTCAAGATTACCGATTGGAGTAATGCTGTTGACCCGGAGACGAAGCTTCCTGACCCGGATAAAGCTTTCTGTGAAGTGACCTTCTCTGAGGATGCCAATTACATCTGGTCCATCTCCTACACCAACAAGGCCGGTCTGTCCGCCCTTGCTGACAAGGACCAGAAGAAGAGCGTAAACGCCACCACCATTGGTGAGACCCCCCACTGCTTCACCGTGGATACGAAAGCCCCCACCGGTACCATCACCGCCAACACCTATGTGGTGGGAGGAAAGGACCCCACTTCTTCCCCTGTATGGACAGCGCTGATCGGCAGCGAGAACCTGACCTTTGGCGTTTGGGCCAATGATAAGATCGTCATTACCCATAACGAATGGGACGAGACCTCTCCCATCAAGAGCAAGGAATACTTTGTCCAGAAATTCCAGACCGACAGTGAAGGGAAGAAGGCGCTGACAGTCAAGGAGCTGGCGCAGCAGAAGTGGACCGATATAGGCAAAACCACGGAATTTACACCCAACCAGCAGCTTGTGGTCTATCTGAAGATCACGGATATGGCCGGCCATGTCACCTACCTCAGCACCAACGGTCTGGTGGTGGACAACGAGAGACCTCACGAGGAGTTTACGGCCCCGGAAATCGTAAAGGAGTCCGGCCTGACCAACAACAAGATTTATAACGGCGATGTGCCGGTGGTGGTGTCGGCAAACGATCCCGTGGAAAACGGCGTGTATTCCGGCCTGAAGCAGGTGACCTATACGGTCTATAACGGGACGGTCTATAACGAGGAAGATGTGACCCAGCGGGGCGTGCTCTATAGCTGGGACGGCAAAGTCCCCCCCTGCCAGTCCAAGGAGAAAATGCGCTTTACTGTGGATGCAAAGAAGAACAACAGCAACGATGTCCACATCCTGCTGACCGCCGAGGACAACGCAGGCAATGTCACGTCCATGGAGTATTCCATCAAGATCGATATCACGAAGCCTATCATCAATATCGAATATGACAACAATGCGGCGGACAGCGGCACCTTCTTCCGGGAGAGCCGCCGGGCCAACGTCACGGTGAAAGAGCGCAACTTCGACGACAGCCTGGTGAACATCACCCTCCGGGCCACCAATGACGGCGCAGATATTGCGTTGCCCACGGTCAGCGGCTGGACCTCCAGCGGCGACCGCCATACGGCCACCATCGCCTATCAGCGTGACGGCCTGTACACCTTCGACATCGACGTGACGGATAAGGCGGGCAACACCTCCGCCGACTTCACGGAGCAGACCTTCTATGTGGATACGACGGCTCCCACGCTGGAGATCACCGGCGTAGCCGACCGCTCCGCCAACAACGGCGACATCATCCCGGTAGTGTCCTATTCCGATACCAACTACGATGATGCACAGGTGAGCATCACCCTCACCGGCGCCATGCGCAAGGGCGTTGCGCTGGACGGCTCCTATGCCGACCAGCACAACGGCAAGGTCTTTACCTTCAAGAATTTCGCCAAGGAGAAGGAAGTAGACGATATCTACACGCTGGCGGCCACCCTGACGGATAAGGCGGGCAACACCACGGAAAAGACCATTTTGTTCTCCGTCAACCGCTTCGGCTCCACCTATGCCCTCAGCGCCGCCACGGAGCAGCTCAACGGCTCCTACGTCCAGACGCCGCAGGATGTGGTGGTGACGGAGACCAACCCCGACGCCCTCCAGAACATCCGCATCACGCTCTTCAAGAACAATCAGACCATCATCCTGCAGGAGGGTACGGACTACCGCATCGAGGTGCGGGGCGGCAATGGTCAGTGGTATGAGTACATCTACACCGTGCTGGCCAAGAACTTTGCCGATGACGGCGTCTATCGCCTGACCTTCTACTCCGAGGATGCTGCGGGCAACATAGCGGAAAACACGCTGGACACCAAGAAGCAGGAGATCGGCTTCGGCGTGGATAAGACCAAGCCCAACATGGTCGTGACCAATCTGGAGAGCGATACCACCTATCCTCTGGAGAACCTCACGGTGAGCCTGTCCGCCGGAGATAACCTGCTGCTTCAGTCCGTGGTGGTGTATCTGGACGATTACAGCAAGGCCTACAAGACGTGGACAGCAGAAGAGATCGCCGCCATCGTGGCGGACCAGGGCGAGTTCACCTTCGATATTCCGGGCGATTCCACCGGAGCGCATCAGGTGAAGATCGTCTGCACCGACGCCGCCGGCAACGAGCAGACGGAGGAGATCACCAACTTCTACGTCACCACGAACCTGTTCGTGCGCTACTACAACAATAAGCCGCTGTTCTTCGGCTCCATTGCCGCTGTGGTAGTGATCGCCGGTGTGGTGATCGCTCTGGCCGCCGGCAAGAAAAAGAAGAACGACAAAGAGAAGTAAGACCTGACCCGGCATAAGCCGACATCAAAGCCTCCGGCCCCAGCCGGAGGCTTTGATGGTTTCGGATGATAAGGAGGAAGAAAAATGCCAGAGAATTTGATCGAGCACTTTGAGGACACGCTGCGCCGCTGCGAAAGCGGAGCACTGCGGGACGCTACCCGTCAGGCCATGGAGGGAACCAAGGTCTACCGTGAGGATTTCAGGGCCCAACAGCCGCTCATGCCCCGGTATGAGCGGCGCATCACGGTGGAGGATACCACCACCTTTGCGGCGGCTGCCCGCTTCGGGAATCA
>ERZ772886.3532-NODE-3532-length-11151-cov-3.988104_pt1 | contig 11151 bp, 8 predicted proteins | sample MGYA00512128_ERZ772886 | MGnify/ENA primary metagenome ERZ772886 (study PRJEB29015, sample SAMEA2737698) | human gut metagenome | biome: human gut; feature: human-associated habitat; material: faeces | place: China | collected 2012 ... | reverse complement strand
AGACGCACGGGGGCCCGCACCAGCAGCCGTCCGTCCCGCGTCAGCTCCAGTGCCAGAGTTTTCCGGCGGGAGCGGATCAATTCATACGTGTCCATAAAAGCAGTATAGCACCTTCGTCAAGACTTTGCAAAAAATGAATAATTTTTGTACTAATTGTAAATTTTGCGGGACGCGTAATCGTTTTTATGATATTAGCATTGACATGTATCGAATAAAGGGTATACTAAAATCAGAATATAATTGAAGGAGGTTCTTCTATGCCTGCAAAAAAGAAAACAGCGCCTGTTAAGCTCACCGCAAATCCGCGCGGCAGCGCCCGTGTTTCTAAAAAACCGCCTCTGACGCCTGCACAGCTGAAGCAGATCGACGCGTATTGGCGCGCATCCAATTACCTCACTGCCTGCCAGCTTTATCTGCTGGATAACCCCCTGCTGGAGCGGCCTTTGACCGCCGCGGATCTGAAGCAGACCATCGTGGGCCACTGGGGTACCTGCCCGGGCCAGAACTTCATCTATACGCATTTGGACCGGGTCATCAAGCGGGATGATCTGGATATGATCTACCTTTCCGGCCCCGGTCACGGCGGCAACGCCATGGTGGCGCAGGACTGGCTGGACGGCAGCTATACCGAGGTCTATCCCAATATCACCCGGGATAAGGACGGCATGAAGAAGCTCTTCAAGCGGTTCTCCTTCCCCGGCGGTATCCCCAGCCATGTGGCGCCGGAGACCCCCGGCTCCATCCATGAGGGCGGCGAGCTGGGCTACTCGTTGGCCCACGCCTTCGGCGCCGTGGCGGATAACCCCGATCTGATCGCTGCCTGCGTGGTGGGCGACGGCGAGGCGGAGACCGGCCCGCTGGCCACCTCGTGGCACGGCAACAAATTCGTCAACCCCATCACCGACGGCGCTGTGCTGCCCATTCTGCACCTCAACGGCTTCAAGATCGCCAATCCTACCATCTTCTCCCGCATGAGCCATGAGGAGGTGGAGTGCTTCTTCCGTGGCTGCGGCTGGGAGCCGTACTTTGTGGAGGGCGACGATCCCATGGTCATGCACCAGCAGATGGCGGCGGCGCTGGACCGGACCATCCGGGAGATCAAGCGCATCCAGCGGGAGGCCCGCAAGACCGGCGAGGCCAAGCGGCCCCGCTGGCCCATGATCGTGCTGCGCACCCCCAAGGGCTGGACCGGCCCCAAGGAGGTGGACGGACTGCCGGTGGAGAACTGCTGGCGAGCCCATCAGGTGCCTATCTCCATGGGGACAGACACCGACCGGCACCTTGCCCAGCTGGAGGCGTGGCTGCGCTCTTATAAGCCGGAGGAGCTCTTTAACCCCGACGGTACGCCGGTGGAGCTCATCGCCTCCTTCCCGCCCACGGGCCGCCGCCGCATGGGCGCTAACCCTCATGCCAACGGCGGACTGCTGCTGCGTGACCTGCGGACCCCCGATTTCCGGGACTACGCCGTGGACGTCAAGGCCCCCGGCGCCGTGGAGGCGCAGGATATGTATGTGCTGGGTACCTACGTCCGGGACGTGATGAAGCTGAACATGGAGTCCCGCAACTTCCGTATCTTTGCCCCCGACGAGACGGCCTCCAACCGCCTGCAGGCGGTGTTCGAGGTGACGGGCCGCCGATTCCTGGACCAGCAGATCCCCGGCATCGACGACCATCTGGACCCGGACGGCCGGGTCATGGACTCCATGCTCTCCGAGCATTTCTGCGAGGGCTTTTTGGAGGGCTATCTTCTGACGGGACGCCACGGCTTCTTCGACAGCTATGAGGCTTTCATCCGCATTGTGGATTCCATGTTTGCCCAGCACGCCAAGTGGCTGAAGATGTGCAGCGAGCTGCCGTGGCGGCAGGATATCGCCTCGCTGAACTATATTCTGGCCTCCAACGTCTGGCAGCAGGATCACAACGGCTTTACCCATCAGGACCCCGGCTTCCTGGACCATGTGGCCAACAAGAAGGCGGACGTGGTGCGGATGTATCTGCCCCCCGATGCCAACTGCCTGCTTTCCTGCTTCGACCACTGCATCAAGAGCCGGAACTATGTGAACGTCATCGTGGCCAGCAAGCATCCCCGCCCCCAGTGGCTCACCATGGAGCAGGCGGTCAAGCACTGCACCCAGGGCATCGGCATCTGGGAGTGGGCCTCCAATGATGCCGGCGAGGAGCCGGACGTGGTGATGGCCTGCTGCGGCGATACCCCCACTTTGGAAACGCTGGCCGCTGTCAGCATTCTGCGGAAGGAGCTGCCGGAGCTGAAGATCCGCGTGGTGAATGTGGTGGACCTGATGAAGCTCCAGCCCCATACCGAGCATCCTCACGGCCTGACTGATTCCGAGTACGACACACTCTTTACCAAGGATAAGCCTATTATCTTCGCCTATCACGGCTATCCCACCCTGATCCATGAGCTGACCTACCGCCGTCACAACAAGAACCTCCATGTCCGGGGCTACAAGGAGGAGGGCACCATCACCACGCCCTTCGATATGCGGGTCCTCAATGACATTGACCGCTTCGATCTGGTCATCGACACCGTGCGCCGTCTGCCCAAGCTGGGCAACCGGGGCGCCTATCTGGTGCAGAAGATGAACGACAAGCTGGTGGAGCACCGCCAGTATATCCGGGACAACGGCATCGACCTGCCGGAGGTCCGGAACTGGAAGTGGGAGGGCTAACGCCGAAAGAACCCCCAATATGCGCAGGGCGGCCGGATCACGGCCGTCCTGCTTTTTTTCTGCGCCGCTGCGGGGATTTTTGCAAATTTCAAAGGTTTTAACCGGCAAAAATTGACAGCTTCTTAACGTCTGGTGTATAGTAGAGACAGCGCGGGTCTCCGCGCCTACTACATGATCGGAGTTTATCTATGCTTTCTGATATTTTCAGCAACCACCTGTTGATGAACGCGCTGCTGGCCTGGGCCACGGCGCAGCTCCTGAAGTTCTTTATCTATCTGGCGGTGAACCGCACCATCGACTGGAAGCGGCTTACAGGGGACGGCGGAATGCCCAGCGGTCACTCTGCCACCGTGACCGCACTGGCGGTGACCTCCGGTCTGGAATACGGCTATGACTCCCCCGTTTTTGCCGTGTGCGTGATCCTGGCCGTCATCGTCATGCATGACGCCATGGGCGTCCGTCGGGAGGCGGGACGCCATGCCAAGGCCATCAATGAGCTGCTGGAAATGCTTGACAGCGAGGAGACGCCGGAGGTGAAGCTGAAGGAGTTCCTGGGCCACACGCCTATGCAGGTGTGCTGCGGTGCGGTGCTGGGCTTTATAGTTGCTCTGGCCCTGGGGTGAAATGGTTGACAACAGGGGAAAAAGACGATAAAATAAGACGTTATGAGTTCAAAGGAGACTGTTTGCCTCCAATTCTGGAATAAAGTTGAGGGAAGAATCATGGCACAGGACAAAAAAGTGGAACAGATCACCAGTATGGAGGACGATTTCGCCCAGTGGTATACGGACATCTGCAAGAAGGCGGAGTTGATCGACTATTCCAGCGTGAAGGGATTTATGATCCTGCGTCCATACGGCTACGCTATCTGGGAAAACATTCAGCGGATCATGGACGGGGAGTTTAAAAAGACCGGACACGAGAACGTGGCAATGCCCGCGCTGATCCCGGAGAGCCTGCTGAAAAAGGAAGGCGAACTGGTCAACGGCTTTGCCCCTGAGGTGGCTTGGGTCACCATGGGCGGCAGCGACAAGCTGGAGGAGCGGCTGGCTTTCCGCCCCACCTCTGAGACCATGTTCTGCGACCACTGGCACAGCGTCCTTCAGACCTACCGCCAGCTCCCCATGCTCTATAACCAGTGGTGCTCCGTGATCCGCTGGGAAAAGACCACCCGCCCCTTCCTGCGCAGCCGGGAATTCTGGTGGCAGGAGGGCCACACCATCCACGAGACCGCTGAGGAGGCTATGGCAGAAACGGAGCAGCAGCTCAACTGCTATGCTGACTTCTGCCGGGATGCGCTGGCCATGCCGGTAGTCAAGGGCCGCCTATACCATCGAAAGCATGATGAAGGACCGCAAGGCCCTCCAGTCCGGCACCAGCCATTATTTCGGCGACAAGTTCTCCCGGGCCTACGATGTGACCTTCACCGGCCGGGACAACAAGCTCCAGTATCCCTTCCAGACCTCTTGGGGCACCACCACCCGGCTCATCGGCGCGGTCATCATGACCCACGGCGATAACAACGGTCTGGTGCTGCCTCCCGCCATCGCTCCCATTCAGGTGGTAGTGATCCCCGTGGCGGCCCACAAGCCCGGCGTGCTGGAAGCAGCCACTGAGATCAAGACCCGTCTGGAGGCTGCCGGCCTGCGGGTGAAGCTGGACGATTCCGACAACTCTCCCGGTTGGAAGTTCGCCGAGTATGAAATGAAGGGCGTGCCTGTCCGTGTGGAGATCGGTCCCCGCGATCTGGAAAAGGGACAGTGCTGCCTGGCCCGCCGTGATACCGGCGAAAAGAGCTTTGTCGCTTTGGATGAACTGGAAAGCCAGGTGCAGAGCCTGCTGACCGCCGTTCACGACAACCTGTATGCTCAGGCGGAAAAGAACCTGGAGGACAACACTTTCGACCTGAACTCCTGGCAGGAGGTCAAGGAGATGGTGGAGACCAAGGGCGGCTTTGCCCGGACCAAGTGGTGCGGCAAGCTGGAGTGCGAGCTGAAGATGAAGGAGCTGGCAGGTGTTTCCAGCCGCTGCATGCCGCTCAAGCAGTCCGGCACTGAGGGCGTTTGCCCCGTCTGCGGCGAGAAGTGCACCACTGATATCTACTGGGGTGTGGCTTACTAAGCCGACTTTCTGCAAAATAAACGATCCCCGTCCTTTCTTCGGAAGGGACGGGGATCGCTGTCTAATAACAACACCCCGGCTCTTTTCAAAAGAGCCGGGGTATTTTGCCGTTGCTATGTCATTGATAGGAGTCCGCCAGTGCCTTGAACCGAGGCAGCGCCCGTTCGATCATTTCCGTCTGGACGCAATAGGCAATCCGGAAGTGGCCGGGAGCACCGAAGCCGCTGCCGGGGACCAACAGCAGGTCGAATTTTTTGGCTCGCTCGCTGAACGCCATGTCATCCGGTTCCAGCGACCGGGGGAACAGGTAGAAGGCCCCGCCGGGCTGGACCACATGGTAGCCCATCTCTCGAAGTGCGTCGGTCAGCAGGGCGCAGTTGCGTTCATAGACGCCGATGTCCGCCGTCAGGTCACAGCATTCCGCCGCCACCCTCTGAAACAGGCTGGGGGCATTGACATATCCCTGAGAGCGGCCTGCACCTGCCGTCGCCGCGTAAACGGCATCAGCGTCCGTCACCTGCTTGGGGACCAACACATAGCCCAACCGCTCGCCAGGGAGGGAAAGGGACTTGGAAAAGGAGTAGCAGACGATGGTGTCCTTGTAGATCTGCGGTACCCAGGGGACCTCCACGCCGTGGAAGGCGATCTCCCGGTAAGGCTCGTCGGAGATCAGGTAGATAGGATGGCCATAAAGCGCTTCCTTGGCCCGGAGGATGGCCGCCAGCGTTTCCAGCGTCTGGCGGGAGTAGACCACGCCGGAGGGGTTGTTGGGGGAGTTGATGATCACGCCCTTGGTGCGGCAGGTGACTGCCTGTTCAAAGGCGGAAAAGTCGATTTGAAAGTGCTCCGGCTCCGGGGGGATCACCTTGACCTTCCCCTTGACACCCTCGATAAACACCCGGTACTCCGGAAAGTAGGGGGCAAAGAGGATGTACTCGTCGCCGGGGCAGGTCAGTCCGCCCAATACACAGCAGAGAGACGCCGCCGCGCCTACGGTGAGGTACAGCTCGTCCGCCGTATACTGCTCCCCAAACCGACGGTTTAAGGAGTCAGCAATCCGCTGTCTGGCGGCGGGATCGCCGGGGGCGCTGGTGTAGCAGTGAATCGTGTCTGCCTGTTCCCGCAGCAGCCGGATGGCGGTCTCATTCACCTCTACGGGAGCGGGGACGCTGGGGTTTCCCAGTGAAAAGTCAAATACGTTTTCCGCACCTACCTCTGCGGCCCGCTGACGGCCATATTCAAACAGCTCCCGGATCACGGAACGGGCCGTGCCCAGCTGCAGCATCCGTTGAGAAACCATAAACACTCCTCCTGTCCTTCCCATCGGTTGATTTTACAACATGAACGGCAGTCTGCCGTATTTTTATTTTACTGCCCGGTCTGGCCGCTGTAAAGCGGCATCACCGCTCAATCGAAAGTGAAAAGCCGGGACTTTTTTGTGCCGTTTGACACAGGGGGGCGGAGGTCGGGAAAGGCGGTTGAACACCTTTGTAAAATATTTTTTCGGATGTCAGGAAAAAATAAAAATTGTCTTGACAAACGGGGCGTTTTAGGGTATCCTATATAGGCACTCAATCATACGGCTTCGGTGACATAGCCAAGTGGTAAGGCAAGGGTCTGCAAAACCCTGATTCCCCGGTTCAAATCCGGGTGTCACCTCCAGAAAGAAAGCACTTACGTTTGTAGGTGCTTTTTTGTTATATCCGGAAATATTTTGCTTGTGCAGTGCAGGCGAATATGATATGATGAAACTGAAAAAGAGTTCAATTTGCTTTAGAAAAGTGTATCGGAAGATGACATAGAGGACTATGGCGGGACAATCATATGTGCAGCTAGGTTGCGTTGGCGTGCGATTGACGGACACATGGGCGATGGGGAGTTCTATAAATCGGTTTATTTAGAATAAGGATATTGCGCTTTAATAAGGATATTGCGCTTTTTAACCTGAAAACTACATGAAAATCGATGGAGTTTTCGGTATTTTGCGAATTTTTTGCTTTACCGGAATAAAGGGGCAGCAGTCGCTTTACAATTTGTGGAACCGGTGCTATACTGCATAAAGACCGATTAAAACGAGAGGATAAAAGAAATGAAGAAACAGCTTTTACATTCCGGCTGGCAGCTGACGACCGTCGGAAAAAATGACACGATTCCTGCGACCGTGCCGGGCTCCGTGTACAATGACCTGCTGAACGCGGGTCGCATGGAAGACCCCTATTGGCGCGACAACGAGATGAAAGCGTTGGCGCTGATGGACGAGGACTACCGCTACAATACGACGTTCGACGTGAATGCAGACGTTTTGAACAGCGAGCGCGTTCTGCTGCGCTGCGAGGGTCTCGACACCATTGCCGACATCGTTTTGAACGGCGAGAAAATCGCGAGCGTGTGCAACATGCACCGCACGTGGGAATTTGACGTTAAAGATAGCCTGAAAACGACCGGTAACACGCTTGAGATCGTGTTTCACTCGCCGACAAAGTACATCAAAGAGCAGGATAAGATCTGCCACGCGGGCGGCAGCGACGAAGCAATGGTCGGCTTCCCGAACCTGCGCAAGGCGCACTGCATGTTCGGCTGGGACTGGGGTCCCCGCCTGCCTGATGCCGGCATTTGGCGCGACGTTATGCTTTGCGGCGTGAACGGCGGCCGCATCATCAGCACATACGTGAAGCAGACGCACGGCGAGAACACCGTAACGCTTGGCATTGAGCCGGAGATCGAGACTGTAAACGGCGCGGAGCTGACCTACACCGTGACGCTCACGACGCCGAACGGCGAGGAGAAGATCTACACAGGCTCCCCGAAGGAGATCGCGGTGGAAAACCCGCAGCTTTGGTGGCCTCGGCGAGCAGCCGCTTTACACGGTGCGTGTCGATTTACAGCGTGACGGCGAGACCGTTGATACGTGGGAAAAGCGCATCGGTCTGCGCACGATGACGATGCATATTGAGAAAGACCGGTACGGCGAGAGCTTTGCGCATGAAGTGAACGGCGTGACGTTCTTCGCGATGGGTGCGGACTATATCCCGGAAGACAACATTCTGCCGCGCATGAACCCGGAGCGTACGAGAAAGCTCCTTGAGCAGGCTGTGGCGGCAAACCACAACTGTGTGCGCGTATGGGGCGGCGGCCATTACCCGAGCGATGCATTTTACGATGTATGTGACGAGCTGGGCCTCGTCATTTGGCAGGACTTCATGTTTGCTTGCGCACATTACAATTTGAGCGACGAATTTGAAGAAAATCTCCGTGCGGAGTTCAACGATAACATCAAACGCATCCGCAGCCACGCTTCCCTTGGCCTGTGGTGCGGCAACAACGAGATGGAGATGTTCACATTCTTCGGCGGTTTGGCGCTGATGCCGAACAACCCGACGGGCCACCCGCCGATGTGGGAGTTGACCCCGAAGCAGAAGGGCAACTACACGCGCCTTTACGAGTACATTCTGCCGAAGACCGTAAAAGCGCTTGACTCGCAGACGTACTATTGGCCCTCAAGCCCGTCCTCCGGCGGTGACTTTGACAACCCGACCGACGAGACGCGCGGCGATGTGCACTACTGGGACGTTTGGCACGGCAGCCTGCCGTTTACGGACTACCGCAACCACAACTTCCGCTATGTTTCCGAGTTCGGCTTCCAGGCGTTCCCGACGCTGAAAACGGTCGAATCCTTCACGGAGCCGGAAGACAGAAATATTTTCTCCTATGTCATGGAGAAGCACCAGCGCAACAACGCGGCGAACAGCAAGATCATGACATATCTCGGCCAGACGTACCGTTATCCGACTGCGGGCCTTGGCACGCTGCTGTATACCTCGCAGCTTTTGAGCGCCGAGGCCATGAAATATGGCGTAGAGCACTGGCGCCGTCATCGCGGACAGTGCATGGGCGCGATCGTGTGGCAGCTGAACGACTGCTGGCCGGTTGCTTCTTGGTCGTCTATCGACTACTTCGGCCGCTGGAAGGCGCTGCACTACTATGAAAAGCGCTTCTTCGCGCCGGTGCTGCTCTCCTGCGAAGAGAAGGGCTTCTTGGATGACCCGAACCCGAACCGCGAGTGCCGTGACTTGAACACCGACACCGTAAAGAGCATCCGCCTGAACGTCTCCAACGAGACGATGCAGCCGCAGACGGTCACCGTGAAGTGGGAGCTGCGCAATAACCGCTCCGAAGTTCTGCGCGACGGCGGCGAGGTGGAAATCACTGTGCCCGCAATGGACACCGTGTGGCTCGATACCGTAGAACTGCCGGAAGCGAACATGTTCACCGACCACGTGCACTATGCGTGCTACCAGAACGGCGAGATGATCTCCGAATCCACCGTGCTGTTCTCCGTGCCGAAGTATTACGATTACATCGACCCGCAGCTTTCCTGCCGTGTGGAGGGCGATGAGATTATCGTTTCCGCAAAGGCATACGCGAAGAGCGTGGAAATACTGAACGAGAACGAGGACTGGGTGCTTGAAGACAACTACTTCGACCTCGAAGCCGGTAAAGAGCGCCGCATCCGCATTGTGAGCGGCGACGCGAACGGTATTCATATGCGCAGCGTGTACAACATTCGCTGATTTTACGTTAAAACTAAAAAGACAAAAGCCGTTACAAGACAGAAAATAGCTGTTTTGTGACGGCTTTTTCAAGTTTCCTTGCATTTTCTCTTGCAAAATATCGTGCGTTTGCGTATAATAGATATCGAAATTGAAATCGTAGTGTAAACTAACTTGCGCTGTTATGATTTTGAAAGATACATGAAGGAGCGATAAAAATGATTAGAATCGGCATTGCCGGATACGGAAATCTTGGCCGCGGCGTGGAAAGTGCGCTTTCTCACACGGAAGATATGGAGCTTGTGGGCGTTTTCACACGCCGCAGCCCGGACAGTGTGAAGACGAAGACCGGCGTGCCGGTTTATTCCATGGAGCAGGCAAAAAACATGACGGATAAGATTGACGTCATGATCCTGTGCGGCGGCAGCGCGAACGACCTGCCGAAGCAAACCGCAGAGCTTGCACAGTATTTTAATGTCATCGACAGCTTTGACACGCACGCGAAGATCCCGGAGCATTTTGCGGACGTAGACGCGGCCTGCAAGAAGAGCGGCCACCTCGGCATGATTTCCGTCGGTTGGGACCCGGGTATGTTCTCCCTGAACCGCCTCTATGGTCAGGCGATTTTGCCGAACGGCAAAGACTACACGTTCTGGGGCAAGGGTGTCAGCCAGGGTCACTCCGATGCGATTCGCCGTATTCCCGGCGTACAGGATGCCCGCCAGTATACTATCCCGGTGGAGAGCGCGCTTGAAAGCGTGCGCCGCGGCGAGAACCCGGAGCTGACGACGCGCGAAAAGCACACCCGAGAGTGCTTTGTCGTTGCCAAAGAGGGTGCGGACAAGGCTGCCATTGAGGAAGCCATCGTCACGATGCCGAACTATTTCTCCGATTACGACACGACCGTACACTTCATCAGCCAGGAAGAGCTTGACCGCGACCATTCAGGCATTCCGCACGGCGGCATGGTGTTCCGCACCGGTGTGACGGGCCTGAATGGCGAAAACAAGCACGTCATCGAATATAAGCTGACGCTTGATTCCAACCCGGAGTTCACTTCCAGTGTGCTCGTGGCGTTTGCCCGCGCGGCATACCGCATGCACAGTGAAGGTCAGGTGGGCTGCAAGACCGTCTTTGACGTTGCTCCGGCGTATCTCCACCCGGAAAGCGGCGAAGCGCTCCGCGCAAAGTTGCTGTAAGGTTCATGCAAGTTTATAATTAAAACGAAAAAAGCTGTTCCGCGTAAAAACGGAGCAGCTTTTGTATGTTTAATATGTTTTGGAGATATCTGCCTGAAGCTCATCGATCTTATCGCGGAGCTTTAAAAAGTCGTCGAACGCGGCGGGCTTTTGTGCGGGATTGCGCAGCAGGGCGGCGGGGTGGAGGGTTGCCGTCATGTAGATGTTGCCTTTTTTGAAAAACTGTCCGTGCTCGCGTGTGATCTTAAAATCGGGTTTGATGATGCGCATGGCGGCAATGCGGCCGAGGCATACGATGATCTTCGGACGCAGCAGGGCGGTTTGATTGCGCAGCCAGTCCATGCAGGCTTCCTGTTCCTCCTGCAAGGGGTCGCGGTTTTGCGGCGGGCGGCATTTGACGATATTTGCAATGTAGATATTCGTGCGGCGGTCGAGGTCGACGGCGGCGAGGTATTTATCGAGCAGCTGACCACCTGCACCGACGAACGGCTCGCCTTGCAAATCTTCGTTTCGGCCCGGGCCTTCACCGATGAACACGCAATCTTCTAACGTTAGTGTCCCGGAAAAATTTCCAGTTAAACCGCAAATTAG
>ERZ772886.3511-NODE-3511-length-11216-cov-3.979751_pt1 | contig 11216 bp, 5 predicted proteins | sample MGYA00512128_ERZ772886 | MGnify/ENA primary metagenome ERZ772886 (study PRJEB29015, sample SAMEA2737698) | human gut metagenome | biome: human gut; feature: human-associated habitat; material: faeces | place: China | collected 2012 ... | reverse complement strand
CCGGAATTCTGCCAGATAAATTTCCTGTAAATAGCCGTTCCACCAGTATCCGCTCTGCCAGTGCCTGGCACGGCACCCTAAATCCTGCACAGGCACGCCATACTTTCATCATTTTATCGGACTTTGCCTGATAAAACTGTTCTAAATATGCCAGTACATTTTCGTCATACTTGCCCTCATCAAACACATGAATACAGCACGCCAGCAGTTTTTCATTGTATTCCTGCGGTCTTAACAAAATCATATTTCTTGCCATACGTAAAAGCTTTGCCGGTGCGGCTTCTTCAAAACCGTATTCACATACCAAATCAAAAGCATCCTCATACATGCCTTCTGCAATACACGTTTCAATCAGCAGCGCTGCATCGTGTATCTGCAATTCTTCTTTTAAAATCTTTTCATAGCGCTCTCCAAAATCTTCGCCATGATAATATTCATGATAATACTGTATCTGCCAGCTGTTTAACCGTTTTCTTGTAATCTGGTTGACATTGCCGTCTGCCATCAATGCAAGACAGACTGCACAGGCTTCTTCATCGTTTTTACGCTGTTCTAAGCTTTGTTCAAACCAGTTCAGCAGCAGATAAATGTCTTTGCTGCAGTAATCATCCAGCGCTTTTAAATATGCCGGATTATCATAAACCCTCTCGATTTCATACTGGATACTGCCTTTATGCACCTGTTTGCCTGCATCTTCAAACATCAGAATGCAGTCCCTTGTATACATCTGCACATAGGCAGTCCGTCCCACCAGCGTACAGCGCTGTCCCTTGCGCAGTTCCTTGTGCTTTACCAGCACCGACTCAATCTTGTCATTGAATACGGTAATACGGTATGTAAATAAGTATCTTGACAAGAATGGTGCCGTTTCTTCATTGACACCGACATTCTGAAACAGCCATCCATAAATCACTTCCAGATAAGGATCAATATATCCCTTTTTCATCTGCCCATAGGCAAACCGCTCTATCTGCGGTGCATACGTGTTCATGATTTCTCTGGAACTGCTGTGATTTTTTAAAATGTCCGCATACAGATATGCCTTGCTTTTTGTACTTAAACTGCTCTCATATGTAAAGTAACGCAGTACAATCTGCGGCAGGCGTTTTAATTCTTTTTTATCTAAACTTTCTATATAAAATTCATACAGACGCGTAATGCGGAGTCCACGCAGAATTCCCTTCTCGTACAGTCCTGCATATTCCGGTCCAACCAGCTCATTGCGGATCATATGTGTAACAAGTACGGTTAAGATTTCATCCTTGTCAAAAAAATCGTTTAATGCTTTAAGCAGTCTTAAATACTGCATATCTGCCACTTTACCGTTTGCAATCATTTCACACACATACAAAGTCAGTTTCGTGGAAATTATGCCGTACTTACAGCCGAACTGTAAAATGTGCAGTTCAAAATCGTTTAACACACGCAAAAGCTCCGGCTGTGCATTTAAAATCTGTAACGCTTCATAATACATCACAGGACTTACACAGCCATTGTGGTATGCATCCTTAATCCGTAAAAGCTTAATGCTCTTATTTGCATCTTCCGCAGCATCCAGATAAAATAAAACCCACAGAACGCGCCACGTATCATAGCCGTTTTCATAATAATCCCGGATTACCTTAACTGCCGCAAAGGTATAGGATTTATCTTTATAATACATTGCACTGACATACAGGTAATAACAGTACAATTCCACATGGCTGTCCTTATTTTCTTCAAGAAAATCCCTGACATTGTCAATCAGCCAGCCGGCTTCATCACTGCGGTTCTGCACCAGCAGAATCTGTGCCTGTGCCAGCTTGAAAAAAATATCGTCATCGCAGATACCGCGCATGCGTTCTATAATCTGTAAAGATTTGTCCTGCCATGCCCTCTTGTCTTCCCGCTTCATTCTGAAACTTAAATATTCCTGAACCAGTGCAAGCACCGCCTGCTTTTTCTCACGGTGCGTATTTTCCTGTCCGGCGCAGTCTACTTCAATTTCAACCGTATATTTCTGCGTAAAAGAACAGATTGTCATTCTGCCCCAGTTCCTGCCCGCGTGCAGCTTGTCCGCATCAATGACATATTCCAGTTCATACTTATTGCCCGTAAAATTCTCAGACGTAATGCGTGTTATCTTCGGACAGATAAACGGTACATCCGTTTCAACCGTAAGCTCCGTATACCCCCAGCCGCTCCTGGTAATCGTTATACGCTCTTTCACGCTTTCCGTAAAATCCGCAAATGTCTTTGTCTGCGGAAAAACATCTATGCCAACCGGTGATTTTTTCCGCACGGCAATTAAAAATTCTTCCATTGCTGCATAAACGTTGGCTTCACTGCCGTTTTTAGCGCCTTTTACCACATCATAAATATTGGTCTGTACCGGATCGTTTTTTAAAAATATCCGTTTAAAATCCGGCGATAAAAAAAAGCCTGCTGCCTCCTCCGGTGAAGTCTGTACAAGATTGGCAAAATGAAACATACTGCCTGCTGCTCCCATGCTGGTCATGACCTTCTGCGCTTCAACCGTGTATTCATAAGATACGCTTTTTTCACCCGCACTGCTGACAATATAAAACTGTCCCTGAATCACCGTACCTTCTTTTAAATCCGCGGCATCTACCGTATAAACTATCTCTGCCGGTGTCGTGCCAAACTGGGGTTTTTCAATGCGGACACGTGCATGACTGGATAATACAATGCCGTAAGCCGGCTGTGATGCCGTAAACCGGAACGTAAACATTCCCTGTCCGCCTGCCGTGACACTGCCGGTCAGCGTATAATCCTGCACTTCTAATTCCGGTCTTTGATATGTAAATTTTCCTCTTGCTAATCGATTGATATACTCCTTCATTCGGAATCAGCCTCCGCTTTGATTTTATCTAAATGCTCTTTCATCTTTTTCTCGTAACCGATTTCTGTCATTTCATAAAAACGACTGTCTTTTAATGCATCCGGCAGATACTGCTGTCTGACATAGTGGTTCTTATAATCATGTGCATACAGATACCCTGCACCGTGACCTAGCTTTGCCGCACTCTTATAGTGGGCATCCTGCAAATGTGCCGGAATTGGAGCGGTCTTTTGTGTTTTTACCACTTCCATTGCCTTATCGACTGCCATATAAGCCGCATTGCTTTTCGGTGCGCATGCCACATACAACGCCGCCTGTGAAAGCGTAATCCGTGCTTCCGGCATACCGAGCCGCTCAACCGCCTGTGCCGCCGCCGAAGCAACTACCAATGCCTGCGGGTCTGCATTGCCCACATCTTCACTCGCACAGATTAAAATCCGCCTTGCAATAAACCGCACATCCTCCCCGGCATATAACATTCTTGCCAGATAATAGGCAGTGGCATCCGGGTCTGAGCCGCGCATACTCTTAATAAATGCTGAAATCGTATCATAGTGGTTATCGCCTGTTTTATCATAGCGGATCACACGCTTCTGGATACATTCCTGTGCCGTATCCAGTGTGATATGCACTTTTCCGTCTTCTGATTTTGCCGTTGTAAGAATTCCCAGTTCTACTGCATTTAACGCACTTCTTGCATCGCCGTTTGCTACGTCTGCAAGAAATTCCAGCGCATCTTCGTCAATCTGTGCATGAAAGCTTCCCATGCCTTTTTTTTCGTCCTGTACGGCACGCACAATCAGCTTTTTAATATCTTCTTTTTCAAGCGGCTTTAATTCAAAAATAACCGAGCGGGATAAAAGAGCGCCGTTGACTTCAAAATAGGGATTTTCCGTTGTCGCTCCGATTAAAATCAGCGTCCCATCCTCCACATACGGTAACAGATAATCCTGCTGTCCTTTATTAAAACGATGAATTTCATCGACAAACAATATCGTCTTTTTACCGTACATGCCGAGATTATCTTTTGCCTTGGCAACAATGTCTTCCATATCTTTTTTCCCGGCAACGGTCGCATTAATCTGTTCAAATGCCGCACTGGTCGTATGGGCAATGACCTTTGCCAGTGTCGTCTTTCCCGTTCCCGGCGGTCCGTAAAAAATAATGGAGCTTAATTTATCTGCCTGAATGGCGCGGTAGAGCAGCTTGTCCTTTCCGATAATATGCTGCTGCCCCACCACTTCATCCAGTGTCTGCGGTCTTAAACGAGATGCTAACGGCGATTCCTGCTTTATTGTATTTTCACGCATATAATCAAATAAATCCATAGTTATCCTCATTCCTTGGCAACTTGTTGCGAAGGGGCGATGAAAAATCCGCGCAGGCGGTTCCTCATCTGCCATCAAGGGGATTTGTTTTTGCTCAAAAACAAATCCCTGTGTGAAAAAGCTTTGATTTAAGGCTTTTTCACACCATCCCCTTTTAGTCTTTAAACTGTTCTGCCATTGCCTCTAATTCATTCTTTTTCTTTATAAAGCATTGTAATAATCTTGGGTTAAATATACCGCACTTCCCGTCCAGAATCATCTGATAAGCTGTATCATATGAAAATGACGGTTTGTAACAGCGTTTACTAATCAGCGCATCATAGACATCTGCCAGTGACACCAGCTGTGCACCAATTGGAATTTCATCTCCTGTAAGTCCTTCCGGATATCCGCCCCCATCGAATTTTTCATGATGATACCTTGCAATCTGCGAGCAGTACTGCATATATTCTTCTTCCCCTTCATCGTTAAAAATACGAAGGATAATATCATATCCCTTCGTTGTGTGGGTCTTCATAATCTCAAATTCTTCCGGTGTGAGTTTTCCCGGCTTTAGCAGAATCGTATCGGAAATTGAAATTTTTCCCACATCATGTAATGGCGATGCCTGTACAATCATATCAATATCGTTCTGGGTCAGTCCATATTCCGGGCATTCCTCTTTTGCACATTCCGCCAGGATTTTTGTAAAAAATTTCACACGCTTAATATGCGCACCGGATTCCACATCACGGAATTCTACAACATTGCCCAAAGATTCAATAATTTTTTCATTCAGACGCTGTATCTTCCGGGTCTGACGCATGGTCTTTTCTTCTAACGCATTTTTGTGTTTATATAAATCAATGATGTTATTTAAGCGGCTGCTGAAGCTGTATGTATCAATCGGACTTGTCACAATATCAATAACACCATGTGCAAATGCATTTTTATAGACATCTTCTATATATTCACCGGATAAAAAAACAACCGGAACATTATCGATATAATCCATTTTCCGCATATAATCAAGTAAATCAAAACCGTTTATCCCATTGGCATACATTTCCGTCAGCACCAGACACAGAGAATCCTTTTTTTCATCAACAATCTCGATTGCCTCCTGACTGGTATCTGCTTTAATAATTTTATATTTTCCCGTAAAGATATCTCCCACCATATGCTGGATACCATCATTTGCCATTACTACAAGAATGGATTCTGTATATGCCTCTTTATATACCGGATTGTCAGCCTGTACGGAAACACCTGTCATTCCCTTTTCTTTTGCCTGTTTTAACGCCGTTTCCGCGCTGCTGTAAAGCTGCCAGAAATCTGTGCCGAAACGTGAACTCACCGCTGTTCCCACTGTCACTTTTATCCGCACATCCGGATATCCGGTAATTGTTGTCTGCTCTGCTACCTGCATAATTTTATCCATATACTGCTGCTGCATCTTTTCTTCGTACAGTGGAATATACAGACAGAACTCATCGCCGCCAATACGGGACATCACCACATCGGAACGGAATATAGATACCATATTGGCAGCCATATTGTTGATTACCATGTCCCCCGCGGAACGTCCGTATGTGTCGTTAATCCATTTTAATTCACGGATATCCATTACAATAATCGCACAGTTGCCATCATTAAACAGTGCTAAATCATGATTTACCCGTTTTTCAAAACTGCCTCGGTTATAAAGACCTGTAAGCATATCATGTTCTGATATTTCCATATAACTGCTGCTTTCTGTTTTAACCTGGGAAAGCGGTGCTGCATCGGTAACATCTGAAACAATAATCTGCGCCTGCACTTCCCCGGTCTTTTCATCTTTGTAGATTTTTCCATAACAGAAAACTACAATGATATCACCATTCTTTTTTACCAGACGGTGTTCCTGTATATTTTCGTTCTGATTCCTGCGTATCTGCATCATCTTTTCCATATATTCAACGATATCTTCTGCTGGAATCAAATCGGTATGTTTTAATTGATTTTCTCTGTAATCTTTTTCAGTATATCCTGTCAGTTTCTCAAAATTTTCATCTGCCGAGATGATACGGTAATCACTCATCCGTATTCTGTAAACAGAATAAATAACATCTTTTACATTACTACTCATTTATTCCTCCACAGGCTCTAGTAAACCCAATAATAAGAAATATAACATATTTTTTTTCAAATTTCACTACCCGAAAGCAGATTTGCCTATTTTTCACAAAAAAATACAGCAAAAGCATACAAATTAAGTCTATTTCATATACTGCATTAAGAAAATGAATTGCTTTTTAGCGGAAATGAGCTTCTTATGCGTAAAACTGTGCTTCTTTATCCGGCAGTCCGTCTGACTGCCCTACTTCTTTCCGTATGTTTTTTGTTAACCTCCGTTTTCCCCTGCATTACATATGCCGGAAATTCCGACAATGGTCCTGCCATTACCTCGCCCGCTGCCATCTTAATGGAAGCTTCCACCGGACAGGTGATTTATGAAAAAGATGCCGATACAGTCTTACACCCCGCAAGCATTACAAAAATCATGACATTAATTCTGATTTTTGATGCATTAAACTCCGGTAAAATCAACCTGACCGACGATGTGACCGTATCCGAATATGCCGCTTCCATGGGCGGCAGCCAGGTCTTTTTAGAACCCGGCGAAACACAGACGGTCGAAACCATGATTAAATGTATCAGTGTTGCCAGTGCCAACGATGCCTGTGTTGCCATGGCGGAACTGATTGCCGGCAGCGAGGAGGGCTTCGTTGCCAAAATGAATGAGCGTGCCAAAGGACTTGGCATGAATAACACTACTTTTATCAACTGCTGCGGACTGGATACAGACGGGCATATGTCAACTGCAAGGGATGTTGCCCTGATGAGCCGTGAACTGATTGTGCAGTATCCTCAGATTCACAATTACTCAACTATCTGGATGGATACGATTACGCACGTTACCCGCAAAGGCGAAAGTGAGTTTGGTCTGACAAACACGAATAAGCTTATTAAACAATATCAGTGGGCAACAGGCTTAAAGACCGGTTCTACCGGACTTGCCAAATGCTGTCTTTCTGCAACCGCCAATAAAGACGGTGTTGAATTAATTGCCGTTATCATGGCTGCTCCCGACAGTAAGACCCGTTTTTCAGATGCCGTAACACTGCTGAATTACGGATACAGTGTATGTGACATTTATCACGATACTGAAATGCCGCAGCTCCCAAACCTATCCGTATCCGGTGGGCGGTGCGATACGCTTTCACTTTCCTATGCAAAAGAATTTTCGACCTTATTCTTAGAACCTGTCGATACCGCCAGCATCGAAAAACAACTGACTCTCCCTGAAACAGTCACAGCACCTGTAAACGAGGGGGACGTCATCGGCACCCTGACATACACATTGGACGGAAAGACCATCGGCACGGTCGATATCACTGCCGCACAGTCTGTTTCTTCTGCCACATACGGCGATGCACTGTTTAAAATGTTCCGGAAACTTACCGGTGCCGCGTGATTTAGAAATACAGCATAACCGTACAGGATAAAAAAACGATAAAACAGCATACAATAAGCCGCAAAAAACGGAATCCCCGGTATCTGAAACTTAAATCTGTTTCAGATACTGTTGATTCCGTCCTTTTTTACTTTGCACCCGCACCGGCAGATTATCGTCTTTCTGCCCTGTACTGTTGCATTAAATACTTTACCGTTTTACTGATATTTTGTTCCAAGCCAGAAACGGCTGACATCGCCAACCTTCTCAAGCCCATTCCCTTTTTTTGCACAGGAATAAAGCTGTCCGTCGGCATCGTAAAAATACAGCCTGTTTTTATACAGCAGTGTATATGCCGTGTCTGTCTGTTCCGTCTGCTCACACATTTTTACAGGACTGCCCTTTACCGATGCACAATAATACTGCACACCGTCTTTGATATAAGTAATACCGTTCTGTGTATTGTCCACACTGCTGAGTGTTCCTGCCGTGACGCCGGATGTAATCCCGCTTTTCTTTCCTTTTTCACTGTAACAGAGTGTACCGTCTGCATTAATGTACACCAGTATATTATCCGCCGGAAGATACTCATAATCTGCCTGCAGCAGTGTATCAACCTGCACACGTTCTTTAATACCGTCTTGTGACAATTCCGCATAGGTAATTTTATTCGGCGCTAAAAGATACAGATACCCTGCCTTTTCCTCATAAATGATTTCTACGGAAGATGACAGTTCCTGCATCATATACTTTGTCTTTTGTTCTGAAATGTTGTAGTAGTACCACTCACCGTCGTCACTGAAAATCAGCGCATGGGCATTCTTTGAAGTATTTACCGTATCTGCCTTTGCCGTAAAAAAGTTATCTGCCTTCGCACTTTCTGCATACACGCTTCTGACACTGTCAGATAATTCATTTTCTTTTTTATTCTCATCATAATCATACAGATACAATACATTATTTTTGTTGTAGCAGGCAATTTTTTCTTCTGCCGCATACACAAAATATTCTTTTAACTGCCCTTCTATGAGTGTAAGCTTTCCGGACGCATCGTATACATATAACTGCATAGCTCCGAGTCCGCCTTCCTCATTGACAACCTCGACATCGGAATAAATAACTTTTCCTTTATTCGTAATATAACCGATATCTTTATCATAGGCATTTTTAGACACCTGTACCGCATCCTGTCCATCTTTCCATGTATACAGCGCATACTGCGCACTGCCCTCATCATAGACGGTTGCCGCAAAATATTCCCCGTTGTCGCTTGCAAGCGTATTTGTCACCGCATCGGCATCAATCTGCTGTGGAAACTGCGGCGTGTAAAATGTACGGTTATCGACTGCAAAAACCGCCTGCTTATTTTCACACACATAATTATTTTCCAGCCCTGCAACATTGTAAATCTTTGCACCGGAACTCATATAAAGCACATAATTTTTACGGGAAGCAAGCTTGTAAATGCCAAATCCGCCGCCTGCCAGTACACATACAACCAGCACTGCCGCGATAATCCGTTTCCGGTATCTGCTAAAAAAGCCTTTTCGTTTCTTTAGCTCCTCTGCGGCACTGCCTGCTGCTTCTTTTCCGGTATCATACACCTTTTTCATCATACCCAGATAATCGATTTCCTCATACTCCGGCTGTTCCTGTGGCTTCTTTTTTACTGCTCTACGGTCATCGGCGTTTTCCTCTTCCGGTTCTTTCTGTGGCTTGTCTGTGTGAGAAGAAGCAGACTCTTTTTCAGCCTGCTTCTTTTCATACGCCTCTTTTCTCCTCAGATAATCTGCATTATTGACGATAATCTCTGGTCCCGGTTCACAATTCGGGCAGACACTGCCCTCATACTCCTGACCACATTTCGGACATTTCATGGCGATTCCTCTCACATATTAAAATGTAAATTTGTCTGCGAAATATGCCTTTAAATCAGCAATCTTTACACGTTCCTGTTCCATTGTATCTCTGTCACGTACCGTTACGGCATTATCTTCTTCTGAATCAAAGTCGTATGTAATGCAGAACGGTGTACCGATTTCATCCTGTCTTCTGTATCTCTTACCGATATTTCCTCTGTCATCGAATTCACAGTTATAAGTCTTTGAAAGTTCAGCAAACACCTTTTCTGCGCCTTCATTTAACTTCTTAGACAGCGGAAGCACACCGATTTTAACCGGTGCCAGTGCCGGATGGAAATGAAGCACGGTTCTTACGTCACCGCCTTCTAATTCTTCCTCATCATATGCAGAACACAGGAATGCAAGTGTTACACGGTCTGCCCCCAGTGAAGGCTCGATAACGTATGGAATGTACTTTTCCTTTGCTTCATCATCAAAATAAGACATATCTTCACCGGATACGGTCTGATGCTGTGTCAAATCGTAATCTGTTCTGTCGGCAATACCCCAGAGCTCGCCCCAGCCGAATGGGAATAAGAATTCAATATCCGTTGTTCCCTTGCTGTAGAAACATAATTCTTCCGGAGAATGATCTCTTGCACGCATTTCATCTTCCTTGATTCCCAGCTTCTGTAACCAGTCGATGCAGTACTGTCTCCAATATGTAAACCACTCCAGGTCTGTTCCCGGCTTGCAGAAGAATTCAAGTTCCATCTGTTCAAATTCTCTGGTACGGAATGTGAAGTTACCCGGTGTAATTTCATTTCTGAAAGACTTACCTATTTGAGCTATACCAAAAGGAACTTTCTTTCTTGAAGTTCTTTGAACTGATTTAAAGTTAACGAATATACCTTGAGCAGTTTCTGGTCTTAAATATACTGTATTGGCAGAATCTTCAGTTATACCTTGGAAAGTTTTAAACATTAAATTAAACTTTCTTATATCTGTATAATTCATCTTTCCACACTTAGGACAAACAATATTGTTTTTAATTATGTATTCCATTAACTCTTCATTAGTCCATCCATCAGCTGTTGCCACTTCAACTCCACTTTCAGTCATATGATCTTCAACTAATTTATCTGCTCTAAATCTTGATTTACATTCCTTACAATCCATTAATGGATCTGAGAAACCACCAACGTGCCCTGATGCAACCCAAACTTCTGGATTCATTAATATAGCACAATCAACTCCAACATTATAAGGACTTTCTTGAACGAATTTTTTCCACCAAGCCTTTTTTACGTTGTTTTTAAATTCAACACCTAATGGACCGTAATCCCATGAGTTTGCAAGTCCTCCGTAAATTTCTGATCCTGGGAATATAAATCCTCTACTTTTACATAAAGCAACGATTTTATCCATAGTTTTTTCTACTGCCATTTCACTACCTCCATCATTGTGATAACCTTTTGACATTCCTGTCAAATTAAATTAACAAAATTTATTTTTTATAATAAAAAAAGCCTTATAACCACAAAGGGACGAAAATTAATTCCGCGGTTCCACCCTTCTTAGCTAAAGCTCAACTTTGCAAATTACACTCAAAAGCGCCCTTCATTTTAACTTTTTAATGATTTTCACCAGCCATCATCTCTCTAAAAGAATATATTAAAATTACTCTTCTTTTTCATCTTTTTAATTTCTCCTGTTTTTATCGTTATTTT
>ERZ772886.3507-NODE-3507-length-11231-cov-5.607820_pt1 | contig 11231 bp, 9 predicted proteins | sample MGYA00512128_ERZ772886 | MGnify/ENA primary metagenome ERZ772886 (study PRJEB29015, sample SAMEA2737698) | human gut metagenome | biome: human gut; feature: human-associated habitat; material: faeces | place: China | collected 2012 ... | reverse complement strand
GTTTGATAGCAGGATTTAATGTGTATAACTCTCAAAAGTCGGATGTGATGTCTGATTTGGCCTTAGCTAATGTGGAAGCATTGGCTAGCGGTGAAATTGATGTGAACACCTCTTATGGATATGGCCTAAGAGATTGTAAAGATTCAGATGGAAATCTTACGGGCAAGCGTTGCGAACTGACGCATCCTTATGATACTTGCAATAACAAATTAACATGGGGAAACTGCCGCTAATTATGTATAGATGTATATTCATGTTCCTTTTGTTGTGCACAAGTTGTGTAGAACAAAAGGATACTACTTCAATCAAGATAGATTTGATGGCAACAGATAGTGATACCCTGTATTATTCCTCATTTGTTGACTCCTTGAGTTATATACCATTGGAAACAAAAGATGATTGTTTAATAAGGGAGATAACGGATGCTATCCTGACCAATCAATACATCTTCATTTTAGACACCCCACAACAGTCCGTTTGGATATATAGCACAAAAGGGAAATTCATACGCTCACTTCATCATCAGGGTAACGGTCCCGGAGAATATATAAACCTGATACAGTTTGAATATGATGCCGACAACAGGGAACTGTTATTATTGGACGGCTGGAATAAATCCATCCTGCGATATTCCCCTGATGATAAATTCATTGATAAAACAGTACTTGATATATATCCCTCAGATTTCAAGAAGACCGCTGATGGATATCTATTATCAATGTTGGGAGCCCCGGACAGCATTGGAGGAGTCTATTCTTATTCTTCGCAGAATCATAAGTCGACGCAATTAATAAAACGAACCTACAATTTGCCATGCAATTTTAATTGGGAATTAATGGGTTATGACAACGAGATAACTTTCATGGCACCTCCTTTTGATAATATAGTTTACAGTTATGATAAGAAAGGAGCATTAAGACAACAAATACCTTTTAAAATCTATCCACTTCCTACACAATCCTATACAGAAGATGTTTCCACCCAACATTTGCCCGATTTCATTCGGACAAATTACGCCGATGGACGTGCGCTGCTTTCCTGCCGTACCGGGCGCCGGCGTATTCTGTGGGCTACCCGATTGCTGTGGCCGCGTGCCATTTCCTGCGGTATCGCGGGCCTGTACAGAATGAGAATCAGGCTGTTTTCCTGCCGCACCGTTTTGTGTGGGAATTGGCGGTGTGCTGCTATGCGGCACAGACGGATTTCCTGCCATACCGGATCGCGGAGAAGCAGGCGAAGCTGGATGATCTGTTGCTGGCTGCGCGCCTGCCGTGTTCGTAGTCTGCACAAAGGTACTGCGCTGCTGCGTCGTTTCTGTATGCGCAGACTGCATCTGAGCTTTTCCTGCGCTGCCGACAGGCTGTGCCGGGCTGCGCGGAGTGGCAGACGGCAAAACAGAATTGTTCGGCATTGCATTTGGAGCAGCTGCCATTCCGGGTGCTCCGCGTTGTGTATCAGGCGGCTGCACAAAGGTGCTTCGCTGTTGTGCAGACTCGGCCTGTACCGTCTGCCCCTGTGCGTTGCTGCTGTGATACGATTTTCCTGCGCTGTCGGTTGGCTGATTGGCGCTGCGCGGCGGATTTGAGGCTGCCGCTTTTCCTGCCGTGCCGGGCAAAGCAGTACCGTCGTGATTCTGCACCGACACGCTGCTGCGCGGATGGGATTCTGATTGGGAATGTACGGCCTGTTCCTGCTGTGCGTTCTGCGTGTCCGCGCCGCCCATGACAGGCTGCGAAGCTCCTGCGGGACGATACAGCGCACCGGGCGAGGTTTTTGCTGCCGTGGGCGCTGCATAGTTCTTCGGCGCTGCCATGTGGCCCGGTGCACGTCTGGTGCCGGGCGGCACAGCAGCTTTGCGCGTAGAGTTCGGCTGCTTGCCGGTGCCAGCAGGCGCGGCTTGTGGGAATGCGCCCGCCATCTTTTCGGCGGCGGATTGTACGGTATCCGTCTGTGCAGCAACCGTCTGAGCCGAAATAGATTCTTGCGTCGATGCAGGATTCGCGCTGTTTTGCTGCGCAGATGTGCTATGATGATAGCCGTTTGCGTGCGAGGGCGCATTGACATTGGAAGTGCTGCCAGCTCCGCCGGAGCGCGGGCCGGTCGGTGCGCTCGGCTTGGGATTCCCGCTGCCGCTGCGCGGCTGATTGCCGTTCCTGCCGAGGGTATGCGCTGCATTGGACACCATTGAGCGAGCGACCATCATCGTCATTGCACCGGGGAATCCACGGCCTAATGGATCGCCCGTCATGGCAGGATTCAGGCCGATACGCGCAAGGATGCTGTCCGCTTTTTTCGCTACCTTGACGATGGTAACGACCAGCACCATCCATGGCAGCACGTCAAGGCCGCTCGGATAGTAGGACAGCACGGATAAAAGCATCTTGACGAACATCACGTTCGTCGCCATGAGCAGGCACATCGAGCCGAACATCCGGCACCAGCCGGTAAAGATGTCCGACGTGTTCCGGCTGCCGCCCATGCCAAAGGCGAGGGGTGAGGTGATCGTCAGCACGGCGAGGATGAAATACCGCTCTGCCATTTCCATAATGAGCTTGAACGTCTGGAACATGACGATGATGCCGCAAATCACGACAAGCAGCCACGACCCGGTCAGCCCGCCGAAGGATGCCTCATCTGCGAATGTAATGTCCACAGCGTCCGGCATTTGCAGAAGCTCAATGACGGTCGAGGTCATGTTCAGCCCCAGCTCGCAGATCTGTGGGCTTGCCACCAGCAGAAACGAAAAGGCAAACGTCCGTGTAAAAAGCAGCTTCGGATCCTCCGCGTCGAAGCCGAGCCCCGCCGCCATGCCGCGCGTTGCCTGAAAGACGAGATTGCCGATGAGCAGCGCCCAACCGACGCCCAGCATGATCTGGCGGATGGTATCAATGACGGGCATGTGCTCACGCAGATACGCAAAATCCAGACTCATCAGGTCAAACAGCACGGACGCAAAATACTCCCAGCATTCCAGGATCAGGCCATAGATCCATTCGATAAAGCCCTGAAAGAGCAGTTCCAGCAAGCGGCCCGCACCTCCTTTTCCACCGGATAATTCTGTTTAGCCTTGGATCGTTGCAAGACCCTGAAACAGCGGTGCAACATAGGCAATGAACGCGCCGATGCCGTTGATGACCGCCCACGCGATCCAGATGCGGCGCAGCCAGTCCCACGCCTGATCGACCTTGTGCTGGTTGTTGGAGAGCTTCGCGCCGACGACCGCGACAGCGGACATCAGGCCGGCCAGCACTGTACTGATGCCTGCGATCTTGTTATAAACGTCCACGATGATGCGGTTTGCCGCCGTCCACATATCCTCGACGGCAAACGCCTGCACACAAAACAGGCTGACGCACAGCAAAAGCAGCAGGCAGAGTGTATAAAAACGATATAGCTTTTTCATTGATTCCTCCAAAAAAGAAGCGCAAACCTGAGAACGGAAGGCCCGTTCTCAGGTTTTTTGATCATTCACCGCCCCATTCCAGAACAAAGACGATGGAGAGGACCTCCTGCTCTGTGACCGCTTTGGATACGGCGCTGACAACGGCATCATAGCTGATGGGCAGCCTGCCGTTCTCTGCAATATCCCACGGTCCGCGCAAAACGAGTGTTTCTGTATCGCCGGTTTTCGCCGTCACAGAATCGTTGATCTTGAAACCAAGCTGTTTTGCATCAACCTTGACATGCGCCATATCGGTGTCAAATGGAACGAGCTTCCAGCCGTTCTTAGTTGAAATGCTGACGGAGGACACGATGACTTCACCGGTAGAACCGTTGATAATCTCAGCTGCGCCGGTGTGAACCTCGCCGTTTTCATCGACCGTTAAAGGAAGAACGACGGGAACCGTGACCGAGAAGACTTCGGTGATCTCCCAGTGGGCGTAATACGTTTTATCTGCGGTTTCCGTGAAAACGTCATTTGCTGTTACCTGCGTACCGCCGTTCGCTTCCGTGAACCAACCAAGGAACTCCGCATTTTTGCGTGTCGGCTCAGTCGGCAGCACCAGCTTTTCGCCATAGGTCTGATTTGTGGTTTCCGTTTTGCCAGTACCAAGATCCCATGTCACGACGTATTTGTTTGCTTCAAACTGCGCGTAAAATGTTGCGCTGGCCGTGATCGAAGTGATGGTATTGTAGAGCTTGCCGCCTGTTTTGGCCGTGTACCAGCCCTTGAAGCTGTGCCCCTTTTTGACCGGGAGCGATGCGGGGATCGCCGGCTTGCTGTTCGGCTGAACAGTTTCACTGTACGCTGCTTTGCCGTCAATCGTGCCGTCGTTGCTGCCTGCATCCCATGTAACGGTCAAGGAGACGGTTGCGCCGCAATCGTCGCATTTGCCGTCGACGTTGGAATCCACATGGTCGGCGTATTCTTCACTGGACGCTTTGCAGACAGAGCAGGTTTTCGTGCGCTTGTGCTGCGTATCGTCCGCTCTGGTCCATGAACCATAAGAATAGCTGTGGTCGGCATAGTCATAGGTCGACGCGCCGCAGCCGGAGCAGGTTTTCGAGCGACGATGCTGCGTATCGGAATATTTACTCCACGCACCGGTAGAATAGCTATGATTACCGTAATCCGTAGTGCTATATCCGCAGGTACGGCAGGATGCCGTTCGGCTATGTTGACTGGAAGAAGAATTGCTCCACGAGCCGCAGCTCATGCTATGACTGGCGTATTCATAATCCGAATCGCCGCAGTTGCGGCAATAGGCTTCGCGCCGGTGCTGACTGGACGAATACTGCTCCCAGCTTCCATAACTGTAACTATGGCCGCTGGAATAGATCGTCTCACTCTTGGTCTGCCCGCAAGTACAGCTATAATTACGGTATCCGTTGCTGGTGCAAGTAGCCGCCTGCTGGCTTTGAAGCACCCATGTATGGCTGCCGCAGTCCGGGCAGGTACCGGAACCGTAACCACCAGCGCCGTGACTCTTATAGGTGTAAGTGCCAAGGTACTGGACGTAGTGGCAGAGATAACACTCATTATAGTTTGCATGACCACGCGAAGAATGTGCGACTTCAACGTATGTGCCCTGGAACGAATACTTTCCGCATGAAGGGCAGTTGCTAATGATGGAGCCGGTGGACTGAACAGAGATACCCGGCGCTTTCTTGATGCCGTTGGGTGCAGTGGTGGCGGCGTCTGCGTTCTGATACACGCCGTACAGATCATAAAAATACCGGTTGCTGCGGTTGGACGCCGCCCAATCATAGGTGTAGAACGGCACCGTTGCTTCCGGGTAGCCGATGATGTAGGCGATATAGAGCGTGTCGCCGGAATCGGCTTCGCGCCAGAACGCATCCTCGCCGATGCTGTTCAGAACCGTTTCGCCGTAGTACATGGTCAGTGTAGAGAGTTTCGGGCAGTTATAGAACGCATGGCGGCCAATGGTCGGCGCGAGCGGCAGCTCGGCTGTGGTCAGGTTGACGCAGCCCTCGAACCAGTACGCCAGATCCGGGATGGTCAGCGTTTCCACATCCTCAAACCAGACCTCGGTGATCTGATTGCGGACAGCCGCCCAAGGCTGATCGTCCGCACTGGTAAAGACCGGCGCTTCGCCGCTGCCGGAGATGGTAAGCCAGCCTTTGGAATCCAGCGACCATTTGATACTGCTGCCCGGAATTGTGCCACTGGTTGCAGCTTCGGCAGACTGCACGGTGATTTCTTCTTCCGGCGCGCTTTCGTAGACTGTGTGTTCATCCGCTTCCGCTGCAAATGCAGCAACGGACAGGGAAAACACCATGCAAAGAGCCAGCACAAATGCGGTGAATTTCTTAAAATTCTTCATTATGCAGCCTCCTTTTCGTTCACGGCGGCGATGGTGAACACAATCGTCGCGGCGTTGATGTTCGTGACAGCTTCACTTGCGGAAACCTTTGCCTTGTAGCGGATGGCGAGATTTTTCTCGGCGGCAATCGCCGGAAACGCGCCGTCCACGAGGGACAAAGCGCCCGCGCCCTTGGTCGAGCAGCCATTGATGGACAGCGCGATGCTGTTTTTGCTTGCGCTGAAATCATCATAGCTGCCGATCTCAAACGTGCCTGCCTGTACGTCCACTTTCGTGACCTTGATCGCGCCGGTTTTCCCAGTGTTTGTAATGGCTGCGTTGTTCGCACAGACCACATACCCATCCACCAGCGAAATAGGCAGCGCGGCGGGTACGGTGCAGGAGATGGGCGAAACCGTGTTGACTACCGTGAGCGTAACCGGCACACGCGCTTCGGTCGTTTCCGCTGCCGACGCGCCAACGGTCAGTGATAGGATCATTGTCAGTGCCAGCAGAAAAGTGATAAGTTTCTTCTTATCCATCACTGCACCTCCTTCGGCCAGAGATACGCGGTGTGCAAGGTAAGTTCTGTGTTCAGCGTACCGATCTGCTTACCGTCGCGGTAGGCTGTGATCGTTACGATGCAGTCTGTGTTGCCAAACTCTGGCGCTTCCAGCAGTGTGAGCGTAGAAATGCTCTTGCCAGCGGCAAGCTCAAAAGCGTCGGCGATCAGTGCGTTATCTTTGTTGCGGCGAATCTCGATTTTGTAGGTATCGTTCTTGCTATTGTTCGTGAACTCCGCTTTTACCGACTGTTCCCCGACAAGCGCGTAAAGATGAGCAGGAGCAGTAATATCAATCTGATTGTCCGCGACAATCGCGTTGAGCTGCTTTTGCGCTTCACGCAATCCGGAAACGTCGTAAAAAATGACTTCCGTTTCCTTGTGCTGCTTTGCTCTTTCTGTAATTCTGACTTTGATGGTGTCGATGACGGCGAGCGTACTGTCGCGGTCATAAATGACTTTCACAGCATCATCCACACGCGCAACCACAACTGCGGGCATTTGCGTCGCATTGTTGCAATATACAGCTTTTGTGCCGCCGCCCCAGACAAGCAATCTGCCCTTGACGGTCACATTGTCCAGCACAATTTTACCATCCGCCGCACCGCAGCCGATGATGAGATCGCCGTCTACGGTCAGGTTTTTCAGCTCTACATCGTCGGTGCGGATTAGGACACTGCCTTTAATGTCCTTGTCATAAGTACCCTTGGACACAATGTAAGTGCCAATGATATTTGCAAAAATCTGTGCAAATTCTGCGCGGGTGATGTTATCCAGCGGTGCAAGGACTTTGCCGCGACCATGAATGTAATCCGCACCAACCATCGCCCGGACGTAGGGCAGCGCCCAGTTGGAAATCTCGCTGCGGTCGGAGAATACGGACAAATCCGTTTTGGAATACGAATCGTAGTCCAGTTCCAGCGCACGGGCAACAACCGTCATGGCTTCCTGTCGCGAGATTGGCGCATCTGGAGCCATGGACGAAGCAGACCGGCCGTTGTAAGTACCCATCTGCACGGCGAGGGCTACATCTTTGTAGTACCACTTACTCTTGGAAACATCCTTGTATTGCGAAATATCCGCCGCCTTGTAGCACCCGAACGAGCGGTTGATGATCGTGGCCATTTCCGCGCGGGTCATATCGCCATTCGGGTCAATGACGGTAGCGCTTTTGCCGTAAAGCAAACCGTTATCCACGGCAGCGGACACGGCTTCGGCATACCATGCGGATCTATCGAAATCGCGGAAATCCGTGGTCTTGCGGTTGGGTGTGGTGGCTGCCGACACGCTGACTGCCAGCGATAAGCACGATACTGCCGCAAGGAACAATGCGAGGATTCGTTTTTTCTTCACGTTGAATACCTCCTGTTAGAATTTAAGGGGAACGCTTTTGACGTTCCCCTTGAATGAATTGCGATTAGACCGCATCCCAAGCGATGATGAACAGGACGCTTGCGATGGCGGTGTTGGTCACGGCTTCGCTGACGGGCGTAACGATGGCGTCATAGGTAATGCCAATGCTGTTCGCAGAGGTGTCGCCTACGCCGGACATGAAGCAGCCCTCCACGGCGCTGTCCAGAAGCGTCTGCTTGCTGGCGTTCTTGTTGTCGGTCAGCTTCTTTTCGCCGTTGCCGAGCGAAATCTGGAAACCAAACTTGTTGGAGTTGACCTTTTCGTGCGCGAGGGTGGATTTATCGCCAAACGCCGCAAGACTCCAACCCTGTGCAGCTTCGATGGAAACGCTGTTGACCTTGACCGCGCCGAAGCTGTTATTAACGATCTTTGCATCGGTAGCGGTGGAAACTGTGCCATCCGTGCCGACTGCAATGGGCAGCACAGTGGGGACGGTCACGGACATCTTGGTGGCAGCGGGATCGCCGCCGATGCTGCCATCCGCAGTGGAGGACAGGGTAACGCTGGATGTACCCGTGCCGCCCGAAGCGTCAACCGTGTTGGCAGCAGAAGCGGAAATGGCGAGAGAAGCGAGCATACAAATTGCGAGAACGAGGGAAATAATCTTCTTGGTGTTTTTCATGGTAAAATCTCCTTTGTTGTTTTGAAAATTTAATTTTTGATGGTGATATTGATGATTGCCCCGGCTGTGCCGATGATTTCGCCGGTTTCCGGGTTCAAATTGTGAAAATACGCGGTACATTCGTATGTACCGGCAGGCAGTGCAGCGTCGAGCTTTGCGTGCTCAATTTTGCTGCCAACGGCAATCGCGCCGGATTCGTAGATCTGTTCGCCGGTGTCATTGCGGACGATCTGGACTTTCTGCGGATAATTGTTGATGGACTCGTTCACGATCATGAGGTTTCCCTCCGCAGTGCTGTCCTCGAAATAGGGGGCAGTGTTCATGGAAATGTTGATCATGCCCTCTGCGACCTTTTCATTGAGTTTTTCTGCAATTTCCTCCGGCGAAAGGTTGTCCCAACCGCCCTCCACGGCAGCGGAATCATAGACAATGCCCGCTTTGGCGCGTGCTTCTTCCTTGGTCAGCGGTTTGCTGACCAGACGGGTAATGAGAAAGATGCCCGTACCAATGGCACAGATAAGAAATGCGATGGCAAGCACAACGCGGACGTTGAGCTTTGCCTGTTTTGGATGATCCTGATATACTTCGTACATCTTGAAGCAGCTCCTTTGTATTTTGTTCTTGCATACTAGGGTGGAATACGGTAGCGACACAGCAGGCAATACAGGTCGTCTGCCGTGCAAGGAATCTGATTTCCGGGCAATTCGATACCTCCTTGGATGTATTCAAAAAGCCGAAGAGTAAGATACTCTACGGCTTTGTTGTATATATTCAGAATTTAAGTATAGTGCAGTCATGGTTTCTCACTTGAAAAGTCGGTTGCTTTGTGCTAATATATACGTTACATAGAGAAAAACGTTGAATCGTTTTATGGGGGTTGCTTTGCAGCCTCCTTTTTCTATTCTTTTATTCGCGGGATTCAAACATCCTCTGTTTGAATTTTGTGTGTTGATGTAAAAACGCTCGATTGATAGTTAACCTTGACAGAATTGAGTTGCGTGCAGATAATAATAGGCAACAGGACCTCCCGCACCACGGCAACGTGTGATGTGTCCCAGGGAGGACATTTTTATATCTGGAGTTAGCGGATATGACGCAGTTAAAAAAGTTCACGGCTTATTGAACAGTTGCATAAGCAGATACCGCTGTTTGACGATGCAGAGACGTTGTGCCTCTGATAACGGTTTAGGTGTTGTCAGGGAGTAAGCCATAGTTTGGCTTACTCCCTGACTTTTATGGAAGACCTGTATGCTGTTTCAGGAAAAGGAGAAACAAATCTTCGATTTCTCTGTCGCTTCTGAATTTACTCAGATACGGTGCAAACCGTTTTCGGTCAAAGCTCAGCTTTTTCGGCGGCGCGGCTGCTCGCTGCGTAGCTTTTGACCGCACTTCCCGCCATGCGGCGTAAATTGCCTGTTGGTCCGCTGATGGCGGTGGGCATTGTGCCTGAATGGACACCATTGTCTGCCTGTTCAGTGCATAGCCCTCGATCTGGCACATCTCAATGAACGCAGCCTGCGTCGTTGCATCGTAATCTGTGATCAAGTCGGCACAGGCCAGATTCAGCTTCTTGGGTTCGTTCTCCACGATATCAGCGAGGGGCGGAATCAGCTGTGCCAGCTTGACGGCTTTACGAATTTCATACTCTGTCACACCGAAAAACTCAGCTACGATACCGCGGGCGGAATACTTCTGGCGAGATTCGCCAGAAGTTAAATCCGTGCGGAAACCGTGCCGGTTTCTTGCATCCAGCAACGCTTTATACGCTTTGCCGCGCTCAATGATTGTAAGATCCTGCCGCCGCAGAAGATTCGTTGCAATCGCAATACTGATGGCGCGCTGGTCGTTGACGGCCATGACCGTCGCGGGAATATCCGTCCAGCCCGCCAACTTTGCCGCCGCTGTGCGGTTGTGCCCGGCCAGGATTTCAAATTCATCCGTTCCTGCAATGGGACGCACCAGAATCCGCTCATACAAACCATTCTCCTTCAATTCTTCCGCAAAGGCTTCCAGCTTGGCGTGGGGGTAGGGATGAAAGCCAATGTCAGCGGTATAGAACGGGTGTAGCTTGCAGACCGGCACGTCACGGAATTGCGTTTCCGTTTGCGGTACCGGCATCTGAAAGATCTGCTCATACGCCGCATCGCCGGTCTGCTGCTCGGACGCCTGCTGGGTCGCACTCATGCGTTTGCGCAGCATCTCGTTCATATTCGCTCTAGCCAAGCCGCAGCACCTCCGAGGCGAGATTCCGATAGGATTCCGCTGCCGGGTTGCCCGGCTCGTAGTCCAGAATACTCATGCCGGCCATGGGGCATTCCGCAATGCGGATGGTGTACTCGATGGGGCGGTCAAAGACGTGCAAGTCATCACCGTAGATTTCCCGGACACTCTGCTGCACGCTTTTGCAGAGCTGCGGTCGCGACTGGAACATCGTCAGTAAAATACCGGCGATCTTCAAACCCGGATTAAAATGCTTCTGCACGGAACGTACCATATCCAGAACATCCGGGATGCCCTCGGATGCGAGGAAGTGGGATTGCACGGGGATGATGCAGTAATCCGACGCGCTCAACGCATTGACGGTTAAAAGCTCCTGCTTGAGTCCACAGTCGATGATGATGTAGTCATAGGCGTCGCACAGCGGCATAAGCACCTGCGTCAGCATCTTCTCCGCGCAGCGCCCGGAGCTATTTACGGCGCTATACTGCGAGATCTGCATGACCTGAAGCCGTGCAGCCGCATCCGATAAGCGTCGGTTTGCGGGAATGAGATCCGGCTTGCCGTCTGTGTGCAGGATGCAGCGCGGCAGATGCAGCTCCAGATCCTCCGGGTAGTCGATGGCGGCAAGCAAAAGGTTCGCCAGCGTATA
>ERZ772886.3503-NODE-3503-length-11243-cov-4.525563_pt1 | contig 11243 bp, 7 predicted proteins | sample MGYA00512128_ERZ772886 | MGnify/ENA primary metagenome ERZ772886 (study PRJEB29015, sample SAMEA2737698) | human gut metagenome | biome: human gut; feature: human-associated habitat; material: faeces | place: China | collected 2012 ... | reverse complement strand
TGAACCACGTGTGTCTCCTTTCCTTCCGGCAGGCAGACACCCGCCGGATCATGTTGTTTTGAAGAATTGGGCGACAGCTTCCCGTGCCTCCGAATCGCCCACAAAAATAACAAGGTCACCGCCGCAGAGCTCTGCGTACGGCCCCGGCGAGACGCTCAGCGCCTCCGCGCGTCCGATTGCAACGACGGTCGCGCCTGTTGCCTGCCAGAAATGGAGCGAGCCGAGGCTCTTTCCCGAATCCGGCCAATCCTGCGGGATACGGCAGGAAAAGCTCTGCAGCTGCTCCGAGCTTGGCACCGGCTGGATGGAATCGTCGAGAATGCTGCCGCACAGCTCCGAAACCTGCCGCGCGACGGCCTCCTGCTGGGCAAGCAGCGCACGCAGCCGCTGCTTTTTCTGCCGCAGCTCGATCTTGCCGCCGACCATCTGCAAATAGCGCCTTGCGTTGCCGGCAGAGCGCACATATATGCTGCTCTGTTCCTTCACGCTCACGACCTGCATGTCGCGCAGCAGCTGAACCGCCTTGCGGATGGTCTCCGGGGAAACCTGATACTCCGAGGACAGCTTGGAGCGGCCGGAAAGCTTCTCTCCCTCCGCAAACTGCCCCTCTGCAATCCTTCCGGCAACGGAGACCGCAATCCGCATATATTGTGGGAGCTCCTCATTTTCCATATCTGAACCCCTCCTTTTGCGCAAATTACGCAGATTTTATTTAATTATAGCAACTGACAACTTGTATTTCAATATAAATTTTCAGTTTTTCGAGGGAGAAACTGCCCGCCGGACAGGACTTGTCCGGCGGCCAGCGCTTTATGCTTACAGATTTTGATATTCAGCCGGCGAAAGACCACTGATTTTCCGGAACACGCGGCAGAAATATTTTTCATCCGCATAGCCGACCAGATGGGCGATTTTTGACACGCGGTAATCCGTTGTTTTCAGCAGGATCTTCGCCTTCTCCACGCGCGTCTCCGCGAGGAAATTCATAAGGCCGACATGATAGCGCTCCTTGAACGCGCGCGACAAATACGACGGGTTGCGGTAATACCGTGCAGCCAGCGAGGAAAGCGACAGCTGTTCGGCATAGTGCAGTTGGATCTCCTGCCGCACCTGCGTGCAGACGTCGTCGTCCTGTCCGGACGTATCCGGCTTTCCGGCAAGCGCACCGGCTTGCTCCAGCAGATACGCGTTCAACTGTTGTGGATCCAGTCTCAGCTGCTCATCCAGAACCGGCAGCAGCGCCTGACTTGGCAGAAACGCCGCCCGCGTGCGAACTGGCTGTGGGTTGGCCTGCAGATAGCGGCTGCAGCGTTCGCACAGTGCCTCCCACCACGTCTGTAGGCTCTGCAGCGTCAGCGGCAGGCCGCTCAACTGCTCCAGACAGGAACGCAGACAGGCCTGCACCTGCTCGCGCGAGCCATGCGCGGCGGCTTCAAAAAACGAATCCGGCAGGACAGGCAGCTGCCCGGCACAGCTGTCTGTCTGCTCTGTCAGGCAGGCGGACTGCGTCTGCGCGATGAGCGCCTGCCCAGCCGCGCTCAGACTGGCGCAGTCCCACACGGCGTTATACTGCAGCGTGTAACGCGGCAGCAGGCCAAAGGTCTCGCGCAGGATAGCCAGCACCTGACCAGCGGCCTGTTTCTGCTGCTTTGCGCTGCCGGCCAGAAGCAGATACAGCAGATTCTGGCTGCCGACGCCAATCAGCACGTGACCGCGGCGGTTCTTCGCCAGAAGCTCTCGCAGCGCAGCGGTAATCTGCTTCTTCTCTGCTGTCTCGGCGCCGCTGAGCACGTGGACGCAGAACAGATTCAAGACCATCAGGCCCGCCGGACTCGGCAAGAACTGTGCCGCCGGACTGTTTGCAGGGAGCTCGGCATCCCCCTCGGCACACAGCGCAAGCAGAATTCGCTCGTCCGCGTCCGGCACCTGACGGTCATCCGGCTTCGGCGGAGCCGGAATGCGCAGCTTTTCCGCGGCGCGGCGCAGAACGGCGTCCAGCTGTGCAGGCTGGATGGGCTTGAGCAGATAATCCAGCGCACCCAGCCGCATGGCGGAAATGGCATATTCAAATTCATTGTAGGCGCTGATAACAATCACCTGTGCCTGCGGCTGGTTCTGATGGAGCCACTGCATCAGCTCAAGTCCGTCATGCTGCGGCATGCGGATATCCGTGATGATGATCTGCGGGCGGCTGCGCCGCAGGCAGGTAATGGCCTGCTCGACCGTCTCCGCCTCCAAAACCTCATCAATATCATAGAGCGTCCAGTCTGCCAGCAGACGGATCGTGCTGCGCGCGGGCTGCTCATCGTCAACAATCAGTGCCTTCATGCTCGTCCTCCTTTCTCGGCAGGCGGAGCGTCAGAAGAAACCCGCCGCGCGGCCGGTTCTGCACGTCAATTGCGGCGCTCTCGCCATAATACAGTCGTAAGCGCGCACACGTGGTGCAGATACCGATATGATCGGACTGGCGCAGGTCTGCACCGGCGTCTGCAAGCTCCGCGCGCAGCCGCTGCAAAGACGCTTCGTCCGCACCTGCGCCGTTATCCTCGACTGTGATTGTAAGCATTGGGCCGTCGGCGCTGACTGTGAGCAGCAGAAAGCCGTTTGTCCGGTTTTGCAGATGGCCATGGACGAAGGCGTTTTCCACCAGCGGCTGCAGCAGCATCTTGGGCACCGGAAGCTCCAACAGCTCCGGCGGAGCCTGGACAGAATAGACAAAGCGATCCGGGAAGCGAAGCTTCTGAAAGTACAGATAGTGCTCGGCAAACGCAATCTCCTGCGACAGAGGCACCTGCGAGCTTTCAAAATCCATGCAATACTGCATCAGACTTCCGAAGCCCGCCAGCTGGGTATAGATTTCGCGGTTGCCCGCCTGCAGTGCGCTGACGCCGATAGACTGGATGGTGTTGTTGATAAAATGTGGGTTGAGCTGGGCCTGCATCGCCAACAGCTGGCTGCTCTTATTGCTGAGTTCAAGCTGATACCGCTGTAGGATCAGTGCATTGATATTATCCATCATTGTCTGGAACTGTGTGATCAGCCGGCCGATCTCATCAATGCGGGTTGTGGAAATCGGATCCGTCATATCGCCCTGTCCGATCCGCTCCATATGCTGCACCAGACGGACAATGGGTGCGGTAAAGCGTGCGCTGATGATAAAAAGCGCAGCGGAGGACACCAGCAGGACAATAAAGGCAATCAGCCACGTGAGCCGGATCAGCTGCGTCGTCCCGGCGCTCAGGACAGCCGCCGGTGTGATCTTCAGCAGATACAGCGTGCCGCATTCGAGCGAAAGCGGCGAATAAAACAGCAGCTGCGTTGCGCCGGAGCTGTCTGTCAGCTCAATATGGCCGCCTGTGTCTGGCAGCGCTTCAACTGTCTGTGCGGTCAGGCAGGACGGCGCATCCGGAGCAAAGACAGGCGTCCCATCGGACAGCAGCAGACAAACAGTCTCCTGCGCATTTGTCTTGAGCTTCTGCATGACGGAATCCAGATAGTCCGTCGTCAGATCGATATCGATCTGGCCGATATATGTATCCTCCGGCACGCGCCAAAGCGTGCGGTGCAGTGAGACAACATCCTGCGGCTGCTGACGCTTGACAGTACCGACGCCGTAGTTGGAGCTCTGGTGCAGAGGCTCAATCCAGAGCTGCTGCTGCTCCGGCGCAGCATCCACATTGCTTTTGGAAAACACGGAGGAGCGCACCAGATAGCTGGCATGCTGGCTGTCCGCGTACAGATGCGCCTGATAAATGGTCGGGTCGGAAACAGCTGAAGCCTTAAGCGTGAGATTCACATAGGAATCAAGCTCATAGCCCGGCGCGCTGTCCGTTGACAGGCGCTGATAGAGCGCGGAATTGGAATACGGAACGAGCAGAAGCGTCTCGACGTTGTGCAGATAATTTTCAAGATTCTGCGCGCCCTGATACACCAGATTCTCCGACGTCGCGATGACCGTGCCGCGCGCGTAGCGCTGCATCATTCTCGAAATCAGCACCGTCAGCGACAGCACAATCGCGCAGATAGCCGCAAACAGCAGCAGCCACAGCTGCCAGCGCAGACGTGAACGCACAAATTGCCGCACGGACGGTCTGTCGGCAGATGGATTTTGGGCCATGGCAAAAGCTCCTGTTCGTGCATATTTTTTTAGATTATAACATGAGTGGTAAAAATAATCCACCAACTTTGTCAAAATCGTGGGTGTTTATTTTTTGATTGGCCGGATACAATGGAGCCAGCCCAGATGAGAAGGAGCGCGATGCCAGTATGAAAACGCATAAAGGACGGGTTCTGCAGAGCAGACTGGAGGGCGCTGTGTTTATCGGCCCTGCGCTGCTGGCGTTCTTGCCGGTTGTTGCGCTCCCGTTTCTCTATTCCGTCGTTCTGTCTGTTATGGAATGGAACGGCATTTCCGATGAAATTACGTTCGTCGGGCTCAAAAACTACATTCGGATTCTGACAACAGACGCAGACTTCAAGCACGCCTTCTGGTTCACGGTGCGCATAACGGCAGTGTCCGCCGTTATCTCCAATATCCTAGGTCTGTTTTTTGCTGCGCTTCTGACGAAAAAGCTCAAAATCCGCAACTGGGGCCGTACGGCGCTGCTGCTGCCGAATATCATGAGCGGCGTTATTCTCGGCTATATCTGGCAGTTTATCTTTACCCGCGCATTCCCCGCGCTGGGTGAGCTTCTGGGCTGGGGCGTATTCCAGCAGAGCTGGCTCGGCACGCCGCAGACAGCCTTCTGGGGCATCGCCATCGTAAGCATCTGGCAATGGACCGGCTACACCATGATTATTTACGTCGCTGGCATCAACTCCATCAGCGCGGATGTGCAGGAGGCCGCCATGCTTGACGGCGCGACGGGTCTGCAGAAATTTTTCCGCGTGACGCTGCCGCTTATCATGCCTTCCGTGACCATCTGCCTGTTCTGGACGATCACGCGGGCGTGCACCATGTTCGATCTGCCGTTCGCACTCACCGCCGGAGGCCCGTTCCGCTCGTCGGAGACTATCGCCATGAATATTTACACCGAAGCCTTTACCAGAAATAATTACGGACTCGGCTCAGCCAAGGCGATGCTGTTCTTCGCGGCGGTTCTGATTGTCGCCCAGCTTCAGGTATTTGTTACCTCGAAACAGGAGGTGCAGGCATGACAACACGTAAAACAAAGCAGCGCGCCGCAAACGCCGCGCTTACGATCTTCCTGCTCACCGTCAGTATCATCGTGCTCAGCCCCCTGCTGCTGGCGCTGCTCAATTCGTTCAAAACGCTCTCGGAGATCACCTATGACGTGGCCGCCCTGCCGGAAACCTGGCAGACAGCCAACTATGAACGTGCATGGAACAGCCTGAATTTCCCGCGGGCGCTGTTTAACTCGCTGCTCGTAACAGTTCTGAGCAACGCGGGCGTTGTACTCATCTCCTCCATGGCAGCATACCGCATCGTCCGCCACCCGACGCGCAGCAACCGTGCGCTCTACAAGATTTTTCTGGCCGAAATGATTCTGCCGTTCCAGGTGGTCATGATCCCGCTGACCATCGTAATCAAAAAAATGGGACTGATCGACTCCATCGCAGGCGTTGTGTTTGCCTACCTCGGCATGGGCGTCGCCATGGGTGTGTTTACCTACTGCGGCTTTATCAAGACAGTTCCGCTCGACATTGAGGAGGCTGCCCGCATCGACGGCTGTACGGAGCTCGGCACGTTCTTCCATGTGGTCTTCCCGCTGCTGCGTCCGACGACCTATACGCTTATCGTCATCAATACCTTCTGGTTCTGGAACGATTTCCTGCTGCCGAAGCTGATTCTTTCCTCGGAGCAGCTTCGCACGATCCCCATCGCGATTCATTCGCTTATGGGCCAGTATATCATGCAGTGGGATCTGGCGCTGCCGGCGCTGATGATGGCGATTCTGCCGGCCCTCATCGCGTTTTTGGCCATGCAGAAAAATATCGTCGCCGGACTGACAGCCGGTGCAGTCAAGAGTTGATTCCGCGTAAGCGAAACAATAAAAATCATACAGGAGGAACTTCAAGTGAAAAAGATTCTTGCCCTCGCCCTTGCGATGCTTCTGGTGCTGGCCGTGTTTGCCGGCTGCGCCGCCAAGCAGACGGCCGACACTCCGGCTGACGCTCCCAAGTCCGACCCCGCCGCAGACGCCGCCTCCGACCCCGAACAGCCCGCAGCCAGCGGAGAAAAGAAAACCGTAAAGATCTTCCAGTATAAAGTAGAAATCGCCGATCAGCTTCTGGCGCTCGCCGACGAGTACATGCAGCTGCATCCGGAGATCAATCTGGTTGTCGAATCCGTCGACTCCACCGACTATAACACGCTGCTCAAGACGAAGTTCGCCAGCGGCGAAGCGCCTGACATCTTCAACAATCAGGGCTACACCGAATTCGAGCTCTGGCAGAGCAAGCTTGAGGATCTGAGCGATCAACCCTGGGTCTCCAACATGGCCGAATTCACAAAGGAAGGCATCAGCGACGCCGACGGCAAGATCTACGGCCTGCCGCTCTACCTTGAAGGCTACCAGTTCTGCTACAACGTCAAGCTCTTTGAAAAGGCCGGCATCACCGAGCTGCCGCGCACACTCGACGAGCTCGAGGCTGTCTGCACACAGCTTGAGGACGCGGGCATCCCCGCCATCATCAACTCCCTTGGCAGCTGGTACAACATGGGCGTGTTCGGCGCGAATGTTGCCGTTGCTCATCAGCCGGACGTCAAGGCCTTTATCGAAAACGTCACAAACGGTACCGAGAACTTTGAAACCAACGAGGTCTTCAACGAGTGGGTAGATCTTGTCGATCTCATGCTCCGCCATACCTATAAAGATCCTCTGACCACCAGCTTCTCTGACCAGATTTCCCGCATGGCCAACGAAGAGGCCGCCATCACCCTCTGCAACAACGGCGCATGGCTGAGCTTCATGCAGATCAATCCTGATATCGAGGTTGGCTACTTCTCCATTCCCATCAACAACGATGCAGATTACAATGACGTTCTGTTCGCGGGCGTCAGCACATACTGGGTCGTGAACAACGAATCCGAGTCGAAGCAGGAGGCCAAGGAGTTCCTTGACTGGCTGACCTCCAGCGAACGCGGCCAGTATTATTTGGTGCAGGAATTCGGCTTCGTCAGCGGTCTGACCAGCATTCCGGCTCCCGAAGAATACGTCGGCCCGCTGAGCGCAGCTGTTGCTGAAGCTGTCGCAGCTGGTAAGACGCTTGGCTGGGAATGGCCCCGCTATCCCGCCGGTATGACCGAGGAATTCGGCGTCGGCATCCAGAAGTACGCCTCCGGCGCGTGCACCAAGGAGCAGATGCTCGAAGGCTTTACGCAGTCCTGGCACAATCTGGCCGGTTAATGAAAACAAGCACTGGCCGGCGAAAGTCGGCCAGTTTTTTATCAAAACAGGAGGAAATACACATGATTATTGAACAATTTGGCTGCATTCCCTTCGGCGGCGATTACTGCCCGGAGCAGTGGGATGAGGCAACGTGGCAGGAGGACATCCGCCTCATGCAGGAGCTCGGCGTCAATACGGTGACAATCAACGTACATAGCTGGGTCATGAACCAGCCAGCCGAAGGCGTATTTGATTACAACAAACTTGATAAAATTGTCGATCTGTTGACAGACGCGGGCATCCGGATCATTATGGGCACAGCTACAACGGCTGTTCCCAACTGGATGGGCAAAAAATACCCCGAGATCATGATGACGGACATCAATGATCTGCATTACACAACCGGTCGCCGCGAGATTTACTGCACCAACAGCCCGGATTACCGCCGCGAGGTCAAAACCGCGGTCGAGCATCTGGCCGAGCACTATCAGAACAATCAGAACATCAAGCTCTGGCACATGGCAAATGAGGTTGGCATCGTCTGCTACTGCGACAACTGCGCAAAGGCCTATCGCCGGTACCTGCGGAAGAAATTCGGCACGCTGGACAATCTCAATGAGCAGTGGACGACTGCCTTCTGGGGTCACACCTATACCGACTGGGAGCAGATCGACCCGCCCAAGACCACAACGGAATTCGCGCCCAATATGAACGGCATCGACGGCTTCGACTGCCATTTCCGCTCGACGGAAGCGATTGAGTATCTGCGTTTTTTCTCCGAATCCCTGCGTGAATGCTATGAAATTGAACGCGACGCAATCCACAAATATATCCCGGACGCGCTTGTGACGAACAATTTCCAGTTCCGCACGCTGGATTACCGCCGCGTCTGCGCCGCTTCCAGCGTAATTGCCTACGACAGCTATCCTGCTCCCGACGAGCATCCGGCCAAGAGCGCCATGTGCTACGACATCTGCCGCGGACTGCACGCACCGGGCAAGAACTTCATGCTCATGGAGATGACCCCGAGTCAGGCAAGCTGGGCACAGACGGTTCCGGTCAAGCGCCCCGGCGAGGTCGAGCTGATTGCGCTCAAGGGACTCGGCCACGGTGCAGATTCCTCGCTGTTCTTCCAGATCCGTAAAAACCGCAGCGGCTTTGAAAAATTCCACGGCGCCATGATTGACCATTGCGGCCATGTAAATACCCGCACGGGCCGCGAACTGCAGAGTCTTGCAAAAAAGCTCAAGGCAATCGAACCATATCTGTCTGAGACGCATGTGCACGCAAAGGTCGCCGTGATTCTGGACTTTGATACCATGTACGGCGTGGAGATCCCCTGCTCGATCCAGAAGCGCATGAATTACATGAACGAGGTCGAATATTATTACCGCTATTTCAATGAGCGGAATATCGCCGTCGATATTTTGCCGGCGACAGCCGATCTGAGCGGCTATTCGCTCGTCGTTGCACCGATGCTGTACATGCTGCCCGAGAGCTTCGGGCAGGAGATCACGCGCTATGTGCAGTCCGGCGGCAGCTTCGTCACGACGTATTACAGCGGCATGGCCGATCTCAACGACTGCCTCTATCCGGGCGGATATCCGGGCATTCTGAAGGATGTCTGCGGCCTCTGGGTTGAGGAAACCGATGCGCTGACGGCAAATCAGCACAACCGTGTCAAAACGGACAGTGCGCTCGGCGGGCAGGATTACAGCTGCGGCTTCATGTGCGACGTGATCCATCTGACGGGTGCAAAGAGTCTCGGCGTTTATGCGGAGGACTTCTACGCCGGTACTCCCTGCATCTGCGAAAACAGCTTCGGCGCTGGCCGGGCAATTTATATCGGCACCAAGCTCGAAGCGGGCGGCGTTGATGCTGTGCTGGATTACGCCGTGCAGGGAACCGATGTTGCGCCTGTCCTCGCGGCTCCTGCCGGTGTGGAGATCTGCCTACGCGAGGGCGAGAAGCACGGTCTTCTCTTCCTCGTCAATAATACGACGGACTCGCGTACCGTTGCGATTCCGTCCGGTTGGGAAGCGCTTGCGGGCGAAGCGCCGGAAAACGGCGTACTGATACTCAGCGGCAAGGGCAGCGCTGTTCTGCTGCGAAAATAATTTCACCACAAAACGGACTCAGAGTGTCCTCCCTGAGTCCGTTTTTTATGCGGCCAGCCCATATTTAGTCTGTATGCGGTCGAGCTTCTCCAGCATCGGTTCGCTGCCGAGCCACAGGAAAAAGAAGGTTGCCGCGGCACGCGCCAGATCGACCGGGACACCAGTCATATAATAGCTTAAAAGGAGTTTCCAATTGACCGTCTGCGCCCACATGAGCGCCGACGCGGGATTCATGATTCCGCCATATAGAACCGTGGACGCAAGCACACCATAGATGCAGAGACTGAGTTTTGACCGGCGAAGCACGCCCTTGCGGTACAAAATCCCTGCCAGCCAGCCGGTGATGCCCATGGCGAACATCTGCCACGGCGTCCACGGGCCTTGCGAGAACAGCATATTCGAGACCAGCATGGTCATGGCTCCGACGAGGAAACCCGTTTCGCCGCCGAAGGCCACGCCCGCGAGAATCGTCATTGCCACAACCGGCTTGAACTCCGGGAGCATGAAGAATGCGGCACGGCCAGCGACGTTCAGCGCCACAAGCACCGCAATGAGCACCAGCTCCCGCGCCTGCGGCTTGCGCCTCTCGAAGATGAGGAAGAACGGAAGCATACATTCCAGCAAAATCAAAAGCGAAATGAAATAATATTTGCGTCCTGCGAAATAATACACTCCGATAAACAGTGTCAGCGGAATCAGAAGCAGAATAAGCAATGACGCAGCGATTGTCCGCTTGTGAAGCTTGCGCTTTTCCAGCGGCGTCTGCACCAGATAGTCCGGTCTGTCCGCCCTGCGGCTGATTGAGAGCGCAAAGACGAGCAGCGAAACGAGCAAAACACCGTAGAGCTTGAGCTGGTCACCTGCAAGATTTGTCAGCCCGACCGCGTCCACGAGCTTTGTCAGATCGGTTACGCCAATGGCCTGCACAATCAGCACCAGCGACACGATGCCGGACACGGCGGCAAGGAGTTTGCGCCAGACCGGAAGTTTTTTCATCGCCTGCGTTTCCTTTTCCGGCGCGGGCGGGATGCGCCGATATTCCGGCAGCGCCGGTTCCGGCTGGACTGCGCCGCCGCAGGCGACGATCACGTCCTCCGGCGTGACCGCTTCCGGCAGCACATCCCGCGCAATGCGGTTCGCGGCGGTTGTGTAGAAGCTGTTGCCGCTGAAAAACGTTTTCGGCTCGGATTCCGTGACGATATTGCCGTCAAAGAACAGGGCGCAGCGGTTGGCGTACTTTGCGCAGAACTCGATGTCGTGGCTGACCATCAGAATTGCCCCACCGGACGCTTGCAACGTCCGCAAAATCTGCCCGAAAACCTGTTTGAACTCCGCGTCCAGGCCCTTTGTCGGTTCGTCAAGGAGCAGAACATCAGGATTCAGAAGCAGGATTTTTGCCAACGCCGCGCGCTGCTGTTCGCCGCCCGAAAGGTCGTAGGGGTGGCGGTCCAGCAGCTCCGCCAGCTTGCAGAGGGAGACGACTTGTGCAAGCCGCTCGGTTTTGCGTTCGGATTTTTGTAAAATCTCCAACAAATCCGCGCGCACCGTGGATTTCACAAAAAGCGCCTGCGGGTTCTGGGGCAGCATCCCGACGCTGCCGCTGATAGTCAATTCCCCTCGATACGGCTTTTGCAGGCTTGCCAGCAGCTTGAGCGTGGTCGTTTTGCCCGTGCCGTTGCCGCCAAGCAGGGTCAGAAATTCGCCCTTGTGCAGCTCCAAGGACAAATCTTTCACGACATCGGGCAGGTCTTTGTCATACTTGAACCAGAGTTCC